>Ga0335075_10000998_pt1 | contig 47683 bp, 41 predicted proteins | sample Lox_Sample_24_FD_206723 | JGI IMG/M metagenome (GOLD analysis project Ga0335075, IMG submission 206723) | Soil microbial communities from Loxahatchee National Wildlife Refuge, Florida, United States - Lox_Sample_2.4 | ecosystem: Environmental > Terrestrial > Soil > Wetlands | place: USA... | reverse complement strand
ACGTCGAAGGGCTCGCTGCGCGGAAAGTTCAAGCGGGCCGGCTGGGATGACACCTACCTGGCGCGGCTGCTGGCCCTGTTCTGAAATGCGATTGCCCTGGCTGCCCACCCGTCGCCGAAACTCGCGTCCCCATGCCGCCCCGGCGCCGGCGAGTAACATATCATTCTTTTTCAGGAACAATCGAGTCTGTTCCGGATCCGACATAAACAGATGACGCCGTTGCATCAACCCACGCAATCCGTTCGAACAGCGCGCGTAGCTTCGCTCCACGAGCCAGGTTGACCTGCTCCACCCAGGACACGCGCCCGCCCGTAGGTCAGCCCAGACGTGAGCCCGACATGGCGCGCACGGCTGCACGCGGCCATATTGCCCGGCACGTCAAACCGCCGGAGCGGTTCCATGATCCGGGACGATGTCCACGCCCGCCGCGCGTTGCGCGCCTTGTTCGACGCGGCGATCGCCGCTGCCGATCCGCGCAAGGTGCTCGCGGCGCACCTGCCGGACAAGCCGCGCGGGCGATGCATCGTGGTGGGCGGAGGGAAATCCGCCGCCGTGATGGCCGCCGCGCTGGAAGACGCCTGGCCGGACGTTCCCCTCGAAGGCACCGTCGTCACCCGCTATGGCCATGCCGTGCCGACCCGCCGCATCGAGGTGATCGAGTCCGCACATCCGGTTCCCGACGCCAACAGCGAGCGCGGCGCTCGCCGCCTGCTGGAACGCGTCCGCGGCCTGCATCACGACGATCTGGTGGTGGCGCTGATATCCGGCGGCGCCTCTGCCCTGTGTGCCGCGCCGGCGCCGGGGCTGACGCTGGCCGACAAACAGGAGGTGAACCGCGCCCTGCTGACCTGCGGCGCCAATATCAGTGAGATGAACTGTGTGCGAAAGCACCTCTCCGCCATCAAGGGCGGCCGGCTGGCCGCGGCCGCGGCGTCGGCGCGCGTGGTGACGCTGGCGATCAGCGACGTGCCGGGCGACGACCCGGCGGTGATCGGCTCGGGTCCCACTGTTCCCGATCCGACCACCTTCAGCGATGCCCGCACGATCCTGACGCGCTATGGGGTTGATCCATCGCCTGCGGTCGCTGCGCGTTTGCTGCAGGAGGACGATGAGACACCCAAGCCCGGCACGCTGCCCCACGCCGAATTCCGCATGATCGCCACCCCGATGATGGCCCTGCACCACGCGGCTGCCAGAGCGCGAGATCTCGGCCTCACGCCGGTCATCCTGGGTGATGCGCTGGAAGGCGAGGCGCGCGAACTCGCCACCGTCATCGCCGGCATCGCCCGCAGCGTGCGGACCCACGGCGAGCCCGTCGGCGCACCGGCCGTCCTTCTCTCGGGCGGCGAGACCACCGTCACGCTGTCCCGGGGCCCTGCCGGCCACGGCGGCCGCAACACCGAGTTCTTGCTCGGCCTCGCCGTCGCGCTCGCGGGCGCGACCGGCATCTGGGCGATCGCCGGCGACACCGACGGGATCGACGGCATGGACGACGTGGCCGGCGCCGTGCTGACGCCCGACACACTGGCCCGGGTCCGCGCGCAGGGGCTGGAACCGCGCGCCATGCTGGCCGGGCACGACAGCCACACCTTGTTCCAAGCCGCCGGCGATCTGATCCGCACCGGCCCCACCCTGACCAACGTCAACGATTTCCGCGCGGTGCTGATTGCGTGAGGTGATCAATATTGCCTCCCCTTCCCCTTGCGGGATGGGGCTGGAGGGACGAGTCACAACGAGACTCCGGTGCACTCCCTCCCCCCAGCCCTCTTCTGCAAGGGGAGCAGCGTTCTCCTGCCACTGAGGATTTTCCCCCTATGGCCATGCGACCCAAACTGCGCCGCCGCCGGCGCACCAAGATCATTGCCACGCTGGGCCCCGCCAGCTCCTCCATGGAGGTGCTGACGCGATTGTACCAGGCCGGCGCCGACGTGTTCCGGCTGAACTTTTCCCACGGCACGCATGACGACCACGCCTCGCGCTTCGCCATGATCCGCGAACTGGAAGATAAGTTCGAACGGCCCATCGGCATCCTCGCCGACGTGCAAGGCCCCAAGCTCCGCGTCGGCAGCTTCGGCGGCGGGCGTGTGTTCCTGCAGACCGGCCAGTCCTTCCGCCTGGACCTGGACGCCACCCCGGGCGATGCCGGCCGCGTGAACCTGCCACACCCCGAGATCATCGAAGCCGCCGCCATCGGCTCCACCCTGCTGCTGGACGACGGCAAGCTGCGGCTGCGCATCGCGCGCAAGCGGCCGAATGCGCTGGAGACCGAGGTGGTGGTCGGCGGCCCTCTCTCGGACCGCAAGGGCGTCAACGTTCCCGACGTGGTGCTGCCGATCCCGGCGTTGACCGAGAAGGACCGCGAGGACCTGGCCTTCGCGGTGCAGCATGGCGCGAACTACATCGGCCTCTCCTTCGTCCAGCGCCCGGAGGATGTGGCCGAGGCCAAGGACCTGACCGGCGGCCGCGCCTGGATCATGGTGAAGCTGGAAAAGCCGCAGGCGCTGGAGAACCTGGAGGGTATCATGGCCCTGACCGATGCCGTGATGGTGGCTCGCGGCGACCTGGGCGTGGAATTGCCGCCCGAGGAAGTACCGCTTGCGCAGAAGCGCATCGTCCGGCTGTCGCGGCAGATGGGCAAGCCCGTGGTGGTGGCGACCCAGATGCTGGAAAGCATGATCACGGCCCCCTCCCCCACCCGCGCGGAAGCATCCGACGTCGCCACCGCGGTGTTCGACGGCGCCGATGCCGTGATGCTGTCGGCGGAGACCGCGGCGGGACAGTACCCGTATGAGGCGGTGAACATGATGGACCGCATCGTCGCTCGGGTAGAGCAAGATGACCTGTGGCGCGCGATGATCGAGGCGTCGCGGCCGGAGCCGGAGCATTCGGTGGGAGACGCCATCGCAGCGGCGGCCCGGCAGATCGGCCATACGATCGGGGCGAGGGCGATCGTGGCATTCACTGCGTCGGGGGCGACAGCGCTGCGGGTGGCGCGGGAACGTCCGGATGTACCCGTGATCGGGTTGACCCCGCACATGGAGACGGCGCGGCGGATGGCCGCCGTATGGGGCGTGCATGCGGTGGTGGTGCCGGATGTCCACTCGATGGGGGAGGCGGTGACGCGGGCGGCCCATGTTGCGCGGGCCGAGGGCTTCGCCGCGCATGGGGAGGAGATCGTGGTGACAGCGGGCGTGCCGTTCGGGCATTCGGGGACGACGAACGCGCTGCGGGTGGCGGCGGTGAAATAGCAACTCGCGGACCGGGCCGCGAACGATCGGCCCGGGAAGCCGTCGCGGTCCCGCCCGGCGTGGCCCACCACGCGTGGCACAGCATGGCGGGGCACAGCATGGCGCGGCACAGCATGGCGCGGCACAGCATCTTGGCCTCTCGTCGCGACAGTCGTAGTACTGTCGCTCGCAGGCCCTCCAATGAGGCAACGTCCCATGAACGACAGTGCACACACGAGCGCTCCGCCGTCCGAACGGCAGGCGTTCTATGACGGCATCGCCCCGCAAAGCCTGGCACCGCTATGGGAGCGGCTGCACACGCTGGTGACGCGCACGCCGGTCACGCCGATCCAGGCGGCGATCTGGCATTACGACCAGGACGTGCGCCCGCACCTGATGGATGCCGGCCGATTGATCACCGCGAAAGAGGCCGAACGCCGCGTACTGATCCTGGAAAACCCCGGCATGCAAGGCCAGGCCTGCATCACCCATTCCCTGTTCGCCGGCCTGCAGCTCATCATGCCCGGCGAGGTCGCGCCGGCGCATCGCCACGCGCAGGCCGCGCTGCGTTTCATCATCGAAGGCCATGGCGCCTATACCGCCGTGGAAGGCGAGCGCACGCTGATGCAGCCGGGCGATTTCGTGCTGACCCCAAGCTGGACCTGGCACGATCACGGCAACGACACCGATCAGCCGATGGTGTGGCTGGACGGGCTGGACATCCCGATCGTGCGCTTGCTCGACGCCAGCTTCATGGAACCGGCGAATGCCGACAGCCAGTCGGTGTCGCGCCCATCTGGCGACAGCTATGCGCGCTATGGCGCCAATATGCTGCCGGTCGACTACAAGCCGGGAAAGTCATCGCCGGTATTCAACTATCCTTATGAACGCACGCGCGAGGCCCTGGCCACGCTCTCGCAGAACGGCGAACCGGATCCGTGCCATGGCTATAAGCTGCGCTATGTGAATCCCGCGACCGGTGGCTCGCCGATGCCGACGATCGGCGCCTGCATGCAGTGGCTGCCTTCGGGTTTCGCCACCGCGCCGTACCGCAGCACGGACGGGACGGTGTTTTCCGTGGTTGAAGGGGAAGGCGAAACGACCGTGGGCGACACGGTCCTGCGCTGGAAACCGCGCGATATATTCGTGGTGCCTGGCTGGACACGGCATCATCACCGCGCATCGAGCGACGCGGTGGTGTTCAGCTTCTCTGACCGGCCGGTGCAGGACGCGCTGGGGCTGTGGCGGGAAGAACGGGTATGATGCCGTGACGCAGCGGCGGATCGCACGCAACGCGCGCCGGGTGACGTTGGGGCGTGCCGCACGATTTGTCTGGTCCCTATCCGGTTAGCGCAGGCGAGCCATCGGGCTGGCGCCGTATCGGGCGCTGGTTCACGGCGCCTGCGCTAACCAGATAGGCGCACTCTTGAAAGGGAGCTTTGTGCATGCCGCCAAGACAGGGCGGTACAAGGCAACCGCCTTGGCGTACGACATCCTATATAGGGCGTCACCGGACAGTGGGACGAAGCGGTACACCTCCTCGATCGCCGCGAGGTGCCGCCAGATGGCACCCAGTTCGATCTGGACGCCCTTGGGCGTCGCGGTGGTACCGGAGGTGAAGATGATATAGGCGATGTGCGCGTCCGGCTGCGCGACCGGGGCGAGATCGGGCCAGTCGGGCAGCAGGCCCAGCGCGGGCAGGCCGGCGGTGCCGACAGCGTCAGGCTCGGCGAGCAGAATGGCGTTCGGGCAGGCGCGTCGCAGGCGCGGCGTGAGCGATGCCGCGGCCTCGCTGTCAACCAGCAAGGCGTCCAGCCCGACCTGCCGGAGGGTTGCGCACAGCCGATCCTCGGGCCAGCGGAGGCCGAGCGGCACATAGGTCCCGCCGGCCCAGCAGGCCCCCACCACGCCGGCATAGGCTGCGACGCTGCGGCCGGCGAGGACGCCGACCCGTCCCGCCTTGCCGCCTCCGGCGGCGAGCAACCAGCCGGCAATGGCGCGTCCGCGGCGCGCCAAACCGCCGTAATCGACCGCGTCGGCGCCGACCGACAGCGCCAGGCGGTACGGCTGCGCCTGGCCATGGCGGTGGATCATCGTCGCAAGATTGCCCGGCATCGAATGGACCCCAAAGCGCGGCCCGGATCGTAGAGGTTAAATTGATAACAGGCAATAATAGTGGCAGGCTATCCGCCCCTCCGGGTCTGCTGCCACAGGCAGTCGTGGACGAACCATCCGTAACCCGTTGTTGCGAGACGCAGTGCGCCGACGCAATCTCCTGCGTGCGAACCTTCGAGCCGATGGGTGGAGATTGCTTCGCTGCTTCGCTTCGTGCCATGGCATGCCAACCGCTGGCAATGATATGATAACCGAATGAAACCCCGCGTCCTGATCGCCGGCGCCGGCCTGTGCGGGCTCACCACGGCACTCGCGCTGCTGCAACGCGGCTACGACGTGCGCGTGTTCGAACAAGCTTCGGAACTGCGCGAGGTCGGCGCCGGCGTGCAGCTTGGATCCAACGGCACGCGCGTGCTGATCGCGCTGGGCCTGGAAGCGGCGATGCGGCGCGTCGTCTGCGAACCCACCGGCAAGGAAATCCGCCTGTGGACCACGGGGCAGAGCTGGCGCGTGTTCGATCTCGGCGTCGGTTCCGTGCAGCGCTATGGCGCGCCGTACTGGATGGCGCATCGCGGCGACTTCCACACCGTGCTGCTGCAGGCCGTGCGTGCCGCCGCGCCCGATGCGGTGCGCGCGGGCACGGCATGCATCGGGTGCGAGCAAACGAGCGGTGCCGTCTCGCTGCATCTGGAGAACGGAGAGCATGTCAGCGGCGACGTGTTGCTGGCAGCCGACGGCGTGCATTCGGCGATCCGCCGGCAGATGTTCGGCGAGGGACGCGCGCGCTTCACCGGTATCATGGCATGGCGCGGGCTGGTGCCGATGGAGCGGTTGCCGCCGCATATGCAGCAGCTTGTGGGCACCAACTGGCTCGGTCATGGCGGCCACGTCGTGACGTATCCGCTGCGGCGCGGCGAGCTTTTGAACTTCGTCGGCGCGGTGGAGCGCGACGACTGGCTGGTGGAATCCTGGACCGAAGCCGGCACGCGCGAGGAATGTGCCCGCGACCTCGGCCGTTGGCACGAAGACGTTCAGGCCATCATCCGCAACATCGACACGCCGTTCAAATGGGCGCTGCTTGGCCGCGACCCGCTGCCGCATTTCGCGCAAGGCCGCGTCTGCCTGCTGGGCGACGCGGCGCACCCTACGCTGCCGTTCCTGGCGCAAGGCGCGAACATGGCGCTGGAAGATGCGCTCATCATGGCACGTTGCCTGGACGCGTATCCCGTCGCGGAGGCTCTGCAATGCTTCGAGGCGATGCGGCTGGAAAGAACCGCCGCGATCGTCCGCGGATCGGCGGACAATACGCGGCGGTTTCATAATCCCGCGCTGGCCGATCCAGCCGGCGCGGCGGACTATATCGATCGCGAGTTCGCGCCGGACAAGATACGGCAGCGGTATGACTGGCTGTACGAATACGATGCGGCTGCAATTCCGCTGGTCCGCTTCGCGGCTTAACCCCTTCGGCGGTTCAAATCCCCTTCGGCGGTTCAATCCCCTTTGGCGGTTCAATCCCCTGCGGCGGGAGAGGGTTGGGATGAAAGCGCGATCGGGTCCCGAGGCGCCTTCCGCTCTACCCTCTCCCGCTTGCGCGGGAGAGTGGGATTTCGTTCAGCCCGTGTTGCCCATCTGGATGCCGACGAACAATGGCTGACCATTGCGGATGATGCGCAGTGCGACCGCGTGATCGCCACTGGTCATCTCGTGCCTGATGGCATTCGCGGCCGCGGCCGGACCATCCACCGGGCTGGTGCCGACGCCAACGATGACGTCGCCCGGCTGCAGGCCGGCTTGTTCGGCCGGAGAGCCCGGCTGAACGCTGCGGATCACGGCGCCCTGCGTGCCGTCCGGCACGTCGAGCTGGCCGCGCATGTCGGGCGACAAGGGTGCCAGTGCCAGGCCAAGCCGCTCATGGTGATCGGTGCCTTGGTTGCTGGCCAACTGCTGCTCGCTTGGCATCTGCGCGACGTGCAGCGCAACGTCCTTGCTCTGGCCATCCTCCAGAACGGTCAGATGGGCTTCCGAACCGGGCTTGATGGCCGCCACGTCAACCGCGAGCTCGCGCGGGTTGGAGACCTTCTTGCCGTCCACGGCCGTGATGATTTCGCCAGGCTTCAAACCGGCATGTTGCGCGGGACCATCCGGCTCGATCCCCGCCAGCAGGGCACCGGAGTCGTTCGCGACATGCAGCGCCTTGGCGGTAGCACCGGTCAGCTCCTGCGCTTCCACGCCGATATAGCCGCGCGTCACGTGGCCGCTGGCCTCGAGCTGGTCCACGATGTTGCGGATCATGTCGGACGGGATGGCGAACCCGATGCCCACCGAGCCGCCGGAGGGCGACAGGATCGCGGTGTTCATCCCGATCACCTTGCCTTCCTGCGTGAACAGGGGACCGCCGGAATTGCCTTCGTTGATCGGGGCGTCGGTCTGGATGAACTGGTCATACGGCCCGTCGCCGATGTCGCGGCTGACCGCCGATACGATGCCCGCGGTGACGGTGCCGCCCAGTCCGAACGGATTACCCATTGCGACAACCCACTGCCCGGGCTTCACGTTGGCGGAGTTGCCGAGCTGGATGTAGGGCAGCGGATGGTCGACATCGATCTTCAACACCGCAATGTCGGTGCGAGGATCGGCGCCCACGATCTTTGCCGGATAGGTCTGGCCGCTATCCAGCGTGACCGTAATGCTCTTCGCATCCTTGATCACATGGTTATTGGTAACGATTGTGCCGTTCGCGTTGACGATGAAGCCGGATCCGCGCGCCTCCACCGCGCGCATCTGGGGCTGCTGCGGGATCATCTGGTTGAACGGGAAGGGAAGTTGCTGGAACGGGTTCTCGCCCTGGTTTTCCACGTTTGCCGGTGTCTTCAGCTTGTTGGTGATGGAGACAACGGCCGGCTTCACTTGTTCGACGAGGTGGGTGAAGTTCGGCAGCTCGGCGGGTGCGACGCTCTGGCCCGCCGGGTTGACTGCGGTGCCAGTGCTCTCGGCGGCATTGCTGCTGGGCTGGCTGCCGACTGGCGGCGTGACGGCGGCATGGCCGATGGCGAAGCCGCCGAGCGACGTACCGGCAAGCAAAGCCGCGACCAGTGCGGCCCGGCGCCATGCGCCAGTCTGCCGGCTGGGAGTGGGCTGGGGTGTCATAAGTAATCCTCCTGTGGGACCCGTTTGGGTAACGTGCAAACGCTGGTCCGGCGTTTGGGTTGGCGCCGGCGGCCTGCGGAACATGAGAAGGGGCAGGTGAACGTTCCCGTGGTGCAGCGGTTAAACACCTTTCATGTTCATGAATTGTGGGTCATGTGACGGTAAGGCGGCTGGTGGACGGCGGGTTGCGGTTTGCGCTAGGTAGGCGCGGACGCCGGGTTAGCACAGGGGCAGTGCAGCGGTTTTGTAAACCGAAGGCCGGGGGTTCAAATCCCTCACCCGGCATGCCACCCGCCAGGACACCCAGGCCGGCCCAGAGTCCCTGATTTTCCCGGACTTTTCCGCCGTCTGTGGGCACACAAACGTGCACACAGACAATATGCAACGCTCCGTATGGCTGGCCTTTGGCGAGACCTTCGCACTGGCATCCTGATGCTCCGGCGCCGCATCCCAACGAAGCCGCGCGCGGCTGCCGCGGCGGCTGGCCCCAAGGGCGAAACGGTCAAGATCAGCACCGGCACAGCGGACAACCGCGCCCCAGCGAAACTCTGGCGCGTGCCTTCGTCACGAGCGCCATGGAGGTGTTCGAACGGGTCAAGGACGAATTGTAATCCTGGCACCAGGCTGGACCGAGAGGGGCACCTTCGGGTGCCCATTGTCATTTAGGCTTGCCCGGGCCGGTAGCCCACCGGTTGAGTAAAGAGGCACAGCAGAAGCACGCCGCGTGGTGGCAACTGGACTGCCAATACGGTGCGACAAGTGCTGTTGCGCGATCAAGGTGCAACCGGCTAGGTGGTCAACGACAGGCAAGTGGTGCACCTGGTGCGGCTATGACAGATGAAGCGAAGGCGATTGCAGAGGTTGCCAAGACCACGGGCGAGATTGTCAAAGCAGCGGGTGGCTTTGGCTCATATCTGGCGAAGGTGTTCGGGTCCGTCCCTGAGAGCCTGATCGGCCTTGGGGGCGGTGACTGGCTGGCACACAAGAGGCGGCGTCACCTTGCGATATTAGAAGCCAACACCGCACGCATTCTAGAAGTCACTGCTGCGGAACGCCTGACAGAGCCTAGCCCCTCTGTGCTGATCCCGCTGTTGCAGGCTGCTGTTGATGAAGGGCGCGCGGAACTGCAAGAGTTGTGGGCTACGTTGCTGGCAAATGCGATGATAGACGGGGGAAGAAAAGTCAGGCGCGACTATTTCATGCTTCTCCATCAACTTGAACCCGCGGATGTGCTGGCGCTTGACATAATGATGAGAATAGGAGTTGGCTATACCAACGATTCGCGTAACGCATTCTTCGGAGCGGAAAGGAAGCATCTCGATATAAGCGAGGTTGATTTTGAGATCGCTGCGAACAAGCTAGATCAGCTTGGCCTGCTACAAAGTCGCCGCCCCACCGTGTTGGCTAAGGGATTGCGCAACGCGACCACGATAGACTGATCCCGCGAACCTGTCATTTGTGAGTGGTCAGAGCGCGCGGAGCTTGCTAAGCGGCGCCAGTTCGCAGAAGATCGCTGACGCCATGGCACAGCGCGGCATTCGGGCGCCGCGTGGCGGCAACTGGACTGCTAATGCGGTGCGCCACGAAAGCACTACCCAGCAATGTGGTCCGAGAGCAGTTGGCCTGTGATCCTGATTATCTCATCGACATCACGAAGCTCGTATTCGCCCCACTTTGCATGAAGGGCGCTATTTCTTACCCTTGCTGCCGTTCTACACCTATTCGCGACGACCCTCATTATTACGTCTGCGTTTGTCAACGCGATAATCACCAGTTCCATAGCTATCCCATGCTCATCTATTTGTCTCTTGCGAGCTATCCGTCGTACTGTGTCTTCATAGACCGCAGTAGCCAATATGCCAGAACCTTCCTTGTTGCCACGAGAATGATATTCCTTCGCTTGTTCAAGCAAATTATCAAGTGTCTCTGCACTTGCAGCGACAGCTATGGATGCGATCAATCCGTCATCAACTTCGCGGATCAATCTAGCTAACATCTCACACATCTTACTGACTGAGCCGGAGATCCCGAACCCCTGGGAAGCCTCTCTTGTAAATTTTGCCGCCGTCACTTGATAAGGGTCGGTTGGTTGCTGACATATCACAGATATCGCTCTTTCTGACGCGGCAAGCCACGCTAACCAGGCAGCAGCAGCGACGCCTCCTGCCAGAGACGCTGCACGATCTGGTCCGCCGGCTCCGCCCGCGCCAATGCCGCGCTTTGCCCGGCCCAGAGCTGCATGCGATGGATGTCGCCATCCGCCTGACCCGCCTGGCGCATCGCAGCGGTCAATCCACGTTGGACCGGATAGGGCGCGGGCTTCGGAGCATCCGGTGCCGCGCTGGCCCGGGCATAGTCCGTCGCAATGGCCCGCCCGAGGCGCCCGGAGAAGGCGCGCGTCGCCATCGTGTCTTCCGGCTCCAGCCCCGCCAGCGCATTCGACCACGCCGGATGCGCCTTCGTTTCAGGCGCGCGCAGGAACGCTGTGCCGAGCTGCACCGCACTGGCTCCCAGCGTGAGTGCCGCCGCAACGCCGCGGCCATCGGCAATACCGCCGGTGGCAATGACCGGGACGGACAGGTTGTCGACGAGGCGCGGCAGCAACGCCATCAGCCCTGCCCCCTGGCATTCGGCCATCCGGTCGTCGAACGCGCCGCGATGTCCGCCGGCTTCGATACCCTGGGCAACGATGGCGTCGGCGCCCGCGGCCTCCGCTTCGCGCGCCTCGGCGAGCGTTGTCGCACATGCGAACCAGGCGATCCCGCGGCCCTTCAGGACCGCGGCGAACGGCGCGGGGAACACGCCCATGATCGAAGACACCACGGTTGGAGCCGCTGCGACGAGAGCCTGGCATTGCGCGCCGAAATCGGGCAGGCCGCCATCGCCAGCGGCCTCGCTGACAGCCGGCCCCCATTGGCCAAGGAACTCCCGCACCCGCGCTTCGGCCGCGCGATCGCGCGCCGGCGGGGGATCGGGAATCCACAGATTGAGCTGAAAAGCGCCATTGCTCCGGTGGCGAAAGTCGGCCACCCAGCCGTCGATCTCGGCGGGGCTCATCATCAGCGCACCCAGGGCGCCCATGCCACCGGCATTGGCTACGGCGGCAGCGAGGCTGGCAGGCGACGCACCGGCCATCGGCGCCTGCAAAATTGGCACACGCAGCCCGAACCGGTCACAGAAAGCAGCCGCGCGGTGCCGCGCGCCCGTTGCGCTACCAATGTTCATGTGCGCTCCGCCGTCCAGCCATCGCGGCAAAATGGCGCCGGCCAGGTATCGGCGCCAACGGTTTTTCACGATGGCTGCGATCGTTGCCGATGATGCCGCAAGGGTCGCAGTCCGACACGCCTGCGGCGGTTTTCCAGCCTGGCGGCTGCCGGTGGCTTGGCCTCGCCGGGCCGCAAGCGCTGCGACGGGACGGACGGGTTCTGCGGGAATGGGCCGCCGTTTCGTCCAGGCCGGGCCGGCCGCCAGGCCAATCGTTGGCCCGCAATGACACCGGAGGATTACCTCCCGATCGCATAAGCCACCCGTCGCGGATCGGCGCCGCCGTGGCGCACGCCGCTCGTCTGATCCACCATGACCGCGCCCAGCGATCCGGCAGTACCCGTCCATTCCGGCCACCGGGTCATCTTGTGGCCCCGCTCGGCCAGCGTGCTTACCACCGCCGCCGGTACGCGGCCTTCGATATTCGCCGCGCCGGGCGAATACGGATGCGGATCGGAGGACCGCGGGAAGCTGAAGGTCGCCGCCCGCGGCGCCTCGATCGCCGCCTGCACGCCCATGCCGAAATCGATGACGTTGACCAGGAACTGCACCATCGCTTGCGGCTGCACGTCGTTGCCGGGCGTGCCGTAGGGCATCACCAGCCTGCCATCCTTCAGTACCATGCCCGGGCTCGGCGTCAGCCGCGGCCGCTTGCGTGGCGCGATCGCGCCGGGATGATCGGGATCCAACCAGGATTGCATGCCGCGGCTGGAAACGATGCATCCCAGTCCCGGAATGACCGGCGAGCCGGTGACGCCGTCGCTCGGCGTGGCGGAAAACGCGTTGCCGGCCGCATCCACCACGCAGAGATAGCTGGTGTCGGGCTCCACCGGCCCCAATGTCGGTTCCGGGAAGCGCCAGCGCGACGGCTCCGGTTGCTGCGCCGAGAACCGCCAGGCGTCGCCCGGTTCCGGCATGCCGGGAACCGCACGCGTCATCGAGATTCGCTCGCGCCATTGCCCCGCATAGTGTTTCGAAAGCAGGCCATCCATCGGCACGCGGACATGGCGCGGATCGCCGAAATAGCGGTCGCGGTCGGCAAACGCCGCCTTCAGCGCTTCCAGCACGAGATGATAGACATCCGCGCTGCCCTGCTCCATCCGCGCCAGGTCGTAGCCTTCCAGGATGTTGAGGGCCATCAGCACCACCGGCCCCTGGCACCACGGGCCGCAGGAATACACGTCGTAGCCGCGGTAGTTCACCGACAGCGCCGGTTCCACCTCGACCGCGAATTCCGCAAGATCTTCGCGCGTGATCCAGCCGCCCTCCGCGGCCATAAAACCGGCGATCTGCTCCGCGATGTCGCCGCGATAGAAACGCTCACGGGCGGCGGCGATGCCGGCTTCTCGGTTGCCCGCGCCGGCCTCGGCTTCCGCCAGACGCTTCAAGGTGCGCGCAAGATCGCGCTGGCGCAGCACCGATCCGACCGGCGGCGGCATGCCGCTCTCATCGAGGAAGATCGCGCGCGTCGAGGCCCAGCCTTGCATCGCCTTCAACGAACCCGCCGCCGACAGCGTCTCGTGCATCACCGTGTGCACGGGGAAGCCGTTTTCCGCGAGATCGATCGCCGCTTCGGCGACCTCGGCGAAGCGCATCGTGCCATGCCGGGCAAGCGCGGTCAGCCAGGCATCGATCGCCGCCGGCATCACGCAGCGATGCACGCCGCGCGGGATGCGGCCGCCGAAACGGGTACGAAACACGTCCGGATCGACGGCGGCAGGCCACCATCCCAGCCCGCTGATGGTCTCCACCTTGCCGGTGTCTGCCCGATACAGGCACATGGGCGCGACGCCGCCGATATTGGTCAGATCCGCCTGCAACACGTTGATGCAGAGGCCGGCCGCGACGCCGGCATCGAATGCGTTGCCACCCTTTTCCAAAATCCGTACGGCCGCGGCCGCCGCAAGGTAATGTCCGGCCGAGACCATGTAGTGCGTGCCCATAATCACCGGACGCGTCGTCGGCGGGACCCAATGTGCCTGCGCCATCATCGTTCTCCGTTGCTGCCGCCCAGGTGAGCATATCCCGTCAGCATATCCCGTCAGGGTATCCCGGTGCGGAGGTCGTGCAAGTGTCCATCGTTCAGCGCCGCGCCACCGTTTCCGGCAACAGCGACACGCAGAGCGTGATCAGCGCACCGGCCGCGGCAAGATACACGGCAACGGCGTTCACCCCGAACCGGGAAAACAAGACTGTGGAGATGGCGGGCGTGAGCCCACCTGCCACCGTGCCGAGCTGATAAGCGACCGAGATGCCGGTATAGCGGCAGGAGACCGGGAACAGCTCGGGAAACCATGAGGCGGGCACGGCATTGTTGAGGCCCGCACTGAGCCCGATCATCATTACCACCGCGATCGACACGACCAGCGCCGAGCCCGTCGCCACCATTGGAAAGAACGTCAGCCCGCCCGCCAGTGCCGCGATGCCGCCAAGCACGGCGATCGGTCGCCGCCCGACCCTGTCGGACAAGCCGCCGAAACCGGGAATCAGCACCAGCGAAACAAGATTTGCGATGGTCGTCGCGCCAAGGAAAACGCTGGGGCGGACGCCGAGATGCCCGGCTGCGTAGTGCAGCGCGAACACCGCGGTGATGTTGAATTGCATGGTTTCGCCGACGCGCGCACCGAACACCAGGACCAGGCGGCCGGGACAGCGACGCAGGACTTCGAGCAATGGCGCCGCGCTGCGGGAGCCCGATTGCTCGCGCAGGAAGTGGGGCGTTTCGGCGACGCGGGCGCGGATCCACAACCCGAGCAATACCAGCAGCAGGCTGAGCAGGAAGGGAACGCGCCAGCCCCAGGCCAGGAAGGCGCTGCGCGGGAGCGTGGCGAACGCAGCGAAGACCGCCGACCCGAGCAATACGCCGGCGGAAAGTCCAACCATCGCCGAGGATGCGAACAATCCACGCCAGCCGGGCGGGGCGGATTCGCTGGTGAGCAAGGCGGCACCGCCGAACTCGCCGCCGAGAGCGACGCCCTGGATGAACCGCAGCGCCACGAGCAATACCGGCGCGGCGGGGCCGATCATCGCGTAGCCGGGCAGCAGGCCGACCAGCACCGTCGCCAGCCCCATCACCAGGAACGTGAGCACCAAGACGGGTTTCCGTCCGACCCGATCGCCGAGATGGCCGAACAACACGGCGCCGAGCGGCCGCGCGAGGAAGCCGACAGCATAGGTCAGGAAGGCAAGCAGAATTCCCAGATTCGGCGTGAATTGCGGAAAGAAGACGGTGCGGAAGACCAGCGCCGACGATGCGGTGAAGATCGAGAAATCGTACCATTCCACGGTGGTGCCAACCAGGCTGGCAGTCACCACATTGACCAGCGTGCGGCGCGACGGATCCGGCATTCACCCGGCTTTTGCAAGACTGCGCATTGCCGGCGCCGCGAGAGGCTGGTGCATCATAACGCAGCACTAATGCGGTTGGCGGGCAACCACAAGCGCCGCAGGATCTCGCAATCAGAAACCAAAGCGGCGTGCCGGCGGCAATAGTGCCGGCGGCAATTTGCCGCGTGACGCGCGGCTTCCTAAGCTGCCGGCCAACAAAACGGCAGGGTGGAACAGGATGAACCGTCTCGATGGCAAGGTTGCCCTGATCTCCGGGGCCGCGCGCGGCATTGGCGGAGAGACCGCACAATTGATCGCCAGGGCGGGCGCGAAGCTCGTGGTCGGCGACGTGCTCGACGATCGCGGGCGCGAGACCGTTGCCGCGATAACGGCCGGCGGTGCGCAGGCCGCCTATGTCCACCTGGACGTGACAAAGGAGCAGGACTGGGCCGCCGCCGTCGATCTCGCCGTCAGCCGGTTCGGCAAGCTCGACATCCTGGTCAACAACGCCGGCGTCTTCGTGGGTAAGGGGATCGAGGAGATCAGCCTCGACGAATGGAACAAGCTGGTTGCCGTGAACATGACCGGCGTGTTCCTCGGCACCAGGCTCGCTGCGCCCGCACTGCGCGAAGCCGCGAAGTCCAGCGAGCATGGCAGCGCCATCGTCAACCTTGCCTCGATTGCCGGCATTGTCGGCTCACAGCTCGATCCGCTGTATTCGATGACCAAGGGCGGGGTTACATTGTTCACCAAGTCGGCGGCGCTGGAATTTGCCCGCAAGGGCTATCGCATACGCGTCAACTCGATTCATCCCGGAGTGATCCAGACCGACATGGGCGAGCAAACCTTCGTCGCGCGGGCGCAGCGTCTCGGCGCCAACGACACGGCGAAGATCCGCCAGACAGTGACCGAGACTGTTCCCTGGGGCCGCCTGGGCGTCCCGATGGACATCGCCAAGGGCATCGTGTTCCTGGCTTCCGATGATGCCGGCTACATGAATGGTGCCGGTCTCGTTGTCGATGGCGGAGCGACTGCGATGTAACACGGCGAAAAAAACGCCGGCGCATGCTGCCTCACCATCCATTGGACCAGGCGCGAATCTCCGCCTGGGCTGCAGCGGCGCGGACCAAACCGGGTCACCCGCGGCAGGCGATCGTTGGAGGTCTCACGTTTCCGCGGTGCTTCTGCTATCCATGCCACGGAATTCGATCCGCGCGCCCGAAAAAGTGTTGGGCTTTGTCACCCACGGCCGCGCGCATGACAGTTGCACGGCACGACGCACCGGCCGGTCGTCGTTTCGTTTTCCCGGAGGATCGCGATCATGGCCAATGAAACCAGCGACCAGAGTGTGCTCGATCACATCCAGCGTCTGGTCGCCGAGGAAGAGCAGATCCTGGCGCGGGGTGTCCGCTCGGACTCCGATCAGGACCGACTCAAGAGCCTTGGCGTCGCACTGGACCAGGCCTGGGACCTGCTTCGCCAAAGGCGGGCGCTGCGGGAGTACGGGCACGACCCGGCTGACGCACATGTCCGGCCGGCCGAAGTCGTCGAGAAATACATCGGCTGAGCTGTCGCCAGGGCCGGCGCATCAGGGCTGGGCTGTCGCCGGGGCCGGCGCATCAGGGCTGGGCTGTCGCCGGGGCCGGCGCATCGCACGCCCGGCCGCGCGCCCTCGCCCGGCCACGGGATCGGCGCCCGTCAGCGGCTGGCGACTTCGCGTGTCTGCGGACTCAACACCATGCAGGGCGTGCGATGATGGGATAGACGGCTGCAGGCACCCTGCGCTTCCGGACCGGTCAGGCCAATCAACTGCGCACGCCACGCGCGGCGACCCCGGGCGGTGCCAGGCTCCACGCGAGGCTCGCCGTTGTCTGCGATGCGATGCGCCGCAAATGCGGCTTCGCGCGCGACCCTCTCTTCCCGATAGACGCCCACCTGCACCGCCCAGCCTGCGTCGACGCGCGCGACCGGCAACCCGCGCCGCCCACGTTCCTCTGCCTCCACATGCGCGGCCACCCGCTCAACGGGGGAAGCATGGATCGCATGTTCCAGCGTGGCGGCATGGGCCCGGCCAATCAGCGAGACCCGGCTCGCCACCTCGGTCGGACGGCCGATCGGCAGGTCCAGCGCGGCGTAGGACGCGTTCAGCATTGCCTCCATGTGGGTGTCGCACTCGGGATTCGTCGCGGCGCCCATCTCCACCCCGATCAGCCGGACCCCGTCGCGAACCGCGCTGGTGACCAGGTTGTGACCCGAGGCGTCGGTGAAGCCGGTCTTCATCCCGTCGGCGCCGGGGTAAATCTTCAGCATCATGTCATGGTTCAGGATCGTCACGCCGCGGAACACGAAGCTGGGCGTACTGAAATAGTGGTAGTCCTCGGGGAAGTCGCGGATCAGGCCGCGGGCCAGGATCGCCATGTCGCGGGCGGTGGTCCACTGGTCCGGGGCAGGCAGGCCCGAGGCGTTGGTGAAGGTCGTGCGAGACATTCCCAGCGCGCGGGCACGCAGGGTCATCATTTCGGCGAATTGCTCCTCGCTGCCGCCGAGCAATTCGCCCAGGGCGCAGGCTGCGTCATTCGCGGAACGGGTGACCATGCCCAGGATGGCCTGCTGCACGGTGAACGGCATTCCGGGTTCCAGCCCGAGCTTGGTCGGCTCCATGGAAGCGCAGTGGGCGGAAACCGGCACCGTCGTGTTCAGCGTGATGCGGCGGTCGCGCAGCGCCCCGAATGCCATGTAGAGGGTCATCAGCTTGGCGAGGCTGGCGGGGTGGCGCAGCGCGTCCGGGTAGACCGACGCCAGCACGGTGCCGCTGGCGGCGTTGACGACGATCGAGCTGAACCGATCGGAGCCGACCTGCGCCTGGGCAGCGCCGGGACATAACAGGGCCAGCAGCGGTAATGCCACGAGCAGCGCGCGCACACGCGAAAGAAAGTTGCGCCCTGAGCATGGCTTGGTACCCATTCGTAACCCCACCCATCTAACGGCCAGCGCAACCTATGGCGCGTCGGCAGCGCCTGTCCAGCCGGAAAACGGCAGAAAACCGAAAAATGTGAGAGAGTTACGACCCGACTCTCTGATGGCCGGGCGATGCGGGACGCAATCGGCCTGGGGGTAATTTTGTGCAGTGCACAAAATCCTCTTGATAAGGGGGATGGCAGGGCGTATATCGGGGACGTTGCTGCGGTGCAGCAAAGCAATTCAACCGGCGCGCTGCCCACCCCAACGACCCATGGGCACGAGCCCACGCGAGGGCGATCCGATGAGCATGAAGCCGAAAGCAACGGAGACGACGATGAGCAATGGCGAGACGGCGACCAAGGGGATCGAGGCAACCGTTTCGAGCCTCAAGGAAGGCATGACCAAGGCGGCCGCAGGGTTCACCGAGACCCAGGCCAAGATGAAGGAAGGCATGGAAAAAGCAATGAAGACCGCAGAAGAGTTCATGGCGTTCGGCCAGGGCAACATGGAAGCGCTGCTGAAATCCGGCCAGATCTGGGCCGCCGGCGTGCAGGACCTGTCGAAGCAGGTGGCCGCCAGCGCACAGGCCTCGTTTGACGAGACGGTCTCCACCTTCAAGGCGATGACCACCGTCAAGTCGCTGAAGGACGCGCTGGACCTGCAGGCCAACCTGGCCCGCTCCACGCTGGAGAAGACGCTCTCCGAGTCGGGCAAGCTGACCGATGCGTCGTTCAAGCTGACCGAGCAAGCGATCGCGCCGATCACCGCGCGCGTCAGCCTGGCGGTGGAGAAGTTCGCGAAGTCCGCGGTCTGACCGCAGGCTTCGGTTTGCGGTCCGGCGGGGCAGGGCGATTCCTCCCCACGGTCCCTGCTTCCACTGTGATCGTATGGCAGGCCCGGGCAATGTCCCGGGCCTTGCTTTTTTCTGGACCCGCGGTCATGCCCCCCCGGTGCCGACCATGGCAAAGGCAGTCCGCCTTCAACCCACACCGACCGACATCGCGCCTGCGCCCCGGCCGTTACGGGGACGGATCGCAGGCCATGGCCCGGCCGCGCGTCGCGCCGGTCGCTGCTTTCTTACCCGGCGGCACTGTATTCTGGCGCCGACCGCGCTAGGCTCTTTCAACCTGCCCTCGCCTTCCGATATGCTCGGAATTCCGGAGGCGACGGGGCCAATGGATCGGCAGGCCCGGCAAACAGGACAACGTGGCGCGACGGCATGGGCGCAGTGGACACATGAGCGATAGCGACAGGCGCGGGAATATTACGGAAGGTCCCAACACGGGCGTGGTCGTCAAGGCCAGGCCGAAGACCCGGAAGCCAGCTATGTACAAGGTTCTGATGCTGAACGACGACTACACGCCGATGGAGTTCGTCGTCCACGTGCTGGAGCGGTTTTTCCAGAAAACGCGGGAAGAGGCCACCCGCATTATGCTACATGTACATCGCCGTGGCGTGGGGGTGTGCGGCGTCTACACCTATGAGGTGGCGGAGACTAAAGTGACCCAGGTCATGGACCTGGCCCGCCAGAACCAGCATCCTCTGCAATGCACGATCGAGAAGGAATGATGCCCGCCGCCGTCCGGCCCTGCCACATGACTCGCGCGGGAACTGCCGTGCCGGGGACTTTCCCGGCAGACGATTCGGTCCGGTCTCCGGACCACAGTGCCTAGGAGCGTCGACCACCATGCTTTCACGGAACCTCGAGCAGACGCTGCACCGCTCGCTATCGCTGGCGAGCGAGCGCCGCCATGAATACGCGACGCTGGAGCATCTGCTGCTCGGCCTTGCGGACGACACGGACGCCGCGACGGTACTGCGCGCCTGCGGGGTGGACCTGGAGAAGCTCCGTTCCGACCTGAGCGAGTTCCTGGACAAGGACCTGGCCGGCCTGGCAACAGACCGCCCGGGCGATCCGAAGCCCACCGCCGGATTCCAGCGCGTGGTGCAGCGGGCCGCAATCCACGTGCAGTCCTCCGGCCGCGACGAGGTCACCGGCGCGAACGTACTGGTGGCCTTGTTCTCCGAGCGCGAGAGCCACGCGGTCTATTTCCTGCAACTTCAGGACATGACCCGGCTGGATGCGGTGAATTTCATCAGCCACGGCATCGCCAAGGCTCCGGGCCGGTCGACGCAGCGCACGGTGCAGGGCACCGGCGGCGGCGCCCAGGCCGACAGCCACCAGGAGCAGGAGCGGGATGAGAAGCCGAATCGGCGCAACCAGGACGCGCTGTCGAACTATTGCGTGAACCTGAACAAGAAGGCGATGGCGGGGAAGATAGACCCGCTGATCGGCCGCGAGCTGGAGATCGAGCGCACCATCCAGATCCTGTGCCGCCGGACAAAGAACAATCCGTTGTACGTGGGCGATCCGGGGGTGGGCAAGACGGCCATCGCCGAGGGCCTGGCAAAGCGCATCGTCGAGGGCGACGTGCCAGAAGTGCTGGCCCGCTCCACCATCTACGCCCTGGATATGGGCGCGCTGCTGGCCGGCACCCGCTACCGCGGCGATTTCGAGGAGCGGCTGAAGGCGGTGGTTTCGGAGCTTGAGAACCAGCAGGGCGCCATCCTGTTCATTGACGAAATCCATACCGTGATCGGCGCCGGCGCCACATCCGGCGGCGCGATGGATGCGTCGAACCTGCTGAAGCCGGCCCTGGCGTCCGGCAACCTGCGCTGTATCGGGTCCACCACCTATAAGGAATTCCGCAACTATTTCGAAAAGGACCGCGCCCTGGTCCGCCGCTTCCAGAAGATCGACGTGAACGAGCCGACCCTGGAAGACAGCGTGAAGATCCTGCGCGGCCTGAAGGCCAATTACGAGAAGCACCACAAGGTGCGCTACACCGACGAGGCGATCCGCGCCGCCGTCGAGCTCTCGGCCAAATACATCAACGACCGCAAGCTGCCGGACAAGGCGATCGACGTGATCGACGAAGTCGGCGCCAGCCGCATGCTGCTGCCGGAGCACAAGCGGCGGAAGACGGTCACCTTGCGCGACGTGGAGGAGATCGTGGCGAAGATCGCCCGCATTCCTCCGAAGAGCGTGTCGGCCGACGACAAGGAAACGCTGCGCAACCTGGAGCGCGACCTGAAGTCCATGGTGTTCGGCCAAGACAAGGCGATCGAGGCGCTGGCGGCGGCGATCAAGCTGGCCCGCGCCGGCCTGCGCGAGCCGGAGAAGCCGATCGGCAACTATTTGTTCAGCGGCCCGACGGGCGTCGGCAAGACCGAGGTGGCGCGGCAACTGGCGTCCACCATGGGCATCGAGCTGATCCGCTTCGACATGTCCGAATACATGGAGCGGCATTCGGTGTCCCGCCTGATCGGCGCGCCGCCGGGCTATGTGGGCTTCGACCAGGGCGGGCTGCTGACCGACGCGATCGACCAGCATCCGCATTGCGTGCTGCTGCTGGATGAAATCGAGAAAGCCCACCAGGATCTGTTCAACATCCTGTTGCAGGTGATGGACCACGGGAAGCTGACCGACCACAACGGCAAGACGGTCGATTTCCGTAACGTGATCCTGATCATGACCACCAATGCCGGCGCATCCGACCTAGCGAAGGAAGCGATCGGCTTCGGCCGCGACACCCGCGCGGGCGAGGACGAAGACGCCATCAAGCGTCTGTTCACGCCGGAGTTCCGCAACCGGCTGGATGCGACCATCGCCTTCGCCGGCCTGACGCCGGAGATCGTCGGCCGCGTGGTAGAGAAGTTCGTCATGCAGTTGGAAGCGCAGTTGGCCGACCGCAACGTGACGATCGAGCTGTCGTCGGCGGCAAAGGAATGGCTGGCCGAGCGCGGCTACGACAAGCTGTACGGCGCGCGTCCGCTGGCCCGCGTGATCCAGGAGTACATCAAGAAGCCGCTCGCCGAGGAGCTGCTGTTCGGCCGTCTGGTGAAGGGCGGGTCCGTGAAGGTGACGATGAAGGACGGCAAGCTGGACTTCGACATCGTCGAGGCGGCGCTGCCCGCGTTGCCCAAGCCGGATGAGGATGGCGGGGACGGCTCGGACAAGGAGCAGGAAGTCGAAGTTTAGGGTATAGCCGCGATACACGTGAGCCTGGCAGGGTGGCGTCCCGAATCGTTTGAGACGCCGGTGGCGTGGCGGTGTCGAGATGTTGCTCTTTCGGTGCGACGCGTGCAACATTGCGCCGTCGTGCAATCGGTGGGCGTAAGATGCGGGTAAAAGTCACCGGATCGGTGGTTGGCGTTGCGGTTGCGGGTATCGCGGCGGTGCTGGAAGCGGGGCAGGTCGTCGACAGTGTCGCGGCGTATTTTTCCGCCGAAGACGTCCACTCCGTGAACGATGTCTTTGCTCGTATATTCCGGATGAGCGATCTGGAATTCGTCGGATTTGTCGTTTACGTCGGCTTCGTTCTTGCGGCGGTCTCCGTAATAGTATTCGGCGTTGCCGTGCTGTTCGCGCGGATAGCTGTCAGTGCAAAGCAAACGCATCGGCAACACGGCGGATCCTGGATTCGCGCCAGGGTTCCAGGCAGCGATGCTACGTTTCAGGTTGATCTTGAGGATTCGGCTTCGGTGATCCGGACCCTGCGTGACGTTGCAAGAGCCGGACGTAGCTGAGCCTACCCCGTAGCTCCTGACCGTGCATCTGGATGGCGACTCGTCCGCATGCAGCCCGGCTACCAGAGCCCTCTCATCCATTCCCAAGGTGGTTTGGTGGTGCAAGCGCAGCGATCTGGGCGGCGGGTGTCCAGGGAGTCCCCGACCCATGGAGCAAGCTGCTTGCGATTCTCACCCCTGGCATTGGCTACGTTGCCGGCCATAGCATGGACGTTGCATTCGCGTGGTATTCGGCTGGAGAAACTTCGCGACGGCGGCGACGGGAAACCGCGCGAGCCATACGGCATGTACGTGCAACCATATCGCTGATTTCTGTCGAGTTGGCCGAAGCTCGCCGAGGCGGCGCCTCAACCGGTGCAATCGAGCTGTATGAGCAGTTGCTCGCGCAGGCGCACCAACGGCTGAATGATATCATAAGGAACTCTCTCGAGGATGAACCTCCTGCGACGTGACAATAGAACTGTCCTGCGCGGCGACTGACATTCGCACCCGTCGAGCGAGTTATGCGTCAGTTCGGCAACAGACGCCGGATGCCTGCCGTTAGCCATCGCGGCAAGCACCCTGGGGGCGGAGGTTGCTTCGGCGCGGTACCCCTGGCAATGACTGCCCGGGAACGCCCCGCCAGCGGGGAAGACACGAGGCAGGAAGTCCATGACCGCACAATCTGATGCCCATCCGGAGCCGACGCGCCAGGCTCCAGACGGCGCCACGTCTGCCGGCACCACCGCGCCGGCCCACACCCCTGCTCCCATGTGGTTTCACGAATACCGCACGCATAAGACCCGCAACGGCCAAAAGATCGAACTGGTGATATACCGCAAGCGCGCCGGTGCCCCGCGTGCAGGCGAGCCGGCGCGCCCCATCCTGTTCCTGGTCCACGGCTCGTCCATGTCGTCCCTGACCAGCTTCGACCTGGTGGTGCCGGGCGCGGGCGAATACTCGAAGATGGACGTTTTCGCCCGTCATGGCTTCGACGTCTGGACGATGGACCACGAAGGCTACGGCAAGTCCGCCCACACCGATGGCAATTCCGATATCGCCAGCGGCGTCGAGGACCTGCGTGCCGCCATGGCCGTGGTCGAGCGCGAGACCGGCCAGTCGCGCTGCCATTTCATGGGCGATTCGTCGGGCGCGCTGCGCGCCGGCGCCTATGCCATGGCGGCGCCGGATCATGTGCGGCGCATGGTGCTGACGGCGCTGACCTATACCGGCAAGGGCTCACCCACACTGGCGAAGCGCGCCGAGCAAGTCGAATTCTACCGAACCCACAATCGCCGGCTGCGCGACCGCGCCATGATCGAGAGCATCTTCACCCGCGACAAGCCCGGCACCACCGATCCCGCCGTGCCGGCCGCGGTGGCGAATATGGAACTGGTCCATGGAGATACCGTCCCAACCGGCACCTATCTGGACATGACGGCGCATCTGCCGGTGATCGATCCGGCAAGGATCACCGCACCCGTGGCCGTGGTGCGTGGCGAGCATGATGGCATCGCCTCGATGGAAGATCTGTGGGACTTTTTCGCGAAGCTGCCGAACGGCGACAAGCAGTTCATCGTCATTGCCGGCGCGGCGCACGCACTGGGCTCGTCCCGGCACCGTCACGCGTTCTGGCACGCGGCGCACGCGTTCCTGACGATGCCGGAGGACGTCTGACCCACGCCCGTTTGCCGCCTGGACCGTTCTGGTGCCCGGCGCTCAGTTCGGCTGCATGCCCTCGGTGGCAACCATCCGGTAGGCATCAGGACCGCCAGTCACCTGCATGACCGCAATGATCTGCAGGCCAAAGATTATGCAGACCAGGGCGATCGCCAGGATGTCGTCGACCCGCGAGCGGGGCTTGTCATGCGCCTTCACGAGCGACTCGGCCCATATCGTCTCGGTCGTGTTCATCGCTGTCTCCCTTGGCTTCCCCAGCCGGTGGGAGGAAAGCCTAGGGCAAGTACGGGCCCTGGCGCTGTGACGCATGTCACAAACCGGGCAAGTTCCGGTACGTCGCGAGATTACGACGGATATGAAGTCATCGAACAATCGGCGTCCCGCTCGCCAGGGATTGCTCCGTCGCTCCGCGCCTCACAAGAAACGGCCCGCCATCGCCGGGCTTGATCCGGCCATGACGGGAATGATGGGCGGCGTGCCCGATGCGCTTTCATCCAGCCCCGGGTCGGCTGCCAGGCCAGCGGTCAACTCGCATGACACCGGCAGCCGCAGGCTCCAAGCGCCCCAGCCGGAACCCCAACAACGGCAAGCCGGCCCCCCCGGCCCGACTGGCCGTCGCTTCAGCCGTGGCAGCCTACAGAGCCCGGAAGATGCCGTTGATCAGGTCGTCGCCGAGGCCAAACCCCGCCCCCATTTCGATCGCCCGCCCAAACCCGGAATTGAGGAAGCTGCCCATCATGCCGCCCATGCTTCCTCCCGGCTGCTGCTGATACGGTCCCGGCGGCGGATAGCCGGGCGCTTGCGGCTGGCCGCCCCAGGGTTGCGCAGGTGCGCCGCCCCAGGATGAAGGCGGCGGCGCGGCCTGCGGCATCTGATTGGCGACAAACCCGTGCAGCGCCTGCAACAGGGCCGCCACCTGGTTTTGCTCTGCCTGCATCGCCAGCGCAATCTCTTTCAGGTCGAGCATCCACTCCCGCGCGTCCTGGTTCCCGGACTGCGCCGCTGTTCGCAACTTGTCGGCCAGCCCCCCGAGCGCGCCGATCGTCTGCTGCGCCTGCGTCTGCAACTGCGCATATTCCTGGTCGATCGCCTGGACATCCATCTGCCATCTCCTTCAGTACCACCGCGGCACCCACTGGCTTGGCATCGGGACGCCGCAGTCCGGATATAGTGGGCCGGAGGGCACCCGTCCGGCGCAAGCCAGACGGTCCGAACATTTAACGCGCGGCCTCGCGAGCATCGCCGATAGCGGCCGCGCGTGAGACCGCGCAGCGTCGTCTACCGCCGGCATCATCGGCGTTGGGATTTGCTGCCGATACCGGCCAGTGCGCCCTACTCTGCCGCCTGCCGTGTTGCGTTATGGATCACTTCGTCCAGCGCCGGCTTGATGTGACGCTGGAACGTGTCGAGCGTCTCGATCACCACCTCCTTCGGCGTCTGCGCGTAGTGGTTGATCAGCGTAATGTATTCCGCCGGGAACACCCGCCATTGCTCCAGCAGCTCGTGCCGCACTTCCTCCAGCGACCCGAACACGAACAATCCCGAATTCACCAGCGAACCGAAATAGTCGTCGTTCTCGATCTTCCGGCGTCCCATCGCGGCATAGAAATTCTTCCAGATATCCAGGTCGTATTCGCGAATCCGCCGCAGCGCGTCCTCGCGCGTCTTGCCGATCTGGATCCAGCGCACCATGCATTGGTTCTCGCCCGGCAGGAATGAGCGCCCCGACGCCGCGGCCGCCTTGCGGAAATGTTCCGCCAGCGGGCCGGCCGATTGGATGTTGGTGAAATAGGTCGGCACGAATCCATGCCGCCCGCAGAACGCAATGGTATCCGGACTGCCGCTGCCGGAGACGAACACCGGCGGATGCGGCTGCGTCCACGGCGCCGGGCACATCGCCACGCGCCGCGTATGGCCCTCGGCATCGATCTCGCCCGGCGCGCCGAGCCGCTGCGTGACGCCGGCCCGCGCCAGAGGCCAATCGTCCACGCCGGTGTCATACGGATACGGGATCTGCCAGTTGTCGCTCTTGTGGTCGAAGCTTTCCTGCGTCCAGGCCTTCAGCATGATCTCGACATGGTCCTCGAAGATGCGGCGGTTCTTCGCGTCGTCGTCCAGGTCCTTCTTGCCGGTGGTCTCCTGGCTGAACCCGGCCAGCGTGGTCTGCACGTTATAGAGCGCCGCGGTGGGCGACTTGGTCGCGCGGGCGCCGAAATGCTGGCCGATCACGTTGGTCCAGCGCGACTGGTAGCCGCGCGCCAGGCCAACGAAGCTGCGCCCCTGCGCGAGCTGGTTGATCACCGCGGTTTCTTCCGCCACGCGGATCGGATTGTGCGTCGCCATCACATAGCCGATCACGCCGACATTGATGCGCCTGGTGATCGCCGCCCAATAGGCCTGGACCGCACTCGGCGCCGGGGCGACTTCATAGCCTTCGGACCAGAAATGATGCTCGATCGTGGCGACGCCCCACAGGCCCATCTCGTCGGCGGCGCGCACGATATCGGACGCACCGTGGATCGCGGCCTGATAGAGCTGGCGGTTACGGCCGATCGGGCGCAGCGCGGCGCGCTCGGCTTCGTCCTTCGCCGGCATCACGGGGTAGATCACGGTCATCGGCTTCAGTTCGGGCATCGCTGATTGCTCCATACGCGGGCGTTGGGTAACGATACCGGGCGGTAGGGCGGCGTCAATCGCCGGCACCGCGTACCGCCGCTGGCCCCGCCGCGAGCGCCGCGCTTTCGTTTCTATGTCGTGACGTGCCATCCTTCCCTCATGGCAGAGTTCCGACTGTTCCTTTCGGCCGTCACCAGCGAGTTCACCGTCGATTTTTGAAACAGCACCCCGTGGCCGGCAAAGTCATTGTTAGAATCACGCACTCCCGGCTGGCTTCGCAGCCACACCCGACCGCCTGGAACAGTCCGCTTCAGTGTTTTTTTCAGCACGGAGACAGCGCGGAGAACACTGTGAACACGGAGAAGAGCGAACCGCATCGGCGGTGGCCACACCACGTAGCGGCGAAGGCCATCCACCAGCCGTGGCACGTTGAAATTCAACAGCAGACCAACCCGGATGCCACTCATGCGCAGGTAAGTGCGAAGTTGCACTTCATAAATCGGCAGGATTGCTGCGACGGCCTTAAGCTCCAGGATCACCGCGCCCGCAACGACAATGTCTGCCTTGAATCCATCGCCGACGGGCGAACCTTTGTATATGACAGGAATCGGCACCTGCCGCCCGAAGGCAATCCCCGTTTCTCCCAGCTCGTGGCAGAGGCATTGCTCATACACCGTTTCCAACAGGCCGGGCCGGTATGCCGGTGCACCTCGATTGCCAGTCCGATAACGCGATCGGTCAATTGCTCCGCCACAAGCATAACACTTTTCTCCGTGAACACCGTGCTCTCCGCGCTTTCTCCGTGCTGAAAATAAAACAAATCGTTAACGCACCAGCGGCGCGGGACGACCCTTGAACCCCTGGCCCCCGCCACCAATCAGACTCATCGCGAGAAACGCAGCAACGAAGCAATCCCGTCCTGACCGGCGCCCGGACCGTTTCCGCGCCCTTGGACGGGGATTGCTTCGTCACTCCGCTTCTCGCAATAAGGCATGTGTCGCTTCGTCCCGCACAATTGGGAAGCGGAAGCGCCCTAACAATCCCTCCGCCCGCTCAGCCAAGTCGGGATCGAGGGTTCCAGCGGCCGCAGGTAGTCGTCGATCGCCGCCGCCAGTGATATCAGATGCCGCCGCCGCGCATCGAGATCGCCGCCGAACGGATATCCCGACCGGGCCAGCACATGCGGCAGCGCCTGCTCCAACAACGCGCAAACATCGCGTTCCAGCCGCGTTTGCGAACGCTCCGCCACCAGCAATCCCGGCACGGCGAGCGCGTCCAAAATCAGCACCGCGAAGATCCGCCGCGCCGGGCCGGCCGGCGCGGACGCCGCACGCCGGATCAGTTCCGGCAATCTCGGCGCCGCCGCCGGTTCGACCTGCAGCACCGCCGCACCGCGCGTGCACAACCACCGTCGGGCCGCCTGCAACCGATCCGGTGCGTTCGCATCCGCCGCCAGCACATCAGCAAATTCCTGCCGCGCTTGCTCCAAAGTCACGCGGCCCTCCAGCAAAGAATGCGTCCTCGCACGTGCCTAACCGGCCCCCGCGGCATGCCCGCTTCCCGCCGCCTCACGAGGCACCGCCATGCATTTCCAATTGGCCGCATCATCCACGGAGCCGTTGCCAGAGAAGCGCGCCTGCTGCGGATACGGACACAACGGCAGGTGATGCGGCGCCGCGCTATCCGGCCTGGTGTTCGCCGCGATCGCCTGCGGGGCGACGCCATGTTCCACCCAGTCCTCCATCGCCGTCAGCGTATCGAACTGATCTGGCCCGATGCCGCCGCCGCAATGCTGCATGCCCGGCACCAGGAACAATCGGACGCTCGCCTGCGCCTCGTCCATGCCGTGCAGCTTCGCCGCGAGCGCACGATAGAACCAGATGGAGCGCTCGGCCGGAATCGCCGGATCGCTGGCACCGTGATAGATGATCAGCTTGCGGCCTTCCCGAATGAACGGCAGCAGCTTCGCCGGATCCTTCGTCTCGCCGGCGCTGAACGCGCGATGCACGGCCGCCACCAGCGCGTCGCTTGTGGTATTGGTACGAGAATCGACGGCGACTGCCATCATCTTCGCGTCCGGACCACGGCCCATCCAATAGGTCAGCGCCTCGCGTGCAAACTTCCAGCCAAGCGGCGGCGCTCCCGCATTGCTGCCCCAGGGCGCTTCACGGTGGGCGAGATCAGGCGCGGTATTGCCGGTGGTCCAGAAACTCATGCCGTGCGGGCCGGAGAGATTGGTGATCGCCCAGCCGGGATACAGCAAATGACCATGCCGGTCGCGCAGCGGCGTCGTGTAGGCACGCAGCACGCGCGCTTGCGCCGGCGACAGGCAATCCGTGTCGCCGGTGCCGCGGCAAACCAAATCCTCGGCGCGCACCGGGCAACGCGCCGGGTTCTGCACCAGCCCATCCTTGGCGCCATCGATCGCGTCGCAGCGCGCGGTCACCTTCGCGTCGACGGCGGCGAGCGTCTCCGGCGGCAACCACGCGGCGGCCGATGCCAGTGCAACCTTCTGTACCGCGAACCGCAGCATGACCGAATTGAAATCCATGCCGGGATCGCCGGCGATGATGCCGTCATAATCCGTGGGATAGCGATCGGCCTCCATCATCCCCATGCGGCCGCCGTTAGAGCACCCGTCGAAATACGCATGCTCCACCGGCGCCGCGTAATAGGCCTGCGCGAACTGCTTGCCGGCAACCGTCACCTCATGCGCGGCGCGGTAGAAGAAGTCGGCAACCTTCGCCGTATCGCGCTTGCCATCCGGCGCGATCACCCAGGCCGCGTCAGTGCCGTTGCCGGTATGGCCGGCGTCGGTGACGACCACGGCATAGCCCTTGCCCAATGCCTCGCGGTGGTCGGTAACGTTGACCGCCGGCACCAGCCGGCCGGCATTGCCGCCCACGCCCATGAAGAAGAAGCGCTGCCGCCATGCGTCGGGAAGCCGCATGGCGAACCGGGCGGACCCGTCCGGCGCACCTTCGCCATGCGTGGCGACCGTCCCGACGACGCGGCAATAGGCAGGGTCGGTATTGCTGGCAGCGACTGCCTTGGCGCTGGCGACGTGGACATTGGGCACGCTCAGCGCGTTCAAGGCGTCGGCGGTACACGGGGGCGCCGCGTGTGCTGACGATAGCAGGCCAGACAAAAGCAGCGCCACCGATGCGGCGGTGGCTGTGGCAGCTTTCATGGTCGGTTTCCCTGCTCGCCGATGCGATGGCAGCATCCGCCCCGCACGCCAGCACGTTCACCCGCATGCCGCAACCTTTGCCTGCCGCCGACGCAGGGCCGTACTCAATTCCCGGCCCGGGCAGCCGCGGGGCCGAGGCAGCCTCGCCTATCCCGCCATCATCGGAACGCCGGCACCACCCGGTCCACCGGCCGCAGACTCGCGGCTTTCACCGCGATCCCGTCCTCGTTGTCCGCCATCGCCGGGCGCGAGCGCGCCATGGCATCGGCGATCCGTGCCTCATCGTCGCCGGCCGGCACGCGAAAGTCGAACAACACCCGCGTTCGCCCGGAGGGTTCGGTATAGATACCGATAACGGCCATGACTGCTCCTTGGACGCGGCGCCGGTGTTGTTGCCGGGCAATTAGGTCGAATCTCTGGCATTGTCGCGGCGCCGGGCACAACTCTGATCCGATGATATCGGTGGGCCGCCACGCACGGAGAGCATCACAATGTCGCGTTCCGCGGTATTGGGATGTTCCCGTACGGCAATCGACGCCACCCAGGGTTTCAGCGCAGTATCCATGCCGCGTTTGTTCGGGAGGGCCGCGCCATGAGCCAGAATGCACCGATCCGCCGTTCCTGGGTGCTGAAGCAGCGCCCCACCGGCACCCCGGATTCCGACACGTTCGAACTGCGCGAGGACGCGGTGCCGGAGCCCGGTTCGGCCGAGGTCGTCACCCGCACCATCTGGCTGTCCATCGATCCCTACATGCGCGGCCGCCTGCGCGAGCAACAGACCTACGCCGTGGCGATCCAGGTCGGCGATGTGATGACGGGGGAGACGGTGGGCGAGGTGATCGCCTCGGACGATCCGCGCTTCATGCCGGGCGACGTGGTGGTAGGTGCGCGCGGCTGGCAGACGCATTGCGTCACGCCGGGAGACCGGCTGACCAAGATAGACCGGAACGGGGCAAGGCTGTCGGCGTATCTCGGCGTGCTGGGCATGCCGGGCGCGACCGCCTATCGCGGCATCACCGAGATCTGCCAGCCGAAGCCGGGGGAGACGGTGGTGGTCTCGGCGGCCTCCGGTGCGGTGGGCTCGATCGCAGGGCAATTGGCCAAGCGTGCCGGCGCCCGCGTGGTGGGCATCGCCGGCGGCCCGGAAAAATGTCTGTTCGTGCAGGAGACGCTGAAGTTCGACGATTGCGTCGACCACCGCGCGATGGATCTGCGGCGCGACCTGGCGGCAAGTTGCCCCAACGGCATCGACGCGTATTTCGAGAATGTCGGCGGCGCGGTCCAGGCCGCGGTGTTCGACCTGCTGAACCCGTTTGCGCGCGTGGCGATGTGCGGCATGGTGTCGCAGTACAACGAGGCGGAGTTCCCGCCCGGGCCGAACCTGGGCTTCGTCGTTGGCAAGCGGGTGCTGATCCAGGGGTTCATCGTATCCGACCGGCCGGAAAAGCTCGCGGAATGGCGCGCTCTGGCGGCGCCCTGGGTGGCCGATGGCAGCCTGGCCTACCGCGAGGACGTGCATGAGGGGCTGGAACTCGCCCCCGAAGCGCTGACCGGCATCCTGGGCGGGACGAATTTCGGCAAGCTGCTGATCCGGGTGGGGCCGGATCCGCTGAGCCGGTAACAGGCGCGGCTCCCGGTGCGATTGCGGTGCGATGGCGTCCGGCGCGGCGTGCCGGAGGCGATGAATGGCGAGATGCGGTGGCGGACACGTCGACACGGCGGGCGGCAAAGTACTTCACCATCGCTGTGCCGGAGCTCACCGACAGCCGCGTCCTTATAGAAGACGAGAGTCGCCGACAGCCGAGCCTTTATAGAAGACGAGAATCGCGACCTGCAGGGCGAAGGCAATCCCTGCATCTGCCAATTCTCTGCAAAGGCACAGCTCATATCAAGCACAGCTCACATACGGATTCCAACAGTCCCGCGGTATGCCAATGTGCCTCGGTTGCCAACCCGCTAACCCGATCCGTAAACTGTTCCGAAAGAATAACATCTTCTCCGTGAGCACCGTGCTCTCCGCGCTAACTCCGCGCTGAAAATCTATAAAACGTCAACGCACCGGCATTGCATGTGTGGTCGCTGCAACGCGCCATGCCCGCGGCGGCCACGCTAAGTCGAACGCACCACCCGATCCTGACGCGGGCGATAGGCTGCGGGCACCAAAAAGAACAGAAATATGATGGCGTAGATCAGCACGTTGCCGACGACGTTGCCGCGGACGCCCGTGCCGGCGGCGGTGTAGGGACCGCCCCAGCCTTCAGCGGTGGTCCATATCGCCAGCGAATACAGGAATGCCAGCGGCGCGATCACGCGCAGCCACAACCCGGTCAGCAGGCTGATAGCGATACCGGTCTCGATGATCGCCACGAGCACGGCGACCAGTTCCGGGCGCACGGTCTGCACCGCGTTGATGACGAACGTGATGTAGGTGGCGATCCAGTTCGGCTGGCCCTGCACCGCCGGCGTGAGCTGGTCCAGAAAATGGCTGAGGAAATACGGCCTCCATTTCAGTGCAGCATCGAACAACCACAGCAGGCCGAACAACAGGCGGGCGGCAGTCCACATTGCGCGCGACGGCATCAGGGCAGGCGCGGCGCTGCCACGCGGCGCCACGACGGGGGCGACGCTCAGCACGACCAGGAAAGAGATCAGGTAGGCGGGAAATACGCCCGGGTCTGTCTGGCCGGGGCCATAGGGCGCGCCCAGGCCGGTCAGGGCGATCCAGCAGAAGATGCTGTAGGCGACGCCGAACCAGCACGCAGTGCGCAGGCCAACACGGGTAATCAGCGCCAGGCCGAGCAACAGCGCCACCACGGCCATGGCCGCGGCGATGCCGCGCGGATTCAGGCGGTCGATGCCGGTGGCAATGTCGAGAACCAACGGCTGCAGCCACGGCGGCGCCGAACTGACGGCCTTGCCGAGGACATGCGGCAGCCCGGTATCGGGGCCGCTCGCCCGCCACACCCAGGTCAGAAACTGGAAGCCGGCATTGATCAGCCAGACGACGCCGAGCAAGGCCACCAGCGGCCCGAATGCCGCCGCGCCGCAGGCTGGGGAGGTGCGTGTGGTGGCAGGCGATGGCGGCGGCTGTGTCCATTGGTCCATGCGCTGGCTGCCTCGCGGTTGATCCCGCCAAGCGATTTGGGGGGCGATCGGGCGGATTGGGCGGGTGGTTCACGGTGTTGCCAATCAACATCGGGGGACCCGCTTCGGTTCGTCGCACGACCCTCGGGCGTCGGCTCAGCGACCAGGGCTGCGTCTGGCAAACGCCAGACGGTCCCAGGTGACGCCCTGCCGGCAGAGCAAACTGTCCTGGCTCTGCAAATGTTGGATGCAGTGCAGGCCGTGCGTTTGGGCAAGCGCGATCGTTTCGTCTGGCGTGACGTCGAACATGCGCCGCCCGGCTGGCACCGGACCGTGGCGCAGTGACAGCATCATCACGCCGCCTGGCCGCACCAGTACCGCCACGCGTTGCATCGCACGCTGCCGCTGCTCCCGGTCCAGATGCATCCAGACCGCGGTCAGCATGACGATGTCGAACGTTGCGCCGCGCGCGGATAACACCGCAAGCTCCGGCAGGCTGTCGTCCAGCCACGCGATACCAGGCAAAGCGTGCAGCGCCATGGCGCGGGCGCGCAGGGCGGCGGTCGGCTCGACCGCCGTCACGCGATAGCCGAGCGCGGCGAAGCCGGCCGCGTCTCGCCCGGTGCCGGCGCCGATATCCACAACATCCGCCGGCGGCGGTTGCATCAGCGGCAGCACGGCGCGGTGCACGTCGGCGAAAGCAACGCTCTCATATTGCCGGACCAAGGCGTCCGCCTCGTCCGCGTAACCTTCGGTGCCGCTGGGCCCGGTCATAATGCATGCTTCCTCGTGCAATGTTGGCTTGCTGCGGTCCCGCCGTTAGCCGCAGTTGCGCATCCTGCCCGGAGCGATGCCACAACAGAAGAGCGTCAACGCCTCTGCTGTCCACTGCCTGCGCTTGCCTCCGGCAACGAGACGCGGAACCATGGGCGCGCGATCCGGGGGAGGATGAAACCATGGTCGATCTGTTGCTGCGCGGCGATACGGTGGTGACGCCGCAGGGCGTCGGTGCGTTCGACGTGGCGATCGCCGGCGAAAAGATCGTCGCGGTGGCCGCGCAGGGCAGTCTTCCGGTCGCCGATGGCACGCGCCTGATCGACGCAACGGGCAAGATCGTGATGCCGGGCGGCATCGATCCGCACGTGCACTGCAAGTGGTTCCTGCCCAATCCCGACGGCAGTGCCGGCCTGACCGATCCGCCCGATGTGGTCGGCCGCGCCGCGGTGCATGGCGGCACCACCACGATCATCGACTTCACCCGCGCGAACCAGGCGCCGAAGCTGCAGGACTCCATCGCCCTGCGCGAGGCGGACTGGAAGGGCCACTGCGCCTGCGACTACGCGCAGCACATCATGGTGGAAGGCGCGCTGCCGATCGACCTGCCGCCGCAGCTTGCCGAAGCGATCCAGGCCGGTTTTCCCACCGTGAAAATCTTCACGACGGACATCACGCCCAGCCGCAAGGGGCGCATGGTGGATTTCGGCGACATCTGGGAAGTGTTCCAGGTGCTGGCGGCAAATCACGGCCTCGGCGTGATCCACTCCGAGGACAACGACATCGTGATGCACATGTACGGCAAGCTGATCCGAGAAGGCCGCACCGGCTTCGAGAACATGGCCGAAGTGCACAACACACTGTCGGAGGACATTTCGTTTCGCCGCGTGATCCGCCTGGCGGAGAAGGTCACGGGCACCGCGCTGTACATGATGCACACCAGCGCCGCGTCCGGCGTATCCGCGATTCGCGAGGCGCGGGCGCGCGGCGTGCCGATCTACGGCGAGTCGCTGCACCAGTACATGCTGAAGACCAACGAAGACTACAAGAAGCCGCGCGGCCAGATCTGGCACACCTACCCGTCGCTGAAATCGGCCGAGGACCAGGCAGCGCTGTGGTCCGGCACTCTGGACGGCTGCATCAACTGCGTCGCGACCGACGAAATCTGCTGCACGCTGGCGAAGAAGCTGCAAGGCGCCCGCATCGACGACACGACCGGCGGCAATGCCGGCGTCGAGCCGCGCGTCGCGCTGATGTACACCGAGATGGTGGGCAAGCGCGGTTACGCGCTGTCGCGCTATGTCGATCTGGTGTCGACCAACGCGGCGAAGATCATGGGGCTGTACCCCAAGAAGGGCGCGCTGGCGGCGGGATCGGATGCCGATATCTGCGTGCTGGACCCGGCGGACAAGCGCGTGATCCGCGCCGAGGATTTGCACGAGACCGACTATACCCCGTGGGAAGGCCACAAGATGGAAGCGTGGCCTTGTTTGACGATGCTGCGCGGCAAGGTGGTGGTGGAGAACGGCACCTGGAAAGGCGCGCTGACCGACGGGAAATGGCAGCCGCGCAAGGTGGCGGAGGAGATGTTTGCCGGGCCGAAGTTGTAGGCCGAGCGGCGGCCCTCCGTCATTCCGGGGCGCGATCCGTTCTTGCGGGGCTCGAAGCGGCGAAGCAATCCCGATCGGGGTGCAGGAACCGTCGTGACGGCGCTTGAACGAGTTTGCTTCGTCGCTACGCTCCTCGCAATGACATGGGATGGCGTCGCAACGAAATTGGACGGCCTCGCCGCGACATGGGACGGTGTCGCAATGACACGGGATGGCGTCGCAATGACATGGGATGGCGTCGCAATGATATGGGATGGCCTCGCAGCGACATGGGATGGCGTGGTCGTCAGCACCGCAAGGAAAATGACATGCAACTCGCAGGACAGGTCGCTCTGGTCACCGGAGGATCGCGCGGCATCGGCCAAGCCACCGCACTGGCCTTCGCCGCCGAGGGCGCCGACATCGCCTTCTGCCACCTCAACGACAACGCCAAGGCGGACGAAACCGCGGCGGAGATCACGGCGCTCGGCCGCCGTGCCATGCACCGCTCCCTGGACGTGGCGGATACAGCGGCCACGCGCGCCTTCGCCACCGAAGCCGCCGCCGCCTTTGGCCCGATCGACATCCTGCTCAACAACGCGGGCATGAACATCCGCAAGAAATTCGAAGACTATTCGGAAGCCGAATTCGACTGCATCGTTTCCGTGCACCTGAAGGGAATGTTCTTCATGGCCCAGGCAGTCTATCCCGCGATGGCGGCGCGGGGCCGCGGCTGCATCATCAACGTCGCCTCGCAGCGCGGTCTTAAGGGCGCGGTGAACTCTTCGGTCTATTCGGCAGCCAAAGCGGCGATCATCGGCTTCACCCGTTCGCTCGCCTGGGAAGCGGCGCCGCGCGGCGTGCGCGTGAACGCCATTGCGCCGGGACCGATCGACACCGACCTGACCGCAACCATGGAACCAGCCGACCGCCAGGCGTTCATCGACGCCCTGCCGGTGCACCGCTTCGGCCGCCCGGAGGAGATCGCCGCCACCGCGTTATTGCTCGCCGGCCCGTTGGGCGGGTTCTATGTCGGTGCGTGCCTGTCGCCTAACGGCGGGGATGTCATGCACTGAGCAGCCGCAAATGCAATTGAAGCGCGGTATCCCCGGCAACCCACCAAAGAAACGCGTGGGTGTCGAGCAATAGACGCAAGCCCTATTGCTCCCACACGGCGGGCTCGTCCTCTGGCAGGGGATCGAAAAAACCCGGGATCGACCGAGACGATGCCGCGTAGTGCACCGAACGTTCGCTTGGGCATGGGCGGGCGGTACGGCACGAGCCTGGCGATCGGACGCTTGCCGCGCGCGAGGGCGATTTCCTCGCCCGCCTCGACACGCGCGAGAAGCTGCGTATGGCGCGTTTTAGCAGCGAGGATGATCACCGTTGCCATGGGTAACTCGTTAGCTGACCTCACCTGGCCAAGCAAGTCTATTGCGTCAGAACATGGTCGCGGGCCGCGAGCGCCCACCATCCGCGGCTGCGACGGCCTCACGCACGCACCCTTCGCCCCGATCGGCGGTGGGTCAGTTTCAAATATCGGCTTTCGACCAATCCCGGTCGCCCGCGGCAGCATCAGGCGATCCGGAAACCAGACATGTCGTCCGAATGGCGAGCGTGAGTGCGCAGAAATCAAGAAATTACGCATCACGAGATGGTTTTGCCAGAATGTCGCTTATGCGGTGAAGGCGGAGATCACCCGATCGCATCACGAGAAAGTCCGATCCTCCTCGCTGTCATAGGCAAAATTGCCCGGCCTCAGCGTGTCACGGTTAGCATCCTAAGTTTCTTCCGAGCCGTGCCAAAGCTGCCAAGCTGATAGACCGATGCGCCAGCCGCGGAGAACGTGAAGGATGGGAATGGCTCAGCCAACATCGTGTTAAGATATTCCTCCGTTCCGACGCCGATCGTCACATGCGGGTTGAAGCGCTTTCCCGCCGCATCAGTGACGAAGTTGGCCACGTAATCGATGAGGAATTTTTGAATGTCGCGTCCCCCCTCGTTGCTGAAGAACGCCGCCGGGGTCCCGGTCTTCGCCGTGTAGGGCTCGACGGCTGCTATGAGTTCATCTTGCAGCCGATGCAGATCCTCAGTCGGTTCGACTACAATTCCTGCGAGGCCGATCGGCGGAGATGGGATGTAGTAATACTTGATCGCCTTCAGCGTCCACGCCGTGGGCTTCTCCTTGGCCACGACCGCGTTTGCCGCCGCATATACCTTGTCGAGATCGTCTGTGCGGACGAACTGCTGCAATAAGCTGATGTGCGGGTGGTGCGTCTCGTCTAGAGCAAAACCCTTCGGAAAAGACTTTCGGAGGTGAGCGTTGGCGTTCATCGCGTGCTGAATCATCGTCGCGTCAGGTTCGAGCGCGATATCGATCGCCGTCACTGGGTTTTGCTGCGCGACTGACCCTTGGACGACCACGGTCGCCAACCCTAGCCCGAGCGCGAAAGCCGTTATGAGCTGCATATAGTCACGCATGTTCCCCGCTCCCCGTGGGCGCCTCACCCATGGGCAGCTTGTGACCTTCTTGACTTGGTGTCAAACGACTGGTTTTATGAAAGCGTAGAGTTACCCCTGGCCTGGAGGCATCAATGGCGGATGGTCAGTCGCTTCCCTCCTGGAACGACAGCGCGGCGAAATCCGCGATCCTCGACTTCGTCGCGCGTGTGACAAAGCAAGGAAGCACCGAATTCGTGCCGCCAGCCGTGCGCATTGCCACGTTTGACAACGATGGGACACTCTGGTGCGAGCAGCCGCTTCAGACACAGTTCTTTTTTGCCTTTGACCGCGTGAAGCAGTTGTCGGGCAAGGATCCGACGATGAGCGAGCGTCAACCGTTCAAGGCCGTGCTCGAACACGATTACAATATGCTTTTCGAACTTGGCAAACAGGCGCTGCTCGAGCTGGCTTTTGCAACCCATGCTGGCATTACCGATGAGGACTTTGAGGAAGCCGTAAACGGATGGTTAGCAACTGCGAGGCATCCCCTGTTCGACCGGCTGTTTAAGGAATGCACTTATCGACCCCAGGTCGAACTGCTCGCCTACTTACGAGAGAACGGCTTCAAGACCTATATCGTGTCGGGAGGTGGCGTGGACTTTATGCGCGCGTTCGCCGAGGAAGCTTACGGTATCCCACGAGAACAGGTGATCGGTTCTAGCGTGAAACTGCGCTACGATTTGAGAGACGACCGAGTTTCACTCGTGAAGCTGCCGGAGCTCAACAGCTTTGACGATCGGGAAGTGAAGGCGCTGAACATCGGCCTGCACATCGGCCGTAGACCACTGTTGGCGTTCGGCAATTCCGACGGCGATCTCGCCATGATGGGTTACACGCAGTCCGGCTCCGGGCCTCGGCTCGCGTTGCTTCTCCACCATGACGACGCAGCGCGGGAGGCAGCGTACGACCGAGAGTTCCGACTCAGCCCGTTGTCCGAGGCGCTCGACAAGGCTCAGGACTACGGCATCACCGTCGTGAGCATGAAGCGGGACTGGAACGTTGTGTTTTGATCGCCGCAATAATGCAGCTCGCCTTCGCAGATGAGGCTGTCCCAGATGAGGCTGTGCATAAAATCATTTTTTGCACCGTCCGGCGAAGCCAATGCAATCGAGGACAGCCGGCGCAAATGTCCGGTGCAGATTGGTCGGCAGAGGGCTCGCCGAATGCCCGGTTTTCCGCGGTCGTCATCCGAAACCGGGCCGTCGGCTTACCACCCAAAACCCAAGTTCAAACCGACCCACTACCCCCGATCAACACCGCCCTGACCGCCGCCATGGAACTTGCCAACCCCTGTTCGCCCATCGAGTTCCGCCACCGAACACGGCAACAACAGCCCCCAGGCTACGCCGCGCGCACCGTCGCGCCAGCGGAGATGCCGTCAAGCACCCGCCTCACGCGAGCAAGCGTCGCCTCATCCTGACGGAAGGCGATTGCCGCCAGCCCGACGTCCGACCGCGCCACGCGCCCAGCCACGAGTCCTCCGGCGCCAGGCAGATCAACCTCCACCGGCGTGCCGGGCGCCACCTGCTGGTCGCACTGCAACGCCGTGCCGCCGCAGGAAATGTCCTTCATCACGGCGGACATCGCAGGCCGCCCCTGACAACGCAGCGTCACCGTGGTGCCACGTCCGGGAACGCGCTCATAGCGGCGGCCCTCGGAACCGGCGGGAACGCTGCGAATTGCCGGGTTTTAACGTCGCCGCTCTGTGCATAACGGTGCCACTGGGTTAAGTGCGCGGGACATGGAAGCGACGCAGAGCAAGCGGGCGGCCCGCGCGTGGTTGCGTGGTGAGCAGCGGGCCGGCAGCAAGGCGGCACGGCCGGTGCTCGCGCTCAGTCTTGTCGGAACCGTGCTGGCGATCGGTCAGGCCTGGTGCGTCGCCTTCGTGCTGGCCGACGTGCTTGTGCGCGGGCACCCGAACGGCTTCGGACTGGCAGGGCGCCCCGGGCCGCTGCTGGCTGGCTTCGCAATCGCCGCCGTGCTGCGCGCGGCCCTTGCCTACGCAACCGAGACCGCGTCCTTCAGCGCCGGCGCCGCTTCCCGCCGCCGGCTCCGCACCGACGCACTGACCCGCTTGCTCCATGCCGGTCCGGCGCTGCTGCGTGGCCAGCATTCCGGCGACCTCGCGGCCATCGTGGTGGACCGGGTGGAGGCGCTGCACGGGCTCTACGCAAGCTGGATTCCCGCGTCCACCTTCGCGACCGCCGGCCCGGTCCTGGTACTGCTCGCCGCGCTGTGGGCCAGCCCGTTCGCCGCGATCGTGTTCGTAGTGGCCGGGCTGCTGGTGCCGATCGGCATGGCGCTGGCCGGCATCGGCGCCGCCGCCGCCAGCCGGAACCAGTTCCTGGCAATGACCCGCCTGCAAGCCCGCTTCCTGGACCGCGTGCGGGGCATCGCCACCATCGTATTGCTCGGCCGCGCTGAATCCGAGGCGCAGGCGCTGGCCGCCGCCGCCGCCGAACTCAGCGCGCGGACGATGCGCGTGTTGCGGGTCGCGTTCCTGTCCTCCGCGACGCTGGATCTGGCCGCCGCCGCCGCGCTGGTGGTGCTGGCGATCCGCTACGGCCTGGCGCTGGTCGCCGACCACTTGGCGCAACCGGGCCTTGCCTTGTTCTGCCTGCTGCTGGTGCCGGAGTTCTTCGCCCCGCTGCGGACGTTCGCCGCCGCCTATCAGGACCGCCTGCACGCGACCGGCGCGGCCGAAGCCCTGATCGCCCTGCCCCCCGCCGCGCCACCTGCCCCGGCGCGCGAGGTCCGCACCGTCGCCGCCCAGGGCGTGACCGTGGCATTCGAGAATGTCCGCCTCACCTGGGACGCGTCACGCGGGCCGGCGCTGGACGGCCTGTCGTTCCGCATTCCCGCCGGCGAAACGCTGGTCATTGCCGGCCCCTCCGGCGCAGGCAAGTCCACCTGCATCGAAATCCTGCTCGGCTTCGTCCGCCCGGACGGTGGGCGGGTGACGGTCAACGGCGCCGACATCACCGACTTGGTGCCGCAGGCTCTCTCCCGGCTGACCGCCTGGATCGGCCAGCGCCCAGTACTGTTCTCGGGCACGATCCGCGACAACATCCGCTTCGGCCGCCCGGAGGCCACGGACGAGGAGGTGGACGAAGCCGCGCGCGCCGCCCGCGTGGCCGAATTCGCCGCCACCCTGCCGCGTGGCCTGGATACGGCCGTCGGCGAGGGCGGCTACGGCCTGTCCGGCGGCCAGGCGCAGCGCGTGGCGATCGCCCGGGCGTTCCTGAAGAACGCACCGCTGCTGCTGCTGGACGAACCAACGGCGCACCTGGATCCCGCGATTGAGGCCGAAGTGCTGGAAAGCCTGCGCCGCCTGGCGCTGGGACGGACCGTGTTGCTGGCCACACATTCCACGGCGGCGCATGGCTTCGGCGGGCGCCGGCTTGACATTCGTGCCGGCCAGGCGATGGCGGCGCGCGGGGCGGCATAAGGGTGCGGCATAATACCAGCGTGCAAAATGGCTGACGTATGCCGCCGCTACATGTCATTGCGAGGCGCGGAGCGCCGAAGCAACCCCGGTCGAGCCAGGGATAGGCGTCCGAACAGTACTTGACCGAGGTTGCTTCGGCGCTCCGCGCCTCGCAATGACATTTATGTGTATGGCACGGCGTGCGTCAGCCATTTTGGGGGTTGGTATAAGACCTCGCCCAGACATGCTCCCATGCAATGCAATGCGCCTCGTGCGGGCGGATGCCATGCGGGCCTTGCCTGTGGGGGTCTCTTCCGAAGCACCTGCTGCCCGGAAGTACGGTGAACGATTTCCTGGATTGGAAGCATGGTGGAACGCTGACGCGGATCCATCGAACGCTATGTGGCAAATGCCAGGAGCCGCCAGGACGGCTCTGCAACTCGCATTGCCGGTCGTACCGAGAGATGCATCGGACGGTCACCCCACCGGCGCCGCCGGGACCAGCAGCCGCAGCACCACCATCCATGGGTACCGCGTATCCAGCACCACTCCGTCCGGCGTTGCCAGCTTTCCGTCCGCCGTCACCGGCACATGCTTCATCGTTACGGCATCGTCCACGTTGCCGCCAATCACCGCGATCTGCCCCGGCACCGAGGTATCCACCACGATGTCACAATGCGCCGGGAACAATCCCGCCGGCAGGTCGTCATAGGTCAAGGACGCCGCCTTGCCGCGCCCCATGCAGATCAGGTCGCCGGGCTGGGGGGCGTATGCGCTGGGACGCTCGGCAGTGATGTACCAGCCGGATGTGGCACCGGTCGCCATCTGCTTGGCGATATTGATGTAGTCCGCATGGTCGGCGGCATAAGGGAAATGCGGCCCCGCCCCGGCGATGCGCATCACGTAGGAGATGAAGGCGGCGGACCAGGCGTAATTGCCGTCCTGGTCTGCGGGGAACACCTGCCCCTGCGCGTCATGCTTGCCGGTCCAGCCGGATTCGGGGGAGCCGGCGTTCATCCCCAGCCACCAGTATTCGCCGACGCGCTGCCACAGCCCGGGTTCGCGTTCCGGCTTGTCCTCCGGCGCGGGGGGCGGGCGGGTGCCGGGCGGATCGTCGTCCACCGGTTCGCCGAACAACCGCCATTCGCGGAGCGCGATGGCTACCACGGCGGTGCGGGAAAACGGTTCGTAGGGCACGCGCGCGAAGGGCGGTACGTGGGCGTCAGGCGGCTGCGGCACGGTACATCCCCCGAGCAAGAGCATAGACAGGGCGAAAACCAGCGGGAACAAGGAGAAACCGAAGGTTCGCTTCAGTGGCCCGTTACGCCGCATGGTCGGGGAATAATCCGCGCAGTCCGGGCGCGCTCGCCTCGCAGCGGCCGCGTTCGGTGATCAGGCCGGTGACCAGCCGCGCAGGCGTCACGTCGAATGCCGGGTTGGCAGCCGCGCTGTCCAGCGGCATCACCCGCACCGTTGCCACGGTGCCGTCCGCCATGCGCCCGGTCACGTCGGTCACTTCGGCCGCGTTGCGTTCCTCGATCGGGATCTCCGCCACGCCGTCCGATAGCGTCCAATCGATGGTGGAGGACGGCACCGCGGCCCAGAACGGCACCCCGTTATCGTGCGCCGCGAGAGCCTTCAGATAGGTGCCGATCTTGTTCGCGACATCGCCGGCGCGAGTCACCCGGTCGGCCCCCACGATCGCCAGGTCCACGCTGCCGTGCTGCATCAGGTGGCCGCCGGCGTTGTCGGTCACCACCGTGTGGGGCACCCCGTGCTTGCCCAACTCCCAGGCGGTCAGCGCGGCGCCCTGGTTGCGCGGGCGGGTCTCGTCCACCCAGACATGCACGTCCAGCCCGGCATTGTGCGCGGTGTAGATCGGGGCCAGCGCGGTGCCCCAGTCCACGGTCGCGAGCCAACCGGCATTACAGTGGGTCAGCACGTTCACCCGCCCGCCGCCCTTGCGCGCCGCAGCCTCCTGGATCAGCGGCAGGCCATGGCGGCCGATGGCTTCGTTCTGCGCCACGTCTTCGTCGGCGATCGCGGCGGCCTCGGCATAGGCCGCCGTGACGCGCTCGTCCGGCCGCGTGTTGCGCAGCCGGGTCAGCATCCGTTCCAGCGCCCAACGCAGGTTCACCGCGGTGGGGCGGGTGGCGGCCAGCAAGGCGGCATTGCGTTCCATCGCATCGGTGCTCGCGTCCGTGCGAAGCGCCAGGCACAGGCCGTAGGCTGCGAGCGCCCCGATCAGCGGCGCGCCGCGCGCCTGCATGGCGCGGATCGCATGCGCAGCCTGCGCCACCTCGGTGAGCCGCAGCACCTCCAGTGCCCAGGGCAGCCTGGTCTGGTCGATGATATGGATGGACCAGCCGTCGTCGCGGTCCACCCAGATTGTGCGGTAGGCGACGCCATCGATCTTCATCGCGCCGCCACCCTCTGATGCAGCACGCAGAGCAGGGTGAACAATCGGCGTGCGGTGTCGAAATCGATGTCGATCTTGCCGTTCAGGCGGGCGCGCATCAGCTCGGCGCCTTCGTTGTGAACGCCGCGGCGTCCCATGTCGATCGCCTGGATGCGTTCCATGCGGCCCTCCTGGACCGCATGAATATGACTGTCCACCAGCATCTGGTAGTCCTTGATCAGCGGGCGGAACGGTCCCAGCGCCAGGCCGATGGCGGCGAGCGGGGCGTCGTTTTCGTTTCGGATATCGAACACCAGCCGGCCGTCGCGAATGGCGAGGTGCAGGTCGTAGGGGCCGCTGGCGTCGCCCCCGTGCTTCCGCGCCGCCGCCGGAAAGAAGCGGTTCGCCGCGGCAAGGTCGGCGACGGCCTGCGCGCGGTCTGCCTCGATCAGCGGCGGCAGGGTTGCGGCGCCGTCGTCTTCCAGCACCACCCGGGACAGACGCGCCGCTTCGGTCATGAGGCGGTGGGATCGGACTTCAGCATGTTGAGCCGCAGCATCAGCCCCACGGTGGCGCCTTTGACCGGCTGCAGCAGGCCCACCGCGAGGACCAGTGTCAGCGGGACGAAGATCGCCCACAACAGCCACTGCGGCGGGTTATCCTCGCGCTGCATGATCAGCATGGCGGGCACGACTATGTGGCCGACGATCAGGATGGTGAAATAGGGCGGCGCGTCGTCGGCGCGGGCCAAGCCGAGGGGGGCGCCGCAGTTGCGGCATTCGGGCACCACGCGCAGGAAGCGGTTGAACAGATGGGTCTGGCCGCAGGCGGGACAGCGGCCGAGAAGGCCGCGGCCGATCGCGGTGCCAAGCGGCGGCATCGGCCAGGGCGGCAACATCGCCACGCGATCGGGCTGCCAGCGGATGGTGGGCATTTCGAATGGTATCCTTATGCGCCTAGCGCAGTTGCGGGGCGCTACGCCCGGCAGTGCTGCATTGCAATAGCAAAGTGGTGGTTGGCGTGGCGCGTTGCCAGTTGGAGGTGCAGCGCAGCGGGGTTGCGCCGGGCACGCGACGGTTGGTTCAGGACAGTTGGTTCGGGGCGGTTAGTTCGGGGCGATTGCCGCCGCGATCGCTGTTGCCGCCGGCGCCGGCGTGCCGCGGCCTTTCCCGCTTTGCGGGAGCGGTTCGGGGCGCCATCTCTCGTTTTGCAGATTGGACAGGTGCCATGACCCGAGCGTTCACCCGGCTGGCCTACACCGACTCGGTGCGTGAAGCGCAGCGCCGCAACGGTTCGCGCGAACACAGCGAACGCATGGCGCAGCGTCCGCCGGAGCGCGACGCGCTGCCGGAGGACATGCAGGCGCGCGTTGCCGCCGCCAACAGCGTGCTGATCGGCACCGCGAGCCTGGACGGCTGGCCGCATGTGCAGCATCGCGGCGGGCCGCGCGGGTTCATCAAGGTGCTGGGGCCGCGGCGCCTGGCCTTCGCGGATTACGCGGGGAACCGGCAGTATATCAGCGTCGGCAACCTGGCGGAGAATGACCGCGTGATGCTGCTGTTGATCGACTACGACGCGCGGACGCGGCTGAAGATCTGGGGACACGCGCGCGTTGTGGAGGACGATCCGGCGCTGCTGGAGCAGGTGCGCGATGCCGACTATCCGGCGCGGGTGGAACGCGCGATCGTTATCGATGTCGAGGCGTGGGATACCAATTGCAACAGCCATATCCCGCATCTTGTGGAAGTGTAGCCGGCGGCGGCCGCATGGTTAGGATATCTGGACCAGGACGTCAATGTTAGACAAAATATCGGCAGAATGCGCACCCCGTCGCGGCGGCCACGGGGGCGGCCCACGGGGGGCGGCCATAGGGGCGGCCGTTGGCTTAAGTGTTGCGGCGAACCGGGAGGGATCGAGCACCCCGGCGGATCCAATGCAGCGGTTTAGAAATCGCTCTTATTGCGAACTCCGTTGGTTGAACCACACCCGGGCCGCCGCGCTGTCATCGCCGCCGGCATGGCGAGTTTCCGAGGCCACACATGCTATGCCGGTGCGTTAACGTTTCATGGTTTTTCAGCACGGAGTTAGCCAGCGCCCCCGGCCGCACCACCTTGGCAGAAGTTACCCCAACATGGTTCTATTTTCATGGTAGAAGGTACGGAGAGCACGGTGCTCACGGAGCGGGCGTTATGCTTCTTGCGGAACCGTTCACAGATCGGGTGATCGGGTTGGCGATCGAGGTACACTGACATACCTCTAAACTGTTGGAATTCGTATATGAGCTGCCGACTGCGCTTGCCAACCCACCAGCACCGCATTCGGCTCGGCTTACGACAGCCGCTTGCCGTGCAGCGTCTTGCCACGAAGATACAATGTCACGCCTTCGACCCGGCCCTTGCCGTCGAAGTGGAAGTTGAAGAGGGCAGGCAGGTCGCGGGTGAAAAACTGCACCCTGCTGAAAGGAAAGATCTCGGTCTCGCCGTATACGACGCCCTGCACCATGAGACGGCCTTCCTGCGGACTGATGGTAAGGCATTGCTCAACAATAACTGCTTCACCCTGACGGCCTCGGGCTGATGGTGCAGTTCCACTCAGGATGCCACTCATCGGTCTCGATGTTAAGCGTCTCCATCTCCGCGTCGGTGACCCGTATTGCCTTGGGATAGCTGTTCTCATCCAGTTCGCAACGCACGGTCAGGCCGGTTTTGGTCATGGTGGCGGCGATGAGTTCGGCCACCGCGAGGCGACTGACGAGCTGCTTCCCGCGCCAGGTCTGAGTAATGTGGCAGAACATGCGATGCTCGATCTTGTTCCACTTCGATGTCCCCGGCGGATAGTGGCACACTTGCAAGATCAGCCGGGTCTCGTCGGCCAATTTCTGCAATTCAAGCTTCCACAACCGCACCCGCGATCCGTTCGAACCACCGCCGTCTGCGGTAATCAGCAGCCGGCTGGCGTTCTCGTAGCGAACGCAACCAACAGCTTCATGCCAGCGGCGAATCGAGTTTACCGCGAACGCGGCGGTGTCGTGATCGATGCCAACGCTGACCCAGCCGACATTCGTCGCCAGATCATAGATGCCATAAGGCGCGACATTGCCGAGGTCCTTGTCGACGAAGTCATGCACCTTGACCTTGTCGGCGCACCCCGCGGCACGGTACATAAAAGGCGCTTGCGAAGTCAGCATTAGTGACATACATTGCGCCCCCAGAATCCGCACGTACTGCGCCGGACGGCGACGGGATCCTGATCGCGGGACTACCTGCTTGCCCCCGCTTCGCAGCCATCTCTGCGCCGCGCCTCCCAGTCCGGCCTGCGTCTAACAAATCGCGCCAAAATCTCATACCAAACGGAACGAGACACGCATGAGACAACACCAGTACGCCCCACCGCCTGCCCTCCCCCCGGCCAATACTCCTCGCCCACGGGCTGGCCGCGACTCGGCCCCGCAACTAGACTCGCCCCATGCCCCACGCCGATTTCGTCCACCTCCGCGCCCATTCCGCCTTTTCGCTCAGCGAGGGCGCCATCAAAGCCGACAAGCTCCCCGCCCTCGCGCGCGACGCCGGGATGCCCGCCGTCGCCATGACGGACACCTCCAACCTGTTCGGTGCACTCGAATTCAGCCAGGCCTGCACCGCCAAGGGCATCCAGCCCATCATCGGCTGCCAGCTCGCCCTCACCCGCGCCGACAACCTGCGCCTGCCCCCGGAGCAGATCGTCCTGCTCGCCCAGGATTCGGCCGGACTCGCCAACCTCCAGCGCCTCTCTTCCAGCGCGTACCTGGACACCGACCCCGGCCTGAAGCCGCAG
>Ga0335075_10000997_pt1 | contig 47700 bp, 44 predicted proteins | sample Lox_Sample_24_FD_206723 | JGI IMG/M metagenome (GOLD analysis project Ga0335075, IMG submission 206723) | Soil microbial communities from Loxahatchee National Wildlife Refuge, Florida, United States - Lox_Sample_2.4 | ecosystem: Environmental > Terrestrial > Soil > Wetlands | place: USA... | reverse complement strand
ACAGCGGGGCGCCGGGTTCGCTTGAGTCGTTGAAACGCGGTCCTTCCGGCCGCTGACGAGGGGTTGAAAAAAATGAGGTTCTCTATCTACCGGGCGCCGGCGGCGCTCGGCTTGCTGCTGTGCCCGATGCTTTCGTACGCCCAGACCGCGGCCCCGCCGACCGCGAACCCGGGCGACACCGCCTGGATCATCGCCGCCACCGCGCTGGTCCTCTTCATGACGCTGCCGGGACTCGCGTTGTTCTACGCCGGCCTGGTCCGCACGAAGAACGTGCTCTCCATCCTCATGCAGTGTTTCGCGATCACCGGCGTCGTCTCGCTGTTGTGGCTGGCCGTCGGCTACTCGCTGGTGTTCACCGACGGCGGTGACGCGCAGGCGTTCATCGGCAGCCTCGACAAGGCGTTCCTGCTCGGTGTCGGCCGCGACGCGGTCACCGGCACGATCCCGGAATCCGTGTTCTTCATGTTCCAGATGACCTTCGCGATCATCACGCCGGCGCTGGTCATCGGCGGCTTCGCGGAGCGCAAACGTTTCTCGGCGGTGCTCGGCTTCAGCGCGTTGTGGCTGCTGGTCGCGTACGTGCCGCTGGCGCACTGGGTGTGGGGCGGCGGCTGGCTCGCACAGCTGGGCGTGATGGATTTCGCCGGCGGCATCGTCGTGCACGTGAGCGCCGGTGTCTCGGCGCTGGTGTGCGCGCTGGTGCTCGGTCATCGGCGCGGCTTCCCGCACACGGCGATGACGCCGCACAGCCTGCCGTTCACCGTGGCCGGTGCCGGCATGTTGTGGGTGGGCTGGTTCGGCTTCAACGCCGGCAGCGCGCTCGCCGCGAACTCGTCGGCGGGCATGGCGATGCTGACCACGCACATGGGCGCGTCCGCGGGCGCGTTGGCGTGGATGTTCATCGAGTGGAAGAAGTACGGAAAGCCGTCGATGCTGGGCGTCGTCACCGGCGTGGTCGCGGGGCTCGGAACCATCACGCCCGCGTCGGGTTTCGTGGGGCCGCTCGGCGCCGTGGTCATCGGCCTGGTTGCCGGCACGGTCTGCTTCTTCGCCACGCAGCTGCTCAAGCGCCGGCTCGCGATCGACGACTCGCTGGACGTATCGCCGGTGCACGGCGTGGGCGGCGTGATCGGCACGTTGCTGACCGGCGTGTTCGCCTCGGTGTCGCTGGGCGGTTCCGGATTCACCGTGCAGACGAGCATCGTGTCGCAGCTCGGCGTGCAGGCGCTCGGCGTCGCCGTCGCGGCCGCGTGGTGTGGCTCGATGACCTGGCTGATCCTGAAGTCCATGAGTCTCCTGGTGGGGCTGCGGGTCTCCGAGGAGAAGGAGACCGAGGGTCTGGATCTCGCGGAGCACGGCGAGCGGGGCTACTCTCCGTAAACCCCACGAGTTTCCGGAGCTCCCATGTCACGCGCCATCCGCATCCACGAAACCGGCGGACCCGAAGTCCTGCGTCTCGAAGACGTCGAGGTCGGGCCGCCGGGTGAAGGCGAAGTGCAGGTGCGCCACACGGCGATCGGCCTGAACTTCATCGACGTGTACGACCGCACCGGGCTCTATCCCCAGAAGTCGATGCCGGCGGGGCTCGGCCGCGAGGCGGCCGGCGTCGTCGTGGCATTGGGCAGGAAGGTGCGCGGCTTCAAGGTCGGCGACCGCGTCGGCTACGTGCACAACGTGCCGGGCGCGTACTGCGACGTGCGCAATGTGCCGGTCGCGCCGCTGGTGAAGATCCCGCGCGGCGTGAGCGACGAGCAGGCCGCGGTGCTGATGCTGAAGGGCATGACGGCCTGCTACCTGCTGCGCCACACGCATCGCGTGCAGCGCGGTGACGTCGTCGTCCTGCACGCGGCGGCGGGCGGGCTCGGCCTGATCCTGTCGCAGTGGGCGAAAGCGCTCGGCGTCACCGTGATAGGCATCGTCGGCAACGACGAGAAGGCGACACTCGCGAAGAAGAACGGCTGCAGGCACGTACTGGTGCGCGGGCGCGACGACGTCGTCGCGTCCGTGCGCAAGCTGACGAAGGGCGTCGGCGCCGACGTGATCTACGACTCCGTCGGCAAGGACACGTTCTTCGAGTCGCTGGATTGCCTGAGGCGGCGGGGACACATGATCAGTTTCGGCAATGCGTCGGGGCCGGTCGCGCCGTTCGCGCCGGGCGAGCTCGCGAAGCGCGGCTCGCTGACGCTGACGCGGCCGACGCTGTACGACTACACGGCCACGCGGGGAGATCTCGACAAGGTCGCGCGCGAAACCTTCGCGGCCGTGAAGAAGAAATGGGTGAAGGTGCAGATCAACCAGCGCTACGCGCTGGCGGATGCGGCGCAGGCGCACCGCGATCTCGAAAGCCGGAAGACGACGGGCGCGACCGTCATCCTGCCAGGCTGAGGCGCGGCGCCGCGCCTGCCGTCCCTATCTACCGAGAGCGCGGGCCGTTACTCCGGCGCGACCGTCTTCGGCGGCTTTCGCCCCTTTTCGAACACCAGCCGCAGCGTCTCGTCGAGCAGCTGATCGACCGGCACGCGCGTGCCGTTTCCGGTCCATGCGATCGTGAGGCGGCGGTCGGGGAAATGGCAGACGAACGTGTCGAACGCGGCGGTGCGGCCGCGCGCGCCGAGGCACGACGCGCCGGCGATGTCGAGGCTGCGCAGGCCGATGCCCTGCTCGCGCATGTTTCCCAGGCTGTACGGCGTCACGATCCTGCCGGCGAACATGGCGTCCGTGAACGTAACGAGATCGCCGGCGTTCGACAGCAGTGCGCCGGCGCCGCCGCTCAACGACGCGTCGTCGTCGGGCACGGCCTGCCAGCCATCGTTCCAGCGATACGACCGGGCCTCGAGCGACGACGCCAGGCCCGAGCCCGCGTAGTAGGTGCGGGCGATGCCGAGCTTCGCCGCGACCTGGCGCCGGAGGATCTCGTCGTAGGATTTCTCGCGGACCTTCTCCAGTACGTAACCGAGCAGTAGATAGTTCGTGTCGACGACGTCGACGCGTTCGCCGGGCGGGAAGCGCGTGCCGCCGGTTTCGATCAGCTTCAGCAGGTCCGCGTGGCTGCGCGGCGTCGCGCGCGCATCGGCCAGCGTCGGGGACGCGGCATAGTCGGACAGGCCGCTGCGATCCTGCAGCAGCTGGCGGTAGGTGATGTGTGTCGCGTTCGGCAGGTCCGGGTAGAACTCGGCCAGCGTGTTGTCGAGCGTGATCGTCGCGGACTCGGCGAGCTGCATCGTCAGGGCCGCGGTGAACAGGCGCGACACCGCGCCGATGCGGTACCGCGTGCCTTCATCCGCCGGCTGCGGCCGGCCGTTCTCGATGCTGGCGAAGCCGAGCGGCCGGCTGAAGCGCACCGCGCCGCGCTCGGAGATCGCGATCGAGCCGTTGACGAGCCCCTGCTGCTGCAGCAGGTCGAAGTACGCGTCGAGCTTCTTCGTTGCGCCGGGCAGGAGATCGGCGGCCGACGCGGTCGAGACGACGAGGAGGCAGAGCACCAGGCGCAGGCGGATCATGGGCGCAGGATAACCGTGCGTGGCCAGGGAAACGCTGCCATTTCATGGCAGCATGCGCGGCATGTCGCGCGCCGAACGTCTGCTCGAGCTCATGCAGGTATTGCGCCGTCACCGCCGCCCGGTGAGCGGCCTCGCGCTGGCGCGCCAGCTCGACATCAGCCTGCGCACGTTGTATCGCGACATCGCCTCGCTGCAGGCGCAAGGCGCGCACATCGACGGCGAGCCCGGCATGGGTTACGTGCTGAAACCCGGCTTCATGTTGCCGCCGCTGATGTTCTCGGAGGAGGAGATCGAGGCACTGGTGCTGGGCTCGCGCTGGGTGGCGGATCGTGCGGATTCCGAGCTGGCGGAGGCCGCGCGCAACGTGCTGGCGAAGATCGGCGCCGTGTTGCCCGCGGACCTGCGCCGCGAGCTCGACGGCGCGGCGCTGCTGATCGGGCCCGGCGCGTCGCTCGCGGCCGGAGACCAGCAACTGCCGAAGATCCGGCGCGCGATCCGCACGCAGCGCAAGGTCGAGATCACGTACCGGGATCTGAAGGGCGTCGAGTCGTCGCGCACGGTGTGGCCGTTCGCGCTCGGCTTCTTCGACCGCGTGCGCGTGCTGGTCTGCTGGTGCGAGATGCGCCAGGCGATCCGGCACTTCCGCACCGATCGCATCACGGCGCTCGGCGTCTCGCGCCAGCCGTATCCGCGCAGCCGTCACCAGCTGCTCGCCGAGTGGCGCGCCCAGCAACGCCTGCCGGGCGACTGATCGACTGCTGCCACTTTCTGACAGTGGCTCGGGAGAAGCTGCGCGGGTCGAAAACAACCCCGGAGACTTCCGTGTCGCACCCGAACTTCGTCATCCTCTACGTCGACAGCCCGCCGCGCAGCGCGGCGTTCTATTCCGCGCTGCTCGGTCGCGCGCCCGCCGAGTCGTCGCCGACCTTCGCGATGTTCCCGCTGGATTCGGGCGTGATGCTCGGGTTGTGGTCCAAGCACACGGTCGAACCGCCGGCGGGCCGCGACGCGGCGCCGGGCGGCGGCACCGAGCTGGCGTTCGCGGTGGAGGGCAACGCGCGCGTGGACGAGATGCACGCCGACTGGCGGGGGCGCGGACTGCCGATCCTGCAGGCACCGGTCACGCTGGATTTCGGCTACACGTTCGTGGCGCTCGATCCGGACCAGCACCGGCTGCGCGTGTTCGCGCCGGGTAGTTAGCGCGGCGCGCCGACGCGCGGCGGACGCCTCAACGTACGACGTGCAGCGCGCGCGCGTTGCGGCCGACGGCCAGCGCGCCCGAGCGAACCACTTCGACGAGCTCGGTGCGTTCACCGAGATCCGACACGAACTGGTTGACCTCCGCCTCGCTGGCGGTCAGCTCGACGACGAAGCCGTCGGGCGACGGCTCGAGCACGCGCCCACCGGCACGCACGACGTAGCCGCGCACCGAGTCGACGAGCTGCGGCTCCACGCGCAGCTTCAGCACGACGAGCTCGCGCTCGATGTGCTCGCCGCGCGTCAGGTCTTCGACCGCCACGACGTCGATCAGCTTGTTGAGCTGGTTGACGATCTGCAGGATCACGCCGTCCGCGCCCTGGGTCACCAGCGTCACGCGCGATACCGACGGATCATCCGTGGCCGCGACCGACAGCGACTCGATGTTGTAACCGCGGGTACTGAACAGGCCCGCCACGCGCGTCAGCGCGCCGGCCTCGTTCTGCAGGTGGATGGCGATGATATGACGCATGCTGGCGGCAGCTTTCGTGGGGACGGCATTGCTCATGAGGGCGGGCAGGATAGCCGTTTGCGCGCGGTCCATTCAACGATTCCCTGCAAACTGATAGTCTCGGACCCGCCATGCCAAAGACGCCCAAAATCCGTGACTTGAACGCGCCGGCCACGCCCGCGCCCTCCATCCGCCACCCGCTCGCCGGCCAGAAGATGACCGGCGCCGAGATGATCGTGCAGGTATTGGCGGACGAGGGGGTCACCACGATTTTCGGCTACTCGGGCGGCGCGATCCTGCCGACCTACGACGCCGTGTTCGTCTACAACGAAACGCGTGCGAAGAACGGCGAGAAACAGATCCCGCTGATCGTGCCGGCGAACGAGCAGGGCGCCGGGTTCATGGCCGCGGGTTACGCGCGCGCCAGCGGCCGCGTCGGCGTGTGCGTCGTCACGTCCGGTCCGGGCGCGACGAACACCGTCACGCCGATCCGCGACAGCATGGCCGACTCCATTCCGATGGTCGTGATCTGCGGCCAGGTGCCGCGCAGCGCCATCGGCTCCGACGCGTTCCAGGAAGCGCCGGTGTCCTCGATCATGGGATCGGTCGCCAAGCACATCTTCCTCGTCACGGATCCCGAGAAGTTAGAGGCCACCGTGCGCACCGCGTTCGAGATCGCGCGCACCGGTCGTCCCGGCCCGGTCGTCATCGACGTGCCGAAGGACGTGCAGAACTGGCAGGGCGATTTCAAGGGCAGCGGCACGTTGCCGATGCCGGGTTACCGCAAGCGCCTCGAGACGCTGACCACCGACATCATCGACGGCACCGAGGCCAACCACTTCTTCGAGATGCTCGGCGAGTCGCAGCGCCCGCTGATCTACGCCGGCGGCGGCGTCGTCAACGGCAACGCGTCGAACGAGCTGCGCGAATTCGCGCGCGCCTTCGACATCCCGGTGGTCACCACGCTGATGGGCATCGGCTCGATCGACACCACCGACACGCTGTCGATGCGCATGCTGGGCATGCACGGCGCCGCGTTCGCCAACTACGCCGTCGACGATTGCGATTTCCTGATCACGATCGGCGCGCGTTTCGACGACCGCGTCGCGGGCAACCCGGCGAAGTTCGCGCCGAACGCGAAGGCCATCGCGCACTTCGACATCGACCGCGCGGAGATCAACAAGGTGAAGCGCGTGCAGTGGAGCCACGTCGGCCTGCTGCCCGAGGCGCTGCGCATGCTGACCACGCACGGCCAGCGCGCCGGCTTCAAGCGCGACCGCTCCGCCTGGCTCGCCTACCTCGGCGAGCTGCGCACGAAACACGCGTTCAACTACGACCGCGCCAGCGAGAAGATCCAGCCTTACTACGTGCTCGAGGAGATCAATCGCATCACGCAGGGCGAGGCCATCATCTCGACCGGCGTCGGCCAGCACCAGATGTGGTCGGCGCAGTACTTCGACTTCAAGCACCCGCGCCTCTGGCTGACGTCCGGCTCGATGGGCACGATGGGCTTCGGTCTGCCGGCCGCCATCGGCGCGCAGTTCGCGAATCCGCAGAAGCTGGTCATCGACATCGATGGCGACGCCTCGGTGCGCATGAACATCGGCGAGATGGAGACCGCGACCACCTACAACCTGCCGATCAAGCTCGTCGTCCTCAACAACAACGGCGACGGCATGGTCAAGCAGTGGCAGAAGCTGTTCCACAAGGGCCGCCTGTCCGCGTCCGAGAAGACGCTACATACCAAGGACTTCATCAAGGCCGCACTTGCCGATGGCTACAAGTACGCCGTGCGGCTCGACAAGAAAGCCGACGTGCCGAAGGTGATCGCCGAGTTCCTGGCGTTCAAGGGCGCGGCTTTCCTCGAGGTAATCATCGACGCGGATGCCGGCGTGTACCCGATGGTCGGCCCCGGCCAGCCGTACGAGGCGATGATCACCGGTGACTGGATCCCGTCGCGCAAGAAGGTGGACGTGAAGCCGCCGGGCGCGAGCGAGATGTTCTAGCTACCCGCGCTCCCATGAAATACCTGCACACGATGGTTCGCGTGACCGACGTCGACGCGTCGCTGCGGTTCTATCGCGACGCGCTCGGCCTCGAGGTGCTGTCGAAGCGCGACTATCCCCAGGGCAAGTTCACGCTGATCTTCCTCGCGGCGCCCGGCGACTCCACCGCGCAGGTCGAGCTGACGCACAACTGGGAGCCCGAGGCATACGGCGGCGGGCGCAATTTCGGCCACCTCGCCTACGCGGTCGACGACATCTACGCCACCTGCGAGCGCCTGCAGAAACACGGCGTGACGATCAATCGTCCGCCGCGCGACGGCCGCATGGCCTTCGTGCGCTCGCCGGACGACATCTCCATCGAACTGCTGCAGAAGGACGGATCGCTGCCGCCGCGCGAGCCCTGGGCATCGATGCCCAACACCGGCGTGTGGTGAGCGCGGCCGCCGCCGCGCGGCGCGCCACGTTCCGCGCCGGGCAACGCGAGATCCTGCATGCCTTGCCCGGTTCCGCCGCGTGGGGACTGATCAGCGGCGTCGCGATGGTGAAGGGCGGGCTGTCGGTGCCCTGGGCCACGGCGATGACGCTGTCGGTGTACGGCGCTTCCGCGCAGCTCGCGGCACTGCCGCTGATCATGGCCGGCGCGCCGCTGTGGGTGATCATCGCCACGGGCTTCATCACCAACCTGCGCTTCGTGATCTACAGCGCCGCGATCCGCCCGTACTTCGCGCACCTGTCGCTGCGCCGGCGCGCGGCGCTCGGGTTCTTCATGACCGATTTCGCGTTCACGTTCTTCATGCGTGCCGCGCAGGAGAACCGGCTGCCGGAACGCGACCGCGACGCGTGGTTCGCCGGCATGGCCGCGAACAACTGGTTCACGTGGCAGACCTTCGCCTGCACCGGCATCGTCGCCGCGGGCTACATCCCGACGGACTGGGGCCTCGAATTCACGGGCACGCTGGCGTTGATCGCGCTGGTCGGCCCGGCGCTGAACGCGCGGCCGGCGATCGTCGGCGCGGCCGTGGCGTCGATGGTCGCGCTGCTCGCGCATGGCCTGCCATTCAAGCTCGGCCTGTTCTGCGGCGCGCTCGCCGGCATCGCCGCGGCCACGCTGACGGACGGGCTCAGGCGGCCGCCACCGGGCGCGGAGTCCGCGGCATGAGCGGCGCGGTCAGCGGCATCGCGCTGGCGGTGGTCATCGCCGGCCTCGCCCTGTCTACCTTCGTCACGCGCACGTCGTTCCTGCTGGCGGGCTCCAGGCTCAAGCTGAACCACCACGTCGAGACGGCGCTGCGTTACGCGCCGGTGTGCACGCTGGCGGCGATCATCGTGCCCGACGTGCTGATGCACGGCCCCGGCTACGATCTCTCGCCGTTCAACCCGAGGCTGGTCGGCGCGCTGGGCGCGGCGCTCTGGCTGTGTTTCTCGCGGAACATCCTCGGCTGCCTCGCGAGCGGCATGCTCGCGTACTCGCTGGCGCGCGTGTTGCTGTAGATCGCCGCGGCCCGCGGCGCCAGCATCTTCGAATACAGGAAGACCAGCACGAGCCACGCGATGCCGGCGCTCGCGAGATCGTGCGAGAGGAAATGCGCGCCGCGCGCTTCCTGGCCGAAGGCGAAGACCACGCCGGCGACGAGCGCGCCGAACAACGCGACGCGTGCCGCGCGCGACGCGCGGTCGCGCAGCGCGAAGTAGATCGCGAACAATGCGAAGCCCGACGACGAATGCGCGCCCGGGAAACAGGCCGCGGCGCCGAGCCCGGACGGCCGCGAGTCGAACAACGCGACGTACGGCCGCGTGCCGCCGAAGCCGGCGAGGTCCCACGGGCAATCGACGTTCGTCAGGTGTTTCAACGCGCCGACCAGCCCGATCACCAGCGCCATGCCGAGCAGCACGTAGGCGGATTCGCGCCGCCACGGCCGCAATACCGCCGACCGGTACGAGGCGATCCACGCGATCAGCGCCAGCACCGCGACGCCGCGCGGCAGCCAGCGGCCGCCCTGGTGGATGAGATCGCGCGCCCACCACTCGCCGGCGCCCGCGCCCAGCCAGCCACTATCTACCCGCCAGAACAGGGCCTGCGCGATCGCGCGATCGAAATGGCCGATCTCGAGCGCCGCGAACGCCGCCAGGAATCCCAGCGTCGGCCACGCGGCCAGCCGCCGCCAGTCGCGCAGCACCAGCATCAGTGGCGATCGGCCCGCACGACGGCGCGATAACTCGCGCCGCGGCAGCCGTCGAACACGTCGCGGTCCGCGCGATACGCGGACGTGCCGACGTCGAGCAGGCCGAGCACGGAGTGGAACAGGTTGTCGTGCGACAGCGGGGCATGGGCCTTCTCGCGCACGCAGCGCTCGATGACGTCGCCCGAGGTGATCGCCTTCGACAACCACAGGATCATCGGCACGTGGGTCTGCTGCTCGGGCGCGATCGAATACGGGATCCCATGCAGATACAGCCCCTTCTCGCCCAGCGACTCACCGTGATCGGAGACGTACAACATCGCCGTGTCGAGACGCGCGGATTCGGCCGACAACGTGGCGATGACGCTGGCCAGCACGTGGTCGGTGTACGCGATCGCGTTGTCGTACGCGTTCACCACCTGCTCCCGCGAGCAGTCGCGCAGCTCGGCGGTCGCGCAGTCGGGCACGAAGTGGCGGAACGCGGCCGGGTAACGGCGGAAATAAGCCGGGCCGTGGTTGCCCATCATGTGCAGCACGAACACGGTGTTGTCGCGCACTTCCGGCAGCTCGGCCTGCAGGCGGCGCGCCAGCACCTCGTCGTGGCACTCGCCGTCGCTGCACAGGTCGGGCGCCGACTTCGGGTCTATCTTCTCGTACTCGACGCCCGCGCCCTTGCACACGCCTTTGCAGCCCGACTGGTTGTCGATCCAGCGCACGCGATACCCGGCGCGCACCAGCACGTCGAGCAGCGTCTCGGAATTGCGGATGCGGCGCTCGTCGTAATCGGCGCGGCCGTACGGCGAGAACATGCAGGGCACCGAGATCTCGGTCGACGTGCCGCAGGACTTCACGGCGGAGAATGCGGTGACGCCGAGGCGCGCGAGCTCGGGGTTCGTGTCGCGCGCGTAGCCCAGCAGCGAGAAATCGGCGGCACGCGCGGTTTCGCCGACGACGAGCACCAGCACGTGCGGCGGCGTGTTCAACGCCACGCGCAGCAGGTGCGCATCGGTGCCGACGCTCTCGCGCGGCGTGTGCGCATCCTTCGCGTCGCGGACCGAGTTCGCCGCCAGCCCCCACAGGTAGTTGGCCGGCGTGATCAGGTAACGCGCCTCGCGCTGGTTGCGCATGAACGAGGAGATGTCGCGCGAGATCGGCAGCACCGCGACCACGGCCAGCACCAGCGCCGCGACCACCGTGCCCGCGCGGGTCAGCGTCGCGCGCAGCGCCGGCAGGCGCCGCAGCCGCACCAGCCAGATGAATGCCACCGGCAACACCGACCAGCCGACGATCCACGCCGCCATGTCGACGTTCAGCAGGTCGCCGGCCTCGTTGCGATCGGTGCGCAACACGTTCTGGATCATCGTCGGATCGAGGATCACGTTGAACGCGTGCATGTAGTAGGACGCCGCGGCCGACAGCACCACCAGCAGCGACAGCAGCGGTCGGATCGTCCAGCGGTTCGCCACCGGTGCGATCAGCACGAAATGCAGCGACACCAGCGCGACGAAACACGCGCCCATGAACAGCCAGTTGACGGCGTGCGACCAGTCGCGGCCCGCGCTCACGGCGTTCCACCACGCCCAGTTCGTCGTGGCGACCAGCCAGGCGACGACCACCAGCACCAGCGTCTCGACACGGATCATCGGCCGCAACCGCGTGACCACTCCCAACATCAGAAACTCCTTTTCGTTTCGACCAGGAACTGCATGCTCCTGATGGATTTGTCGCCATCGAGCGGGAACGCGACGTCGACGTGCAGCACGTTCGCCAGCGCGGACCGCGAATTGGAAAAACGCAGGCCGAAGCCGACGTCGCGCAACGTGCCGAGGTTCGGCACGTCGAGCGCGCTGGGCCCGAAGCTGCGGCCGATGTCCGTGAACACCGCGCCGCCGACGTGGAACAGCCGGAACGGGTACCAGTTCGTGTAGAAGCGCTGCTCGAGCGTCAGGAGCGCGCGCGACGTGCCGGCCTGGTAGCGCAGTGGATAGCCGCGCAGGCCGTTGTCGCCGCCGAGCAGCTGGTCGTTGTCGAGATCGAGCGCGTGGCCGACGTCGCCGCTCAGCGAGACGTGGAACAGCGAGTTCGCGCTGGTGCGCCAGTCGTAGCGGGCACTCGCGGAGAACAGCGTGTTGCGCGCGGCGCCGCCTTCGTAACGGCCGGCGAATCCGGCGCCGAGGAACAACGTGTGGTCCTCGTGCAGGCGCCAGCCGCGGCTCGCATCGGCGCGCAGCAGCGTGGCGGAATCGTCGCCACCGAACATCGAGTTCGCGTAGCCGACCTCGACGCGGAAGCGCCGGCCGAATTCGAAATCCTCGGTGCGCTCGATCTGGTCGACGTTCGTGTTCGTCGCGAAGTCGTCCTGGATGAACTCGACGCCGGCGTACGGATACGCGAACGAGCGGTCGCCGGGCAGTCTCGCACTGGGAGCGACGCCGGGCGCGTCGGAGAACCGCGCTTCATCGAAACGCAGGCCGGTGGTGAAACGCCGCACCCAGCCGTCGTCCCAGCCGCGCGACGTGCCGACGTGCAGGTCCGCGGTGCGCGCTTCGCGCCGGAACGCGTCGTTGCGCTCGCCGAGCGAGTAGCGATGCTGCACGCCGTCGTCGCTGGCGAAGCCCAGGCCGGCGGTCCAGCGCGTGTCGAACGAGTAGAAAGGCCGTTCGACGTCGAGCGCCATGCCGTTGCCGTCGTCGTTGGCGGAGTAGCGCGCCTCGGTGGTCCAGCGCGTGCCGAATACGTTCGGGTCGCTCCACAGGAACGAGGTCGAGCTGCGGTCGACGTCGCTGTGCTCGCCGATGGACAGCCGCTTGCCCGTGCCGAACACGTTGTAGTCGTCGAATTCGAAGCTGGTCGTGTTCGCGCCACCCTTTCGCCCGTACGACAGGCCCGGGCTCAGCGTCCACACGTCGGCGGCGGTGACCTCGAGGTCGACCACGCCGTCGTGCCGGCCGACCACCTGGATGTGCGGCTCGCGCACGTAACGCAGCCGGCGCAGCGCGCGCTCGGTCTCCTCGATCACGCGCGGCGAGTATGCGTCGCCCTCGCCGAACAGTAGTTGGGCGCGCAGCGCGTCTTCGCGCGTGTCGACGTGCAGCCGGTTCGCCAGCCGGTAGACGGCCTTGTTCTCGCCCGGCTTCGTCGTGTCGAAGATGTCCCGGACGCGCACGGAGATCGTGCCGATGCGTTCGCCCTCCACGGGTACGAGGTCGTCGGCGGAGGCCGCGCCCGTGGTGAGGGCGAGGCAGGCGAGCGTGCGCAGCGAGTGGCGAACCATGCGGGTGAGACCGCCCGGCGCGCGCCGATCAATCGTGAAATTTCCGTAACCGGATGAGTCGCAAGGGAAACCCGGTGCATGGCGATTGATTGTCCGGGGCCGCGCCGTCTAACCTGCGTCGAGATGGAAGACGATCGGCTGCTGGTGCAACGGCTGCTGGCGGGCGATCAGGTCGCGCTGCGGCAGTTCTTCGACGAATACTTCGACCGCTTGTACCGGTTCGCCTACGCACGCCTGCGTGGCGACGCGACGCTGGCGGAGGACGCGGCCCAGAACGCGCTGGTGCGCGCGCTGCGCGGTCTCTCGACCTGGCGCGGCGAGGCGAGCCTGTTTTCCTGGCTCGCGCAGATCTGCCGCAACGAGATCGCGGATCTCGTCGAAAAATCCGCGCGCATCGCCGCGCACACGGTGAGCCTCGATGCGGAAGGACAGGCACGCGACGCGGCGCGCGCCGTGGCCGCTCCCGAAGGCGCGGCGGACAAGGCGCTCGCGGGCGCCGAGAGATTGAAATTGATCCGGCAGGTCCTCGATGAGTTGCCGGGCAGGTACGGTGAGATCTTGGAGCTGAAGTACATCGAAGAGTGGGACGTCGAGCGCATCGCGCAACGCGTCGGGCTGTCGTTCGAGGCCGCGCAGTCGCAGCTGCAGCGGGCGCGGGCGGCCTTTCGTTCGGCGCTCGCGGTGCGCGGGTTCGCCGCCGGAGACCTCCTGCCATGAATACGCCGACCGACGACGAACGCGAAACCGCCGCGTTGCTGGCGCAGCTCAAGGTGGCGCCGCCGCCCGCGGCGCGCGAGCGCGCGTTCGCCAAACTACAGGCGGAGTTCGCGGCGCAGCACGCGCCGGCGGTCGCATCCCCATCGTCGCGCCGTTCGCGCGTGCGCTGGGCCGTCGCGGCCGGCGTCGTGGTCGCGCTGCTCGCCGGCCTGACCTGGCGCGGTTCGCAGCCCCGGGACCTGGTCGCGCGCGTCGAGTCCATCGACGGCAACGTCGAATCGCGCGGCGCCGGCTGGCTGGACGGTCGCGACGCGCTGGCCGACGGCGGCACCGTCGCCGCCGGCAGCACGCTGCAGGTGGCCGCGCAGGGCGGCGTCCTGCTGCGGCTGTCGCCGGACCTCACCGTGCGCCTCGCCGGCAACACACGGGCGCGCTTCGTCGCCGCCGACCGGCTGGAACTGTCTGCGGGCCAGGCCTTCGTCGATGCGACGCCGGGCGCGCATGCGCCGCTGCGCATCGTGACGCCGTATGGCGAAGTGACGCACCTCGGCACGCAATACCTCGTGCGCGTCGGCGCCGATACGGCGCCGCATGAAGTCGAGGTCGCCGTGCGCGAAGGCCGCGCGCAGCTGACCATCGGACAGTCGCAGCGCGTCGCCGAAGCCGGTCACTGGCTGCTGCGTCGCGACGGCGCCGAGCTGGTCGAAGGCACGATCGATCCCGTCGATGCGCGCTTCGAGTGGATCGGCAAGCTCCCGTCGTCGTTCAAGCTCGAAGGTGCGACGCTCGCCGGCTTCCTCGCCTGGTTCCAGCGCGAAACGGGACTCGCACCGATTTACAGCGACGGTGTCGACGCCGGACAATTCTCGCAGGTGCAACTCAAGGGCTCGATCGACGAGCTCGAACCGGTCGAAGCCCTGAGTTACGTGCTCGCAACTGCGGATCTCGCCTGGCACCGCGAGGGCGCGAAAGTCGTCATTGAGAAACGTCGGGCGGCGGCCGGCTGATCGAACCCTGCTTCGCGGCACCACGCTGTCGTTGGCGTGCGCGTGGTTGTGCGCGCGCGTCGCACTGGCCGCGACGGTCGGCGAGCCCCTGACTACCGCGCTGGCCGATCTCGAGCGGCGCGGCCTCACCCTGATCTGGTCGTCGGTGCTCGTCACGCCGGACCTGCGCGTCACTGCGGATCCGGGGCGTGGCGCCGCCGAGGACGTGGCGCGCCGGCTGCTCGCGCCGCACGGTCTCGCGCTGCGGCCGATCCGCGCCGGCACGTTCGCTATCGTGCGCGCCGAGGAAGTCGCCGCACCGGCGGAAAAGCCCGCCGCCGGGCCCGACACACCCGCGTCGCCCGAAGCGCCGCTTGAGGAAATCGCCGTCTACGCCAGCCGTTACCGCGTGTCGACGCAGCGCGTCGCCGGCGCCGCCGAGCTGTCGCGCGACGACATCGAGGCGTTGCCGGGTCTCGACCAGGACGTGCTGCGCGTCACCAAGTACCTGCCGGGCACCGCGACGAATGGCGTTTCCTCGCGGCCGTACGTGCGCGGCGGCCGCCAGAGCGAGCTGGCCGTCTACTACGACGGCATCCCGCTGTTCGAGCCGTTCCACTTCAAGGATTTCCAGGGGTTGTTGGGCGTGCTCGATCCGGCCGTCGTCGACAGCATGGATTTCTACAGCGGCGTGTTGCCGGTGCGGTTCGGCGACCGGCTCTCCGGCGCGCTCGACATCGTGCCGCGCCGCGCCGACGACACCGACCGCTGGATCTTCGGCCTCTCGCCGCTGTTCCTGTCCGCCGTCACCAGCGGCCGCACCGACCAGCACGGCCTGGAGTGGCTGGGTGCCGCGCGCGTCAGCTCGCTGGGCCTGGTCGACGAGGTCAACGACCGCATCGGCGATCCGGATTTCACCGACGTGTTGGGGCGCGTCGAGCTGCCGGTCGGAGACAGGAACAAGCTCGTCGCCGGCTGGCTCCTGCTCGACGACAAACTCGATTTCGATGCCAGCGACGACGAAAGCGCCACCGCCAGTTATCGCGACGCCACCGGCTGGCTGCGCGGCGAGTTCGCGTTGGCCGACCGCTGGCGGCTCGACACCGCGCTGTCGCACACCGAGCGGCACACGACGCGGCGCGGTTCGATCGCGCGCGACAACGCGTTCGGCAGCGTCGACGACGTGCGCCGCCACGACGCGAGCACGCTGCGCGCCGAGCTGTCGCACAGCGTGCGGCACGCGCAGCTGGCGGTCGGCATCGAAGCCGCGCACTACGTCTCCGAATACGAATACCGCAGCGATGCGATGTTCGAGCCGCGCTTCGCGGCCGCGTTCGGCCGGCCGCAGAGCGTCGCCTACGCGCGCAATCTCGACACCGGCGGCGACTCGTACGCGGCCTATCTGCTGTACGCCTGGCAGCCGCTGGACGCGCTGACGATGAGCGGCGGCCTGCGCTGGGACGGCCAGCGCTACGACGGCTTCGACGCGAACCAGTTCTCGCCGCGCCTGCTGCTCGAATGGCACCCGCTGCCGCGCTGGCGTTTCCGCGCCGCGTTCGGCCGCACGCACCAGTCCGAGCGCCCCGACGAACTGCAGATCCAGGACGCGGAGCCGGTGTTCCACGAGGTGCAGCGCGCCGAGCAGGGCGTGCTCGCGGTTGAGCACCAGCTGCACGAGGACTGGTCGCTGCGCGTCGAGGCGTTCCGCAAGCGTGTCTACGATCCCGTGCCCATCTACGAGAACCTGCTCGATGCGCTGGTGCCGCTGCCGGAGCTCGAGGTCGATCGCGTGCGCGTCGCGCCGACCGGTGCCAGCGCGTACGGCGTCGAGTCCACGCTGCGCTGGCAACCCGCGGAGCGCTGGGCGGGCTGGCTCGCGTACAGCTGGACCGAATCGCAGGACGAGTTCCCCGGCTTCAAGGTCGCGCGCACCTGGGACCAGCGCAATGCCGTGAACGCGGGGTTGTCGTGGACGCGTCGCCCGTGGCAGCTCTCCGGCACGCTGCAGTGGCGCAGCGGCTGGCGGCGCAATGCGCTGCGGCTGGTCGACGCGGACACCGGCGAGATCGAGCTGCTGCCGCGCAACGGGCTCGCGTATCCGCGCACCACGTCGATCGACCTGCGCGCCACGTGGACGATGGCGCTGCGCGCCAGCGCGCTGCACTTCTACGTCGACGTCAACAATGCCGGCAACCGCCAGACGCCGTGCTGCACGAGTTATTCGCTGACGCAGGACGATGGCGCGTGGACGCTGAACCGCGACTACGACAGCACGTTCCCGCGCTACGTGTTGTTAGGCGTGAACTGGGAAATCCCGTGACTGGTAGACTGCCGGCCATGGACAAACCGTCGCTCAACATCGTGCGCGCCGCGGACATCGCCGCGCACGCGCAGGAATTCAGCCATCCGTGGAACCCCGACTCGCTGATCCTCGGCACGCAGCTCGCGCGCAGCGTGGGCCTGAAACGCACCGGCGTGAACTTCATCCGCGTGCCGGCCGGCAGGGAATCGACCGTGTATCACTCCCACCAGAATGAAGAGGAGTGGATCTACGTGTTGTCCGGCCGTGCCGTCGCGACGATCGACGGCGAGGACTACGACATCGCCGCCGGCGACTTCATCGGCTTCCCCGCGCCGTCGGTCGCGCACCTGCTGCGCAACCCCGGGCCGGACGACCTCGTCTACCTGGTCGGCGGCGAGAACCGGGAGATCGAGGTCATCGACCACCCGACGCTCGGCAAACGCGTCACGCGCAACGGCAAGCTGTTCGAGGTCACCGACCTCTAGCTACTTTCCGCCCGGTGCGGCGTACGTGCCCACCCAGTCCTGCACGGTGCGGTACCAGAACAGCGAGTTCTGCGGCTTAAGCACCCAGTGGTTCTCGTCGGGGAAATACACCAGCTTCGAAGGCACGCCTTTCTTCTGCAGCGTGTTGAACAGCTCGACGCCGTGGTTCAGCGGCACGCGCAGGTCGAGCTGGTTGTGGATCACCAGCGTGGGTGTCTTGAAGTTGCCGGCCGACATGTGCGGCGAGTACTTCTCGAACTCCTGCGGCTTGTCCCAGAAGTCGAAGAAACGTTCCTTGTCCGAGCCGTAGTCGGAGCCCTGCTGCGTGTACAGGTTGTACACCGCGGCGTGCGCCACCAGCGCCTTGAACGGGTTCGGCCGGCCCAGCAACGTGGTCGCCAGGAAGCCGCCGTAGCTGCCGCCGGCCGCGACCATGCGGTCCTCGTCGATGAAAGGTTTCGCGGCCATGAAGTCCGCGGCCTTGATCGTGTCCTCGTACGGCATCGTGATCCAATCCGGATTGATGCTGTCGGTGAAGTCGTTGCCGAAGCCGCTCGAGCCGTGGAAGTTGTGCCACGTCACGACGTAGCCCCAGCCCGCCATCACCTCGGCGTTCCAGCGCCACTGCAACGCGTCGGTCATTGCGCTGTGCGGGCCGCCGTGCAGCAGCATCAGCAGCGGGTATTTCTTCGTCGCGTCGAAGCCGGGTGGATAGACCACCCACATCTGGATGTCGGCGTCCTTCGCGCCCTTGTACGTGACGCTTTCGTAGCGGCCCTGGTCGACCGCGGCGAGTGCCTCGTCGTTGAACGTGGAGATCTTCTTCACGACGCCGCGCGGCGTGATGGACACCAGCGTCGGCGGCTCCGTGAACGTCTGGCGGATGCCGACCAGTGCCGAACCGTTGCGCGCCAGCGCGAGGCTGCCGATCGTGCCGTCCTTCGTCAGCGGCTCCGGCACGCCGCCGTCGAGGCGGAAGCGGTAGACGCGGCGCAAGGCGGAATCCTCGATGGCGCCCAACAACGTGCGCGAATCGCGCTCCCAGACCAGGTCCTCGACCGAGCGGTCGAAGTTCTCGGTGACGCCGACGATCTTGTTGGCCGCACGATCCAGGATCATCAGCCGGTCGCGGTCCGCGTAGAAACGCGTGATGCGCTGCTGCGTGAACGCGAGCCGGCGGCCGTCGGGGCTGTACAGCGGGTTGGTGTCGTCGGCCTTGCTGTCGGGCGTCAGGTCGCGCGCCGGCTTGCAGCCGCAGGTGGGCAGCAGGATGAGGTCGAGGTTGCTGTCGACGCCGCTCTTGTCGACGTCGGCGGAGAACGCGACTTCGAGGCCGTCTGGCGAGATGTCGTACGACGAGCTGCTGTACACCTTCTTGTAGAGGAAATAGCCGGACTGGCGCGTGATCGCCTGCGGCTCGCCGCCGTCGACGGAGATCGAGAACAGGTGCGCCTCGCGGTCGTCGAGGAAGTGGTCGAAGTACGAGATCGGCGCCTTCGTCCAGACGCGCGCCGTCATCTTCGAATCCGCGCGTTCCTTCTTGCGCGCCGCCTGGTCTTCCCAGCGCACGAGATCGGGCCAGATCTCGGTGACGAAGGCGAGCCGCTTGCCGTCCGGAAACCATTTCGGCGCGTCGACGCCGGTGGGCACGTTCGTCACGCGGCGCGCTTCGCCGCCGTCGATCGCGATCACGTAGAGCTGCGTCTCGGTGTCGTCGCCGCGCTTGGACAGGAACGCCACCCACTTGCCGTCGGGGCTCACGGTCGGCTGCGTGTCGCTGGCCTTGTCGCTGGTCAACTGGCGCGCGGCGCCGCCGGCCAGGGGCACCAGCCACAGGTCGGTGGATCCCTTGTTCTGGCCGATGTCGTAGCCGGTCACCGGGACCACGGCGAGCTTGCCATCGGCCGTGATCGACGGCTCGCCGAGCCGCTTCATCGCCCACATCTTCTCGGCGGTGAGCTGGCGGGTACCGGGAGCCGGCAAGGTCTGCGCCACGGCGGCGGCGGACATTAAAAGGAGTGCGCAGAGAGCGGTGAGACGCGGCATGGAATTCCCTGGAGGGTTGGCGCGAGAGCCGCGCGGCATGAACCATTCTGCCGAGCGCGATTTCGCCGGCGCAAGACGGGCGGCCACGTTTCGGCGAAGTGGCCCTTCGCCCCGGCTCGGTGCCGGCCTCACAATGGCGGCCATGAGCATGAAACCCACGGCGAACGATTCGCACCGCTTCAACGAATTCGGCCAACCCATCGGCTTCGACGTGCCGGACTGGACGCCGCCGCCGTTTCCACCGCACGAGCCGAAGGACGGCCGATACGCACGGCTCGAACCGCTCGATGCCGGCAGACACGCGCGCGAGCTCTACGCCGCGCAGGCCGAGGACGTGCACGGCGAGCGCTGGACGTATTCGTTCTCCGGCCCGTTCGACGGGTTCGAATCGTTCGAGAAATTCCTCGTGACCTCGCAGGCGTCGCGCGATCCGCAGTTCTACGCGATCGTCGACAAGACGACGGGACAGCCCGCCGGTTATGCCACGTGGATGCGCATCGAGCCGAAACACGGCGTCATCGAGGTGGGCAACATCTACTTCTCGCCGCGCCTCGCGCAGACGCGCGCGGCCACCGAGGCCATCTATCTATTCATCGCCAGCGCGTTCGAGCTCGGCTACCGGCGCTTCGAATGGAAGTGCGACAGCTGCAACCTGCCGTCGCGCCGCGCGGCGACGCGCTTCGGGTTCACGTACGAGGGCACGTTCCGCCAGGCCATCGTCAACAAGGGTCGCAACCGTGACACCACGTGGTTCGCGATCGTCGACAAGGACTGGCACGGCGGCCTGCAGGATGCCTATCTACGCTGGCTGGACCCGTCGAACTTCGACGCGAACGGCAGACAGCGGCAGAAGCTGTCGTTGCTGACCGCCAGGTTCGTGCACGCGCTGAGCTAGCGGGCGTCTCTTCGACGCGAGACCCGGTTACGCGAGGAACGGCGCGACGTGTTTCGCCACCAGCGCCGCGTTGTTCTCCAGCAGGCGCTTGTCCTGGTCCGGCATGTCGATCACCTTCGCGGCCGTGAGGTACTTCGTCACGCGACCGCCGGCCTCGTAGAAGTTGTCCTTCGGCCGCAGCACCAGCAACGCCTGTTTCAACAGCGGCAGCCGCTGCTCCGCTTTCCAGTCGATCACGGCCGCGCGCGCCCACAGCGCGCCCTGCGGCAGTCCTTCGGGCGGCGACAGGTCGCGATACGTCTTGCGCTCGGTCTCGTCGAGCACCGGCGCGCCGATCATCACGACCTTGCGCACGACCTTCGGCCGCGCGATCGCGAGCTCGGCGGCCAGCGCCGCGCCCGAGTGCACGCCTAACAAGTCGACCTGGCGGAAGCGCATCGAGTCGAGGAAGTCGCCGATCGCCTCGGCATACCCGGCGATGTTCAGCGCCTTCGGCGGCCCGTCGGATTCGCCGCAACCCGGCGTGTCGGGGCTGTACACCGAACGCGTATTGCCGAGCTGCCGCGACAGCTCGAGGAAACTGCGGCCGGTCGAGCTGCTGGAATGCAGGCAGATCAGCGTGGTCTGCTCGTCGAAACCGCCGCCGGCCGGGATGGCGTTGTGCACGTGGAGCTGGCCGTAGCGGCACTCGAAGTACGCGCGGCGCAGGCGGGGCGACAGGGTCTCGGGGCTCATTGGACCTAACGATAACCCAGCGACCCGCCGCATGGGGCCGCCCGGTGGGCACCTTCCTACGCCGCCGGCCGCGCCATTTGACCAAAGTGAGAAGCGCATTCGCCTTTCGACCGGAGGACGAAAAGTCCTCAGCCAACCGGTCACGGGCGGGGTCTAGAATCCGGCGCAAACGAGAATTCTTCGGGGATTTCCCGCGATGCCACCCGTCAATCCGAGCACGAATCCACCGGAAGTCGACAACGAGGCGACGGCCGAGCTGCCGATCCTCGACATCACGGCCTACGAAACGACGCTCAACGAACCGGGCGCGCATACGGACACGTGGGTGCTGCCCGCCGCGGCGGCCGTCGTCGAATCCAAACCGCTGGCCGACGCCAGGCCGGTGCCCGATCTCGAGATGACGGCCGAATTCCCGCATCGCCTCGAGAGCAGCGTCACGATGGAAATGCCGTCGCTGCCGCCGTTCCGGAAGACGGACAAGGTCGCCCGCGTGACGGCGAAACCCGCGGCGGCGAAGCCGCCCGTGGCGAAGTCGGCGCCGGTGGCCGTGCAGCCGGCCGTTGCCGTGCCCGCGGCGATCGCGCCGGCAGCCGTCGCGCCGGTTTCTGCGCCGGTGCCTGCGCCCGTCACGCCCGCCGCGGCCGCGCCGCCGGCGCCGCGCGTTTCGACCACCGGGTCGTTCGTCGTGCCGCCGTCGCCGCCGATGATCGAGGAGCTGCGCAACTCGCTGGCCGCCGCCGAGCGCCGCATCGAGGAGCTGAACGAACGCGCGCGCATCGCCGACGTCGAGCGCACGGCCGCCGTCGCCCGCGCGCAGGCGGAGACCGCGCAGCTGCGCGAGCAGTTAGGCCTGGATCTCGAGAAGCTGCAGACGTTCACCGCGCGCCTCGGCGTGCAGCGCACCGACGAGACGGAGCTGCAGGACGAGCTGTTCCGCCGCGCCGACCGAATCAAGCAACTCGAGGCCGAGATCGCCCGCCAGTCGCAGGTCATCGACGAGAAGATCGGGCTGCTGGGCACGAGCGTGCGCCGCGGCGAAACGCTCGACGCCGAAATCGTAAACCTGCGCGCCTCGATCGCGCGCCGCGATTCGCAGATCGCCATCATCGAAGCCGACCTGCAGGCGCGTTCGAACCGCGAGCGCGAGCTCTCCGCGCGCCTCTCGGACGCGCTGGCGAAGATCGATCCGAACATCCCCGACCTGCGCCGCGACATCGACGCGCGCGACGAACAGATCCGCCGGCTCACGGTCGAGCTGAAGTCCGCGCAGTCGCAGCTCACCGAGAAGTCCGACGACCTCGTGGTCGCCGAGGAGAGCATCCGGAATCTCGAGAACGACGTCCGCGACAAATCGGGCAAGCTCGAGGAGGCCAGCGTCACCGTCGAGGAATGGCGCGCGGTCATCGCCGAGAGCCAGCGCTCGATCCTGCAGCGTGACAGCCGCATCCAGCAGCTCGAGACCGATCTCGAGAAGAAGTTCGCCGCCACGCTGGACACCGCCACGGGCTCGCCCGCGGCGTCCACCGCGCAGACCGGCGAGGAGATCGCGCTCGAAGGCCCGGCGCGCGTGCTGATCCGCACCGACGGCAACACCGATTTCGTCCACGTGCTCGGCCGCCGCACGCGCATCGGCCGCGGCAACGACAACGAGCTGGTCCTCGACACCAAACACGTCAGCCGCTACCACTGCGTGCTGCTGGCCGGTCCCGTGCATACCTCGATCGAGGACCTGAACTCGACCAACGGCGTGTTCGTGAACGGCAAACGCGTGTCCCGGCAGGTGCTGAAGGATGGCGACCGCGTGACCGTCGGCCGCACGAACTATCGGTACACCGTCCGCGACTGACTCCCGTTAGACTGTCGGTCCGCCATGACCGACAACTACATCGAGAGAATCCTCAAGGCCCGCGTCTACGACGTCGCGATGGAATCGCCGCTCGAGGCGGCGCCGCGCCTGTCCCGACGCGTCGGCAACCACGTGCTCTTCAAGCGCGAGGACCTGCAGCCGGTCTTCTCGTTCAAGCTGCGCGGCGCGTACAACAAGATCGCGCATCTCTCGGACTCGGTCGCCAAACGCGGCGTCATCTGCGCCTCGGCCGGCAACCACGCACAGGGCGTGGCGCTGGCCGCGCAACGGCGCGGCATCCCGGCGACCATCGTGATGCCGCAGACCACGCCGTCCATCAAGGTAAACGCGGTGCGCGCGCTCGGCGGCGAGGTGGTGCTGCACGGTGACGGCTACGACGCCGCGTTCGAACACGCGCAGACCATCGTGCGCGAGCGCAATCTCGCGTTCGTGCATCCGTTCGACGATCCGGACGTCATCGCGGGGCAGGGCACCATCGCCGTCGAGATCCTGCGGCAATCGCGCGGCGACGTGGATGCGATCTTCGTGCCGGTCGGCGGCGGCGGCCTGATCGCCGGCATCGCGATCTACGCGAAGTTCCTGAATCCCAAGATCAAGATCATCGGCGTCGAGCCGGTGGACGCGGCGGCGATGTTCGAGTCGCTGCGCGCGAAGAAACGCGTCGTGCTCGATCACGTCGGCATCTTCGCGGACGGCGTCGCGGTGAAGAAGGTGGGCGAGGAGACGTTCCGGCTGTGCCGCGAGCACGTCGACGAAGTCGTGCTGGTCGACACGGACGAGATCTGCGCCGGCATCCAGGACATCTTCGAGGACACGCGCTCCATCGTCGAAGGCGCCGGTGCGTTGGCGGTGGCCGGCATCAAGAAGTACTGCGCGCTGAACCACTGGAAGGACAAGCGCATCGTCGCCGTCAACAGCGGCGCGAACATGAATTTCGACCAGTTGCGCTACGTCGCCGAGCGGTCGGACGTGGGCCAGGCGCGCGAGGCGCTGCTGGCCGTGGAGATCCCCGAGCAGCCCGGCAGCTTCCTGCGTTTCTGCGAGCTGCTCGGCTCGCGCGCGGTGACGGAGTTCAACTACCGCTACGGCAGGAAGGAGCGCGCGCAGATCTTCGTCGGCTTCGGGCTGTCGCGCGGCAAGGAAGAGCGCGATGAAGTCGTCGCGTCACTGAAGGCCGCCGGTTACGGCGTCACCGACATGACCGACAACGAGATCGCGAAGCTGCACGTCCGCTACATGGTCGGCGGCCACGTGAACGGGTCGGTCGCCAACGAGCGACTGTTCCGCTTCGAGTTCCCGGAACGGAAAGGCGCGCTTCTCAACTTCCTGCAGGCCGTGGGAACGCGCTGGAATATCACTCTGTTCCACTACCGGAATCACGGCTCCGACTACGGCCGCGTGCTCGCGGGCATCGACGTCCCGCCCGCTGACATGACGGACTTCCTCGATCACCTCAACGTCCTGCACTTTTCCTACAGCGACGAGACTAACAATCCGGTCTACCGGATCTTCCTGGGATCCTGAGACGGAACGAGCCCCGGCTGGGGAACACGGGCCGCCCGCGGCGGTCTGTGTAGAATGCCGCCGGCTTCCGTCATCAGGTCCCTGTTGGTGTTCGACGAAAGTCACCCGCTCTTCCGCACCTACAAGATCGCCAAGCGCATCGCCATCGGCATCGTCGGTGGCTCGGTGCTGGTCGTGGGCGTGTTGATGATCGTGCTGCCCGGCCCGGCCTTCGTCGTGATCCCGGTCGGCCTCGGCATCCTGAGCCTCGAATTCGCCTGGGCGCGGTCGTGGCTCAAGAAGATCAAGGACCGCGCGCAGGGCATGGCGCGCAGCGCGGCGGGTCGGCCCGCGAAGCCGCCCGAAGCGCCCTAACTACCCGCCCCGATCACCCGATCGGCAGATCGAACATCAGCTCGCGCGCGAAACGCACGGGCGGCGAGCCGTACGACAGCACCTTGTCGTGATACGCCTTCAGGTCGAACGCCGCACCCAGCTTCTGCTCCGCCTCGGCGCGCAGCGCCATGTGTTCGCGCGCGCCGACGAAATACACCGGCAGTTGCGCCGACGTCAGCTGCGCGCGCACCCACTTGCCCGCGGCCTCGCGTTCCTCCTGGAATGCGTCGTCCTTCAGGAATTTCAGCGCCGCCGCCTGCGTCATGCCGTCGACGTGCACGGCCTGGTCGAGCAGCGCGTTCGCGATCGAGCGCACGTACCACTTGAGCTGGATCAGCTTCATCAGCGGATCGCCGTCGAGATAACCCTGGTCGGCCATCACGCGCTCCGTGTACACCGCCCAGCCCTCGATGAACGGCCCGGAGGCGAGCACCGCGCGCAGCGGTGACGGGTAACGGTTCGCATGCGCGAGCTGCAGATAGTGGCCCGGCATGGCCTCGTGGATCGTCAGGTTCTGGATCGAGCGGTCGTTGTATTCGCGCAGGAACGAATTCGTCTGCGCCTTCGACCAGCTCTTCGGAATCGGCGAGACGGCGTAGAACGTCTTCTGCCCCTTGTCGAGCGGGCCCGGCGAATCGCAGTACGCCAGCGCGACACCCTGCTGGAACTCGGGCATCTCGATGATCTCGAGCGGCTCGTCCGGCACGGTCACGATGTTCTTCTCGCGCACGAACTTCGTCGTCGCGACCAGCGCGTGACGCGCGGCGTCGAGCACGGCGTCGCGCTTCGGCCGTTCGGCGTAGGCGAGCTCGAGCGCGGCGCGGATGCCGCGGCGCTGTTCGTCGGGCGAGGGTTTCTCGGGTAGTTTGGGCGCGCCCCTGTGGTTCTTCAGCACCTGCCGCGCGATCTCGTACATCTGCGCATGCGTCTTCGCGAGCTCGGATTCCGCCTGAGCGCGGATCTCCTGGCGCGACAGCGGCGAGAACAACGCGAACGCGAGCTTCTGTTCGTAGAGCGCGGCGCCGAGACGGAAGTCGCCCTTCGCCTCCGGCAGCAGCCGCTTCTCGAGCCAGATCTGGTGCTGGTTGATCGCGCTGCGCGCCTTCGCCAGCGAGGTCTTCAGCTTCTCCAGGTCCTCGGCCGGCAGCGACGAGCCTTGTCTCGCGATCTCGTCGAGGATCGACAGCAGGCCGGAGTTCTGGCGCGCGGCGGTTTCGGCGTGGATCTTCGGCACGCGTGCCGGCTCGAGCACCTCGCGTTCCTGCGCGAGCAGCCGCGGCAGCTCGTCGAGACGGCCGGCGGCGTTCTTCAGTCGTTCCGGCAGCGGCGCGAAGTCGCGCGCGACGAGGTTGTTCAGACCCTCGCCGGCGATGCGCGTGTAGACCAGCGGGTTCCACTTCCAGTCCTCGAGCGTCGTCAGGCGCCAGCGATCGGACTCGAGATCGTGCTGCAACAGCAGCGCATCCACCTGGTTCGCGCGCGACAGCTTCGAACGGTCGATCGGCGCCAGCGCGGATAGATAGAGCTCCGTGAACACGATGCGCGATTGCCAGCCGGCGGCGCCGACGTCGTCGAGACGCGCGTCGAAGCGGTGATCGCCGAGCCCGGTGGCGTTGACCGGCGACTGCTCCGGGGCTTCCCGCAGGTAACGCGCGGCCAGCGCCTCGAACTGCTGGTCGGCGGACGGCGGCGGTGGCGCGGGCGGCGGTGGCGGCGGCGCGACCGGCGGTGCCGGCGTGCAGGCGCATAGCAGCAGGAGCGTGGAAACGACGGCGAGATTGCTCTTCATGGCACTAACCTCCGGCGGAGCGCGACGTTACCAGTTAAAGTGCGCCTCCCCCAACACCCCGCCCGAACTTGAACAGCACGTCCCGATCGCCTGGCCGACAGGCTCTGAGCCACCCCGACTTTGCGCGTTACGCGTACGGGCGCTTCGCGGCCACGCTGGCCTGGCAGATGATCGACGTGGTGCTCGGCTACCAGGTCTGGCAGCTCACGCACAACAAGGCCTATCTCGGCTACATCGGCCTCGCGCAGTTCCTGCCGTTCGTCGTGTTGCTGCTGCCGGGCGGGCAGATTGCCGATCGCTTCGACCGCCGCCTGATCATCGGGCTGGCGTACGGGCTCGAGCTGATCGCCGCGGCGTCGCTGCTGGTGTTCACGCTCACCGGACGCTCCGAGGTCTTCGCCCTGTTCCTGATCGCCGCCTTGTTAGGCGTCGGCCGCAGCTTCTGGGCGCCGGCCGGGCAGGCGATGGTGCCGAACCTCGTGCCGAAGGAATTGCTGTCGGGTGCGATCTCGATGAACACCCTGATGTTCACGATCGCGACGATCACCGGCCCGGCCGTCGCGGGCCTCACGCTGATCGCCGGCATCGACTGGTCCTATGGCATCGCCGTGGTACTGCTCATCGTCGCGATGTTCATGATGTTCGGCGTGCGGCCGGTGCGCGCGAAGTCCAGCGCCGAGTGGCAGTGGCGCGATTTCCTCGGCGGCTTCGTGTTCGTCTGGCAGAAGAAGCCGGTGCTCGGCGCGATCTCGCTCGATCTCTTCGCCGTGTTGTTCGGCGGCGTGGTCGCGTTGCTGCCGGCGTACGCGGACGAGATCCTGCACGTCGACAGCGTGGGGCTCGGGTTGATGCGCGCGGCGCCGGGCGTCGGTGCGGCGATCGTCGCGGCGTGGCTCGGCGTGCGGCCGATCCAGAAGCACGCCGGTACGTGGATGTTCGGCGGCGTCGCAATTTTTGGCGTGTGCATGATCACGGTGGGGCTGTCGACCAGCCTCTATCTGTCGATGGCCGTGCTCGTGATCGCCGGCGCCGGCGACATGGTCAGCGTCTTCGTGCGTGGCATGCTCGTGCAGCTCGAGACGCCCGATGCGATCCGCGGCCGCGTGAGCGCGGTGAATTCGATGTTCATCGGCGCGTCGAACGAGCTCGGCGCGTTCCGCGCCGGCATGCAGGCGAGCTGGATGGGCATCGTGCCGTCGATGGTGTGGGGCGGCGTGTGCACGCTGGCCGTGGTCGGCAGCTATCTCGGCCTGTTCCCGCAGCTGCGGAAGCTCGACCGCTTCCCCGAGGCCGTGCACTAGCAAGATTGGGGATTGGCCCCAAACCGCCGTTTGGTGCCGAACCTCGACTCATCCAGTAGAGCCGCCCCTCTCGTACTGGATTTACGCGCGGTCTGTACATAAATACAGTCCGCGCATGTCGAATGCGCTCAAAGGCCGCGGTGCGTTGTCGAACCCTCCGGGTCGTTTCGACACGCTGACCAAATCGTTGGAGCACGACGGCTGGTTCGAAGAAGAACCGCCGGAGCACGTCGCCACCACCGTGCTGCCCGAGCCCGCGCGCTCGATCATCAGCCGCAACGATTCCCCCGACATCGGCTTCGGCCAGTCGATCAACCCGTACCGCGGCTGCGCCCATGCGTGCATCTACTGCTTGTCTGGCGACACCGCTGTCCTGATGGCCGACGGCTCCCACAAACCCATCGAGCAGTTGAAAGTCGGCGACGCCATCTACGGCACCGAACGCAGCGACTGGCAGCGCCGCTACGTCAAGACGCGCGTGCTCGCGCACTGGCAGGTCACCAGACAGGCATATCGGATCACGCTGAGCGGTGGCGTCGTGCTCGTCGCCGGCGCCGAGCATCGCCTGCTGACCGATCGCGGCTGGAAGTTCGTCGCCGATCCCGCGGCGCAAAGCCCGCACCGCGCGACGCTCGTCGCCGGCGATCGGTTGATGGGCACGAACGAACGCGACCTCGAAGGGAAGATCGTCGGTAGTGAGCCCGGTTTCGCCGTCACCGGCATCGAGCCCGTGAATGGGCCACAACGCCTCTTCGACATCACCACCGGCACCGAAGACTTCATCGCCAATGGCGTCATCAGCCACAACTGCTACGCGCGCCCGAGTCACGCCTATCTAGGCCTCTCTCCCGGCCTCGACTTCGAAACGAAGCTCTTCTACAAGGCCGACGCCGCCAAACTACTCGAGTCCGAGCTCGGCGCGAAGAACTACAAGTGCTCCACGCTCATGCTCGGCGCGAACACCGACCCCTATCAACCCATCGAAAAGACGCAGCGAGTCACGCGCTCCATCCTCGAAGTCCTCGCGCGCCACCGCCACCCCGTCTCCATCACCACGAAAGGTGCGCTGGTCGCACGCGACGTCGATCTGCTCGCCGATCTCGCCAAGGATGGCCTCGCCCGCGTCATGTTCAGCATCCCGACACTGAACAACGAGCTCAAACGCATCCTCGAACCCCGCGCCGCTTCCGCTACCGCCAAGCTCAAAGCCATGCGCGTCCTCGCCGACGCCGGCGTCATCGTCGGCGTCAACGTCGCGCCCATCATCCCCGTGCTCACCGAGCACGAGATCGAAGCCGTGCTCGAAGCGTCGCGCGAATCCGGCGCGACACACGCCAGCTACACAATTTTACGATTGCCATACGAAGTGAAAGATCTGTTCCGCGAATGGCTCGCGGAACACTTCCCCGACCGCGCCGCGCACGTGATGTCGATCGTCCGCGCCATGCGCGGCGAGCGCGACAACGACCCCGATTTCGGGACCCGCATGCACGCGACCGGCCCGGTCGCGCAGCTGATCCGGCAGCGTTTCCAGCTGGCGACACGCCGGCTCGGTTTCTCCGACGACCGACGCTACGAGCTGCCGACGCATCTGTTCCGCCCGCCCCGGCGTAGTACTCCGCAGCTGTCGCTCGACCTCTGACGCGCTTCCGGGAACCGGAGCGGACAGACGAGGTCACAAAGGAGTGGTGCTGCGTCGTGGCATACTTGCCGCGCCCATCGACATTCCCGCATCACCCTTGGGAGCTCGCATGAACGCAATCCGCTTCACCTCCGCGCTGGCGGCAGGCCTGGTGCTCAGTGGTTGCATGCAGGCGCGAATCGAAGAATCGCGCGAGCTGGCCACGCCCATGGAAAAAGGCGATCGCGTCGTCATCCTCGCGAAGCCGCAGATCGAAGGCGCGGGCGCGGAGGACGAGTTCATGGACTGCGTGAGCCACGGCCTGGCGGGTGGCGTCCACAATCACGTGGCGGTGCACGACAACAACGAATTCGTCGATCGCATGTTCCCGTGGTTCGAGCCGTCGACCGCCCCGCAGCGCCCCGAAGCGATGAGCGCGTTGCTCGCGCGCCCCGGCGTCTCCGACCAGGTCTCGGCGAGCGGCGTGCGTTATGTAGTCTGGCTCGACGGCAGCACCCGCAAGACGGACGGCGGCGGCAGCCTCGCCTGCGGCGCAGCGCCCGGCGGCGCGGGCTGCATCGGATTCGGCTGGTGGCAGAAGGAATCCGCCTACGAAGCCACGATCTGGGATTTGAAACAGGCCAAGTCGGCGGGTAGCGTCGGCACGAATGTCACTGGAACTTCCGCCATCGTCGGCGCAATAGTTCCTTTGCCTTTCATCGCGCGCGTGCAGGCGACGGCGTGCAATCGCATGTCGAACCAGCTGCGCAGCTTTTTCACGGGAACCGACGCGCAGGCGGCGGGAACGCACTAGACGAGGAGGCGCGCATGCGCAAACCAACCGTTCTTTCGCTGGCCGGATACCCGGCGGTGGTGCTCGTCGCCGCCGTCCTCCTCGGCTGTGCGTCCACGCAGAGTGGCGGCGGTGGCGGCGGCGGCATGCCGAGCCCCGGCGGCGGTGGCGGCATGCCCGGCGGTGGTGGCGGATTGCCCAGCCCCGGTGGCGGTTCCGAGGGCGGCGGTGGAATGCCCGGCGGCGACAGCGGCGGCGGCGGTTCCTCCGGCGGCGAGAGCTCCGGTCTGCCCGGCCTGCCCGGCGGTTCGAGCGGCATGCCCGGCATGCCGGGATTGCCCGGCGACCCCACGTCCCTGCCGTCGGCCGGTCTGCCCGGCGAATCCGGCAACGGCCAGAGCAGCGACGGCTCGACCAACGGCTCCAGCTCCGCCGAGTCGGGCGGCAAGTCCGGCGGTGAATCCGGCAGCGCGAGCCCGGAAGGTCCGGGCGGCGCGCAGACGTCCGACGAACGCCGCAAGTCCGGCGAGAAGGCGCTCGACGATTCGCTCGGCGACTTCGACAAGACGCTGAAGAAGGAACAGGAGCGCGTCGCGAAGGAGCGCGATGCCAAGGGCTCCGCGCAGGGCGAAGGCAGCGAGAACGGCGACGGCAGCGGTGATGGCGGCAGCGGCGGTGGCGCCGGTGAGCCGGGCACGCGCAACGGCGACCTGAAATCCTCGAGCCAGTCCGCGTCGAACAACGGCAGCGGCTCGAACGACGGCAACCCGGGCGGCGACGCCGGCGAAGCCGACGGCGACGGTTCCGGCAAGAGCGCGAAGGGCGGCGGCGCGGGCCACAAGAAGATGGTGACCGGATCGGATGACGACATCGTCGCGCGCCGACTGCGCAAGGCCGCCGAGGAAGAGACGGATCCCGAGCTGAAGGAGCGTCTCTGGAAGGAATACTACGACTACAAGAAGGCGTCGGCCTCATGAACAAACTACTGGCGGCCACCGTCCTCGCCGCATCGTTCGCGGCCGCGGGTTGCGTGACGAGCGAGACGCGCCCGGTGCCGAAGGTCGAAGCGAAGCAGTCCGCGGTGCACATCCCCGACGCCGAGCTGCTCGACGTCGGCGTGCGCGTGTTCAACCCCGGCATCCCGAAGGAAATCGAAGGCGACGACGAGGCGCTGGCGAAGAAGCGCATCTATCCGGACCTGCGCAAGGCCGAGGCGCGCTACATCCCGACGCTGCTGCGCGAGACGCTCGAGGGCACGTCGCAGTGGGGCGCGGTGCGCGTCATCCCGAACACCGCGGAGTTCGTCGACGTCATCGTCGACGGCCAGATCGTCGAGTCCAACGGCGGTTATCTCGAGCTCGCGGTCTCCGCGCACGATGCCGCGGGCCGCACCTGGATCAAGGGCAAGCGTTACTCGAGCCTCGTCGATCTCGGCGCGTACAAGACCACCGCGTCGATGAAGGCGCGCGATCCGTTCCAGAACGTCTACTCCGAGATCGCCAACGACCTCGTCGCCGCGCGCGACAAGCTGACGTCGCTCGACCGCGAGAACATCCGCAAGGTCGCGAACCTGCGCTTCGCGCAGGACCTCGCGCCGGACGCGATGGCCGGCATGACGGCGAAGGACAAGAACGGCGTCACGCAGGTCGTGCGCCTGCCCGCCGACGGCGACCCGACGCTGGGTCGCATCGAGCGCATCCGCGAGCGCGACACCGCGGTCGTCGACACGGTCAACGATTACTACGCGAGCTTCCACGACAACATGGAAGACTCGTACGGCAGCTGGCGCCAGACGAGCTTCACCGAGCTCGAGAAGGAAATGCGTGCTCGCTCGAGCGCGCGCACGCGCACGGTGCTCGGCGCCGCCGCGCTGCTCGCCAGCATCTTCGCCCCGAACACCTGCGGCACGTACAGCTACGACTGCCGCCGCATCCAGAACGCCGCGCGGAATGCCGGCGCCATGGGCGGCATTGCCGCGGTGCTCTCGGGCATCAAGAAGTACGCTGACGCACGCACTCACGCGGACGCGCTGAAGGAGCTCACGCTGAGCTTCCAGTCGGAAGTCGCGCCGCAGGTCGTCGAGGTCGAGGGTCACACGCTGCGCCTCACGGGCACGGCCGAGGACCAGTACCGCGAATGGCGCAAGCTGCTCAAGCAGCTGTACCTGGAAGAGACGGGCGCGGCCGCCGCACCGCCGCCGGAAGCGCCGCCCGCCACCCCGCCGCCGACCACCACCGCGAATACGGCGAAGACGCCCCCCGGCTGACGCAGGAATCGTGACAAACCAGAACCAGGCCGGCACGAAGCTGTGCGGCCGCTTCGTGCTCATCGAAAAGCTCGGCGCCGGCGGGTACGGCGAAGTCTGGCGCGCGCGTGACGAGCTGAAGGACGCCGATGTCGCGCTGAAGATCCTGTATTCCCAGTTCCGCGATTCCGAGCCGGCCTGGCAGGTGTTCCAGCGCGAGTTCACGCTGACCGCGCGGCTCAATCATCCCGGCGTCTTGCGCGTGCACGAGCCGGTGCGCGACGAGAACGCCGCGGTGCTGCCGATGGTCCTGGCCACCGGCGGCGACCTGCGCCAGATGCGCGGCGCGTCGTATACCCGGATCCTGCCGCTGTTGATCGACGTCGCCGCCGCGCTCGAACACGCGCACGCGCGGCGCATCGTCCATCGCGATCTCAAGCCCTCGAACGTGCTGCTCGACGCCGCGGGCCGTCCGCTGCTCGCGGACTTCGGCGCGGGCGCCAGCGAAGGCGAGGCGTCCGGCGGTCCGCCGGGCTCGCCGTTCTCCGCGAGCCCGCAGCAGCTGGCCGGCGAGCCGGCGAAACCGGCCGACGACATCTACGGCCTCGGCGCGCTCGCGTACGAATTGTTGTCGGGCTATCCGCCTTTCTACCCGGCGTTCGACGCGCGCAAGATCGCGACCGAGCCGGTGCCCCGCCTGAAAGCGGTGAAGCCGATCCCGCCGCGGCTCGACCTGCTGGTCTCGTGGCTGCTGGCGAAGCAGGGCCGCGAGCGCCCGCCATCCATGCGCGCCGTCGCGGATGAAATGAACGCGGTGCTGCAGGACACGCTCGGCCTCGACGGCACGCCGAACGAAGTGGACTCGCAGGCCGAAGCCGCCGTGCTCGGCGCCGCCGCCGAGAACCTCACGCCGGCCGTGATGGCCGAAGACGATCTGCCGATGATGTCCGCGCCGGTGCGCGAGCTCGAGGAGATCGATCCCGCGCTGCTGCCGCAGGTCGACGAGCTGCGCATGCGCGCGATGCGCGAGCAGCGTGCCAGCAACCGGCGCCGCAACTGGATCATCGCCGCGGTGCTGGTCGTGGTCGCCGGCGGTGTCGCGCTGCTGCTCCCCGACATCGCGGACAAGGCGAAAATCGACATCTCCGCGCTGAACCTGCCCGCGGCCGTGTCGCCGGCGCAGGACGCCGCCGAGAAACGCATCGAGCAGTACACCGAGCAACACGTCGAGCTCGAGAAACGCGTGACCGAGCTCGATTCGCGCGCGGCCGCGCAGTGGGGCGGCACCGAGTTCGCCGCGGCCCGCAAGTCGATCGACGACATCGGCGGCATGCTCGACCGTCGCACCTACGACGCCGTCGGCCCGGCGCTGACCGCGCTCGACACGCAGTTGAAGGACATCGAAGCGAAGGTGCCGGCCGCGCTCGCCGCGCAGGTCACCGAGGGCAAACGCGCGCTCGACGGCGGCGAGTTCGAGAACGCGCGCCAGGCCTTCGACAACGCGCTGAAGATCGATCCGGGCAACAAGGACGCCACCGAGGGCCTGGCGAAGGTCGCGACGGTCAGCGGTGTCGTGCCGACGCTCGCCGACGCGGAGAACGCCGAGCACGGCGCCGACCTGCCGAAGGCCGAGACGTTGTTCGCCGACGTGCTGAAGCGCAACCCGGGCAACGCCGCGGCCACCACGGGCCTCGCGCGCGTCCGCCAGCAGCGCGCCGACGACGCCTTCAACGCCGAGATGGGCGCCGGCCTCACCGCGCTGAACGCCGGCCGCCTGCCCGAGGCGCGCACGCATCTCGAGAAGGCCCGCGCGATGCGCCCGGGCAGCGCCGACGTCGCCGCGGCGCTGCAACGCGCCGCCGATACCGGCAGCGGTCGCGGTGTCGCCGAGGAACAGCAGCGCGCCGCCGCGCTCGCCGAGGAAGAACGCTGGAACGATGCGCTGGCCGTCTACGACGCGGCGCTGCAACGCGACCCCACGCTCGAATTCGCGCGCAAGGGCCGCGCCACCGTCGCGCCGCGCGCCGAGCTCGGCAACCGGCTGCAGGCGCTGATCGACGGCCCGGACCGCCTGGCCGAGGACAACGTCCGCCGCGAGGCCGAACAACTCCTGCTGAAAGCGCGCGCCGTCCCGGCGCCGGGTCCCGTCATCCGCTCGCAGGTCTCGCGGCTGGAACTCCTGCTGCCCCAGTTCAATCAACTGGTGATGGTCGATCTCGAATCCGACAACGCGACGCAGGTGGCCATCCAGCGCGTCGGGTTCTTCGGCTCGTTCGACAAGCGACAGGTCGAGCTGAAGCCGGGTCGCTACACGGTCACGGGAAAACGCGCGGGCTTCCGCGACGTGCGCCGTGAAGTCACCGTGACGCCCGGGCAGATCGGCCAGACCCTCGTGATCCGTTGCCTCGAGCCCATCTGATGGAACCGTCACTCTCGTTCGACCCGACCATCGTCGTGCGCAGCCCGCAGGGCGAGTCGCGTTACGGGGCGCGCGTCGTCATCGAGCCGGCCACCGGCGCGATGCAGGCGGACCACGGCGGCGATGCGCTGCCGTCGGCGGACGGCACGGCCAACGCCACGTTGCGCGCGGTCAACGGCCGCTGGCTGCTCGATGCGTCGCCGGAGAGTCGCGTCAGCATCAACGCGGTGCCGGTTGGCGGCGCGCGCGTGGTGATCGCCGGTGACGTCGTCACCATCGCCGGCTCGCAGCTGCTGGTCGAAGAAGCGTCGCCGCAGACGCTGGCGTTGCGCCGCTTCGAGCTCGAGGGCACGGAGACGCTGCCCCCGGTCGGCGACAGCGTGCAGGCGCTGGCGCCGCCCGCCGAGGATTTCGACATCGACATGGGCGCGGTGCCCAGCATCGACGGCGTCGTCGCGCCGCGCGCCGCGCCGCGGGCGCCGCGCAGCGGCTGGAACTACGCGGCCTGGGTCATGGGCGCGCTGCTGGCCGGCGTGCTGGTCGTGTTCATGATGCTGAAGCCGATCGAGATCGACCTGAAGCCCGCGGACTCGCGCGTGAAGTCGATCAGCGGGTTCTCGTGGCAGTCGGCGTCGAGCGTGTTCGTGTTCCCCGGCGACCACGTGCTGCGCGCCGAGCGCAAGGGCTACGAACCGGCGCAGGTCGGCGTGAAGGTGGGCGGGCCCATGCCGGCCACCGTGCTGATCCACCTGGTCAAACTACCCGGCAAGCTGAAGGTGGACTCGGGCGGCGTCGCGGCCGAGATCTCCGCCGACGGTGCGCGCATGGGCAAGGTGCCGGGCGTGGTCGACGTGCCGGCCGGCGATCGCACGCTGACGTTCAAGGCGCCGCGTTATCTCGATCACGTCGAGCGCCTGACGATCATCGGCGGCGGCGAGAAGCAGGATCTGAAAGTCGCGCTGCAGCCGAACTTCGGTGTCGTCACGGTGAGCTCGCAGCCCGCCGGTGCGACGATCGAAGTGGACGGCCAGCCGGCCGGCGTCACGCCCGCGAAGGTGGAGATGGATTCCGGCATCCGCCGCGTCGTGCTGACGTCGCCGGGCCTGCGCCCGTGGACCTCGAGCATCGTGATCACCGCCGGCCAGCCCGCGAACATCGGCCCCGTCACGCTCGGCGCGGCCGACGCGCACGTGACCGTGCGCTCGGTGCCGTCTGGCGCACAGGTGACGACGGGCGGCAGTTTCCGGGGCATCACGCCGGTGACCATCGATCTCGCGCCGGGCGTGTCGCACACGATCAGCGTCGCGCGCGCCGGCTACGCGCCGTGGACGCGCGAGCTGTTCGCCGAGCCCGACAAGACCTCGACGCTCGACGCGCGCCTCGCGGCGCTGCTGGTCGACGTGCGCATCCAGGGCACTCCCGAGGGCGCCGAGGTGTTCCTGAACGGCGAGTCGCGCGGCAAGGCGCCGGTGTCGGTGCAGCTGCCGGCCGCGCGGCACAAGCTCGAGCTGCGCGCCGAGGGCTACAACCCGCAGACCAGCGATCTCGTGCTCGCGCCCGGCATCGCGCGCACGATCGACTTCAAGCTGATCAATCCGAAGGACGTCGCCGGCAATTCGCCGAAGGTCGTCACGACGAAGGGCGGCATCAAGCTGCTGATGATCACCGGCGGCACGTATCTCGCCGGCAGCGATCGCCGCGAGCAGGGCCGGCGTCCGAACGAAGGTGGCCACAAGGTCACGCTGCTGCGGCCGTTCTATCTCGGCGAACGCGAAGTCACGAACGCGCAGTTCCGCCAGTTCAAGGAGAGCCACAATTCCGGCTCCGTCGGCACCTTCTCGCTCGACCTCGACAAACAACCCGTCGTGCGCGTGACGTGGAACGACGCCGCCGAGTTCTGCAACTGGCTGTCGCAGCAGGAAGGCCTGCCGCCGGCGTACAAGCCGGCCGATGCCGGCGAGTTCTCGCTGGTGGTGCCGGTGAACAACGGTTATCGACTGCCCACCGAGGCCGAGTGGGAGTTCGCCGCGCGCGCCGCGGCGACGGGCAAGCCGCTGAAGTATCCCTGGGGCCAGGACCTGCCGGTGCAGTCCGGCACCGCGAACCTCGCCGGCGCCGAGGCGGCGCTGGTCGTCGGCGCGGTGCTCGAAGGGCATCGCGATGAATTCCCGGCCGTCGCCGCGCCCGCGTTGTTCGCGCCGAACGCGATGGGGTTCTACGACCTCGCCGGCAACGTGTCCGAGTGGACCAACGACCGCTATCTCTCGTTCGTGCCGTCGACCGCCAGCACCGATCCGCTCGGCCCGGACGACGGCAAGAACCACACTTACCGCGGCTCGAACTGGCGGTCGTCGACCACCGTCGAGCTGCGCTTCCCGTGGCGCGAAGGCGCCGCCGACGCCAGCGACGTGATCGGTTTCCGCGTCGCGCGGTACGTCGCGCCGGAATAGGAGCCCGCATGCGTCACATCGTCCTCAGCCTGTTCGCGATCGCATTGGCCGCGGTCGCCGCCATCGCCGCGACCACGGCCATGCTCAACACGCCGGTGCGCGAATCCACCGTCGCCGCGTTGCCCGTGAACAATCCGGCGCCCGCCGCGACGCCGGCCACCGCCGCACCCGCCGCCGGCAATGCCGACACGAAAGCCCCCGCGCCCGCGGACAAGAAGCCTGAGGCAGCGGGTGGCGCCGCGCCCACGGGCGATGCCGCGAAGGACGCGAAGGAAGACGAGGCGGACGCCGATCCGTACGAAGGCATCGCGCCCGAAGAGCTGCCGCCGGACCTGCAGTACAGCGCGGACTCGAGCGTCAGCTTCCCCACGAACATCTGAGCCGGATAACTAGTTAGACCCATGTACGGCCTGCACTTCGATCACCACACCTTGTCCATCGCCCGCGATGGCGAGTTGCTCGCGTCCGAGCCGCTGGCGGTCGAGATCTCGGCGAAGGAGCCGCGCTTCGGCCGGGCGGCGCTGTCCGCCGCGCGCGGCCGTCCGGACCTGGTGTCGCTGACGCACTGGCGCGAGCTGGGCCGGAACGAAGACGCGGCGCGCAACGTCGCCATCGAAGTCGCCGCGCACCTGCGCGCGCTCGGTGTCGCCGAGCGCCTCGATGCCATCGTCGCCGTGCCCGCCGATCTCGACGCCGGCGCGCTCACGAGCCTGCGCGGTGCGCTGAATGCCGCCGGTTGCGACGCGCGCGATTTCGTCGACGCGGCCACGGTCACCGCCGCCGCGGTCACGGATCGGCCGCACTACGTGATCCTCGAATCCGGCTGGCGCTCCGCGACCGCGACCCGCGTCACGGGCGGCGCCGAGTGCGCGTTCGAGGAAGCGTTCGTCTCCGAGCGCGCGAACCTGCTCGACGTCTACGACGCCTGGCTGGCCGCCGTCGCCGCCACGATGGTCAAGAACACGCGCTTCGATCCGTTGCTGAGCCTCGACGTCGAGCAGCGCCTGTACGCCGAGCTGCCGGCGGTCGCGGCGCGCGCCGCCACCGAGGGCAAGGTCGAGGCGGCGGTCGACGCCGATGGCGCGCGTTTCGCCGTCGAGGTCGACGCGCAGTTGTTCGCCGACGGCGCGATGCCGTTCTACCGCGAGCTGATGCGCCTCGCGCGCTCGGCGCGCATCGCGGGGCAGGGCGCCGCGCTGGTGCTGCCGGCCGAGTCGCGCCGCTGGCCGGGATTCCTGCCGCGGCTGCTCGAGCTCGAGCAGGACGGCCTGGTCATCGCGCCGGCCGGCCTCGCCGCCGTCGCCGCGAGCCTGCGCAGCGCGGATCCGTCCGCGGCGCCGAGATTGCGCCGGCACGTGGCGCGCATCGCCGATCACGGCTTGTCCGGCCACATCGAATACGTCGCGTCCGTCGCCGCGCCGTCCGGTCGTTCGCTGCCGGTCACGCACATCCTCTACGGCGGCGATTCGATGCGCTTCCCGGAGGTCGGCCTCGTCATCGGCACCGAGGAAGTCTCGAACGAGCCGCACATCGTGCTGCCGCGCGCCGCCGCCGGCGTCTCGCGCCGCCACTGCTCGCTGCGCCGCGAAGGCGAGCGCACCGTGCTGATCGATCACAGCCGCCACGGCACCTGGGTGAACGGCGCGCGCGTGCGCGAACGCGCGCCGGTGCGGCCGGGCGACCGCGTGCGCATCGGCACGCCCGGCGTCGAGTTCACGCTGATCTCCGCCCATGCATTCGGAGCCGCGCCGTGAAGAAGCGCCGCGCCTTCGAAGTCTTCACGCTGTCGTTCCTCGACTGCATCTGCTGCGGCTTCGGCGCGGTGGTGCTGTTCTACACGATCGTGCAGGCGCAGAGCGGCATCGAGGAAGTGCGCCGCATCGACGACCTCACCGGCGAGGTGAAGAAGCTCGAGGAAGAAGTGCTGGTCGGCACGCGCAACCTCGTGCAGCTGCGCAACACGCTCGAGAAGACCGACGAGGACGCGACGCAGGCCGCCGCGCGCCGCGCGCGCATCCAGGAAGAGCTGAAAGTGCGGCGCGAGGAGTCGAGCGAATACGAAGGCGAGAGCATCGCCAAGCGCGAGCACATCAACAAGCTGATGGCCGACATCAAGTCGCTTCAGGAAGGCATCAAGCGGCTCGAGGGCGGCGCGCTCGACAAGGCGCCGGCCGGCACGCGCGTGAAGGCGTTCCGCGGCCGCGGCAAGCGCCTGTACATCAGCGCGCTGCAGGTGAAGGGCAAACGCACGCTGGTGCTGCTCGACACGTCGGCCAGCATGATGGACGAGGACATCGCGAAGATCCTGCGGCTGCGCAACCAGCCCGAGGCCGCGCGCCGCTCCGCGTTGAAGTGGCGGCGCGCGCTCGACATGGTCGAATGGATCACCGCGCAGCTGCCGGACAATTCGCAGTTCCAGGTCTACGGCTTCAACACGAAGACGAAGGCCGTGCAGCCGGACACGCAGGGCAAGTGGCTGCAGTCGAACGATCCGCGCGCCATCAACAACGTGCTGACCGCCGCGCGCAACATCACGCCCGCGGACGGCACCAGCCTGGTCAACGCGCTGCTGACGATGCGCACGATCGATCCGCAGCCCGACCAGGTCATCCTGATCACCGACGGCCTGCCGACGCAGGGCTCGGTCGCGCCGTCGCGCAAGTTCATCAACGCGCGCGAACGAGAGAAGCTGTTCGACGACGCGGCGAAGACCGTCAACAAGGACATCCCGATCGACGTCGTGCTGCTGCCGATGAAGGGCGACCAGCCGGCGTCGTACGCGTACTGGAAACTGGCGCGCAAGACGGGCGGGTCGTACGTGATCCCCTCGCGCGACTGGCCGTAGGACGGAAGCACAGACATGGCCATCGGCAAACGCCGCGAATTCGAAGTCTTCACGCTGTCGTTCCTCGACTGCATCTGCTGCGGTTTCGGCGCGATCATCCTGCTGCTGGTGCTCACCGACGTCGGCAAGCCGATCGTCATCGAGAAGAGCGAGAAGAACCTCAACGGCCAGATCGACGCGTTGCAGCGGCAATTGTTCGACCTGCGCGGCGAGACGGACGTGCTGAACCGCGAGCTGCAGGGTCGCATGGCGATCCTGAACACCGAGCAGGCGCGCCTCGCGTCGATGTCGGGCGATCTCTCCAAGATCCGCGGCGAGTTCAAGGCCAGCAAGGGCGATGCGTCGGTGGCGAACACCGTCGAGACCGCGCTGGTCGAGTCGTACCAAACGCTGACCGCCGAGATGCAGCGGCTGCTGAAGAACCAGCCGCGCAAGATCGACACGACGCTCGCGGTCGGCGGCATCCCGGTCGACAGCGAATGGATCATCTTCTGCATCGACACGTCGGGCAGCATGCAGGCCGACAACTGGGAGAACGCCCAGAACGTCATGAAGGAGATCCTCGACATCTATCCCAAGGTGAAGGGCATCCAGGTCCTCGACGACGAGGGCAAGCCGATGTTCCCGAGCACCAAGGGGCAATGGCTGCAGGACACGCCGGTGCAGCGCGCCAAGATCATCTCGACGATGGTCAACTGGAAGCCGTACAGCAATTCGAGCCCGGTCGAGGGCATCGGCGCCGCGGTCCAGGGTTGGTGGTCGGCGGACAAGAAGATCAGTGTTTATGTCATCGGCGACGACTTCACCGGCAGCTCGGTTGAGGCGGCACTCGCGGCCGTGCGTAAGTACAACCCGGTAGACCGGATGGGACGGCACCGCATCCGCATCCACGCCATCGGCATGCCGGACGGCCCGAGTTCGCCGCCGTTTATTAATCAGCGCTTTTCCGTTTTAATGCGCGCCATGTGTGACGAGAACGAAGGCACCTTCGTCGGGCTCACCGTCGGCGGTCCGAGCTGCGCCGTGAAGGTCGACGTGCTCGGGCAGCCACGCTGCATCAGTTAGGCCGGGCGCCGGCCGGAGTAGGGAGCGAGACATGAGCCGCGCGATCAAACTGCTGCTTCCCGCCGCGATCCTCTCGATCGTCGGTTGCCAGAAGGTCATCGTGCGCCCCGAGGGCGACCTGCCGCGCGCGCTGGTCGTGCCGACACCCGCGAAGGTCGCCGTGGTCGTCACGCCCGAGACCGCGAACTACACGCACAAGGAATCCCGCGCGAACGTCGATTACGAGGCGCAGCTCGGCGAGTCGCACAAGCACCTGGTCGAGCAGATCTTCAGCGCCGAGTTCACCGACGCCAAGGTGTTCGACAGCGTCGACGCCGCGCGCAACGAGCCCGGCGTCATGGCAATCTTCGAGCCGCGCATCGAGCAGTTCTCGTTCGCGAACGCGAAGGAGACCGGCGGCGTGTACTGCGCCGTGACCATCCGCTACCAGATCGGCATCTACGCGCCGAACGGCGAGTCGGTGGATACGCTGACGCTGACCGGGTACGGCAGCGGTCCCGCGGCGTCGATCGGCAACGGACAGGACGAGCTCGCGATCGCCGGCTACGCGGCGATGCGCGACGCGGCCGCGAAATTCCTCACGCAGTTCCCGATGCTGGACGTGGCGAAGCCGTTGCTGGCGGCGAAGGCGTTGTCGCCGAAGGCGCAGCCGTTGCCGGGCACGGCGGAGGCGGTGGCCGCCGCCGCCGTTCAGACCATCGAAGCGGTGCCGATCAACGAGCAGCCGGTGGCGGCGCGGAACCAGGCGGTGCCGGGCTCGGCGCCGGCGACGCCGGCTTCGACGACTCCGTCTTCGCCGGGTTCGACGTCGGGTCCGACTTCGACTCCGGCGCCTGCGAATCCTCCGGCTTCTTCTCCGCCGCCGAATCAGCTGGCGGTGCCGACTCCGGCGACACTCTGACCAGCACGCGTTCGCGGAACACCACGTCCGTGGTGGGCACCGCGGCGCCGTTCTCGATGCGCGGCGCGTAACGCGACCGCTTCATCGACATCATCGAGTTCTTCACGATCGCGTCGGGCACGTCGGTGGTCGGTGACGTCACGTCGTCGACGCGGCCGTCGCGATCCACCCGGAAGTGCAGCTCGACGACCTTCACCACGGACTCTTCCGGATCGAGCTGCGAGCGGTCCACCGAGCTGATCGACGGACGGTACGCGAGGATGCGCGGCGAGTCGAGCAGCTTCGTATCGTTGACCTGCGTCAACGCCTTCCACGCGTCGGCGTAGGCGTCGTAGGCGCGGCGCGTGGCGTTGGACGTGAGGTACCAGTCGCCGAGATCGGTGAGGACGATGCCGCGCAGTCCCTGGTCCGCGGGCGGGTTCGCGTCTATGACGTCGAGCGCGGCGGCCAGCGCGGTCTCGCCGCGGCGCTGCTGCGTGCCGTCGGCGAACACGGGCGCGCCGTTGCCGCTGGCGTTGAACGTGGCGCCGGTATCCGCGCCCTCGACGCCGTAGAACGATTCGAGCCGGAACGAACGCGCGATGCCGCGCAGCGGGTTCACCTTGCGCAGGTCGTTCGGCGGCGCGCCTTTCTCGAGGATGGCGAGCGCGCGTTCGTACAGCGCGCGTTCCGTGGTGTAACGGCGGCTCAGCTCGAACCAGCGCGCGAGCTTGTCGAGCCGGTCCATGAGGTTCACGGAGCTGCGGCCGTACGCCGCTTCCTCGACGCGCATCGCGTACTGCGCTTCCTTGTCGGCCTCGGCCCAGCGGCCCGTGTTCGCGTAGGCCTCGATCAGCGCGTCGATGAACTCGACCTGGTTGATGTTGAAGAGGCCGTCCGTGTTGCGGGACAGGTCCGCGGCGCGCTTCAGCGCGACGACGGCGGACTCGTAGTCGTTGTTGTTCATGAACGCGATGCCGAGCCCGTGCAGCGGCCCGATCTGCGCCTTGTCCGCCATCGTCGACTTCGCCTGCAGGATGCGCAGCGAGCGCTGGTAGGTCTCGATGGCCGCCGGGAAGTTGCCGAGCCGGAACTGGACGGTGGCGAGATTCGACAGCGGGTTCGTCAGCTGCAGCTCGTCCGTGCCGTATTGCTCTTCGGTCAGCTGCACGAGGCGTTCGGCGAGCGGTTGCGCGGCGGCGTACTGCTTCGCGTCGAACTGCGTGCGGAATTCCTTGTAGACCGCGACGCGGTCAGCGTCCGTGACGGCGAGGGCGGGCGCACAAGCGCCGGCCAGCAGCGCGGCGCCGAGCCACGCGAGAGTTTTGACGGAGCCCATGGCGGACGACTCTACCGCTTTTCAAACAGGTAATGCGAGACGAGCCACTCGCGGCCGCGGTCATATCCCCACAGCTCCGCGCAGGACATGAAGAACACGCGCCAGTACACCCACCAGCGCAGCGCCGCGGGTGCGCCGTAGGTACGTACCAGCACGGGCATGATACGTTCCCGCTGCCGGTCCATGTTCTGCAGCCAGGCCTCGCTGGTCAGCGAGTAGTGCCAGCCGGGCACCTGCCAGTGCTCGAGCAGCGTGACGTCGCGCTGGAAATACAGCAGCAGGTCGTCGCTCGGCATGATGCCGCCGGTGAAGAAGTACTTCGCCATCCAGTCCGTGTCGTCGCGCACCTCGAACGGGTAGGCGAAACGGCGGTGCGTGAAGATGTGTACGAAAAGTGTCGCGGCCGGCGCCATCCACGACGCGATGCGCGCGAGCAGCGTGCGGTAATTGCGCATGTGCTCGAACATCTCGACGGAGACGACGCGGTCGAAGCGCGTGTCCGCCGGGAAGTCGAGCGCGTTGACGTCGCGGGTGATCACCTCGAGGTTCGCGAGGCCGCGCTCGCGCGCCGCCGCGTCGATGTGTTCCTTCTGTGTGCGCGAGTTGGAGACCGCCGTGATGCGCGCGTTCGGGTAGTTCGACGCCATCCACAGGCTCAGCGAGCCCCAGCCGCAGCCGAGCTCGAGGATGCGCTCGCCGTCGGCCAGCCGCGCGCGTTTGCAGGTCAGCGCCAGCATGCGCGCCTCGGCGGCGTCGAGGCCGGCGGCGGGTGCGTCGGCGGGAGATTCGAAGTAGCCGCTGGAATACTTGAGGTGTTTGCCGAGCACGTGCCGGTAGAACTCGGTGGGCACCTCGTAGTGCTGTTCGTTGGCGGCGGCCGTCTCGATCGCGACCGGGCTCGCGGCGAGCTGCTGCACGAAGTCCTGCAGGCGCTGCTGCTGCCGCTCCGGATCGCCGAGGTCTTCCTCGCGCAGGCGCGCCGCGAGCAGCGAGCGGATGCGGCGGCGGATCAGGAAATCGGGCACGAGGTCGCGCTCGAGCAGGGTCATCGTGAGTGAGGTCATGCGGCGGGTGCGGGAGTGGCGGGGGCGCGCGGCGCCAGGCGTCGGAACACGGACTTGAAGATCACGTAGAGCGCGACGGCCGCGAACGGCGCCAGCACCAGCCAGCCCAACGTCGCGTGCACGATGGCGTCCCACAACACGCGCACGGCGTTCACGACGCCTTGCGAGATCAGCGCCAGGCCGGATTCCAGCGTCACGCGGAATTTGGGCGCGCCGGCCAGCGCTTCGCCGAAGCGCAGGAACGGGATGATCAGCAGCAGCTGCGCCGGCGTCAGTAGATAGTTGACCAGCTGGATCGCCGCCATGTTCAGCCGCAGGCGCAGCGCGAGCAGCGCGCAGAGGACCGTCGAGACGCCGAGCACCGGGATCACCGCGACGATGGCGCCGAGCGCCACGCTCAATGCCAGCTTCTCCGGCGTCACGCCCTGCCGCAGCAACGACAGCAGCGGCGCGACGACGCGGCGGCGGAACCAGTCGCCCATGTCAGGCGTTGCGCGCGGACAGCAGGACGGCCGGGGAGTCGTCCGGTTTCAGCCGCGCGAGCTGGCGCAGGACGTAGGCGGCCATCGCGATGTTGCCCAGGGCCATGATGGCCACGAACCAGAGGGCGCGCGGCAGAACCCGGGTCTCTTTCCAGAGTACCCACACATAGAAGGTGACGAAGCCGTAGTAGGCGTCGATCAGCGTGGCGATGGTCCAGAGGTTGTCGGGCGGGGTCGTGAGGCCGCCCCAATCCAGGACGGACTGCTGCGTGCTGACCCAGATGTTCCAGGCGGTCAGTGAGACCAGGATGAATCCGAACAGGAGCTGCAGGGCGCGTTTGTGCATCGCGACGGCCTTGGGTAAAGGAGGCTGCCGATGATACGGAACGGGGTGGGCGTTGGATGCATCGACATCGCCGCCTTCCTACACGCTGGCGATTGCGAATTTGAGATCATGCCGCCCAAAGAGGAGTGTTGAATGCCCAAGCAGATCGGTTACGTCATCGGCAGCCTTCGCAAGGACTCATACAACCGCAAGCTGGCCACCGCGCTCGTCAAGCTCGGCCCGCCGGACTTCACCTTCAAGGAACTGCGCATCGGCGATCTGCCGCTGTACAACCAGGACGACGACAAGGCCCAGGCACCCGAGGTGCAGCGCCTGAAGAGCGAGGTGCGCGCCTGCGATGGCGTGATCTTCGTGACCGCCGAATACAACCGCTCGATCCCCGGCGTGCTGAAGAACGCGCTGGACCACGCCTCGCGGCCCTATGGCCAGAACGCCTGGATGGGCAAGCCCGCCGGCATCATCGGCGCGTCCATCGGCGCGATCGGGACCGCCGTGGCGCAGTCCCACCTGCGCACCGTGCTGGCGTTCCTCGATATGCCGCTGCTGCACCAGCCCGAGGCATACATCACCGTGAAGGACGGCTTCTTCGACGAGGCCGGCAACTTCGCGAACGCCGAGACGAAGAAATTCCTGCACGGCTGGATGGACAAGTACGCCGCCTGGGTCAAACGCCTCACCGGCTGAGGGTCGAGCCGAATAACTGCCCATTCCGGGCAGATATATAAGTGTCGCCGTCCGGGGTGGTCGTGGCAGAACGCCGCGATGGTCAGCCCCAGAACGCTCCCGGACATGCTGGCGGAGCTCCGCGCACTGCTGCCGCTGCGCCGCCGACGCCGCGCGTCGTCCGCCGATGCCATCGTGCTGCTCGCGCGCGTGCTCGAAGCCGGTCGGGTGATCGACATCGCGGAAGGGCCGGGTGGCATCACGTTCCGCCTGGCTCTCGACGACGAACGCCTCAGCTGCGTTCTCCATCACCCGTCGCCGGCGCCGCTCACCGCGGTCGAAGCCGCGGTGGCGGAGCAGGTCTGTGAAGGGAAGACGCTCGCGCAGGTGGCGCGGCTGCGCGGCGTCTCCGTCAACACGGTCAAGTCACAGGTACGCCAGATCTTCCGCAAGCTCAATGTAGATAGTCGCGTGGGCCTGGTGCGGCGACTGGCGCCCTGATCACTTTGGCAATTGCCTGAAGAACACGTCGACCATCGCCGCGCGGCCGCCGCGCCCGGCCGACAGCGCCCAGCCCCAGTAAGGCAGCACGTTGCCGGCTTCGTCGACGGTCTTGCGGATGCGCGGGATCGTCTCGAGCGCCTGGATTCCCACCGCGGGCAACGAGCGCATCTCGTCGCGCGTCGAGACGCCGTCGGCGTTCGCATCGACCCAGACGCGCAGCTGCGGCCAGATCGCGTCGGCGTCGGTGATAAGCCCGTCGTCGTTGCCGCCCAGCTCGCGCCGGTCGTACTGCGCGAGGCCGACGAAACCGTTCGGCGCGTTGCCATTGCCATCCAGCACCAGCGGTGTACCGACACCGAACAACTCGGCGCCGTCGTCCACCACGCCGTTGCCCGTGCGATCGAGCGCGAGCAGTCCTTCGTCGCCACCGCGCCGCGTCCACTGCACGTGATCGACGACGCCATCGGCATTCACGTCGAAGTACACGCCCACCCCCGGCTTGCCGAGATCGAGCCCGTCGCGCCCGAGATCGATGACGATGGGACTGCAGCCGCCGGCCCAGGCATTCGCCGAGGCGAGCGCCGCCAGCAGGAGAGCGACTCCTGCTCCTTTGATCGAGGTATTCATGGAAACCTTCCTTGGTTATGGGGAGATCAGGGGATGCACTTGTTGAAGTCACCCGTGCCGGTGTCGCCCGGCACGCTCATGGTGAACGGTTTGAAAAAGCCGTCGGCCCGCTCTCCGTTGCCGGTCTGAAAACTGATTCCGTTGAAACCGATCGAATAGCCACTCTCGACGGCGCGCGATGTCCAGGTGTACGTGCAGTTGACGGTATCGCCGCGGTTCAGCGAATAGAACCCCGGCATGTTGACGATGGCCGGCTGATTCGTCGGGATGGTCACAACCAGGGACGTTCCACCGCCCAACGTTTCGGCAGACAAGGTCCGCTGGCCCGACGCTGGCGACATCACGGAACTGATGCAGCTGGCGACGAACGTGCCGCCAGCGATCAGCCGGTTGTAGACGGTCGTTGCGAGGACGGTGTGGCCGAGATTGACGCCCGCGCCATTGCCGACTTGGTAGATAGGCGAAACATAGGTGTTCATGACCGGAACCGCATGCGCGGGTTGGGTTCCCATCAGGAGAGCGGCCGCGATGGCTGCGGCGAAGGTGGCGATGGATTTCATGGCGTCACTCCCTTGGCTTCGGCGGCAAGTTTCTGTTCGAAATCGGGCAGTCTCAGGTTCGCGAGCAACCCGTCGATGCCGGCGCGTTGGTCGCTGGGTGCATAGAC
>Ga0335075_10000996_pt1 | contig 47732 bp, 53 predicted proteins | sample Lox_Sample_24_FD_206723 | JGI IMG/M metagenome (GOLD analysis project Ga0335075, IMG submission 206723) | Soil microbial communities from Loxahatchee National Wildlife Refuge, Florida, United States - Lox_Sample_2.4 | ecosystem: Environmental > Terrestrial > Soil > Wetlands | place: USA... | reverse complement strand
TGGTACACGGTCGCCGACCCGCGCGTCGCCGACCTGGTGCTGCTCGCCCGGTCGCTGGCCGCCGACAACGCCGAGGCCTAGCCGGGTGCGTCCGCATCGCCCCGGCGGCCGGCTGACCGGCCCCCCTGGGATGTGCTCGCGGCGTAGCCCGGGCCGCACCGTCGCCGGAGTGGCCAGGCCGGCGGCGGCGCGTGATCAGGGCGCGCGCTGGATCGCCGGGGCGCGCAGATGCGGCGCGCCGACCGACTCCTGCACGCACCGAGCGAACAGCCAGGACCGCAGCCTTCCGGCGTCCAGGCCGAGCAGGCCGGCCATCCGTTCGGCGAACCCGCACGGATCACCGGCCAGACGGCCGGGGAAGCTCAGCATGTGCTGTAGCGGGTCATAGGCCGGGTCGCCGGTGCAGGGCTTGGGGTCGATGACCAGCCAGGGCTCGCGGGTGGCGGCCAGCACGTTGCCGGGATGCAGGTCGGTACACAGCAGCACCTGCCGGTCGGCCCACCTCCAGCGACCAGCAGTCCGCCAGGTCAGCGACGATACGCGGCAACGCCTCCAGCCACGCCCGGCGGGCAGGACCGTGATCCTCATCATCGTCCATGACATTGCGCGCGAGGCTGGCGGGCACCTCGAAACCGGACGAGCGGCACCCGGCCGAGGCGACTGCCAGGTGCCCGTGACCGCTGGTCACCAGCCCTCCAGCGCACCGGGCAGATCCAAGACCCCAGCGCGGCGCATCCGCTCGGCGACCGGCGCGCGGCGGGGATGGGCGGCGGTACCGGCGAGCCAGTCCCGCCAGACCGGGTAGCGGTCCCGGTCGAAGCTGCGGAATGCCTGCTCGAAGCCGTCGTGTGCATACCGCAGCGTGCGGTCCCGCTCCTCTTGCGTTTGCGGACAGCGCAGGTAGACGGAGCTCCAGGCCATCCGGTCCCGGCCGCCGGTGCTCGCCTGCCAGGTGTGCAGGTCGAAGGCGATCACGCCGCCCGGCGAGGTCCCGGCCGCGTAGCCGGGGAAGCTCGCCTGGTAGGCGGCGAAGCCGGCCTCGCCGCGCGCCGGCTCCCGGCGTCTGCTGTACGCGGCCAGCCGGGCGTTCTGCTCCGGGTGGTGCGAGCCGGGCACCAGCCGCAGCGCCCCGGTGCGGGCGGTGAGCTCGTCGAAGTAGGCGGCGAACTTGACGCCGGGCACGCCGATGCCGTCGTCGGCATGCCAGGCGGCCTCGGCGAAATACAGCACGCCCTCTGGGCACTCGGGGATGACCGGGCCGCCGAGCAGCTGCTCCGCGGCATCAAGGAAACGCGGGTCGTCGCAGACCAGTGACGCGCTGACCGGGGTCAGCCGGGACGCCATCGGCAAGTAATGGCCGCTGATCCCGTCGATGACCCGCTCGTGGTAAGTCGTGGCATACGCGTCGCGGATCGCCGCGTCGGCCTCGGCGCGCACGACGACGATGCGATCGGCAAGATAGCTGCGAAGCACTACGAAGCCGAAGGTGCGGAAATGGTCCACCAGACCGGTAGTGAGCATGGGTTCCTCCAGAAGACGACTGCCGGGGACGGTTGGGATGACCGTTCCGGCCGGAGGAGCCCAGGCGCGCGTCACGAGCCAGGCGCGGCTGGCGGCGCAGGGTCAGCAGGTTCAAGTCCAGCGCATGCGAGCATGATACGCCAGGCAGGTGTCCCGCAACGTGCCCGCAGACAGGCCCTATGATGCCTTCATCAGTGGCAGGCCAGGCGGTCATCGGCCACACGCGAGCAACACGGACAAAACGGCATTCCCCAGCACCGCTCAACAGCGGCACGCCGGACCTCACAGCCGACGGCCGGATCGAGTTGATCCGGCCGCCGGCTAGCAGGCCCGCCTACTACAGGAACCCCTGGTAGGTGAACGTCGTGGCCGTAGTGGCCTGGCTGGACACCCCGCCGACGGTGACCGTCACGGTCACCGTCCCGGCCTTGGTCCCGGGCGGGGAGACCGCGAGGATCTCATCCGACCGCACCGGGTTCACGGTCGCCGGCTTGCCGCCGAACGTCACCGTGACCTTGCAGCCCGCGTCCCGGGCCGGGCAGGACAGGCCGGTCCCGGTAATCTCCAACGCCGTGAACCCGGTCACCGGGCCGCTATCCGGCCGTATCGCGGTGATCATCGGCCCGCTGACCGTGATCGACAGCGTGGCATTGGCGGTCATCGCCGGATTCTCCGAATCGGTCACCGTCACGGTGAAGTCGTAGGTGCCGGCCACGTCCGGCGTCCCAGAGATCACTCCGGTCGCCGAATCCAGGCTCAGCCCCGGCGGCAGCGACCCGGGCGTCACCGACCACGAATACGGCGTGACGCCGCCGGTCGCGGCCAGCGTCGCCGCATACGGCTTACCGCCGGTCGCCGCAGCCAGGCTCGTGGTCGTGACCATCAGCGGCGCCGGCTTGACCGTGATCGACAGCGTCTGGCTGGTGGCCGTCATCGCCGGGTTCTCCGAGTCGGTCACCGTGACCTCGAAGGTGAACGTGCCGTACGCCGTCGGGGTGCCCGAGATCACCCCGGTCGAGGCATCCAGGCTCAGTCCGCCCGGCAGCGCCCCGGACGTCACCGACCACGAATACGGTGTCATCCCGCCCGACGCCGCCAGCGTCACCGGGCCGTACGCACTGCCCACCTGTCCGCCGGCCAGGCTGGTCGTGGTCACCTTCAGCGGCGCCACGGCGCCGGCGACGGCGTTCGGGGGACAAAAGCCCGCGTCGTTATCCGTCACCAGCACACCGGTGGTGGCGCTGTAGGTGCAATAGAAGTCGTTCGGGTTTTCACCGGCAAACGCTGGATAAGAGCAAAAGATCGGGTTAGTCGAAGTGTCCGATTGCCCGAGAGGAAAACCCCCCTCGTCTTGAGGCGGGCATGTATACACCGCGGCGTAGGCCGCCGCCCGGGCAAAGCCGAACCCGGCCACGCCTCCCGCCACCACCACGAGCATCATAATGAGCAGCGCTACTCTTCGCATTACCGGCCCCTTTGGTCGCACCCCTTTTGGTAGCCGACGCTTTCATATACCTTCCATCTGGAGCACGAAAGGTGCGAACCTGCCGCAGCACTGTGACCTGTTCGTGTCCCCCGGATCGGGACAGTTCCATGGCCTACGCGCGGTGGCCTGGTACGGCAGCAGCCATTTGCTCGCTGACCAGCGTAATTGCGGCATCGCGAGCGGGTCTTGTTCGCTGGTGGTGCCAGCGTGAGCGGGCCTGGCGGCGTCGCCGTCAGTCCACCTTGTGTGGCCCGGGGCTGCTAGTGACAGGGCCCGCTCCGTGACTGTTCTATCTCTTGGGCCCGGGGTGGGCTAACGTGGCGGCCATGTCACCCTGGCCGGCTCCGGAACGTGGCGAGACTCCGCGAGTGCCTGACGGTGAGCGCAGCTCGCTGGAGTCGTGGCTGGAGTACCACCGGGCCACGTTGCTGATCAAGTGCGCCGGGCTCAGTCCGGGGCAGTTGGTTACCAGGTCGTGCCCGCCTTCGCCGTTGTCGCTGCTGGGGTTGGTGCGGCACATGACCGAGGTGGAATCGTGGTTCCATGTGTTCGACGGCCAGCCGAAGGGGCAGTTCTATGGCTCGGACGACAACCCCGACGCCGACTTCGGGGACGTCGACCCGCAACGCGCCGATCAAGACCTGGCGGTTTACCGGGCCAGCGTGGAGCGCTCGCGGGCCGCGGTGATCGGCCGCGGTCTGGATGAGCTGATCCCGAAGACGTCCGAGCCGGCGTCGCTGCGCTGGGTCTACCAGCACATGATCGAGGAGTATGCCCGCCACAACGGGCATGCGGACTTTCTCCGCGAGCGGATCGACGGTGTTACCGGCAGCTAGTGCGGGTGCAGCCATTCGCTAGCTGACCAGGTGGGCCGGGCCAGCCGTGTTCGCTGGTGGTACCAGCGAGACCGGGCCTGGTGGCGGCGCCGCCAGTCCAGCCGGTGCCCGGTGCTGCCGGGCGGGGGCGGGTGGGTGAGCAAGCGCCCGGCTTCGGGGACGGTGAGCGGGATCATCCCGGACTCCGCTGGCCGGGGCTGGTCTGGGAGGACTGGGGCGGGTGCCTGGGTGTCGGTGCGGCGGCGGAGCAGGGCGGCGGCGACGGCGCAGATGGCCGCGGCCGCCATGACCAGCAGGTGTGCCAGGCGATCGCGGCATACAGCCGGACCTGGGACTGGTCGAGCCCGAAGCAGTCCTTGCCGAACTCGAAATCTTCTTCTGCGGGCCAGCGCAGCCCGGCCGCGCGGACCGGCCGGGACGGGGATCCCGGCTGGCCTTCGGGCCGGTAGCAGTAATGGAAGGCGAGCTCGCTGGTGGTCAGGTGGCGGCGGATCAGCAGGTGATGCCGCGCGGACGCGGTGCCCAGCCACGTCCAGGCGTACCAGCGTTGTCCCTTCGATCCGGTCCCGGCCGAGCGGACCTCCCAGCCGACTCGCACAACACGGAGATGCTCTGTCCGGCTCTGTCTCACCTGGATCGCTCACTGTCTACGGCGATGCGTACGCCAGCAACCAGTTCCGGGCGCTGCAGCACGCGAAGTACGGGCGACCTTCTCCGCCGCGAGCCCGATCCGCGGTCAGGGGCTGGTCCGATCCTGGTCGCTGGGTGCGAGCAGCCGGAGCACGCCCCGGTGCACGGCCTGGGTTGCATGCTCGATCGTCATCCTGCCTGCCTTGACCTCGTCTTCTGTTGCCCGGCCCAGTGCCAGGCACGCCGACAGCAGCCAGGACGCCGGGACGGACGCGTCGAAGTCGCCGCTGGCCTGACCGCGGCGGACGATCTCGAGCATGCGGCCCAGGATCGGCGCGTGCCGTTCGGCGTCCTTGCCGGGGTCGACGGCAGGCTGGAGCCACAGGAACGGGTAGCGGGCGGCGATCTGCCAGCCAGCCTCCAGCAGCGCGGTCAGTGCCTGGGCGGGCGAAGCCTGGCCCGGGCCGGCGCTGTCCAGGAGGACGGTGAACTCGGTGCTGGCCTGCTCAATGACCGCGTCGATCAGCGCGTCCCGGGATGGGAAGTGAGCGTAAACGGTCTGCCTGCTGACCCCGGCCGCCCGCGCGATCTCGTCCACCGAGGCGTCCGGCCGGCTGCCGAGCGTCCGGATCGCGGCGTCGAGGACCGCCGCGATGGACTGCCGGGCGTCCGATCGCTGCCGCCGCCTCCTGCCCTGGGCCTGCACCACTCGCCCCCTTATTCTTGACAGGTTTGTCAGACATAACTTAGCTTTGACAATCATGTATGGGAAAACATACCCGGCCGTCGAGGCCGAGGGGCTGCGGAAGCGGTTCGGCGGCGCCACGGCGCTGCGCGGCCTGGACTTGACCGTCCCGGCCGCAACGATCTACGGGTTGCTCGGCCCGAACGGCGCAGGCAAGACCACCACAGTGCGCATCCTCGCCACGCTGCTCCGGCCGGACGGCGGCCACGCTGCCGTACTCGGCCACGACGTCGTGCGGGAAGCAGCCGCGGTCCGCCGCCGGATCGCGCTGGCAGGCCAGGCCGCCACGGTGGATGAGGACCTGACCGGCCGGGAGAACCTGCTGTTCGTCGGCCGCCTGTCCGGCTTGTCCCGCAGCGGCGCGCGGGCCCGTGCTGCCGAACTACTCCAGGCCTTCGACCTGGCGGACGCGGGCGGCAAACCGGTGAAGGCGTATTCCGGCGGGATGCGCCGCCGCCTGGACCTGGCTGCGAGCTTCATCGTCCCGGCCGAGCTGTACTTCCTGGACGAGCCGACCACCGGCCTGGACCCGGCCGCGCGCGCCCAGGTCTGGCAGATCGTCCGCGCCGTGGCGCAGTCCGGGTCGACGGTGCTGCTCACCACCCAGTACCTGGACGAGGCCGACCGGCTCGCGGACCGGGTCGCGGTCATCGGCCACGGGACGCTGCTCGCCGAGGGCACCCCGGCGGCACTGAAGGCAGAGGCCGGCAAGGGCACGCTGGACGAGGTCTTCCTGGCGCTCACCCAGGACACGGAACGGGGCGCCGCATGACCGCGATCATCAGCGGCACCAGGCCCGAACCGCCCGGAGCATGGACCGCCACGCTCGCGTTCGGGTACCGCGCAATACTGAAAGTCCGCCACGTCCCCGAGCAACTCTTCGACGTGATCGCGATCCCAGTCGTGTTCACGCTGATGTTCACCTACCTGTTCGGCGGCGCCCTGGCTGGCTCACCCGGCCGGTACCTGCCGTTCCTGCTGCCCGGCACCCTGGTCATGGCCGTGCTGCTGGTCAGCATGTACGCCGGGATCGGCCTGAACACCGACGTGGCCAGGGGGATAACCGGCCGGTTCCGGTCATTGCCCATCTGGCGTCTCGCCCCCGTCGCGGGCGCAGTCCTCGGCGACCTGGCCCGCTACCTGATCGCCGCCGGGCTGGTCACCGCCCTCGGCGTGATCATGGGATACCGGCCGCCCGGCGGCGCGGTCGGCACGCTGGCCGGGATCGGGCTGCTGGTCGCCTTCGCGCTGTGCCTGTCCTGGGCGTGGACCGCGCTCGGCCTGGTGCTGCGCACCGGACAGGCCGTGATGAGCACGGGGACGGTCGTGCTGTTCCCGCTCACCCTGGCCAGTAACGTGTTCGTCCAGCCGCGGACCATGCCCGGGTGGCTGCAGGCCGTTGTCCGGGTCAACCCGGTCAGCCACCTGGTCACCGCCGAACGCGGCCTGCTGGCTGGCCACCCCGCCCCCGGGCAGATCGGCTGGGTGCTGCTCGCCGCCGCCGTCCTGCTGGCCGTCTTCGCCCCGCTCACCGGATACCTCTACACCCGGCGGGCCTAGCAGCCTGGTCCCGGTGGCCGGGCGCCCCGGCCAGCACGACCGGGGCGATCGCGCTGAGTTCGGTGGCCTCGTTCGCTGGCATCGTGTTCGTTCCGGTGGCCAGGATCACCATCGGGCCCAGGGTCCATGCCAGCGACGAGGGCGGTCACGATCCGCCGCACCTGCTGTTGGAGGTCTGGCGCACCGGCGCGGCGGGTGATGACCAGGTGGTGGGCGGTGCCGAGAAGGGTGAACGCTAGCGTCTGGGTGTCGGCGCTCGGCCTGATCCGGCCGAGGTTCTTCTCAGCGTCGAGGTATGCGGCGAAATGCCGCTCGATGTCGCCGAGCCCGCCCGCGTCGTCCGTGTCGTGCTCCAGTGCGAGGCCTAGTTCCGGCCTGGTGGCGACCAGGCTCATCAGCGCCTGGGCGCCCGGGCCGAACAGCGCCGCCGTGGCCTCGGTGAGGTTGCCGGTGACGGTGCCGTGCCCGGCGCGGCCCGGCAGGGCCGCCGCGCCGTCGGTGATCGCCTGGAGCCTGCTGGCGACGAACGAGGCGAGGAACTGGTCCAGGTCGCGGAAGTGCCGGTGCAGCACCCCGTTGGAGACCCCGGCCTCGGCGGTGACCGCCCGCGTGGCCAGGCCCGCCGGGCCATCCCGGGCCAGCACCCGGTCCGCTGCGGCGAACAGCTGCTCGCGGACCTCCGGTATCGCGACTCCGCGTGGCATCTGCCTCCTGATCCTCCTGACTCCTCGCCCTGCCTAAACCGTACGGGGCCGCGCGAGTTGCAAGTATGGACGCTCGTCCATTATGGTATGGACCGTTGTCCATGCTAATGCAAGGAGGCGCAGCCATGGGTGCCAGCGGCAGCGGCGGCCAGACCGCGATGATGGTCGTCTGGGTGATCCTGATCGTGGTGGCCACCGGCGGGGCGGGCGCGTACACGCTGGTGCGGCGGCGCAGGGCGCGGCGGCCATGACCGTCATCGAGGTCTGCGGCCTGGCCAAGCGGTTCGGCCCGGCCACGGCAGTCGACGGCCTGAGCTTCACGGTCGGGGCGGGAACGGTCACCGGGTTCCTGGGACCGAACGGCGCGGGCAAGACCACGACGCTCCGCGTGCTTCTCGGCCTGGTGCGCCCGGACAGCGGCCAGGCCGTGATCTGGGGCAAGCCGTACCGGGACCTGGGGACCCGGCGGCGCCAGGTGGGGACCGTACTGGAAGCGTCGGGATTCCACCCCGGCCGCACGGTCGCCGATCATCTCCGGGTCCGCTGCGCCGCGACAGGGGCCGGGCGGTCCCGGATCGGCCCGGTATTGGCGGAGACCGGAATGGACGAGCTGGCCGGGCGCCGGGCCGGCAGCCTGTCACTGGGGGAGCGGCAGCGCCTCGGCCTGGCGGGCGCGCTGCTCGGCGACCCGGAGGTGCTGATCTTGGATGAGCCGGCCAACGGGCTGGATCCGGCGGGCGTGTTGTGGCTGCGCGGCTTCCTGCGTCGGTTCGGGGACCAGGGCCGCACCGTGCTGGTGTCCAGCCATCTCCTGGCCGAGGTGGCCCAGTTCGCCGGCCGCGCCATCGTCATCGACCGCGGGCGCCTGGTCTCGGCCGGGCCGGTGAGCGAGCTGGTCAAGGCCGCGCGGCAGGCGGTCGTGGTGCGCACCCCGCGCGCGGAGGGGCTGCGCGCCGCGTTGATATCGGAGGGGGCGGCGGTACGGGCCGCCGGGCCGGACCGGCTGGAGGTCACCGGGCTGGGCACCGAGCAGGTGGCCACCCTGGCCGCGGCCCTGGGCATCCCGATCTTCGAGATCACCACGGACACCGGCAGCCTGGAGCAGGCCTTCCTGCGGCTGACCGCCACGGAGGGGAGGCCGGGATGACCGCCGCGCTGCGCGCGGAGTTCCTGAAGCTCCGCACCACCCGCCTGGTGGCTGGGATGACAGGACTAGCGGTCGCGCTGACCACACTGATCGGCGTACTGGAGGCGATCACTGCCGGCACCGGGAAAGGCATGGCCATCCCGTCGCTGGCCACTGTCGGCGGGCTGCGCGACAACCTGGCCAGTACAGGGTTCGCGCTGCTGATCGCCGCGCTGCTCGGCGTGGTCAGCGCCAGCGGCGAGTTCCGGCTCAAGACCGCCACCGACACCTACCTCGACCAGCCAGACCGCAACCGGGTGCTCGCGGCCAAGGCCGCGGCCGGGGCGGCAGCTGGGGCGGTACTCGGGGTTACCGCCGCCACGACGGCGGTTGGGATCTCGCTCGGCTTCGCCGCCTCCCGGGGCTACCCGCTCGCGTTGTCCGATCCCGCCATGGCCCGCTACGCCGGCGGTGCCGTGATCGGCTCGGCGCTGCTGGCCGCGGCCGGCGTCGGCGCCGGATCGCTGATCCGCCACCAGACCGGCGCGATCATCGCGGTGGTCGCCTGGGGATTGGTGGTCGAGCTTGTCGTAGGCGCGACGGTCACCGCCGTGGGCCGGTTCCTGCCCTACACCGCGGCGGCCATGATGGCCGGGGACACCGATGGCGGCGGCATGCCCCAGATCCCGCGGGGCGTGGCCGCGCTGCCCTATCCCGCCGCGATCGCCGTACTCGCCGCCATCGCCGCGGCCCTTGCGGCAGCCGCCGCGCTCACCACCATCCACCGTGACGTCACCTGAGGCAGGCACCCGCTTCGGAACATTAATGGTGGTAAGCATGGCGGATCAGCCCTGACGTTGCCTGGGACAGGCTGGCCGACGGCGGTCGGTCCGGAGGAGTCATGTCGCCGGTGCGGGCGGTTGGGTCAGTGCGGCGATGCAGGCGGTGAGCAGGCGCCGCATCTGGTCTTGTTCGCCGGCATCCAGGTTGGCCAGCATGTCTTGCTCGACGCGGCGAACCGCGGCGCTGGCCACCTTGAGCTGGCGGCGGCCGGGGGCGGTCAGCTCGGTCGGCAGGGCCCGGCCGACGGGTGCCTGTGCCGGGCGGACGACGAGTCCCTGGCGTTCGAGGGCCTGCAGTAGCACGTTCATCGACTGCCGGGTGACGAAGGCGCCGCGGGCAAGCTCGGAGTTGGACAGGCCGGGTCGCTGGGCAAGCAGCTCCAGGCAGGCGTAGTGGGTGATCGTCATGCCCAGCGGCCTCAGCACGTCCTCCATGGCGGAGTGCAGGGCGCTCGCGGCCGCCTTCAGCATGTACCCCAGCGATGTCTCCAGCTCGATTCCTGGCTCGCCTTGACTCATGTCAGTAGTCTGACATACATTCGGGTGTGTCAGAAGACTGACATACTATGAGGAGGCGAGGATCGTGGCCGTTACCGGACCCGACTTCATTTCCCTGCAGGTGCGCGACCTGGAGCGTTCCGCCGCGTTCTACGAGCGGTACCTGGGGCTGAAGCGCTCCGACGCAGGACCGCCGCACGCCGTCGTGTTCGACACCAGGCCGATCGCGTTCGCCGTCCGCGACGTCGTTGCGGGCGTCGACCTGGACGCGATCGCGCGGCCGGGCCAGGGGATGGCGCTGTGGCTGCACGCCCCCGACGCGCAGGACATCCACGACGTCCTCGCCGCCGCCGGCACGACGATCGTCTCAGCGCCCGCCGACGGGCCGTTCGGCCGCACTTTCACGTTCGCGGACCCCGACGGCTATCAGGTGACCCTCCACGACCGCGGCTGAGCCCTCCAGCAGAGCCCGGAGCGAAAGCTTAAGTCGATGCTTGACTTTTCTGAGGGACGCATCTACCGTTAAGTGTGTGCTTAACTATGAGTCGACGACTGCGGACCGGGTGTTCCACGCCCTCGCCGATGCTAACCGGCGGGCGATCATCGAGCGCCTGACCAGCGGCCCGGCCACGGTGAGCGAGCTGGCGCGCCTCCTCGACGTGACGGTCGCGGCGACGGTCCAGCATCTGCAGGTGCTGCAGGCGAGCGCGCTGGTTCGGTCGGAGAAGACCGGACGCGTCCGCACATGCCAGATCGATCCATCCGGCCTGCGGCGCGCCGAGGAGTGGCTGCGCCTCCAGCGAACGACGTGGGAGCACCGCCTCGACCGCCTCGGCGAGGTGCTCGGGGAGAGCGCGGCCGACCACACCACAAACCCGGAAGCCCCGTCCAAGGAGCCCAGATCATGACCGAGCACTCGGTGAAGCACAGCACGTTCACGCTGGAGCGAACCTACTCCGCCTCCCCCGCACAGGTGTTCGCGGCATGGGCCGATCGCGACACGAAGGCGAAGTGGTTCGCGGCCCGCGACGTCGCCTACACCCTCGACTTCCGCGTCGGCGGCGCTGAAGCCGCTCACGGACGCACGGACGACGGGGCAGAGATCGTCGCCGAGTCGGTCTACCACGACATCCTCACCGACGAGCGCATCGTCTACACCACTCTGCTGTACGGCCGAGGCGTGCTGGCGACCGTATCGGTGACCACCGTGGAGTTTGTCCCCGACGGCACCGGCACGCATCTGGTGCTCACCGAACAGGACACCCTCCTCGACGACCAGGAACAGCCCGAGTGGCGCCAACAAGGCACTGGCGACTGGCTGGACGCGCTCGGGCGCGAACTCGGCCAGTCCTGATGGCCTCGCCACACCCGACCCCACTCCACACGACACATAAAGGGAGCCCCACCATGCCCGCCGTGCACCGACCGAACGAACCGAACGCCGAAGCCGAGATCCGCGAGCTGTTCGAGAGCCGGACCCGGGCACTCGCCAGCAAGGACGCCGCCGCGCTGGCCGCTGCGAACGACGCCGCTGTCGTAGTGTTCGATGCCGTCGCCCCCTTCGTCCATCATGGCGCCGAGACGGCAGCTCGAAAGCAGGAGTGGCTCGCGGCGTACCGCACCGGCATCGGCCACGAGATCCGCGACCTGAAGATCACCGCAGACGCCGACCTCGCCTTCTGCCACTTCCTGGTCCGAATCAGCGGCACCATGCTCGACGACACCGAAGTCAGCATGTGGGTACGCGCGACCAGCTGTCTCCGCAAACGCAACGACGGCTGGAAGATCGTCCACGAGCACGCCTCGGTGCCCTTCGACGCCAAGACCGGCAAAGCAGTCGTGACCGGCGACCTGTGACCTTGGCGAGCATCCGACGCACTCTAACTTGCCCTGAGCCGCGCCCATCAACACATCAGCCACACCCGAACCAAGATCAGGCGACCGGCGGAACGAGACCGTTTCGATTCGGGGTCGTCGCCACTTAGACGCGGGCCAGCGCCTCGCGCAACGGGTCAAGACCCATGGCGCCCAGGCTGAGTGCCTTGGCGTGAAAGTCCTTGAGGCTGAAGGCTGCTCCGGCCCGTGCCATGGCATCCTCCCTGGCCTGTAGCCAGATCCGTTCACCGAGCTTGTACGAAGGGGCCTGACCCGGCAAGCCAAGGCAGCGACGCAGCTCGGAGCGCAGTTGCCGGTCATCCCAGCTGGAGTGGGCGCGCAGGAACTCCCAGGCGATCTCGGCATTCCAGCGCTCGCCCTCGCGCCAGCCGGTGCCCCTTGGAACATCCAGTTCCAGGTGCACCCCGATGTCCAGGGCCACTTGGGCGGCGAGCAGTTGCTGACTGTCGAGCATGCCCAGATATGCTCCCGGGTCGTCCAGGTATCCGAGCTCTCCCATGAGCCGCTCCGCGTAGAGCGCCCAGCCCTCGCCGTGGCCTGATACCCAGGACATGCGCTGCCAGCGGTTCAGGTTCTCCCTGTCCGCCATGGCGTGCGATATCTGCAGGTGATGGCCGGGAACGCCCTCGTGGTACACGATCGTGACTTCCTTCCAGGTGGAGAAAGTCTCAACGCCGTCCGGCACCGACCACCACATCCGCCCGGGCCGGGACCAGTCATCGGAGGGCCCGGTGTAGTAGATCCCTCCGTCGCTGGTGGGTGCGATCACGGCCTCGATCCGGTGCGCGGGCTGCGGGATGTCGAAGTGCGTCCCGTGCAGTTCCGAAATGGTGCGCTCGGCATGTTCCTGCATCCAGCCACGGAAGTTCTCGCGCCCTTCGACGCGCCGGGCCGGGTCTTCGTCGAGGATCGCCACGGCCTCCTCCACGGCGGCCCCGGGCCGGACCAGGTTACTGACCCGCGCCATCTCGGCCCGCAGCCGGGCGAGCTCCTCCCAGCTCCAGGCGTAGGCCTCCGGCAGATCCACGGCGGCACCGAGGAAATACCGCGAGGCCCGGGCGTAGACCTCAGGCCCGCAGGCATCCTTCTGGCTGGCCAGCGGCATCAGCTCGCGGTCGAGGAAGGCGCCAAGCTCGGCCGTAGCGGCCGTAGCCGCGCGCGCGGCCACGCCCAGCTCCCCCCGCAGCGAGTCCGGGACTGCGGTCAGCCGCCCGACCAGTCCTGAATAGAAGGAATCCCCCGGCTTGGCCCAAGCCGCGCACTGCCCGGCAGCCTCCTGGACCTGCCGCCTGGCCGCGGAGCGGCCAGCCCTGGCCGCGTCGAGCAAGGTCGCGGACAACTGGCGATAGGCGCGCGGCACCGCGGCCATCCGCGTGGCGATGTTGGCGGCGGCCTCCTCGCCATCGGCGGGCATCAGGTCGAAGACCTCGCGCACCCTCTGCACCCAGCTGGTGATGGTGTTGAGTTCGCTGGTGGTGTCCCCGGCGCCGTAGCACTCCACAGCCAGCGCCAGCCGCTCCCGCATAGCGGCCCGCGCGACCTGCTCGCGCGGTTCCGGGGCTTCGGCCGCGTCAAGAGCCGCAAGGGTTGAGCGATCCAGCCCGGCCCGTCCCGCGAACCCGTCAGCACTGAGATCCGCCAGCTCGTGGTCGTGCCCCCCGATCCCGGCGTAAGTCGCCCAGCACGGGTCCACGGCGGCGGCCCGCTCCACGTACTCCACCGCGATGTCGTCGATCGAAGGCATACCTGAAACCTAGGCCTGGGCACCACGTCGCGCCGGAAGGTTGCGCTTCTCACGAATATTGGATCAGCGTCGAACGCGCCGGGCTGCCCAGTGGCTGCACTAGGGAGCGAGAACAGTAAGCCCGGCTTCTGCGCATTCGTCGTCTTGCCCAGGCATCATTCCGCCGCTTACCGCCATCGCCCCGAGGACGGCGTCCCCCCGCAGGATGAGCGCCGCGCCGGCGCCCGCCAGGATGGGCACCCGCACGGCCCGGTCCAGCTGGGCGAAGAAGCCAGGCGTGGCCTCCTGCATCTGGCGCAGTGCGGCGCCGTCGCGGCGGAAGAGGGCGACGCTGGCCGCTTTGGTCTCGGCGATCTGGGCTGAGAGCGGCGCTGCGCCGTTCATGCGGCCGAGGGCCTGCAGGTGTCCGCCTTCGTCGACGACCGCGACCGTGACCAGTGCGGCCATCTTGGCGGCGCGCTCGTGTGCGGCGGTGATGACTGTCTGAGCCTCTTGGAGCGTTAGCGGCATTGTGATCCCCTGAGTTATATGGACAACTGTCCTTGCATGAACGACCGTATCGTCAGAGGCGGCCGCGGCGCAAGCACGCGAAGCTAGAATGACCGGGCGATGGACGACACCACCTCGGCAGGTCTTTCTGCTGGCCCTCGCCGCCCCAACGCGCGCGGGCAGGGGGAGCAGCTGCGGGAGGAGATCATTTCCGCCGCCGTGCAGATGCTCGGCGACCTAGCCGACGACGAGGCCCTGTCGCTGCGCGCGGTCGCCCGTGCGGTGTCGATATCCCCCACCTCTGTTTACCTGTACTTTCCCGATCGTGACGCGCTCGTCGCGGCGGCCATGCAACGCTGCCATGCGGAGATGCTCCAGGCTGCGGATGAGGCCGGGGCCGCCCATCAGGACCCCGCTATGGGCTTGCGCGCACGGATCCTGGCGCAGGCGGCCTGGGTGCAGCGGCATCCCGGCCTCTACAAGGTGATGCACGAGAGCAAGGTCGGCATGCCTTTCAAGCAGGCCGCGTTCACGCGTACTACGGCTGCGGTGCAGCGCTGCATGGACGCTGGGGTTGCCCCGCCAGGGGACGCCGCCACCGTCGCACTCGACCTCAGGACGGCCGTCATCGGCATGTTGTCTCTGCGGATCAATGAGCCTGACCTGCCTTGGCCGCCCTTCCCCGAGCAAGCCGACCGGTTCCTCGCCAAGCTCGTCGGACTCGCGCCGCTGGCAGGGCAGACGACAGCACCGCAAGCAAAGTAGCCCCCGCGCGGCCCGCGCCGCGGCGACTTCACCTCCCGCGAGGACCGCGCCCGCAATCGCTGAGGCCTTCGACGATCACACGATATGCTGCGGTGGTGACGGGCCAAGGCTGTCGAAATGCGGCAGCGCCCATCATGATTCCTGAGTCATTCGCCGACATGATGCGGTGGTCGCCGGAAGGCACGCAATGGCTCAACGGGCTGCCGGGCCTGGTCAAGGATCAGTGTGACCGCTGGGACCTGCGTATCTGCGGGCAGGCAGCCCATGGCTCCAACGCCATAGTGTTCCCGGTTTCCCGCGGCATGGACAAGTTCGCGTTGCGCCTGACGCGGCCCGGTCCGGAGGTGGCTGATGAGATCCGGGCGCTCATGTTCTGGGACGGACACGGCACCGTCAGGCTCTTTGACGCCGACGCCCGGCGTGGAGCCACGCTGCTCGAATGGCTGTCCTCACGTGAGTCACTGAACGACGTGGCCGTGTCAGAGGCCATGGCGCAACTCGGCCGCATGATGCGCCATCTGGCCGTGCCCGGCGCGGATTTCGCGCCAGCGACCGGAGCCGTGGCGGCCAGCAGGGCGGAAAGCCTCGAACGGGAATGGGACCTGCTCGGACAGCCCTTCGACCCCGCGGTCATCGCTGAGGCGATGCACGTTTCACAGTCTCTGTCGGCAGCCAGGTCGAATCTGGCCGTTAACGGTGACCTCCACTCGGAGAATGTGCTCCGCGCGGAACGCGAAGACTGGCTCACCGTAGACCCGCGCCTGCTCCACGGAGACATCGAGTACGACCTCGGCAATGTTCTGTGGACCAGGCTCGATGAGATGCCGTCGGCGGCTGACATCGTCCGCTGCTTCGACATCGTGGTAACCGAGGCCAGGCTCGAACGAGACCGGGCACGTAACTGGGCCGTGTTCCGGACAGTCGACTACTGGCTGTGGGGACTCAGCCATGGCCTGACCGAAGACCCGCCCCGCTGCGGACGCCTTTTCGCGGCTCTGATGACCTGAGCAGCAGACCGCCCTCGGGCGTCATCGCCCGGGCATGCCGCACGTCACCAAAGCGACTCGACTTCGCTCGGCTCGACGTCGACGAGACAGGGCTCGGCTTGACGCGCGGGGCCTGTGCCTATCGGATATCCGGGCATGCATCTCGCGCAGCGAAGCCTTCCGACTTAGGCGAGGAGGTATCCCATGGATGGCACGTTCCGGGACCGTGGGCTGACACCACGGCCCGTTCGGGCCAAAAAGAATTTAAATGATGCCGAACGGACAGTGGTCTTACGGTCCGCATAAGAGCGTCCTCCTCCTAGCGGAAGGTGACGTCGGCGATGTCGATGGCGATGAATACGGAATCCCGGGCCCGGGTGCCATCGGGTTGAGGACGTAGGCGCGGCGGCGGGTGGGGACCATGATCCCGTCGAATTCGCGGTAGTCCGACGGGTAGTGCACGGCCTGCGAAGTTGCCGTTTAGGACATCGAGTAGATACCAGTGGTGCCGGTCACTCGCCATCGTGCACCGGCCCCGTCCACGATGAAAGTGCAGCTCTTACTGCCGAGATTCCCGGCGTAAGACCGTGCCCCGATTCTCACTGGGCGGCCAGCGGGCGGCACCGGCGCCAGCGTGACAAGTACACCTCTATCCCGAACCCGGCTGTCTGGCTGAATCACCGACTGGGGATCGTCCACGAAACGCACCTCCGTGTGAGCGGCCAGTGCCTCACCTATCCGGTGCTGGACTTCGATGGGGATGGGACTAGTGAGCGCATCACTCACCGCGACCGGCCCGGCGGAAGTGCGCGCCGTGGAGTCGATGTAGGTCACCGGCGGCCACGGATCGTAGTTCGCGTAACCGCCTTCGATCAGCGCAGAGATGACCGCTGCGTAGATTCCCGCTGAGCGGTCGGGGTCGCCTTCCTCGGGTCGTCCCATGAGACAAGGCTACGACTCGGCCCACGCGGAAACCTGGTCAGCCACCCTGTCATTACCGCCTTGACGGTCAGCCGCTGCGGTCATGATTCAAACCCCACGATCATGATGCCGGCCGCCGGCGGCCAGGGGCCTTGCTCCCGGTCAGCCATCGATCCGGGTCTCCTCTGGCATGCTGGCACGGTGGCAGGCTTTGACGAGCTCGTAACCGAGGCGCTGACCGCGCCGTTCTCCGGCTGGGATTTCTCCTGGCTGGACCGCCGCTCCTGGACTGAGCCGCTGCCGTGGGACTACAGCGCCCGCGTCGCGGCCCTGGCCCGCAACGCCCGGACGATGCTGGACATGGGTACGGGTGGCGGCGAGGCCCTATCCCGGCTTCCGGATCGCGCGCCACGCACCGTCGCGACCGAGGCATGGCCGCCCAACGTACCGGTGGCAGCGCGGCGACTGATGCCGCTCGGCATCCCCGTGATCCAGAACGAGGCGGCAGCCGACAACATGGACCAGGAAGGGGTTCGCGACGGCGGCCGCCTGCCGTTCCGCGACGGCTCGCTTGACCTGATCTGCAACCGGCACGAGTCATTCCTCGCTGTCGAGGTCAGCCGCGTTCTCGCGCCGGGCGGCACCTTCGTGACCCAGCAGGTCGATTATCACGACAACGACGACCTAGCCCAGATACTTGGAATCCAGATGCCGGAGGAGCCGGAGAGCTGGATCGGGCTGGGCGAGCGACAGGTCACAGAAGCGGGACTAGCGATCGAGGAAGCTGCCCGGGCCGACCAGCGCATCCGCTTTGACGACATCGCGGCCGTCGTCTTCTACCTCAAGGCCGTCAGCTGGTCAATCCCGGGGTACAGCCTCGATAAACACCGGGACCGCCTTCGCGCCCTTTACGAGGACGCCAGCGCCTGGCCGGTCATGACCAGCGGGCACCGGGTCCTGCTCGTCGCGTCCAAGCCCGGCTGAGGCGCCAGGAGCGTTGTAGGCGCAGGTGCGGCGCGGCACCAAGGGCCCGCGCTCGGCTGCGCGGTTTCGACCCGGAGACGCGCATCGTCATCAGAACAGAGCTCTGAGGATTGGAGTGGACGTGGGCGATGATTTCTGGCCCGGCGGCGCGTCTAGTTCTGATAGGTAGGCGAACTACGTCAGGAGGTGCCAGACCCGATGAGTCTGCCCGATGTCGTGTCCCGTGAAGAGTGGCTGGCGGCCAGGGTCAAGCTGCTCGACGAGGAAAAGGCGCTCACCCGCCACCATGACCGGGTCAACGCGGAGCGGCGGCGGCTGCCGATGGTCCACGTTGCCAAGGAGTACATCTTCGAGGGGCCCGAGGGCAAGGTAACGCTGGCCCAGCTGTTCGCAGGCAAGCGGCAGCTGATCGTGCAGCACGTCATGTTCGGCCCGGACTGGGACGTGCCGTGCCCGAGCTGCTCGAAGGCCATCCCCCAGATGACGCCAACGCTCTTCGACGGCCTGCGCAACCGTGAGACGACGTTCGTCCTCGCGTCCCGGGCGCCATACGAGAAGATCGCCGCCGCGAAGGCCGAACGGGGCTGGGACGTCCCGTGGTATTCCTCCTACGGCAGCGATTTCAACTTCGATTACAACGTGTCCTTCGACAGTTCGCACGACCCGTCGGGATACAACTACGGAAACATGCCGCTAGCCGAAGGCGAGCTTCCCGGTGCCAGCTGTTTCCTCCGCGATGGCGACGACGTCTATCACACGTATTCGACGTATGCGCGCGGCATGGAATACACCACAAGCAGCTTTACGTACATCGACTACACCGCGCTGGGACGGCAAGAGTCCTGGGAAAAGCCCGAGGGCAGGGCGGATGTCCTCCACGAGGCCAACGGCTCGCTCAGCGGCTGACACGGAGGAACTACCCTCACTTCCGACTCGAGCGAGCCGGCCCGACCGCGGGGGTCTGTCCGGGCCCGTTGCTCTGGCCGCGGCTGCGGAGACGTCCTGACCGGCAGCACGAAGCACGGCTCGTCACAGGGCATCGATCCAGTGGTTGAGGCGTCGCGCCGCCTTGGACAGGACGCAGTAGACGTTCCCGGCGGGGACGTCCGCGGCGTTGGCGATGTCGGCGAGCGTGGTCCGTTCGATGCCTTGCTGGTGCAGGAGCTTGGTCGCGGCGGCCACCAGGCGCTCTCGTTTCCCCGGCCGTGGCTTGATGGCGGTCACCTCGCCTGATGTTGAGTCAGTCATCTCACTGTCAGGATACCGGGGCGTTGACCATGACCAGCGGGGCTGCGGTCTGGTCAGGCCGGTCGCGCGGATCGGCGCGGCCGCCGCCTGATCAACTCGACCTTGCCGTCGTACCGTCGCGCACCAAGTCCGGTCAGCAGCGCGAGCGACGCGACGTTCGTGTCGTCAACCTCGGCGACTACGTTCATATCCCCCCGGGCGGCGAGCACGGCGAACGCCTGGCCGAGCAGCGCCCTGGCCACCCCGCGCCGCCGGTACCTGGCGAGCGTCGCAATCAGGCCGAGGCGCGGGCCGGCGCGGTTGCGCCAGATTCGCACCAGCCCGGCGTACTGCCCGCTGGCCCGGTCGACCGCCACAAGGTAGGTGGCGGGATCGAAGAACGGGCTGAACGTCTCGGCGCGGAACTCCCCGGCATCCCAGCGCCAGCCCTCGCAGCCGGGGACGTCCTGCCGCAGCGCGTCGTCCAGCAGCCGCAGCCTGGTGACATCGGCGTCGGCGGCGGAAAGGACGTCGAGGCCGGCCGGAAGCACGGCCCCGGCCAGCCCGGTCACCGCAGGATCGGCCGGGATCCGGTAGCAGCTCTCCCGCCGGTGCACGGCGAATCCGGCCTGCGCGCAGGCCTCAAGCGCGTCATACTCCGCGTCTTCCAAGGTGATGAACAGGTCCCGGCCGAGATCGCGGGCAACGGCATCGGCCAGCGGCGGGTAGGCGTCGGCACGCCAGGTGTCGAAGTAAACGAACCAGCGGTTATCGGGCCGGAGCCGGGCGCTCACCTCGCCCGCTACCAGGTCACCGTCCAGAGCGCGCCAGGTCAGCGCCGGCCGCATCCGCGCTACCGCCAACGCCGCTGCACCCATGCACTGTGAAGCTAGCAGCGGCGTGATCCGGACGCGAGTGATTATGCCCAGGTGGCGACGGCTGCGGTTCAGGGCCGCAGCGGTGGGTTCGACGGGTCGAGCCGGGAATGAAGGCGGCGCCGATGCCGCCGCCCCAGGCTCGTTGTGTTGGATCGGGATCTCCCCGGTAGCCACGGCCTCCCGGCCGCAACCGGCCCGATGTTCCATCGCGCACAGAACCGGCCTGATGTTCCATAGGGCCGCTCGGGGCGCGGGCTGGCCACGCTTGCGATGAACGTGGCAGCTGGCCGTGTTGGTAATCGTCGTTTGGTATGCGGAATGTTAGTGCCATTACCTGATATCGCCACGAACCGGAACCACGCCAGCCTCTTCTTACCACGGAAGCGGACCGCGGGTAATAAACCCGCATGCTACGATGCGCCTGCCGATGCGGTTTTGTCGTCCGCGAGCTAATTAACAGATGAGGAGCGGTTGTGAACAGAGTGGTGACCGGACGCGACAAAAAGGGAAACCCTGCCATAATCCGGAAAGGCACCTCGCCGACTGTTATCCATGCGGGTAAGTACACCACGACCGAACTGTGGGTCAACGACCCGGCGAAGCCATTTGCGGATGGCGAGCCGACCGTCAGCGAGTGGTCTCTTGAGCCGCCGGCTGGAGGGGCCTGCTTCCGGATAGTCGAGATCGCCCCCGGCGACGCGGACGGTGCGGTGGAGGACGCCGGAGACTCTGACCACAGCGCTTTTCAAGACGAGCATCATACTGACACACTGGACTTTGTCGCAGTATTGAGTGGAGAAGTGACTTTGGTCGTGGGCGGATCCGAAGTGACTCTGCGCCCGGGTGACTCCGTTATCCAGCAGCCGGGGATACCGCACAACTGGCAAAACCGCTCAGCCGAGCCTGGCGTGCTAGTCGGCGTCCTGATAAGTGCGCGGACGCCGCGCGACTAGAAAACGGTGAGTGCCTGAACCGGCCAGTCGAGCCGGGGCTCGGGAACACCCGCAGAGCGCGCGTAATCTGCGGCCTCGTCCCGTCCCGGGCATCCCCGCGCGGATAGCGGAAAAGCCGGGAAAGGAGTAATGATCTGCTGCACCAGCTCCCGGCGAGGTCCCCGACGACCGCCCAGCGGCTAGCGGGCAGAGTCTGTCACCTTCCCCGTCCGCCGGTAGTGGGCGAGGGTCTTGCGGACCCGTCGGCGGATCCCCGCGTCCGGGTCGTTGTGGCGGGACTCCAAGGCCTGGATCACCGCCGGGACCCTGGGCGCGGGCGTGCTGTCGGTGATGGCGTGGATCACGTCGCCGCGAACCCGTGGATCGGGATCCCCGGCCAGTTCGAGCAACCTCGCCCACACCCGGTCGTCGTCGGCCCGGACGTGGCAGGTGCACAGGTTCCTGCACGCGAGCTGGCGAGCCCGGCTTTCCTGGCTCTGCGACAGCTCAAGCAGTCCGTCGATAGCATCCCTGGCTGTGTGCCCCTCGGGGGCCGGCAGGCCGACTCCCGCCTTCTCGGCGAACTTGCTCCACCGTCCCACCGTCCAGACGATAGCCCTGGCCGCGCGCCCGGACCACAGATTATCCCGCCGCCTGGGGCGCGCCCATCAGCCGGGCTCGAGCAGCACCTTGACCGCGCCGGTGCGGCGGGAGTCCTTCAGGGTCAGGACGGCCTCGTCCCAGCGCTCGAGCGGGAAGCGGTGGGTGATGACCGGCGTCAGGTCAAGGCCGGCCGCCACGAAGTCGAAGTAGTGCTCCATCGAGTGCTTGGCCACGCCGCCCACCTCCTCGATGCCGAACCCGTTAGACCCGATGACGTGCAGCTCCTTGAAGTACAGGGGGGTCCACTCGAAGCGCTTGGGCGGCTCGACGCCGGAGATGACCAGCGTGCCGCCGGTCTGGAGCAGCCGCAGCGAGGTCTCGACGGTCTCGGTCGAGCCGATCGTGTCGTAAACGACGGCCGGGCCGTCTTGCAGCCAGTCCCGTTTGCTCCAGGGCCGCAGCGGCGTAGTGCCGGCCCGGCGGGCCACCTGCGCGACAAGTTCGTCGGGCGAGGAGGACAGAACAGCCTGGGCACCCAGCCTGGACGCCAGGGCGGCGCGGGCGCCCGGCCGTGTCGCCGCCCACACCTCGGTGCCGGGATACAGGTGGCGCAGCAGCGCGACGGCGGCGAACGCCAGCGTCCCCGAGCCGTAGACCAGGACGGGCTGGCCGTCGGGAGGCGGGGCGAGCAGGACCGAGCGCAGTGAGACGCTGACCGGATCGGCCAGGACCGCCGCCTCGTCGGAAACGCCGTCCGGGATGGCGAACAGCTGAGCGGTGTGTGCGCCGAAACGCTCCGCGTGCGCGCCGAAGGCAGCGGCGCAGTTCCCGAGGTGGATCGAGACGGGCAGGTGGCCGGAACGGAAGTTACGGCACCAGGGGTAACGGCCGGCTTTGCAGGCCTCGCAGGGCGGGTCGATGCCGCGCGGGATGCAGGATAGCCACGGGTTGAGCACGACGCGCTGGCCCGTGTCGGCGCGGCGGCCGACCACCTCGTGGCCGAGCACGTGCGGGAAGGACACCAGCGCGGTGAGCGGGTTGTCGCGCGAGCCGTTCAGCAGGATCTGCTTCACGTCGGAGCCGCACAGGCCGGAGAAGGTCGTCTTCACGTGCACCCAGTCCGGTGCCGGGAGCGGCGGTTCGTCCACGTCCTCGATGCCCGCCGGCGCGAGGCGGGAGACGAACGCGTGCCGGTCCACGCGGCCGCCAATCGTGGCCACCGCCTCGCGGGCCAGGCTGTGCCGGAATACCAGTGCCTTCACAGGAGAATTATGCGGGTTCGCGGCATCCGTTCGCGGCACCCGCGGGCAGCTACTCCTCGAGCCCGGGCACGGAGAAGACGGGGCTGGTCAGGATGTCCATGGGCTCGAGGCGCATGAGGTCGTCCCTGCTACGGCTGCGCATCGGATCCGACGCCAGGCGATGCGCGTGGCGGAGCCGGGACCGCTCGAGCTCGTTGCGGACGCTGCGGGCGTTGGCGAACCGCGGCTGATCCATGCGTCGGGTCAGGTACTCGCGGAACGCCGCTTCGGCCTGGTCGGACATGTAGTACGACGCCCGGTCGAGCATCGCCCGCCCGATAGCCACCAGCTCCTCCAGGTCGTAGGGGGCGAAGTCGAGGTGATGGGCGATGCGCGAGCTCATGCCCGGGTTGGACTCGAAGAAGTCGTCCATGCGGTCCTTGTAGCCGGCCAGGATCACCACGAGCTTGTCGCGCTCGTTCTCCATTACCTGGAGCAGGATATCGATGCACTCCTGGCCGTAGTCTTTTGAATCGGACGAACGGTACAGGTAGTATGCTTCGTCAATGAATAGGACACCGCCCATGGCGCGGGCGAGGACAGCCTTCGTTTTCGGCGCGGTATGCCCGATATATTCCCCGACCAGATCATCTCGCATGGCATGGACGAGATGTCCCTTTTCCAGATAGCCGAGCCTGTGCAGCATGTCGGCCATCTTCAGCGCCACCGTGGTCTTGCCGGTTCCCGGTGCGCCGGTAAAGCACATATGCAGGTTCGGCCGGGGCGCCGACAGGCCGAACTTCTGCCGGACCCGGTCCACAAGCAGCAGCGAGGCTATTTCCTCTACCTTCTTCTTGACCGGTTCCAGGCCGACCAGTTGGCTGTTCAGGTCGGTGAACAGGTCGTCGATGTCGGCGGCGGCGCGCTCGTCGGCCAGCGTCACCGTGGCATCCGGGTGGAGCACCTCGCCACGCCGCCGGGAGCGAGTTTTCACCGCCGCGGACGGGCGCTTGCGGGCCGGCGCGGCGGTCTGCGCCTCCGGCGGCGGCGGGTCGGCCAGGCCGGTCTGACGCCAGGAGTCCTGGGTGGCTACGCCGAGCAACGCGGCGCTTCCGGCGCAGGCCACGATGACGGCGAACCATACGTGAGGGAGGAAGGACCAGGCGAAGGACAGGGCAACGGTGATGGCGAGCAGGACCATGCCGATCTTGAAATGCTTGAGCAGATGCCGTGCCGCGATGCCCCACATGGTGAGGTCGAGCGTAACCAGCACGTTTGCCAGGGTCAAGCGCGGCGCAGGCCGTCCACACCGCACCGCCACCCGCGCCGCGGCCAGTTTGTCACGGAAAGGGTCCGTGTCGTTACCGCGCTTCTTGTTGTCCCGCCCCCCGGATACTGCTACTTTTGGCTCTCCCGCAAAGACCACACGGAGGTACATAGTTTCCATGCTGCGCCGAATCTCTGTCGCCGTCGCATCCGCGGCGGTGCTCGCCATCAGCGCATTGCCGGTTTCTGCGGCTGGGGCCTCGACCACGCACAAGCTTTCCTTCCCGAGCCATTCGGGCATCTCGGACTCGGGCACTTATGTCAAGACCAGCAAGGGCGTCAAGCTGACCGTCTGTGCCACGCAGACCACGGGCAGTGTCGCCGCGGTCGCTGCGGTCGCGGTTGCGACGAACGCGAGCGGCAGCAAGTCGGCCGACCTGGGTGCGGTGGCAATGGGCAAGGGCGACAAGATCTGCCGGACCAACACGCTGAAATACACCGGTCACCTGAAGACGTACATTTTCTTCATCAACAACAAGGGCGTGAAGAGCTACAAGAGCGGCTACAAGAAGATTTACTGATCCTGAACCTTCCGCGAACCGGATAGGGGGTCGGCGGCCCTAGTGCGGGATGCCGGAGATCAGGTCGCCCGCCTGGGCCAGCAGGGACGTCCGCGCCGACCGGCTGGATGATTCCAGCCGGTCGGCTGTGCGGTACAGGGTGTACAGGCCGCGGACCCCGGCCCAGCGGGCGGGCTCAGGCTCCCAGCGCGGTGAGCGGTGGCCGACCCAGGGCAACGTGGTGAGCGGGCTTGGCACGCCGCGGACCAGGTCGGCCAGCGTCCGGCCGGCCAGGTTGGCGGCGGCCACGCCGTGCCCAGTGTAGCCGCCGGCCCAGCCCAGCCCGGTGCGCGGGTCCAGCGTGACCGTGGCGCACCAGTCCCTCGGCACGCCGAGGACACCGCACCACGCGTGCTCGATGCCTGCTTCGACCGCGGCGGGGAACATGCGGCGCAGGATCCGGCCCAGGCTAGCGACCGTGGAGGCCGCGATCGCGCCGTCGTGATCGAGGCCGGAGCCGAAACGGTACGGGATGCCACGCCCGCCGAGCGCGATCCGCCCGTCGGCGGTGCGCTGCGCGTACATGTACGCGTGCGCCTCGTCGCCGAGCGTCTCGTAACCGGCCCAGCCGATCGACTGCCAGGCGGCCTCGCTCAGCGGCCCGCTGACGATCATCGAGCTGTTCATCGGCAGCAGCGTCCGGCGCTGGCCGGGCAGCCTGGCCGTGAATCCCTCGGTGCACCGCAGGATGCAGGGCGCGCGCACGTCGCCGGCCGGGGTAAGGGCGCGGCCGGCCGAGATGGCGGTCACCGGCGTCCCCTCGTACAGCAGGACGCCCGACCTGGTGACGGCCTCGGCCAGCCCGGCCACCAGGTCGGCGGGCTGCACCCGGGCGCAGTCGGGGTAGTACAGCGCGCCGGTGGCCCCGGAAACCTGCAAGCGCTCGGCCAGTTCGGATTTTTCTAGGTACCGAACGATCCGTGGTCCGTCTCCCCAGGCACGCTCGTGCTCCACTTGCTGCCGCAGCCGCGCGTCCTGCGCCGCCGAGGTGGCGACGGTGAGCGTGCCGCCCTTGACCAGTCCGGCGTCGATGCCCTCGGCCCGGCAGACCCGGGCCACCTCGTCGACCGTCTCGCGCAGGTGCCGCTCGAGATCACGGACCCCCTCGGTGCCTCGCGGGTGCGCGGCGTAGCGGGACCGTGAGCCGGGCAGGGCGGAGGTGACCCAGCCGCCGTTCCGGCCGGAGGCGCCGTAACCGGCGAACGAGGACTCAAGCACGACCACCCGCAGTCCCGGGTCGGCCCTCCGCAGATAGTAGGCCGCCCACAGGCCGGTGAAGCCGGCCCCGACGATGCACACGTCGGCCTCGGTGCCGCCGGGCAGCGAGGGTCGCGGCGCGGGGACGCCGTGCGCTCGCCACCAGTACGAGACCTCCCCGTTGTGCATGCACGCCTCCTGGGCCGGCCGCACGCGCCACCGGTCGTTCGGAATAAATTATCCGAAATGCCGCAGAAGCCGCATCTCGGACGTGCGGATGGCGGGCCGATGTGCCTGACAGCCCGCTGCTTAGGGCTTTTTCGATACAACGGCAGGGTAACGTGCGGGTATGCGACTTGGGGTGCTTGATGTGGGGTCGAATACTGTGCACCTGCTGGTGGTGGATGCCTACCCCGGTGCCCGCCCCATGCCGGCCTTCTCGCACAAGGTCGAACTCAAGCTCGCGGATCACCTGGACGGCGGGACCGCGCTGTCGGGACCGGGCGAGCAGTACCTGCGCGACGTCGTGGTCGAGGCGCTGCGCATCGCGGAGGACAAGGGGGTGGAGGATCTCATCGCGTTCGCGACCTCGGCCGTGCGGGACGCCAAGAACGGCGAGGAGGTCCTGGGCCGGATCCGCGAGCAGACCGGTGCGCGGATCAACGCGATGACCGGTGAGGTGGAGGCACGGCTGACCTTCCTGGCCGCGCGGCGGTGGTTCGGCTGGTCCTCGGGACGGCTGCTGGTCATCGACATCGGCGGCGGATCGCTCGAGATGGCCACGGGCACCGACGAGGAGCCGGACGCCCTGGCCTCCCTGCCGCTCGGGGCCGGCCGCCTGACCAGGGAGTGGCTCCCCGCCGATCCGCCGGCCGCGCAGGACGTGCGCCGCCTGCGCAAGCACGTGCGAGCGCAGATCGCCAGGGATATCGGCGGCATCCTGCGGGAAGGGACCCCCGACCAGGTCGTCGGCACGTCCAAGACGTTCAGGCAGCTGGCCAGGATCGCCGGGGCGGCCCCGTCGGGCGAGGGCCCGTTTGTCAAGCGGGTAGTGCGGCACGCCGACCTCACCGCGCTGGCCGGACGCCTGCCCACGATGTCACGGGCCGAGCGGGCCAAGCTGCCCGGCGTCTCGGCGGCCCGGGTGGATCAGCTCCCGGCCGGTGCCATCGTCGCCGATGCCGTGCTTGACCTGCTGCAGGTCGGTCAGCTCGAGCTGTGTCCCTGGGCACTGCGCGAAGGCGTCATCCTCAGGCGCCTGGACATGCTAGCCCAGGGCCTCGAGGATGACGCCTGACCGACGGCCGCTTCGCGTCAGCCCTCGTCGCCTGGCGTCATGCCGACGCCCTCGGTGTGGTCCTGCGAGCCGAGGAAGCCCGTGCGGGCCGAGGGGCCCGAGGAGCGCCTGTCCTGCGAATGCTGGGACCGCTGCGTCGGCTGGCCGCCCTGGACTGTTTGCGGCCCCTGTAGCCCTTGGAGTCCCTCGGTCCCTTGGGATCCCTGGGGCGCGGCCGCGGACTGTCCATGGCTCTGGGCCGGCCCGCCGACCGGGCGTTGCGGGGCGGCGCCGACCGTCGGCTGCGCGACCGTGCGCCCAATCGCCGGACCCGGAGCCGACGGGCCCGGACCCGAGGTTGCCGCGGGCCCGTGTGGTCCGGCCGGCCCGCTCGCGCCGACCGGGGCCCTGGGGTCCTGGCGCCCTGCGTTGGCCGCCTCGGCCGCGGCGATGTTCTTCGCGGTGGCCTGGTCGACCTCGTCCTCCAGCGACAGGCGGGCCTGCTCGGCGGCGACCAGGGAGGAGACGCCGTCCAGGATGTCGGTCAGCCGCTTGATCGTCTCCCCGTGCCTGGTGGACAGCAGGTTCAGGCGGCGCTCGGCCCCGTCGTGGATGGCGGTGGCCCGCGCCGTGGCCTCGTCGAGTGCCTTCTTGGCCTGGGCCTTGGCGCTGGCCAGCACCGCTTCTGACCTCTTCTTGGCCTCGGTCGTGGTGTGCTCGGCCTCCGCGCGGGACGCGTTCACCGTCTTCTCCGCCTCGGCCCGCGCCGACGTGATCGCCCGCTCGGCCTGTTCCTGAGCCGCGGTGAGCATCCGCTCGGCCTGCTCGCGGGCCTCGGCACGGGTCTTGTCCGCCTCCTGCTGGGCCTCGTTGCGCTGCCGCGCGATGTCCTCGTGGGCCTTGGATTTCTGGGAGCGCGCCTCGTCGTCGGCCAGCTTGAGTATCTGTGCGATGCGCTCGCTGACCTCCTCGTGGGCGGGCTTGGCGCCGAGCGCCTGCTGGCGAGCCGTGGCCAGGTCGCGCCGCAGCTCCTCCCCGTCGTCAAGGGCACGAGATAGCCGGTGCTCTAGATCCCGGATCTGGCTGCGGCAGCGGGCGATGAACTCGTCCACCTGGCGGCGGCTGTATCCGCGCATCTGCACTTCGAACGCATCTTCGTGAGCGAGGTTGGGCAGGATGTCACTGTTGTCATTCATGGCTTTCCGAGGTCAATTAGTCCGAATTAAGCGGAAAAGATATAGAGAGGGTAGCGGTGCCGGTGATGCACAGAACCGCCGAAGTGAAGCGCGGGACCGCTACTTCTGTAGTATGGCGTGGTCAGGACGGGGCAGGCGACTAATCCAAGCATGACTCTTGCCGGTGATCGCTGCTTTGGCAACCGAAACGAAGTAGTGTCCATATTTATCCTGATCTGTCCCGTTATGAGCTGTGTTACTATACGCAAGTACTTTGGGTCAGGATGCCGGTGTTGCGTGCGTGACTCGCATTAGCGGATTGGCGGGAACTGTGCTGCGGTTTCGCGGAATCGTTACCGTCTGACTGGGTAAAACCGCACGTGAAGATGGTAGGCGAATGACCCGCATGGGTCATGCGGAGGAGCAGTGTCGGCACGTAATCTGGGGCAGAAGCGGGCAGAGTCGCCATCGGCGCGGGAGGTGAGCACGGTTCCCAGGCAGCTGGATCTTCGTGTTCATGACCGTGAGGCCCTTGATGAGATCGAGCTCTACGCCGAGGTGCTGAGCGCGGTGGCGGCCACCGACCGGCCGCTGACTCACGCCGAACTCGACGAGGTCCTTGGGATACGGGAGCGCTAGGCGCACTCCCGGTACATGGCGTCGGTGCTGTACCGCGTGAAACCGAGTCCTGTGTACATCCTGATCGCCGGAGCGTTGTCCTCGTCCACGTAGAGCATCACCTCGGGCAGGCCGCGATCGCGGAGATGGCGCAGCCCGGCCATGGTGAGAGCCCGGCCGAGCCCGGTGCCTTGTTCACCCGGGTCCACCCCGACGACGTAGACCTCGCCGACTGGCTGATCTTCCCCTGTGGGGACTTTGGTCCAGTGGAAGCCGGTCATGGCGCCGGCGCGCTGCGCGATGAAGAAGCCCGCCGGGTCGAACCACGGCTCCCGCTCTCGTAGCTCGAGATCGTGCCTGGTCCAACCGCCCTGTTCCGGGTGCTTGGCGAACGCCCTGCGGTTGAGGCTCACCCATTCGTCCTCGTCCTGGCCGGGCCGGAAGGTGCGCAGCGTGGTGCCGGGCGGGAGGTTCGGCTGGTCCGGTGGGTCGCGCAGGGACCGGCGCATCTGCCACAGCGCACGGAAGCGCTCGAACCCGGCCGCGGCGGCCAGGCCGGCCGCGGCGGGCAGGTCGCCGTGCGCCCAGATCCGCACCTGGTGCCCTTCCGCCTCGGCGGTGACCGCGCGCACCAGGGCCAGGCCGAGCCCGTGCCGCCGGTGCCGCGGGTGGACGACTAGCTCCCCGGCCACGTTGATCCTGTCCTCGGGTGGATCCAGGTACGCGTAGCCGGCGATCTCGTCGTCGGCGGCCAGCACGAGATCGCGGCCAGGACCGGCCGCGTCGTAGCGCAGGTGCAGCAGGACATGCTCCGACAGCGGCGCCACGGCATCAGCGGCCCGCGCCGCCTCGGTCAATGCCAGTACGCCTGAGACCTGCGCCGGGGTAAGCCTGCGGCCGGTGATCGACCACCCGGTCATGCCGGATCACCCGGCGGGTGCCCGCGAGCCGAACGCCGCCCCGCTGGCCGCCCCGCTGGCCGCCCCGCTGGCCGCCCCGCTGGCCGCCCCGCTGGCCGCACTGCGTTCGGCCCGCTCCGTGCGCACGGGAACGAAGCGGTAGCCGACGTTGCGCACGGTACCGATCAGGGCCTCATGCTCCGGGCCCAGCTTGGCCCGCAGCCGGCGGACATGCACGTCCACGGTGCGCGTCCCGCCGAAGTAGTCGTAGCCCCACACCTCCTGGAGCAACTGGGCCCGGGTGAAGACCCGCCCCGGATGCTGGGCCAGGAACTTGAGCAGCTCGAATTCCTTGAACGTGAGGTCAAGGACGCGTCCGCGCAGTCGGGCGGCGTAGGTGGCCTCGTCGATGGCGAGCTCGCCCGATCGGATCTCGTCCGGCGCGTCCTCGACCGCGGCCAGCGAACGGCGGCCGATGGCCAGCCTGATCCTGGCCTCCACCTCAGCCGGACCCGCCGTGTGCAGGATCACGTCGTCGGCGCCCCACTCCGCGTTGATCGCGGCCAGACCTCCCTCGGTCACGACCGCGAACAGCGGGCAGTCGAGACCCGTCGTGTGCAGCAGCCTGCAGATGCTCTTCGCGTGGGCCAGATCGCGCCGCGCGTCCACCAGCACCGCATCCCCGGGCGGCGCCTCGATCAGCGCAGACGCGTCCGCGGGCAGCACCCGGACCGGGTGCAGCAGGAGGCCAAGGGCGGGCAGGATCTCGGTGGACGGCTCGAGCGCGCCGGTGATCAGCAGCAGGTCGCTCACTCGATGGCACCTCCACTTGGTGCGCCGCACCCTCGCCAGTTGTAATAAACACACAAGGACCCGGGGGCTACGGCGCCCGGGTCCCACTGAACATAGGATAACTCAAATGGCCGAAGTAACGATCCAGTACTGGGCCGCGGCCAGGGAAGCGGCGGGCGTGGCCGCGGAGTCGGTCCAAGCGGAGACGCTGGCCCAGGCGCTTGAGGTGATCGTGGCCCGCCGCGGTGACGACGGCCGGCTGCGCTCGGTGCTTGCCCGGTCTTCGTTCCTGGTAGACGGCACGCCTGCGGGCCGCCGCCTGCCCGCCGACGTCATCCTCCCGGACGCGGCGCGCGTCGAGGTCCTGCCGCCGTTCGCGGGCGGATAACGCTACCCATCCGGCCCGTGTTGCGGCAGAATGGGCGGATAACAGCCTAAAGTATCCACATGAGCACGTTCCGTAGTCTCACCCAGGCGGTTGAGCATGAGCCAACACCTACCGCCCGGCCGGCCGAGCCCTGACCTGCCGGGTCAGGCGCCGGGCGGCATGAATTTCCCCGGCGAGTTGAACCACACGGTCCCGCCGCCCGTTCTCAAAGGTGTGCCAAACGCGGGAACCTCGCCCCGTTCGGGGCGGGTGGCGGACGAGGCTTTTGTGCGGGCACTGTACGCAGAGCACGGCGGAGCCCTGCTTCGCTACGCCCTCCACCTGACGGGCGGCGACAGGCAGCGCGCGGAGGATCTTGTGCAGGAGACGATAGTGCGGGCGTGGCGCCATCCCGAGGCGCTAGCCGACCGGCCGGCCAGGCCGTGGCTGTTCGCCGTCGCGCGCAACCTCGCCGTCGATTCCTACCGCGCGCGGCAGGCGCGTCCGCCGGAGACCGGCCAGGCGGCACTGGAACTGCTGCCGTCCGACGACGACGCCGACCGGACACTCGAGTCGTGGGCCGTCGCCGACGCCCTGGCGTCGCTGCGTCCCGATCACCGGCGGGTGATCGTGGAGACCTACTACCGGGGCTGCTCGGTGGCCGAGGCCGCAGCCACGCTGGGAATACCCGCGGGTACCGTGAAATCGCGAACGTTTTACGCGCTGAAGGCACTCAAGCTGGCGCTGCAGGAACGAGGGCTGGCGCCATGACACAGACATGGGACTGCGCCGAGGCCAGACCGTCGCTCGGCGTATACGTGCTCGGCGCCATCGACCCGGTAGAGCGCGGGCTGGTCGACGCGCACGTTGCCACCTGCCGCGACTGCCGGGACGAACTCGCGGGCCTGGCCGGCCTGCCCGCCCTGCTGGCCCGGGTCAACCCGGACGAGATCAGCCGGATCTGCGCCGACGACGCGGTCCGCCCGGCCACCAGCGACGAACCGCCCGAGGAACTGCTCGGGACCGTGCTCGGCCTGACCGAGGCCCGGCGGCGCAGGAACAGGTGGCGTTACATTTCTGCCGCCGCGGCGGTGGTGGCGATCGCGGGCGGCCTTTTCGGCGGGCTCAAGGCCGCCACCTCCACGACCCAGTCGGTGGTCGTCCCGTTCTCGGCCGGGTCGGGATCGTGGGAGACCGTACATGGGTCCAACTCGGCCACCGGGGTGACCGCCTCGATCTCCTACGCGCAGCATTTGTGGGGCAACTCGTTCCAGGTGCTGGTCAAGCACATCCCGCTCGGGACCACGTGCCAGCTGTGGGTGATCCACCCCGACGGGACCATGACCCAGGTGGCCGCCTGGACGACCGCCCGTGACGAGGGCACGGTGTGGTACACGGGCTCGATGCCAAGCAGCGCCGGGTCCATCAGCAGGTTTGAGATCTCGTCGGGGAGCAAGGTGCTCGTGGAGGCCACGCCAACCTGATCGGGTAGCGCGCGGTCCCGCGGGGGAATGGATGCCGCCACGGCGGCGCTGTGGTTGGCGTGAACGAAGGGCTGATCGCGCTGGTCGTGGCCCTGGCCGCGGCCACCGTCTTCGGGGTAGTGCGGCAGCGCCGGGCAGGGCGGTTCCGCGGACGGTCATCCGGGGCTCCCGGTCCGGGCCAGCGGCCGGCCCGGACCGGGGCGGCCACCCTGACCGAGGCCGACCTCGGCGGGATGCTGGGTGCGCGGGCCACGCTGGTCCAGTTCTCGACCGCCTTCTGCGCCCCGTGCCGCCCGACGCGGCAGATCCTGGCCCAGGTCGCGGGGATGGTGGACGGAGTGGCCCACGTCGAGATCGACGCCGCCTCACGGCTGGACCTGGTGCGCCGGCTGCGGATCAACAGCACGCCCACCGTGCTGGTGCTTGGCCCGGACGGCGCGATCGTCAGCCGCGCCGTGGGCGCGCCCCGCAAGGCGGACGTGATCGCCGCGCTGGGACCGGTGATCGCCCGGCCCGCCGGCGAAAGTGACAGCCAGGCTAAGCCCGAATAACATCGGTTCGTGATGTCCCTGGCAGCCATGATGCTGACGAAGCGGCGCGCGGTCGACTTCTGCCACGTCGCCACCGCTATCTGTCCGCGCCCGGCCGCCTGATCGCGATCTTGCGGCTTCCCGGCTACGGCACAAGCTCAGTGGCAGGAGCATGACCTTGGACATCGACCCGCGTGGTCCCCGGTTCGGCGCGGCGGTCACCACTGTCGTCCTGGCCGTGGTGCTGATCACCGGCAGCGCCTGGCTGCTGGGCGCGCAGGTGCTTGTGTTCGCCATCGGTGCCCTGGCCGGACTGCGGTACGCGCCGTACGGCATCGTGTACCGACGCCTGATCCGGCCCAGGCTCGGGGCGCCGGCCCGCACCGAGCCCGAGGCACCGCCCCGGTTCTCGCAGGGGATGGGCATGGTCATCGCCGCCGTCGGCGTCATCGGCTACGCGGCAGGTGTGACCGCCGTCGGCATCGTGTTCACCGCGCTCACCCTTTTCGCTGCTTTCGCCAACGCGGCCTTCGATTTCTGCCTCGGCTGCCACATCTACCTGTTCATCCAGCGGAATCTAAGGGTCCGGCCGTCCGCCTAGCGACCGGCCAGATCATTACAGAGAGGAATTCCCACCATGAGTCGCTCCGACGTCCTCGTGGACGCCGACTGGGCGGAGGCCCACATCGGTGACCCCAATGTCGTCATCGTGGAGGTGGACGAAGACACCAGCGCCTACGACAAGGGGCATATCCCGACCGCGATCAAGCTCGACTGGAAGAAGGACCTGCAAGACCCGGTGCGCCGCGACTTCGTGGACAAGACCGGCTTCGAGGCGCTGCTGTCCGAGCGGGGCATCTCCAACGACGACACGGTCCTGCTCTACGGCGGCAACAACAACTGGTTCGCGGCCTACGCCTACTGGTACTTCAAGCTGTACGGGCACGACAAGGTCCTGCTGCTCGACGGCGGCCGCAAGAAGTGGGAGCTTGACTCGCGCGAGCTCAGCACCGACGTACCCGACCGCCCCCGGACCAGCTACACCGCCAGGGAGCAGGACTCGTCGCTGCGCGCGCTGCGCGACGAGGTGATCGACGCGATCGGCAAGCGTAACCTGGTCGACGTCCGTTCCCCCGACGAGTTCACCGGCCGGCTGCTCGCCCCGGCGCACCTGCCGCAGGAGCAGGCTCAGCGGGCCGGTCACATCCCCACCGCGCGCAACGTCCCATGGTCCAAGGCGGCCAGCGAGGACGGCACGTTCCGGTCCGACCAGGAGCTCCGCCAGTTGTACGAGGGCGACGCGGGCCTGGACTTCGGCAAGGACACCATCGCCTACTGCCGTATCGGGGAGCGCTCCGCGCACACCTGGTTCGTCCTGCACGAGCTGCTCGGCCTGCCGAACGTCAAGAACTATGACGGCTCGTGGACCGAGTACGGATCGCTGGTCGGCGTGCCGATCGAGCTGGGTGAGGCCCGATGAGTACCGACGGGTGCGGCGCGCCCGCCGGCGGGGTCAGCGCCCCCGCCGCGGCGGGCGACCAGGCGGTCGTGGAGGGGAAGGTCACCCGCGACGGCGCCGCGGTGTCCACCGGGTACGCGCGGCTGCTCGGCACCGGCGACGAGTTCGTGGCCGAGGTGCCGCTCGGCGCGGACGGCGGCTTCAGGTTCTTCGCCGCTCCGGGGTCGTGGACGCTGCGCGTGCTCGCCCCCGGCGGCGTGCGGGCCGAGCGTCCGGTGGCGGCGGATTACGGCCGGGTGACCAAGGTCGACGTCGTCCTCTGAACGCAACCGGCCGGGCCGGGTTCGTCCTGGTCCGGCCGGATTTGTTCACTTGCAGGACATGAACGCGGTGCCCGGCCACCAGTAGGCTTTGCCTATGGGCGAGCGTCGGCAGGAATTCCAGCGTGACCTGGACGCCATCGAGGCCAAGGTCATCGAGCTGTTCGCGATGGTCGCCGAGGATCTGCCGGTGGCGACCAAGGCCCTGCTGAGCGGTGAGGACGACGCGCTGCCGCAGCTGACCGAGCGCGAGCACGCCATCGACGCCCTGTACGTTGAGGTCGACCAGCTGGTCAACCGGGAGATCCTGTTGCAGGCGCCCGTCGCCGTCGACCTGCGCTTCCTCCTGTCGGTGCTGCGCATCGTGCCGGAGATCGAGCGCTCCCACGACCTGGTGATGCAGGTCGCCGCCCGGGCCGACCACTTCCTCAGCGACGAGCTCTCTCCTCGCACCCGCGGGCTGGTCGAGCGGATGGGGGCCCTTGCATCCGATATGTGGCGGCAGGCCGCGGACTCGTGGTACCAGCGCAACCGCAACGTCGCGCTCGCGATCAGCGAACGCGACGAGGACATGGATGAGCTGCACTCCAGCCTGATAGCCGAGCTCGCCTCGGGGCGGATGTCAGTGCCGGTGACGATGGAGATGGCGCTGGTGGCGCGCTTCTACGAGCGCCTCGGCGCGCACGCGGTCAACATCGCCCGCCGCGTGATCTACCTGGCCGGCTCGATCTCGCAGCCGGGGCCGGACGACGCCACGCCGTCCGACCCCCTCTAGGTCAGCCCATCCGTCCCGTGACGTAGGCCTGCGTGCGGCTGTCATGCGGGTCCTCGAAGATCTGCTGCGTCGCGCCGTACTCGACGAGGACGCCGGTGCGGGTGTCGCTTTTTCCTGGCTTCTCGTCGCGGAGCACGGAGAAGAACGCGGTGCGGTCGCTTACCCGGGTGGCCTGCTGCATGTTGTGCGTCACGATGACGATCGTGTACCGCTGTTTGATCTCCCGCATGAGATCCTCGATCCGGCCCGTCGCGATCGGGTCGAGCGCCGAGCAGGGCTCGTCCATCAGCACGACGTCGGGCTCGACCGCGAGCGTGCGGGCGATGCACAGCCGCTGGGCCTGGCCGCCGGACAAGCCGAGGCCCGACTTGTTCAGCCGGTCCTTCACCTCGTCCCACAGCGCGGCCTGGCGCAGCGAGCGCTCGACGATCTCGTCCAGCTGGCGCTTACCCCTGATCCCGTTGATGCGCGGCCCGTAGGCGACGTTCTCGTAGATCGACTTGGGGAACGGGTTCGGCTTCTGGAAGACCATGCCGATGCGCCGCCGCACGGCCGTCGGCGAGACGGACTTGTGATAGAGCGACGCGCCGCGGTAGTGCACGTCTCCCTCGACCCGGGCCGTCGCGATCAGGTCGTTCATCCGGTTGAGCGTCCGCAGCACGGTGGTCTTGCCGCAGCCGGACGGGCCGATGAAGGCCGTGATCTCGTGCTGGTAGATGGAAATCGAGACGTCCGTGACGGCCCGGAAAGAACCGTAGTAGATCGAGACGTTCTTCGCGTCGAATACCTTGTCGGCCTCGGTCGGCGAAAATCCCACCGGCGGCGCCGTCGTCTGCGTTACCTCGAGCTTGGCGGCGACCTGCTGCTCTTGCTGCTCTGGCTGTCCCATAATGTGTTCCCCTAGCGAGAGTACCTGGCGAAACGAGCGGTGACGAGGCGGGCCACGATCATCAGGATGAAGGCGATCGCGATCAGGGTGAGCGCCGCACCCCAGCCGCGGGCCACCGCGCCGGCGTAAGGCTGCTGCGCGTTTTCCCAGATCTGCCAGGACAGCGTGGTGTTGGCACCGTGGAAGAGGTTCGGGTTGGTGGCCTCCACCGTGAGGATGGTGAACAGCAGCGGCGCCGTCTCGCCCGCCGCGCGGGCCACCGCGAGCAGGGCGCCGCTCACGATGCCGCCGATCGCGGCGGGCAGCACCACGGTCACCGTCACCCGCGCCTTGGTCGCACCGAGGGCGTAGCTGCCCTCGCGCAGCGAGTTCGGCACCAGGCGAAGCATCTCGTAGCTGGAGCGGATCACGATCGGCAGCATCAGGCAGCCCAGCGCGAACGAGCCTGCCAGCCCGGAGTATCCGAAGTGCAGCACCCAGATGGTGAAGATGAACAGGCCCATCACGATGGAAGGGACGCCGGTCATCACGTCGGAAAAGAACGAGAGCACCCTGGCCAGCGGGCGATTGCCGCCGTACTCGTTGAGATAGACCGCGCCGAGAACGCCGAGCGGGATCGCCATGACCGCCGCGAAGCCGGTGATCTCAAGCGTGCCGACCACCGCCGCGCCCTCGCCGTCGACGTTCGCGGGCAGGATGTTCGGCGGGACCGTGCTGTTGGTCAGGAACTGCCAGCTGATCACCGAGGCGCCCTTGGCGATCACGGTGACCAGGACGAAGCCGAGCGGAACCAGCATGCAGAGGAACGCGAACCACATGGCGGCGGTCGCGAACTGGTTCTTGGCCCGCCGCCAGCCGCTCGGCTCGCGCAGGTCAACTGCTGCCTGTTCGGCGGTGACGGCCATCAGGCGGCCCCCCCCATGCGCCTCGCGTGCCGCCCGATGATCGCGCGGGCGGACAGATTGACGATGATCGTGAGCAGGAACAGCAGCACGCCCATCCCGATGAGCGCGGCGCGGAACACGCCGACGGTGGCCTCACCGAACTGGAGCGCGATGACCGAGGGCATGGTGTAGCCGGGGGTGAACAGGTGCGACGAGATCGTCGGCGAGGCACCGACTACCAGCGCCACCGCGATCGTCTCGCCCATGGCGCGGCCGAGTCCGAGCAGCGTCGCGCCGATGATCCCGGTCTGGCTGTGCGGCCAGACGGCACCGCGGATCATCTCCCACCGGGTCGCGCCGAGCGCGTACGCACCCTCCTTGTCGGTGGTCGGCACGGTCGCCATGACCTCTCGCGACAGTGAGGTCACGATCGGGGTGATCATGATGGCCAGAATGAGGCCCGCGGTGAAGAACGAGGCACCGCTCACGTAGTTGTGGTTGAGGAAGCCGAACAGGTTGCCGAGGATCCAGATGTTGTTGACCGCCGAGGCGACATGCCCGTAGATGTGCGCCTGCAGCCACGGGACGAGTATCAGGATGCCCCACAGGCCCCAGACGACCGACGGGACCACCGCGAGCAGGTCGATCACGGATACGATGGGCGCCGCCCAGCGGCGCGGCACCACCTCGGTGAGCAACAGGGCGACGCCCTGGCTGACCGGATACGCGATGACGATCGCGATCACCGACACGATGACCGTGCCGTACAGGAACGCCATCGCGCCGAACTTGCCGTGCGCCGGGTCCCAGTCGATGGAGAAGATGCCCGACCAGCCCTCCGAGGTGAACCAGGTGGTGGACTGCTGGGACATGGTGATCGCGATCAGGACCAGGATCACCAGCACCAGCAGGCCGGACACCAGCGCGAGCACCTGGAAGCCACGGTCCCCGAGCGGCCTGCGGGACGACAGCCCGGAGGCGGGCCCGGCCGGTGTGGCCGGGCCCGCCTGCACAGTCGCGCTCATGAGGGCAGGCCTGTCGATGATAGCCATGCCTGCGTCATGAAGGTCATCCTTACTACGAGGTGATCTTGCTCAGCTGGGCGATGGCTTGCTGGTCGAGGCTGGACGGCAGCGGCGCGTAGTACAGCGTGGGCAGCAGCTTCTGGCCGGCCCCGAGCAGGTAGCCGAGGTAGGACTTGAGCATCGCAACGTCATTGGCGTTGGGCTGCTGCGCGTACACCAGGTCCCAGGTCTGGTAGGAGACCGGGTAGGAGTCGGCCGAGGTGCCCGCATCGGCCGCGGCGAACGTGAGGTCCGAGGCGATCGTGGCTCCTGCCGCGTCCGCGGAGGCACCGGCCGGCGTCGGGGAAACGTAGTCGCCCGCGCTGTTCTCGACCGACGCGTAGCTTAGGCCGGAGGCCTTCGCGTCGGTGTAGTCGACGTAGCCGATGGCGCCGGGCGTCGACTTGATGATCGAGGCCACGCCGGTGTTCTGGGCGCCGGCATGGGCGGTGGACGGCCACTTGATGGTAGAGGAGCTGCCGAGCTTCCAGACGCTTGGCGCAGCCTTCTCCAGGTACAGCGAGAAGTTCTGCGTGGTGCCCGAGGAGTCCGAACGGACGGCGATGGTAATCGCGGTGGACGGCAAACTCACGCCCGGGTTGATGGCCGCGATCGCCGAGTTGTTCCACGTCGTGATCTCGCCCTGGAAGATCTTGGCAATGACGTCCGCGTTCAGCTTCAGGTTAGTGACGCCCGACAGGTTGTAGGACAGGGTGATCGGCCCGATCAACACCGGGAAGTACAGCACCGTCTTGCCCGAGGGAACCTTGGACGCCTCAGCGGCCGGGATGGGCGAGTCCGAGCCGGCGAAGAGCACGGTGTTCGCGTACAGGTCGGCGCGGCCCGTGCCCGAGCCAACACTGTCGTAGTTGACCGTGATGCTGGGGTCAACCGACTTGAAGGCCGCGATGGCGGCCAGCTGGTAGGTGTTCTGGAACGAGGAGCCGGCCGCGTTGATCGTGCCGCTCCCCGATGGGGTGCTCGACGCGGTGGCGCTGCTGCTCGCGGTGCTTGTGCTGGTGCTGCTGGTCGTCGACGAGCTCGACGAAGAGCATGCGGCGAGGGCTACCGCGAAGACAGCAAGCCCCGCCGTCGTGACCTGCCGTCTGCCTCGAAGGTGCATATCGGGTACTCCTTACAGGTTTTATCGGTTTGGGCCGCAACGCGCAGCCTAGCCATGGTTCAAACCGTGGTGTGCGAGTACAGTTTGCCGGCGTCGCTGGTACCTGCGGGTAAATCCGAAGTGGATAGGAAGAGGCCAAAAGGTTAACTTCTGGTGTCTTGGCCGGAATTGACCCTCCGGCCCGGGGGCCAGGTAGGTTCGCGGAACCTGGTCCCCCGCATGAGATCCCGCGCGTGAGCGACCGGGACTGGTGCCAACAGCCAGGTCGGCGTCACGCTCACTCCAGGAGGCGACTCTACTCGCGTGCCGCTTTTCCCGCTATGGGCCCTTGTTCACCTACATGACATCAACTAGCCGTCTTTTCGTTCCTTAAGTGTTTCATTTCTGTTCAACTACGATGCATTCAATGGGCGTGGGCAGGGGCGGGGTTCCCTTGCCTTCCGTGCATTGGCCGAAAACGAGTGAGGACAACATTGTCGCTGGATGCGGAAGAGACGCAACCTCGCCTAGGCAGCCGTCCTGGCGGGGAGTGCTCTCGCCGTGACCGGCCCCACTCTGGCCCTCGTCCACGGCGATATGCGGAATGACCGCTGGCGCTGCGGGACATGACCACCCGGTCGCCGCGCGGCCGGCACCGGCGCTGTCCGGGGTGTCGCCGCCGGGGACCGCTACGAGCACGGAAGGGCGCAAGGCCGCGACCGGGGCAACCGGGGTGCTGGCCGACAGGATGGCGGCGGCGCTTGTCCACCGCGAGCCCGGCTGGAGGCTGCCCCGGCGTAGCGCGCTGGCCCGCAGGTACAACGTCAGCCTGAGCGAGATCGACGCCGCGATCGCCGACCTGGCCCGCCGGTCACTGGTCCGGCGGCTGCCCGACGGGCAGCTGTACCGGGCCAGCCCGGCCGACTACTGGATCCCGGTCGAGGGCGCGGCGGGGCTCGGTACGCGGCTGGATCCGATGGGCGCCGCGATCGCCTGCCAGACACGGCACGTTTCGCGGCGCGATGCACCTCAGGATGTGGCCTGGGCGCTCGGTCTGCCGGCCGGCGCGCCGATCCGCGTCATCCGTTCCGTATGGTCGGCTGAGGGCGAGCCCGCGGCCGTGTCCACGGCATACCTGCTCGACTCGGCGGATGACGACCGCGCGGATGAGGCGGATTCGGTTGCGGACACGGAGTTCTCCTCCCTCGGCTCGGACCTGACCAGCCTGCCTGCTGCCGCGGTGAGCGTGGAGTTGAGCCCGCCGCAGCCGGCGGTCGCGCGCAGCCTGAGGCTGTCGCCGGGGCAGCCGGTGATCACGGTGACGGTCAGGTTCGACGACGCCGACTCCGGCAGCCCGGCCGGGCTTACCGTGGTCATGCTGAAACCGGAGGTGTTCCGGGTGGCGATCGACACGACCGGGGCCCCGGTCAGCGCACCCTGAGCACAACGGGAAAGGGGTATACCGCGGTGGCTGTGAACTTTCCCCTGGCCGCGCTCGCCTCGGCCGCCGTCATCGCCCTGGCCGCCTGCACCAGCTCGCCGGCTTCCGCGCCGTCCTCGGCGCCGGCAGCAGGCAACGGTGCCGCGCCGCTGCCGACCACGCCGGCCTCGGCCACCGAGTCGCTGTCCGAGACGGGCAGCACGCTGCTTTATCCGCTGTTCAACTTGTGGGCTCCGGCCTACAAGTCCCGGTTCCCGAACATCACCATCACCACGGCTGGGACGGGCTCGGGCAAGGGCATCTCGCTGGCGGCGGCCGGGACGGCCGACATCGGCGCGTCGGATGCGTACCTGTCAAGTGCCGACGCGACCAAGTTCCCGGACCTGGAGAACATCCCGCTGGCGATCTCCGCGCAGCAGATCAGCTACAACCTGCCGGGGCTGAGCGCTGCGACGCACCTGAAGCTGAACGGGACGGTCCTGGCCGAGATGTACCAGGGCAAGATCACCACGTGGAACAACCCGGCGATCGCGGCGCTGAACCCGGGGATCCCGCTGCCCGGCACCAAGGTGGTGCCGCTGCACCGGTCTGACAGCTCAGGCGACACGTTCTTGTTCACGACCTACCTGTCCCAGCAGGATTCGGCCTGGGCCGGCAGCGTCAGCTATGCCACCACGGTGGCCTGGCCCGCGGTGTCCGGCGCGCTGGCGTTCAAGGGCAACAGCGGCATGGTGACCGGGTGTAAGGCCCATCCGGGCTGCGTGGCCTACATCGGCATCAGCTACCAGTCCAAGACCGCGGCCGCGGGCCTGGGCCAGGCGGCGCTGCTGAACGGCTCGGGCGGCTACGAGCTCCCGAGCCCGGCCACGATCGACGCGGAGGCGGCGGATTTCGCCTCGACGACCCCGGTGAACGGGGCCATCTCGCTGATCGGCGGCTCGGCTTCTGGCGCGTACCCGATCATCAACTACGAGTACGCGATCGTGAGCACGAGCCAGCCGAGTTCGACCAAGGCAACGGACATCAAGGCCCTGCTTCAGTGGATCCTCACCGCGGGCAGCAGCCCGGCGTACCTGTCCGCGGTGCACTTCCAGCCGTTGCCGTCGCAGGTGATGTCCATCTCCGAGGCGCTGGTTGCCAAGATCAGCTGAGCACGGCTGAACCGGTTGCCCGCGATTCGCGTTGACACCAACGGGGTGCCCGGCCGGGCACGCCCCGTAGCCTCTGATGGAGCCCGACACTGCTCGCTTGCTGGACATGTGCAGGTCACACCTGCCACTCTGAATCACGATGCCGGTCAGGGTCGTGACAGAAGCCGAACGAATGCCACGGCGTGCCCGATATCTCATCCCAAAGGGCCTTCCGCGCCGCGGCGAGATGCTGGCTGCCTGCCTGGTGGTCGCGGTCCTGGCCCACGTGCTGTTCGCGCAGCTGACCATCATCCTGGCCGGGGTGTTCGCGCTGACCACCAGGGCGACTAGGTGGCGGCTGTCGTGGCTGCTGGTCCCGGCCGCGATAGGGGCGGTGTGGACCCTGGCGGTGGGCCCGCGGGCAGCGGCCGCCGGGTTCGCCGACGGCCCGGCCAAGGTGGCGGGCTACCTCGGCGCCGGCGGGCACCAGCTTGATCACCTGCTGCACTTCGGGGCCGCGTTCACCGGCGCCGGGGGCTGGCTGCCGCGGCAGCTCCCGCTGGCCATCGTGGCCGGCGCCGCCGAGGCCGCCGTCGTCGGCTGGGTGAGCTGGCTGCACACCGACGAGTTGAACGTGTCGCCGGCCCGCCCCGGCCTGGTGACGGTGGCCCGGCGCGCCCTGGTTAGGCGGGCGATCCGCGCAGGCGGCGTGGTGACCAGGGACGGCGGCTGCCTCGGCGTGGCGGCAGGGTCCGGTGCCCGCGTCACGCTGTCCTGGTCGGAGGCGGCCGGCGGGGTAGCCGTCTGCGGCTCGGCCGGGCAGGACGTGCTGAGCGCGGGCCTCCAGCTGGTCCACGCCGCGGTGCGGCGGCGCAAGCCGGTGGTCGCGGTCGACCTCACGGCCGACCCGGGCCTGCCCGGGCGGCTGGCCGCGGTATGCGCCGGGGCCGGCGTGCCGCTGCAGGTGTTCGGGGACCAGGCGGTCCGCACCGACTCCGGCCGGACGTCGCCCCGGCCCGGCCCGCAAGCCTGCTATGAGCCGTTCCGGCACGGCAGTGCGGGGCAGCGGGCGTCGCTCATCATGGCCATGGTCAGCTGGGACGGGCCCGGCAGTCAGTACCGGCGCAGCTGCTCGGCCTACCTGCAGGACGTGTTCGAGCTGATCGACGCCGCGCCGGGCGACCCCAGGGTGCCGGTGCTGGACGAGGTCATCCACCTGCTGAACCCGATCGCGATGCGGGCCCGCATGGAGCACGTGCCTGGCGCCTACCCGCGTCGTGACGTGCTGGCCGAGCGGACACGGGTGTCGGTGAGCCTGCTGCACGCCGAGCCGGCCACCACGGCCGCGCTCGCCCGGCAACTGCGCGAGCTGCGGACGTCGGCGTTCGGCCGCTGGCTGCGCCCGTCCGGCCAGGGCCCGGCGGCCGAGGTCGACCTGGGCCGGACGCTCGCCGAGCGCGGCGCGGTCCTGTTCCGTCTCGGCGGCCTGGGGCAGCCGGCCTGTTCGGCCATGCTGGCCCGGCTCGTCTGCCAGGACCTGCTGACGGCCAGCGCCGCCCTGCACCGGATCGGCGTGGACGGCGACGGGATCGTCTGGCTGACCGAGTGCGGCTCGATGCCGCGAGCTTCGGTCACCGACGTGATCGCCCGCGGCCCGGGCACCGGGCTGCCGGTGCTCGCGGCGACGACATCCGCGCCGACCGCCGCCGAACTCGCTGAGCTTGCCAACGTGATCGTCGCGCTCCAGATGACCGACGAGGCCGCGCCGCCCGGCCTGGACGGCCTGTCCGCGCTGCGGTCCGGCGAGTTCCAGCTCACGGTCAAGGACCCGGACCGGCTGATCCCGCGCGCGGTGCTCGTCCCGGCGCGGGCGGGGGAAAGCGCGTGACCCAAGCCCGTGCCGACCGCCTCTACCTGGGCTGGCAATATGCCACGCCATACCCGGCGCCGGGACCGCCGCCGCGCAGGCCCACCCCGCCGGAGCACGAACGGCTCGGCCCCGACTGGGCCGCGGCGCAGCGGCGCGAGGAAAACCTGCTGAACCGGCCGCTGCAGGCCGCGTTCGCGGCGGTAGTGGTCATCGGGGCGGTGGCGGTCGTGCTCGGGGCGGTCGGCCGGCTTCCTGTCCTGGTCGCCGGGCTGGTCGTGATCGTGTGCCTGCTGGTCGCGGCGGTCTGCGGCTACGCCCTCTGGCAGGGCGAGCGGGCACTGCGGTCACGGATGGCCGAGGAGCGCAGCCGGGTCGGCAAGATCCGCGCGGCCCAGGAGAGCGAGCTGTTCGCCTGGCAGGCCGAGCACGCCGCCCGGGTTCGCGAGTGGCAGGCGCTGCGCGTCGCGTACGAGAGTCAAAAACGCTGGTACGGCGTCTGCGTGCCGGGCAGCGTCCACCGCGTCGACGTGGCCGGCGGCACGCTGTCCGGCTGGTCGGCGATGCTCACCACGGCCGCCGCGCACCGGCTGGCGGCCGGGGCCGAGGTCACGGTGCTCGACCTGTCCGAGGGTTCTGTCGCCCTTGACCTGGTTGCCTTTGCCCGCCAGTCCGGCGTCGAGCCGCTGGTCCGGGTGCTGCCCGAAGACCTGCCCGGGCTCGACCTGGGCCGCGGACTGGGCGCCAGGGACCTGGCCGACGTGCTGTCACAGGTCGTGGGCGCGACCGCGGAGCAGGGCTCCACCCGCGACCTGGCGTTCGACAACGCCATCTTGGACCGGGTCATCGAGGTGCTTGGCGGAACGGCCACGGTGGGCGCCGTGGCCGCCGCATTGCGGACGCTGGCGCAGGTCGGCAATCCGCGTGAGGACGTCGCCGCCGGGCTGATCAGTTCGGCGCAATCGGACAGGCTCGTCGCGATGTTCGGCCGCGGGGCCGCCGACCGCGTGGTCGTCGAGCGGGCCTGGGTGCTTGAGTCACAGCTGCGCAAGCTGGCCGCCGTGGGCACCGCGCCGGCGCCCGCGCCGCCCAGTGCGCTGCGCGTGCTGGCCGTGGGCAGGCATGCGGGTCCGGTCGAGGCAAAGGTGCTGGCCACCTACCTTGTCGTCACGCTGACACAGGCCCTGCGCGGGGCGCGGCAGCCGCGGCCGTGGCAGCAGACGCTGTTCGTGCTCGGCGCCGACCAGCTGCGGGGCGACACGCTCGACCGGCTCGCCGACGCGTGCGAAACCACTGGAACCGGCCTGGTGCTCGCCTACCGGTCGATCCCGCAGCACGTCAGGCAGCGGCTCGGCCGTGGCAATGCCGTGGTGGCCTACATGCGGCTCGGCAACGCCGAAGACGCCAAGGCCGCCGCCGAGCAGCTCGGCACCGAGCATCGCTTCGTCCTGTCCCAGCTCACCGAGACGATCGGGCTGTCGGTCACCGATACCACCGCGGGCAGTTACACCAGCACCACGGGATCAACCAGTTCGCTGGCCGCGTCGTGGTCGGCCAGCGAGGGCACCAGCAGCGGCACCGGGCGGAGCCGGGCCGGCCACGGCGTCCTGCCGCTGTCCTCCGCCTCGCGCAGCACTCAGGCCGGCGACTCGCGCAGCACCGGGGAAAGCGAATCGGTCAGCGCCGGGATCACCGCGAGCACCGCGTGGGGGATCACGACGTCGAGGGCGGCCGGCGATAGCGAATCCCTCGCCTCCGCCCTGCAGCGGTCCCGAGAGTTCCTCGTCGAGCAGCACGAACTCCAGCAGCTTCCGGCCAGCGCGATGATCGTCAGCTATGCCGGGCCCGGGGGCAGGCAGGTAGTCCTGGCCGATGCCAACCCGGGCATCGGCGGGCTCGGCGTGGCCACGCTGCTGCCGCTCGAGGAGTGCGGGCGGCCGCCCGTCGCGTCCGGCGCGCCTACCCAGGCTCCGGAGCACCGCGCCGCCCGCCGCCCGGACGAGGACCGCCCACCGCCCAACCTGGGCCCGCCGCCGCCCCGCCTGGACTGGCGTCGCCACCGGGGCGGTCATTGACCTCGCGCGGCCGGGCTGATTGGCGCCGGAGCTGACGGCCCGGTACGCGGATCTGGGTCCGGCGGCTAGCGGATAGCATCAGGCCGGTGAGCACAAGCAGCCCGCCGGCGCGCCGGCCAGGTCTTCCCCTCCGCGCCCGCCTGGCCACCACGGTGGGCGGCGCGGCCGGACGTGCGTCGCGGCTGGCCGGCCGCGGCGACGGCTCGGTCATCGGCGGGATCATCGGGCTCCGGCTCAAGCCCGACCTGCTCTCGCTGCTCGCCCGCGGGCGGCAGGTCGTCCTGGTCACCGGCACCAACGGCAAGACCACCACCACCAGGCTGATCACCGCCGCGCTTGGCACGCTGGGCCAGCAGATCGCGTCCAACGCGTTCGGCGCCAACATGGAGGCGGGCCTGGTGGCGGCGCTGGCCCGGGCCCCGGACGCAACCATGGCCGTGCTGGAAGTCGACGAGAAGTACATGCCGGCCATGCTGCGGGCGACGGGCGCACGGGTGGTGACGTTGCTGAACCTGAGCCGGGACCAGATGGACAGGGCGGCCGAGATCTGGCTGCTCGCGCGGCGCTGGCGGGCGGCGCTGGCCGATGCGGACTGCTGGGTCATCGCCAACGCCGACGACCCGCTGGTGGCCTGGGCGGCCGGGCAGGCGCGGAAGGTCACCTGGGTGGCCGCCGGACAGCGGTGGCACGACGACTCCTGGTGCTGCCCCAACTGCGGGTCGCACCTGCGCCGTGACGGCGACGACTGGCATTGCGGCGAATGCCCGAACCGGCGGCCACCGGTCAGCTGGGTGCTCGCGGGCGACGAGGTGATCGACCCGACCGGCCGGTCCCGGCCCCTGAACCTGATCCTGCCCGGACGGGCCAACCGGTCCAATGCCGTGGTCTCGTTCGCGGTCGCGGAGGTGTTCGGCGTCGGCGTCGCGCAGGCGGCGGACGCCGTCCAGCAGGTACGTTCGGTCGCGGGCCGGTACACGCAGGTCCTGCGCCGGGGCTGCGTCCTGCGGCTGCTGCTGGCCAAGAACCCGGCCGGCTGGCTGGAGGCGCTCGATGTGCTGACGTCGCCGCCGGTTCCCGTCATGCTGGCGGTGAACGCCCAGGTGCCGGACGGCAAGGACACGTCATGGCTGTGGGACGTCGACTACCGTCGTCTGCGCGGGCGGCCGGTGTTCGTGACCGGCGAGCGCGGGACCGACCTGGCGGTGAGGCTGGAAGCCGACGAGGTGAGCTTCCGCGTGGTCGGCAGCGTCGACGAAGCGGTTGACCTGGCCCGCAGCCCTTCCATGGACGTGATCGCCAACTACACCGCGTTCCAGCAGATCCGCGCGCTGCTGGGGCGCACGGCCTGAGTCGCGGGACAGGAGAAGCGATGAACGCCGCAGCTTTCGGCCAGGGCTACCGGTCAGGGGGACCGTCCGCCGTCCGGCTCGTCTGGATCTACCCGGACCTGCTCAGCACCTATGGCGACCGCGGGAACCTGCTCGTGCTGGCCCGGCGGGCCAGGCTACGCGGCATCCCGGTCGAGATCGCCGAGGTCAACTCCGACCAGCGGGTCCCCGCCCGGGGCGACATCTACCTGATGGGCGGCGGCGAGGACCTGCCGCAGATCCTGGCCGCGCGCCGGCTCCGGGCCGACGGAGGGCTGGCCGCAGCCGCGAGCCGCGGCGCCGTCGTGTTCGCCGTTTGCGCCGGGTACCAGATCGTCGGCGCGGAGTTCGGCGGTGCGGAGGGGGAGCCAGTCCCCGGCCTGGGGCTGCTGGACATCCGCAGCGGCCGGGGCGAGCGGCGCGGAGTCGGCGAGGTCACCGCAGACGTCGATCCCGCGCTGGGCGTCGAGCGGCTCACCGGCTTCGAAAACCACCAGGGCGTCACCCGGCGCGGCCCGGGA
>Ga0335075_10000995_pt1 | contig 47750 bp, 43 predicted proteins | sample Lox_Sample_24_FD_206723 | JGI IMG/M metagenome (GOLD analysis project Ga0335075, IMG submission 206723) | Soil microbial communities from Loxahatchee National Wildlife Refuge, Florida, United States - Lox_Sample_2.4 | ecosystem: Environmental > Terrestrial > Soil > Wetlands | place: USA... | reverse complement strand
TCGGCGACATCGAGCGTCAGGGTCGCGATCTCTCCCTGGCAGGCGAGATGCCAGTGCCGATAACGCGCGGGTTCGGTGTCGAAGGTGATCATCGCCGCTCCACCGGCCATGATCATAGCCCCTGACGGGAGGATATGCTTTCCTTTCCGCGGACCGGCCGCCGATCTTTGGCGCGGGCGCAAGCGGACGGCCGAGAATGATCGCCCCCGGGGAGGATCGCCGATGGACGGCGCCCGGTACAACGCCGCAGCCGATCTGATCGGCCGCAATCTCGCCGCCGGTCGCGCGCGGAAGATCGCAGTCATCGATGATCGCGGCAGTTACACCTATGCCGATCTTGCCGAGCGGGCCGGCCGCTGTGCCGCGGCACTCGGCCGTCTCGGGGTGATGCCCGAGCAGCGGGTGCTGCTCTGTCTCCATGACGGCATCGATTTCCCGACCGCGTTTCTCGGCGCGATCCAGGCCGGAATCGTCCCGGTCGCAGTCAACACCCAGCTCGGCGCCGATGCGTTCGCCTTCATGCTGGCCGACAGCCGGGCGCGCGCGGTCATTGTCTCGGCGCCGATCCTGCCGGTCGTGGAGGCGGCGTTGGCGCGGCTCGCACCGCCCATGCCCCGGCTGATCGTTTCGGGTGGGCGGACGGAAGCGGACCACAATTTGGCCGCGCTCCTTGCCGCTGCGCCCGCGGTGGCCGATCCTGCCGCGACCCATCCCGACGAACCCTGCTTCTGGCTCTATTCATCGGGCTCGACCGGCCGGCCGAAGGGCACCGTGCACCTGCATGCGAGCCTCGCTGAGACCGCCGAGCGCTACGCCGTCCCGGTGCTCGGCATGGCCGACAGCGATGTCGTGTTCTCGGCGGCGAAGCTGTTCTTCGCCTACGGTCTCGGTAACGCGCTGACCTTTCCGATGGCGGTGGGAGCGACCAGCGTGCTGACCGCCGAGCGCCCATCGCCGGCCGTAGCGGCGGACATGTTGCGCCGGCATCAGCCGACCATCTTCTGCGCGGTGCCCACTCTCTACAACGCGATGCTCGCCGACCCTGATCTGCCGCGTCCCGAGGAGCTGGCGCTGCGCCGCTGTGTTTCGGCCGGCGAGCCGCTGCCGGCGGAGATCGGCCGGCGCTGGTCGCGGCGGATCGGGGTGGACATCCTCGACGGTCTCGGCTCGACCGAGATGCTGCACATCTTTCTCAGCAACCGGCCGGGCGAGGTGCGCTACGGCACGACCGGCAAGCCGGTTCCGGGCTATGCCGTGCAAATCGTCGATGAGACGGGGCAGGAGGTGCGGCGCGGCGAGATCGGCGACCTCCTGGTGCGCGGCCCGACTGCTGCCGCTCACTACTGGAACAATCGCGAGCGCAGCCGGACGACGTTTCTCGGCCCGTGGACGCGCACCGGCGACAAATATTTCGAGGATCAGGACGGCTACTTCGTCTATTGTGGGCGCAGCGACGACATGCTGAAGGTCAACGGCATGTATGTCTCGCCGGCCGAGGTCGAGGCGGCACTGATCAGCCACGACGACGTGCTCGAAGCTGCCGTGGTCGGCGCGCCCGATGACGACGGCCTAATCAAGGCCAAGGCGTTTATCGTGGCCAAGCCCGGCATCACCGCGGATGAGTCCCTGGCGCGAGCCCTCGCGGCGCACGCGAAGACCTTGCTGGCGCCGTTCAAATGTCCGCGCTGGATCGTTTTTCTCGATGAGTTGCCAAAGACCGCGACCGGCAAGATCCAGCGCTTCAAGCTGCGCGAAGCCGACGCCGCATCGCAGCCCTCACCTATCGCGATATGCGGTTAAGTTGAAGTGATCTTCCAACTCGTCATGGCTGGGTTTGATCCGGCCATCCATCCGCCATCCATATCGATCCCCGGGACGAGCCTGGGGATGACGAAAGGATAGGGTGGCTCAGCCTAAACGGATCATGCTCTAGCCGAAACCGGCGGGGCCGAGCACTATTTCGATGCCGATCGCAAACAGCGCGACCCCGCCGAGGATTTCGACGACCCGGCCGTAGCGTTCGCCGAGCACGCGGCCGAGCAGGATGCCGAGGGTGGTCATCAGCAGCGTCGCCATGCCGATCGCCAGCGCCGGGGCGAAGATGCCGATCCCAAGCAGCGCCAGGGTGACCCCGACGGCCATCGCATCGATGCTGGTGCCGATCGCGGTGACGACGAGGAGCCGCGCCGAATGCCGCTTTGGCCGCGCTTCCTCGGCGGACCGCCGCAACCCGTCCCAGACCATCTTGGCGCCGATCGCGGCGAGGACGGCGAGGGCCAGCCAGCGATCGACCGCCGCGATATAGGCGCTCGCTGCGGCACCGGCGGCCCAGCCGATGGTCGGCATGATCGCCTCGACCAGGCCGAAGATCAGGCCGCAGCGCAGGGCCTCGGTAAAGGGCGGCCGATCGAGCGCCGAACCCTTGCCGAGGGAGGCGGCAAATGCGTCGGCCGACATGCTGAAGGCGAGAATGACCGTAGCGAGAGAACTCATTTTGGGGGCCGCCGGACGAGAGCAGCACGCGGCCCGGAGCCGGCCGGAACGGCCCCGGAAGCGTACTGGTCTCGCCAAGCAGAAGCCGGGCCGGTGGCCGCCCTTGCGCCGGCCGCCTGAGCCTCTGCCGCCCGTGCCACGCGCCGCAGCGCAAGCCTGTTGACACGGGCCCGCCTCGAAATGGCGGAAGCTACTCCCCAATCCCTGGCGGATTACGACCTGTCGCCGGCGCTGTCAATCATGCAGGTCGACGGGTTCACGGCCAGGCGGTGCGGATCGCGGCCGGGGCGGCATCGAGCTTGAGGATCCCCTCCGGGGTCAGCGTGCCATTCTGCCAGCGAAACACATCGAGGCCGTGGTCGATCATCGATTCGACGAAGATCGTGCCGCCATCCTTGGTAAAGGCGATGCCTTGCGACCAGCGGCCGCCCGGTGCGGAGGCGAGCTTGCGCAGGTTCGCGCCGTCGACCGCAAACAGTACCAGGGTGCCGTGGTCGTGGTATAGCCACGAGCCGGCGGGCTTGGTCGAGCCCTCGATGTCGCCGACCGCGAGATACTTGCCGTCGGGCGAGAATTTGAGCCCTTCCGGGGAGTGACCGACGGCAACGGTCGCGACCGTGCGGAACGGGTGCTGTGTCAGGTCGACCAGGCTCACCGTGTCGATGTCGCCATTGCCGCGCCCCATATTCGAGACCGCCGCCAGGGTGCCGGCGCGGTTGATGTCGAGCGTGTAGGGGCTGAGACCGGTGGTCACCGGGCGCGGGTCGATCGTGACCTTGGTGCCATCGATATGCAGCACGCTGACCAGATTGTCGCCATAGCGGGTCAACAGCGCGGTCTTGCCATCGGGCAGAAACTTGACCGAGCTTGGCATCCCCTTCGGACTGCCGAGATCGAGCTTCCCGGCCGGCTGCAGCCGCTGGTCGGCGATCGTGAAGATCGACACGGTGCCCTCGGCGCGATTGGCGACCAGCGCCAGCTTGCCATCCGGCGAGACCGACACCTCGTTGGCGCCCGCCCCGGCGGTCACCTGCTGCACGATTTTGCGCGGCGAGGCGGTCAGATCAATGACCGAAACACGATTGTCGGGGATGATCTTGTCCGGGTTCTGCGGGTCGATCCGGGTCGCCGAAGTGACGATCGCGTAGCTCTCATCGGGGGCGATCCAGATCGAGGTCGGAGCGCCGACCACGCTCGCCGGCGCGTCGACGGTGGCGATGACCTTGAACGGATAACGCGCAACGTCGATGACCGAGACTGTGTCGGGCGGCGCGTTCTTGGCGGCACCCATGACGCCATTGCGGTTGACGCTGTGGTTGTCGTTGGCGGTGACGACAAGGTCGGCCGAGGCGGAGCCGGCGAGACCGCCAAGGAGTGCTGCGGCGAGCGCGCCGACCGCGGCCCGCCGCAATGGGCGATTCATGGTTTCCTCCCATGGCATCGGCAGAGTGCCGGCCGGCAGCCGGTCGTTATCCGCTCGCCGGCCGGCGGTCGCACCGGGTTAGCCGGCGAAATGGCGCATCAGCCAGGCGAGGGTTTCCTCGGGCGCCTCTTCCGGCACGTAATGGCCGCAGGGCAGGGCGCCGCCATAAGCATCGGTCGCATAATGCCGCTGCCAGACCGACAGCACGTCGCCATGCACGCCCTCGGTATGGCTTCTCGCTCCCCAGATCACCAGCAACGGCAAGGTGATCTTATGCCCGGCTTCGAAATCCGCCTTGTCCATCTCGAAATCGCAGGTGACGCAGGCGCGGTAGTCGGCGCACGATCCCTTGATCGTCTTCCAGTTGAAGCAGCGGACATATTCGGCAAACGCCTCGGGATCGAAAAAGCCGAGACCGATACCGGGCTTCGACAATTTCTTTTCCATGTACCATTGCGCCGGCACCCCGGCCATCATCCGCTCAGGAAAGTCATAGGGCTGCGCCATCAGCGCCCAATGCCAGGAGCGCAACGCCCATTCCTTCGAAGTGTGGGTCCAGATGTGGTGGTTGGGCAGGATGTCGATCAGTGCCGCGCGCTTGACCCGGTCGGGATGGTCGAGGCACATGCGCGCGGTGGTGCGCGCCCCACGATCGTGCCCGGCGACAAAGAACTCGCGATAGCCGAGCTTCTCCATCACCTCGACCTGGTCCTGCGCCATCGCCCGGAACGAGTAGTTGATGTTGTTCTCGCCGGCATCGTCGGGGCCGACACTGTCGCCATAGCCTCTGAGATCGGCACAAACGACATGGAACTGCTGGGCGAGGCGCGGCGCGATCTTGCCCCAAGAGGCATGGGTCAACGGGTTGCCGTGCAGCAACAGCAGTGGCGGGCCGTCGCCGCCGTGGCGCAGATTGATGCGCGCCCCCGAGGTCTCGATCTCGGTCCGGGTGAACCCTTCGAACATGTCTCTTCTCCTTGGCCGGCACAGACAGCGCGCTCAACCTAGCGGCTTCGATCGACAGTTGCGAGGGCGGGCTTTCACGGTTACCCCGACGCGGGTAATATCGGCGTGGCAGACCTGTCGGACGAGGGTGTGGTGGGGGACCGCCGGTTCGTCGTCGAGTTGATCAAGCCGTCGCATTACGATGATAGCGGCTATGTGATCCAGTGGTGGAAATCCTGGATCCCGTCGAACTCGCTGGCCTGTCTTTACGGGCTCGCCGCCGATATCGCCCGCCGCCGCGCGCTCGGTGCCGATGTCGCGCTCGAAATCCATGCCTATGACGAATGCCACACGGTGATCCCGGTCGGCCGCATCATCCGCCGGATCAAGGCGGCCGATGCCGGGCTCGTCTGCCTGGTCGGGGTGCAGTCGAACCAGTTCCCGCGGGCGATCGATCTGGCGGCGCGGTTTCGGGCCGCCGGGGTCGCTGTCGCGATCGGCGGCTTTCACGTCTCCGGCTCAATCGCCATGCTGCCGCAACTGCCGCCCGATCTCGAACGCGCGCGGCAGACCGGAGTGACGCTCTTTGCCGGCGAGGCGGAAGGGCGGCTCGAAAGGCTGTTTGCCGATGCGCTCGCCGGCCGGCTTGAGCCGATCTACAATTTCATGGACGATCTCCCCGCCCTGCAGCAGCAGGTGACGCCGTTTCTGCCGGCGGCGATCACGCGCCGCTACGGCGAAAGCCTCGGCGCCTTTGACGCCGGCCGCGGCTGCCCGTTCCAGTGCAGCTTTTGCACGATCATCAACGTCCAGGGCCGCAAATCCCGCTGGCGCGATGCCGATGATGTCGAGCGCCTGGTGCGTGCCAATCTCGCCCAGGGCGTGTTCCGCTTTTTCATCACCGATGACAATTTCGCGCGCAACCGCAACTGGGAGGCGATTTTCGACCGCCTGATCCGGATGCGTGAAGAGGAAAGTCTCGGCCTGCAATTCATCATCCAGGTCGACACCTTGTGCCACCGCATCCCGAATTTTGTCGAGAAGGCAGCGCGCGCCGGCTGCAAGCGGGTCTTTGTCGGCCTCGAAAACATCAATCCCGACAATCTTCTGTCGGCGAAGAAAAAGCAGAACCGGGTGCATGAATACCGGCAGATGTTTCTCGCCTGGCGGGCGCAGAAGGTGATCACCTATGCCGGCTACATCCTCGGCTTTCCCAGCGACACGCCGGAGCGGATCGCCCAGGACATTGCCACCGTGCAGCAGGAATTACCGGTCGATCTGCTGGAATTTTTCATCCTGACGCCATTGCCGGGCTCGGCCGACCATCAGGCGCTCGATGCGAAGCGGGTGTGGATGGACCCCGATATGAACAAATACGATCTTGAGCACGTCACCACCGGCCATCCGGTCATGACCGCGCAACAATGGCAGGAGGTCTACCGCCAGGCCTGGCATCTCTATTATTCGCCGCAGCACATCGAGACCATATTGCACCGGGCCAAGGCGAGCGGCATCAAGCCGGTCCGGCTCCTCAACCACATCCTGCAATTTTACTTCACCTTCATTCAGGAAAACGTGCATCCGCTGCAGGGCGGTTATTTCCGCCGCAAGGTCCGGACGAGCCGCCGCTCGGAGCTGCCGCGCGAGAACCCGTTATTTTTCTATCCGCGCCGGGTCTACGAGGTGGCCGAGACCCACATCAGGCTCGCTCTCTTTTACCGTCGGCTGCATCGCATCCGCCGCAGGGTCGAGCGCGATCCGCGCCCCTACACCGATCCGGCGTTGATCCCGTTTGCCGAGCCGGTGGCCCAGCCGCGGCGCGACCCGACACGGCCTGTCGCAGTTTCCGACGCCATCGCCTAGCTACCGGCGTTGCCGCATAACTGCAGCGGCAACCTGCCGTCGCTCGGCCCCGTGGCCTGCTGATCAGCCCGAGGCGCCGAATTCGAGGCGCTCGCCGGTCAGGAAGGTCGCATAGAAATAGAGCTCGGCATCAAGTGCGCGCTTGATGTTGCCGGCCCGGCGAAAGCCGTGCTGCTCGCCGTCGAACAACAGATAGAGTGACGGGATCTGCCGCCGGCGCAGGGCTTCGACCATTGCTTCGGCCTGCTCGGGAGGGACCACGCGGTCCTCGGCACCCTGAAAAAACGCGACCGGGACCGACAATAGCTGTGCGCTGTGCACCGGCGAGCGGGCGATGTAGAGGTCGCGACGCCCGGGGTAGGGGCCGATCAGCCCGTCGAGGTAGCGCGATTCGAATTTGTGGGTGTCCTTGGCCAGGGCTTCGAGGTCGCTGACCCCGTAATAGCTGGCCCCGGTCCTGAACTCGTCGCGGAAGGTCAGCACCGCGAGCGTCGTATAGCCGCCGGCACTGCCGCCGCTGATCGCCCAACGCTGCGGGTCGATCCGCCCGGCCCGCGCCAGGTGACGCGCACCATTGACGCAATCGGCGACATCCACGACACCCCATTGGCCTTGCAGCCGCAGCCGGAACTCGCGGCCATAACCGGTGCTGCCGCCGTAATTGACATCGAGCACCGCGAAGCCGCGGCTCGTCCAATATTGCGTGCCCCAGCTCAGTGTGGTCGAGGCGGCGGCGGTCGGGCCGCCATGGCAATGCACGATCAGCGGCGGCAATTGGCCCTTGGGTGCGGCAAACTCGCAATTGCGTGGCGGGTAGAACAAGCCATGGGCTTGCACGCCGTTATCGGTATCGAACGTCACCGGCTCGGGCTCCGACAGATAGCCGCGATAGGCCGCGACGTCCTGCGTCGTCGAGAGCCGCAGTTCGGTGGTGCGACCGGAGGCGAGGTCGAGTTCGACGATTGCCGGCGGGCTCGACGGCGAGCCGCCGCGGAACCAGACCCGCCCGCCGGCGGCGCGCACCGATGAGATGTCCCGGTAGGGTGTGGCGATCTCGCCGGTCTGGAGCGAACCGGGATCGATCGAGCCAAGGCGATTTACACCATTCTGCGTATAGCTGCACACGAGCTGCCGCGCCGAGGCGAAGGCGTAGGCCGACATGCGGAAATTCCACTGCGGGCGGCCGAATTCCGCGGCCAGTGGCCAGACCGGCTCGATCGTGTGAGCACCGGCGCGGTGGAGGTTCCACCAGCGGCCGCCCAGCCCCGGTTGGGAGCGGTCGGAAATGAAATAAAGGACACCGTCCGGCGACCATTCGGGTTGGAAGATCGACTCGTCGCTACCGCCGGCAACCAGCCGCTTGCTGCCGATCGTGCCGTCAGCCGCGAATTCGCCGACCCACAATTCGCAGCCGAGCCACGGCATCAGCGGATGGTCCCATTCGAGCCAGGCGAGCTGCCTGCCATCGGGGCTGAGGCGCGGCGCAGCATAAAAATCCCGGCCGGATTGCAGCATGCGCACCGGGCGCGAGCCGTCGGGCGTGATCTCGACCAGCGTGTTGACCGGCTCGCGGGCACCGGTCGTGTGGTCCTCGCGCACCCAGATCAGCCGCCCGCGAGAGGCGTCGAACACGCCGTCGGCATAGCGCAGCCCGCGCGGCCGGCCGGGCTCCGGGGTGATCGCGATCGGTGCCGCACCGCCTTCCTGGCGGTAGAGACGCTGGTCCGCGTCGTTGCTGAAATAGACGACACCGGCGCTGACCAGATAGCTGCCGCCACCATATTCGTGCACCCGGCTGCGCACATTGAACGCGGGACCGCCGCCTGCGGGCAGCGGTGGGGTCACGTCGACGGTCGTGCCGTCGGCGGCACGGCGCACCAGCACCGAGCGACCGCCTTCCTGCGGGCGCGATTCGAGCCAGTAGATAGCGCCGCCTTCGAGCTGGATCTCGCCGAGCCCGATCGATGAGGCGACGATCAAATCCGAGGTGATCGGCGATGACCAGGAGCCGTAAGGGGCGGTTCGTGCATCGGGCATGACGGTCTCGGCGCAGTATCGGCACAAGCCTGGGCAAAACATCCGTTCGGCCGAAGGGCCGGGACGAAAAGCGACAAGGCTGCGCTTTGCATTCCGGCTCGGCGGAGCCATTCTATCGCATCAGACAGCCTGTCGAGGCGAGACCAATGGCCTTTTCCCTGATCAACGAGACGAGCGGCGCGACATCGATCCTCGCCCTGGCCAAGGAGCGGCTCTCATCATGGCTCGAGGCGGCGCCCGAATACGAACGCAATTGGCTGCGGGCGATCGGCTTTGCGGCGGAGGCGGGCAAGGTGGCACTGGTGCCGGGGGCGACGGGCGGGCTCGCGCGGGTGCTGGTCGGACTCGGCGATGGCGGTGATGCAACAACTTCGATCTGGGCGCTCGCCGGGTTGCCCGAGGCGTTGCCCGAAGGCAACTACCGGCTCGAGACCGCGCCGGACGGGGCCGATCCAAACCAGCTCGCGCTCGGCTGGGCGCTCGGCACCTACGCCTTCGCGCGCTACCATACCAAACCGGCCACGGGTGCGGCACTGGTCTGGCCCGCGGGTACCGATCGCGGCCGGGTCGAGCGCCTCGCCCGCGCGATCTTTCTGGCGCGCGACCTCGTCAACACGCCGGCGGGCGATCTCGGCCCGGAAGAACTGGCGGCGGCCGCGACACGGGTCGCCGAGAGTGCCGGCGCCTGTCATCGCGTCATTGTTGGCGATGAGCTGATTGCCGAGAATTATCCGACGATCCATATGGTCGGCCGCGCCAGCACGCGTGCACCCCGCCTCGTCGATATCGTCTGGGGCGAGCCATCGGCGCCCAAGGTCACGTTGGTCGGCAAGGGCGTGTGTTTCGACAGCGGCGGCCTCGACCTGAAGCCCGCCGCGGGCATGCGGCTGATGAAAAAGGATATGGGCGGCGCCGCGATCATGCTCGGCCTCGCCCAGGCGATCACCGATGCGCGGCTGCCCGTCCGGCTGCGCGTGCTGCTGCCCTGTGTCGAGAATTCGGTCTCGGGGGATGCGATGCGGCCGATGGACGTCGTGCGCACCCGCAAGGGATTGACCGTCGAGATCGGCAACACCGATGCCGAGGGGCGGCTGATCCTGTGCGACGCGCTGGCCGAGGCCGCGACCGAACAGCCGGACTTGCTGATCGACATGGCGACCCTGACCGGAGCGGCGCGGGTGGCGCTCGGCCCCGAACTGCCGGCGCTGTTCTGCAACGACGATCGGCTCGCCGACGGGCTGCTAGACGCGGCCGGCGCCGAAGCCGATCCGATCTGGCGGATGCCGTTGTGGAAGCCCTACCGCAAATTGCTCGACAGCAAGGTGGCCGACCTGAACAACGTGTCGGACGGGCCCTATGCCGGCGCCATCACCGCCGCACTCTATCTGCAGGAATTTGTCGCGCCCGATATCCCCTGGGCACATTTCGATGTGATGGCGTGGAACCCGCAGAGCCGCCCCGGCCGCCCCGAAGGCGGCGAAGCCACCGCACTCCGGGCACTCTACGCCTATCTCGCGCAATCCTTTGGCTAACCGCGTTGCTCACGAATGTCCGGTCGCGCTGCGTGCCGCATCGATCGCCCGCCACAGTTTTTCCGCGGTCGCCGGCGGCTCGACCGGCGGCGCGCCGATCTGCGCCAGCGCGTCGTTGATCGCGTTCATCGTCGCCGGGATCGCACCCAAGGTGCCGGCCTCGCCGACCCCCTTGACGCCGAGCGGGTTGTGCGCGGTCAGGGTCGGGTTGTTGGCGAGCCGGAAATCGCACAGATCATCGGCGCGCGGCATGGCGTAATCCTGGAACGAGCCGGTCAGGAGCTGCCCGCTCATCGGGTCGTAGATCACCTGCTCCAATAGCGCCTGGCCCACCCCCTGGACCACGCCGCCATGGATCTGGCCCTCGCATAGGAGCGGATTGAGGACGCGGCCGACATCATCGACTGCGCTGTAGCGAGTGATCTCGACCGCACCCGTTTCCCTGTCGATCTCGACCTCGCAGATATGCGCGCCGCTCGGAAAGGTCGCCGCACCCGCCGGGCCGAAATTCGCCCGCTCGGTAAAGCCGGCATCGAGATCGTTCGGCAGCCAGTTCGAATCGAATGATTGCCGTGCGACCTCGGTCAATCCGACCGAACGGTCGGTGCCCGAGATCGTGAACCGGCCGCTCTGGAAGGTGACATCGTCGGCGGCGGCCTCCATCATCTGCCCGGCGATCCGGCGGCCCTTGTCGATCAGTCGGTCGGCCGCGACGACAATCGCCGAGCCGGCGAGCTGGGCCGAGCGCGAGCCGAAGGTACCGATCCCCATCGTTACGAGGTCGCTGTCGCCATAGCGGTATCGGATCCGGTCGGCGTCGATGCCGAGTTTTTCCGACAGGATCTGCTTGAAGGTCGTGCCATGGCCTTGGCCGTGATCCATGCTGCCGGTGATCAGCACGACGCCGCCCGCCGGGTCGAAACGGATTTCGGCATGCTCATAGTCGCGCCCGCCGGTCGCGGCGACCGTGGTTGCGACGCCGATGCCGAGGAGCCGGCCGCGTGCCGCCGCTGCGGCGCGGCGCTCGGCAACTCCGTCATATCCGGCGAGTGCCAGACAATCCTCGAGGTTCTTGACGAAATCTCCCGAATCATAGGTCTGTCGCAGCGCCGTCGTGAACGGCATTGCGGCGAGCGGGATCGTGTTGCGGCGGCGCAGCACCGCCGGCTCGATGCCGAGCTCGCGCGCCGCCCGGTCGATCATCGTTTCGACCACATAGAGCGGTTCGGGCCGGCTGCCGCCGCGATAGGGGGCCGTCGTCATCGTGTTGGTCAGCGCCGCGGTGACCTGGGCATGGATCGCCGGAATCCCGTAGGTGTTGACAAGGCAGCCGAGGCCGATCGTCAGCGGGATCGTCGGCCGGTCGGTCGAAAAATAGGCACCGATCGCCGATTGCCAGCGTGCGCGCAACGCGAGAAACCGGCCATCCCGGTCGAGCGCGAGCTCGGCCTCGACAATGCTGCCGCGGCCCTGTTCGTCGCTGGCCAGCCCTTCGCCGCGCTCGGCGATCCAGCGCACCCGTCGCCCGGTCAGCTCGGCCGCCCATAGCGACAGCGCATATTCGGGGTAGCAGCCGCCTTTCATGCCAAAGCCGCCACCCATATTGTCGCACACCACCCGGATCTGGTGCTGCGGCAGCTTGAAGATGTGGTTGGCAAGCGCCGCACGGGTCGCATGCACCGACTGGATCGTGCAGCGGATCGTGTAGCGGTCCTGGAACGGGTCGTATTCGGCGATGCAGCCGCGCGGCTCCATCGAATTGGCGGTGATGCGGCTGGTGCGGATTTCGTCGCGCACGATGCGGTCGGCGCGCGCGAAGGCTGCCTCGACCGCCGCCTGGTCGCCGATCTCGTGGAAAAACGCCTCGTTGCCCGGGTTCTCGTCCCACACCGCCGGTGCGCCGGGTGCCAGTGCCGCCGCGGCGGTGACCACGGCGGGCAGCAGCTGGTAATCGACTTGGATCAGTTCGGCCGCGTCCCTGGCCTGGTCGAGCGTGTCGGCGACGATGAACGCGACCGGGTCGCCGACATAGCGCACCCGGCCCTGCGCCAAGAGCGGCTGCGGGCAGACAAAGGCCGGGCTGCCATCACGGCGCCGGCGGCGGATGCCGGGCATCAGCGTGCCGAGACCGCGGCGGCGCAGATCCTCGCCGATCAGCACCGCGAGTACACCGGGGGCGGCCTTCGCCCGAATGGTGTCGATCCCGACGATCCGTGCATGCGCATGCGGCGAGCGCAGCACCCAGCCGCGCGCATCATCGTGCCGGCCGGCATCGTCGACATAGCGGCCGTGACCGCGCAGCAGCCGCAGATCCTCCTCGCGCCGCACTTTCTCGCCGATCGCCTGCACACTCATGATCGTCGCTCCGCAATGTCGCCGCCACCGATCTGCACCCGCCGAGCCGGCCCCGCAGCCGCACGACAATATCGCATCGGCGCCGCAGGAACGATGCGCCGCGCGAAAACCGCATCGGCGCCGCAGGAACGACGCGGCGCGTGAGGCTGGCGGCCGTTCTCCGCCCGGTTGGCCCCGTTCAGCGACGGCCGAGGCTGTGCCCGGCGAAGGCATGGCCAAAGCGGTGCATCAGATGGTGGTGGAACATCCTATGGCCAAGGCGGTGACGGAACGGTGCAAAGCGCGTCGCGACGACGATCGCCGGGGCGAAGCCGAAAAACCACGGCGACCCGTCCCAATCCGCCGGGAACAGCCCGGGGTAGGTGTCGTCGAATGGCTCGATTTCGGCGGCGGGCGGCGCGACCACATAGAGCTGCGGCGGCAGTCCGGGGGTGTATTGGATGATCCGCCAGCCTCCATCCGGTTGCTGGCACGCCTCGACCGTCGCCTGCAGCCGCTTGGCACCGACGATGACCGGGACCGGGTAACGGCTGCACGCCGCCGGGATCGTCTGATAGGGCTGGCAGGCGGTGCAGCCGAGCAGCACGGCAAGGGCCGGGACCAGGCGCATCATTGCCTCCGGTCCCCGATATGGTGTGCCCCGGCCGGGTTGTCGAAACCGTTCGCCGCGGCGCGCCGAAGCGGACTGGCCGAAGCGGATTGGCCGAAGCGGATCGGCGTGGATGACGCCTGCCGGCGCGCCGGCTAGGATCGTGGCCCGCACGGAGTTGCAGAGAGGAGGCTGGCCATGGCACCGACCTTGAAAAATCCCGCCCGCGAGCGGCTCGAAGCCGGCGCGTTGGCGATCGGCGTCGGCATCCGCCAGGGTCGCACCGTCGATACCGCCGCGATCATGAGAGCCTGCGGCTATGACTGGCTGTTCCTCGACCTTGAGCACAATTCGATGGATCTCGACACTGCGGTGCAGATCTCGGTCGCCGCCCTCGGTGCCGGCATCGCCCCGATCGCGCGGGTGCCGGCCGGGCAGCACTGGCTCGCCACCCGCATCCTCGACGGCGGCGGGCTCGGTATCGTCATGCCGCATGTCGACACCGCCGAAGAGGCGCGCACGATCGCCGACCATCTGCGCTATCCGCCGCGCGGCCACCGCTCGATCGCCGGCGGATTGCCGCATTTCGGCTATGTCCCGGTCTCGACAGCGGACGCGACCGCCGCGATCGACGCCGCGACCCTGGTCGTCGTCATGCTGGAGACCCCGAAGGCGATCGAGAACGCCGCGGCGATCGCCGCCGTACCCGGCATCGATTCATTGCTGATCGGCACCAGCGATCTCTCGATCGAGCTCGGCATTCCCGGTCAATTCGAGGACCAGCGGATCGTCGCCGCCTACCGCACGGTCGTCGAGGCGTGTCGGGCGCATGGCAAATACGCCGGCATCGGCGGGATCTACGACGACGCGCTGTTGCGCCGCTATATCGGCATGGGGGTGCGGCTGGTGATCGCCGGCAATGATCTAGGGTTTATGATGAGCGCCGCGACGGCGCGCGCCGGCGTGGTCCGCGGCTGCCTCTGAGGCGCGGCTCTCGTTGCGGTGTTGCCGCGACCGCTGCCGGAAGTTGATGGGAACCGCCGCCTATCGGTCCGCGATCGTGCCGGCGGCATGCGCATAGGCGGCGGCGAGCCGGCTGTCCTGCAGCAATTCGACGGGATCGCACTGGTAGAGCTCGCACAGTGCCGCCAGATCGGCAAAGCGAATGCGCCGCGCACCGGTCTCGATCCGATGATAGGAGAGCCGCTTCATGCCGAGGAGCCGAGCGGCGCCCTCCTGGGTCAGACCGAGTGTGCGGCGGCGCCGGCGCAACCCGGCGCGGATGCAAGCCTGGGGATCATCACGCTGCCGCACAACCGTGTCCTCTCGAGGTGAGCTGAACAATCTTGCGCTGAGCTGCGTCGCCCGGCGGGCGGATTGCGAGGTGCGAATTGCCACCGGTCGCGGCCCTGTTGCAGATGCTTCAGGGCGCAGTTTATCGCACGGCTTGCGCTATTTGTCAATTTAGAAATATGATATCCGCAAAGACGATCGGCTTGCACCGCCCGATTTGTCAGGGCGATGCGGGGCGAAATCGGTGGTCGGGGTAGGATGGAGCAGGCGATGGAATTTTCGCTATCCGACGATCTCGCTGCGCTGAAGGAGCGCACCGAACGTTTTGTCCGGGAGCGGGTCATTCCGTTCGAAGGCGATCCACGGCAGACGGCGCACGGTCCTGCCCCGGATTTGCGGCGCGAGTTGGTGGCGTTGGGGCGCGCGGCCGGGCTGCTCTCGCCGCATGTCGGGCGCGAATGGGGTGGGCTCGGGCTCGACCATCGCGGCCGGGCGGTGGTGTTCGAGGCGGCCGGCTATTCGCCGCTCGGCCCGGTGGCACTCAACTGCTTTGCGCCCGATGAAGGCAACATGCACCTCATCGAACGCGTCGCCGACGGGCAGCAGAAGGAACGTTGGCTCAAACCGTTGGCGGCGGGTGAGATACGGTCGTGCTTTATGATGACCGAGCCTGCGCCGGGCGCCGGATCGGACCCGTCGATGCTGCGCACCACGGCGCGGCGGGCGCCGGACGGCAATCGCGGCGACTTTGTCATCGATGGCGAGAAATGGCTGATCACCGGTGCTGTTGGTGCGGAATTCGCAATCATCATGGCGAAAACCGATACTGATTGCGGCGGGCCGGCGGGGGCGACGATGTTTCTGGCACCAATGTCCGCCCCGGGGATCGTTGTCGAGCGGGTGCTCGACACGCTCGACCGGTACATGTCGGGCGGCCATGCGGTGGTCCGCCTCGACGGGCTGCGGGTGCCGGAGAGTGCCGTGCTCGGCCGGATTGGCGAAGGCTTCCGCTACGCCCAGGTCCGGCTCGCCCCGGCGCGGCTGACCCATTGCATGCGCTGGCTCGGCGCGGCACGGCGCGCCCACGACACCGCCCTCGATTACGCGCGCCGCCGCACCGCGTTTGGCCGGCCGTTGGGCGAGCACGAGGGGGTCGGCTTCATGATCGCTGACAACGAGATGGATTTGCATACCTGCCGGCTGGTGATCTGGCACACTGCCTGGCTGCTCGACGAAGGGCAGCGCGCCGGCCATGAATCGAGCATGGCCAAGGTGATCTGCTCGGAGGCGATCGGGCGGGTCGTAGATCGCAGCATGCAGATCCTCGGCGGGCTCGGCATCACCGACGACACGATCGTCGCCCGCTTGTGGCGCGAGGTGCGCCCGTTCCGCATCTATGACGGCCCCAGCGAAGTGCATCGCTGGTCGATCGCCCGCCGCGTTCTGCGCAGCGGCGATTAGGGCACGCTCGCGGCCGATACGATGAGGGGTGGGAATGGCCCGCCGCGCTTTCCCGATCGGGTCATGCGGCGAGCTCATCGAGAATGCGGGCGAGACGCGCGAGGTCGGCGGCGGTCGACAGCCGGTGATCGCCATTCTTGACGAGTGTCACCGTCACATCGCGGCTGCGCAGCCGCTCGGCGAGGCGCAAACTGTGCTGCCACGGCACCGACGCATCGCCGGTCCCGTGCAACAGGCGCACCGGGCAGTCGAGTGCCACCTCGCCGCGCAAGACGAGATACCGCCTCCCATCCTCGAAATAGCTGCGGCGATAGGTATAGCCAGCCGGGTCGTATTCGGACGGCAGCGTCACCGCGCCCGCCCTCAGCAGTTCCTCGCGCTGCGCCGGATCAAGCCGCGGCCATAACAGATCCTCGGTCGCGTCGGGGGCGGCCGCAATGCCGACCAGTGCCGCCACTCGCGAGACCCGGGCGAGTGCGGCGAGCAGCATGATCCAGCCGCCCATGCTCGACCCGACCAGGATTTGCGGGCCCTCGCTCAGTTGGTCGATGATCGCGATCGCATCCTCGGTCCAGCGACCGATCGTACCGTCGCCGAACTCGCCGCTCGATTGGCCGTGGCCGAAATAGTCGAACCGCACGTAGGCCCGGCCGCGGTGTCGGCAGTACTCGTCGAGGTAGAGCGCCTTGTTGCCGCCCATGTTGGAGCGCGAGCCTTCGAGAAAGACGATTCCCGGCGCGGCACCGGGCACGCGGTGGTAGGCGATCTTGTGGCCGTCGGAACGAGGCAGGAATTCGGGCGGAATCATTGCAGCCTTGCGGCAAGCGGAACGGGCGGCGACGATAGCACCATGCTGGCTTGCTCAGAAGATCAGCCTGGCGAAGGTCGCCCGCCCGCAGTTTTGCAGGTCTTGCCCGCTCTCGGTTCGGGCGGGGCCGAGCGCGGCACGGTCGAGCTGGCGGCGGCGCTGACTGCGGCTGGATGGAACGCCGTTGTCGCCTCGTCCGGCGGCCCGCTTGAACGCGACATCGCGCGCGCCGGCGCCACCCATCTGACGCTGCCGCTCGCCTCGAAAAACCCGCTCGTCATGCGCCGCAACGGCGCGGCGCTGGCCCGGGCGATCCGCGAGCTCGACATCGACATCGTCCATGCCCGCAGCCGCGCTCCGGCATGGAGCGCCTGGTCGGCAGCGAAGGCGACCGGGCGGCATTTTGTCACCACCTTTCACAATGCTTACGGTCAGGACCTGGCCTATGGCGCCGGGTCGGCGCTGAAGCGGCGCTACAACTCGGTCATGGCCCGGGGTGAACGGGTCATCGCGATTTCCGACTTTGTGGCTGATCACGCGGCGGCGGTCTATGGCGTCGGCAGCGACCGGCTGCGCACGATTCCGCGCGGCGTCGATCTCGCGATCTTCGATCCGCGCCGGGTCGGCGGCGAGCGCATCGCGACACTCGCCCGGCAGTGGCGCCTGCCCGATGGCATGCCGACGGTTATGCTGCCGGCACGGCTGACGCGGTGGAAGGGCGGGCTCGACCTGATCGGCGCGATCGCGGCACTCGGCCGGCGCGACCTCTGCTGCATTCTGGTCGGCGCCGACCAGCATCACGGCTTCCGCCGCGAGCTCGAAGCGGCGATCGCGCGGTCCGGGCTCGCCGGGCTGTTTCGCATCGTCGAGCACTGCGCCGACATGCCCGCGGCGTACATGCTGGCCGATGTCGTCGTGTCCGCCTCGACCGATCCGGAAGGATTTGGCCGGGTTATCGTAGAGGCGCAGGCGATGGGCCGGCCGGTCGTCGCAACCGATCATGGCGGCGCCCGCGAGACGATCCTGCCGGGCGAGACGGGCTGGCTGGTGCCGCCGCGCGACCCGTCGGCACTGGCGGCGGCGATCGGCGCGGCACTGGCTTGCGACGCAGCGGAGCGGTCCGTGCTGGCGCGACGCGCGCGCGCCCATATCGCTGCCCAATTCACGACGCGGGCGATGTGCGCACGGACCATCGCGGTCTATGAGGAGCTGCTGTTCCCCGCGGCGGGCGAACCGGTTGGCGAATTCGCGCCGCCGCTGGCGCATGCGCAATAATCGCAATAATCAAGAAGACGAGGGAAGGATGGCGACCGACGAAACCACCTACGATTTTATCGTCACCGGGGCTGGCTCCGCCGGCTGCGCCGTCGCTGCGCGGCTCAGCGAAACCGGGCGCTACCGCGTGCTGCTGCTCGAAGCGGGCGGCGAGGACCGCTATGCCTGGATCCATGTGCCGATGGGCTATGGCCGGCTGTTCAGCAATCCACGGGTCAACTGGATGTATGAGAGCGAGCCGGAGCCCGAGCTCGAAGGCCGCTCGCTGTACCAACCGCGCGGCAAGGTGCTGGGCGGCACCAGCTCGATCAACGGCATGGTCTATATGCGCGGCAATCCGGCCGATTACGACGAGTGGCGCCAGCGCGGCTGCACCGGCTGGGATTGGGACAGCGTGCTGCCGTATTTCAAGAAGGCGGAAGACCAGGAGCGCGGGCCCGATGCGTTTCACGGCGTCGGCGGTCCGTTGCGGGTGTCCGACCAGCCGGCACGCTACGAGCTTGCCGAGCATTGGATCGCCGCCGCGATCGAGGCCGGGCTGCCGGCCAACAATGATTTCAACAACGGTGAGCAGGAGGGTGCCGGGCCATTCCAGAGCACGACCAAGGGGCGCCGGCGCTGGAGCACCGCCGCCGCCTATCTGCGTCCGGCACGCAATCGGCAGAATCTGCGGGTGGCGACCAACGCGCTGGCGACCCGCGTGCTGATCGAGAACGGTCGGGCAACCGGCATCGAGTATCTGAGCAACGGCGCGCACCAGACGGCACGGGCAGAGCGCGAGGTCATCGTTTGCGGCGGCGTCTACAACTCGCCGCAACTGTTGCAATTGTCAGGGCTCGGCCCCGGCCAGCTGCTGCAGAGCCACGGCATCCCGGTCATTCGCGACATGCCGGCGGTCGGCGCCAATCTGCAGGACCATTTCTATGTCCGCCTCGCCTTTCGCTGCACCAAGCCGATCACCTTGAACGATGTCGCCAACCACCCGCTGCGCAAGATGGCGGCGGGGCTGCAATACATGCTGTTCAAATCCGGGCCATTGGCGACCAACGGCATCTGCGCCGGCGGTTTCGCACGCAGCGACCGCCGTCTCGAGCGGCCCGACATCCAGCTCAATTTCAGCCTGTGGAGCTTTGCCGAGCGCACCCGCAAGGGAGCGTTTCCGCATCCGTTCCCGGGTTTCAGCATCAGTGCCGTGCATCTGCGTCCCGATGCGCGCGGCGAGGTCCGCATCAAATCTGCCGATCCGCTCGCCTCGCCGGCGATCCGCTTCAATTTCCTCAAAACCCAGTACGATCTGCAGGCGCTAACCGCCGGCATGCGGCTCGCGCGCACCATCGTCAGCCAGCCGGCGCTCGCCCCTTACGTCGCCGACGAACTGATCCCCGGCAAGACCGTCAACACCGACGCCGAGTTCGAAACCGCCATCCGCAAGAATGCCCTGTCCAACCTGCACCCGGTCGGCACCTGCCGGATGGGCGGCGATGAGGCGGCGGTGCTCGATCCGCGCCTGCGGGTGCGCGGGATCGCCGGTCTGCGTGTCGCCGACGCTTCGGTCATGCCATCGGTGCCCGCCGGCAACACCAACGCGCCATCGATCATGATCGGCGAGAAGGCTGCCGATATGATCCTCGAAGACGCCGGCGCCCGCGCCTGATCGACTGGGTCAGGGGTGCTATTCCGCCGCAAAATCCTCGGCGGCGAGTCCGATCGGGGTGCCGTGCGGGGTCCGCGCCGCGGCGTGGCGCCAGGCAGCACCATAGCGGGCGAGGGCGGGGAGGTCGGCGGCACCCTTTTCGGCGACCAGATGTTCGAGGGCGGCGAGCCAGTGCCGGTAATAGGTGTCGCCGCGGTCGGGGTCGCCCGCTTGCCGGGCGCGCTGGATCTCTTCAGTGAGGGCCGCGGTCCATTCGCTCCAGGTGAAGAGCCCACGCTCATGCAAGGCGAGCGCCATCGCAAAGGCGTGTGCCTCCCATGGCGCGCCAAACACCGGCCCGTCGGGACCGCGCGGAATGTCCGGGAGCGCCGCCGCTACCGCGTCGAAGCCGCTCATGCCGGGTCGAGATAGGGCTCGAACGCCTCGATCGACACGGTGATCGCCGGGTCGGCGTCCTCGCCCCACAATTCGCGCGCCGCGAACACGACGGTGTAGAGCCATTGCGGATTGTCGCCGGCGCCGAGTGCGGCGGTATCGGGGAAGACATGGCAGCCGCGCACCGCTTCGACGATGCCGGTCTTGCCGCGGGCATAGCGCGGCAGCCGGGTGTGGGTCGCCGGGTTGATGTTTCTGGCACGCACCCGGTCGCCCGGTTTGAACCGTGCCGGCGTGTTGGTCGGACGTGAAAATTCTCCGCGGGTCTGCCCTTTGGCGACCTCGGCCGCGGTCAGCTTTCGCGGCAGTGCCGCACCGGCGCGCAGCGAATGGCCGGCGGCGATCTCGTCCTCGCCGACCAGCCCGCGCCGCAGCAGCCGGCTTTCGAGACCGAGAAACCAGCGCCGGTAATAGGACGAGCGCAGATACTCCACCGGCGGTAGCGTTTCGAGCGAGGCGCGCCCGCCATCGATCGTCCATAGCCCGGGAAAGCCCATCGCCCGCTGCATCGCGAAGACACGTCCCTCCCACTGCGCATGAAACGGCGGCTCGTCCGGCTCGGGTTCGATTGGGCCAAAGCCGTGCATGCCGCCCATATCGTGCACCGAGTTGGTCATGGCCCGCGCACCTCCTCGGGCCGCTTTGGCAGGCCGCTGCCGACCATGCTGTCGCGCGTGACGAGCCCGGCGAGGCGATCCTCGCTCCATCCTTCGGTGCCGTCAGGCCGCATCGGCACGACCAGAAACCGCGTCTCGGCGGTCGAATCCCAGACCCGGATCTGCGTCTGCGGCGGCAGGCTGACCCCGAACTCGGCCAAGACACCCTTCGGGTCGATGACCGCGCGCGAGCGGTAGGGTGCCGATTTGTACCAGGTGGGCGGCAACCCCAGCACTTCCCACGGGTAGCATGAGCACAATGTGCAGACGACAAGGTTGTGGGTCTGCGGCGTGTTCTCGACCGCGATCAGATGGCTGCCGACCCGGCTGAAATGGCCGGCGGAATTGACTGCCTCGGTCGCATCGGCGAGCAGCCGGCGCTTGAATTCCGGGTCGGCCCAGGCGCGGGCGACGATGCGTGCACCGTTGCGCGGCCCGATATTGGTCTCGAACGCCTCGATGATCTGGTCGAGTGCGGCCGGATCGACATAGCCCTTCTCGGTCAGGATGGTTTCGAGCGCCCGGACCCGCACCTCCATCTCCGACAATTCCGACCCGCTCGCCGGATGGGAATGGGCATGCTCCTCGGCCATCGCTCGCCTCCGCAATCAGATGCCCGATGCTATGGCCCCGACCGCATGAAGTCGAGCCTGCGCCAGCGACGCCAGGCGCGGAACCATTCCAGTTATCACTCGGCGGCTTGCGCGACGGTGGCGGGCGGATGGCGCCAGGTGGCGAGGTCGGCCCAGCTGTCGGCTTCCATGAATTGGGCCCAGCGGGCGTAGAGGTTGCGCATCGGCTCTTCGCTCGATTGCGCTTTGGTGATGTCGATGACGCGGCCGGGAATGCGCAAGCCCTCCCACTCGAAATTCTCGACCGCGGTGCCGAGCCCCATCTCATAGCAATAGGGATGGCGCCGCGCGATCACACCGCGGCTTGCGGCATGCGCGTAGTTCCAGTTTTCCATGTCGTCCTGCTCGGTCATGCCGGCCGGACCCGAATAGCGGATGTAATAGTCGCGCAGGAAATCCTTGACCTCGGAGGGTGCCTCACGATCGACAAAGAACCAGCGCCACACTTCGGTCTGGTGCGCGCCGCGCGGGTGCCATACCGCGATCGTGCGCGGCTGGCGCGGCAATAGAGCGATATTCGGAAAGATTTCGCCGGGTGCGCCCAACAACCGTGCCTCGGCACCGCGGGTGCGGCGCCGTTCCGCCTCGCAATGCGCGAAATATTCGGACACGATCGGCGAGTGCTGATAGGTCGCCGGCGGCGGCAAATCCTTTGGCAGGACATAGACGATTGTCTGATGGCCGCGGTCCGAGATCGCGACATGCAGTTTGCGGCCGAGCAGCAGTTCCGACATGTCGCGGCGCCCGGCGCCTGAAGGCCCGATGCCGGCCAGATCGACCGAGCGGTGACTAATGTTATGGTAGCTGTCGCCGCTGAAATTCTCCGCCGGGAACTTCCAGTTGCACGGAATGAGCCATTTCTGCACACCGCCCAGCACCTCGGCCTGACCTTCGCGCCCGTCGCGGCCATCGAGGATCAAATCGAGATAGCGGGCGAAATCGCCGAGATATTCCTCAAAGGATGGCGCCGCCTTGTCCCAATTGGCCCAGATCGAACCCTTGTAGTTGCAAAGCTGTGCGACCTCGACCAGCCCCCATTGCGCGCGGTCGAGTTGCGAGTGATAGGCCTCGCGAAAATACGGCACGCCGACCAGCTTGCCGTCGGTCGCATAGCTCCAGCCGTGATAGGGGCAGGTAAAGACCGGGGTGTTGCCCTCGTCATAGCGGCACACCTTCATGCCGCGATGCCGGCAGGAATTGAGGAACACGTGAATTTCTCCGGCCCGGTCGCGGCACAGGATCACGCTTTCCTCGCCCATGCCCGAGACAAAGAAATCGCCGGGGTTCGGGATCTGGCTCTCATGCCCGACAAAGAGCCAGGCGCGGGCGAACAGCCGCTCCTGCTCCGCCGCGTAGATCTCGTCGTTGACAAAGATCTCACGGCTGATCCGCCCTCGGTCGAGATCGACCAGGCCCGGACGATACCCTGATCCCGATACTCTGGTCATCGCCGGCCTCCTCGCCGCGGATCGTCCGCCTGGTAGTTTACCGCATTCCGCCCGTGCTGCGAACGCAGCTCGCAGCCGGCCATCGCTTCGAGGATGCGGGCGGCGACCGGGAAACCCTCCTGGCCCCAGCCCTGCACCTGCGCGCGATGCAGGATGTCATGGGCGAGGAGGCCCAGGCTCGCCGGCGCGCCGACCTCGCGGGCGAGTTCGCCGGCCAGATGCAAATCCTTGGCGACGATGTCGAGGGTGCCGCCGGCGGTGAAGCTGCCGCTCAAGACCGAGCGCGGGATGTTGTCGAAGGTGCGGCTGGCGCCGGCGCTGAACGGCACGATCTGCGCCAGCACGCCCGGATCGACACCGGCCTTGGCGCCGATCAGCAAGCCTTCGAGTGCCGCGACAAAATTGGTGTAGCCGAGATATTGCGTGACGAGCTTGGCGATAGCACCGGCCCCCGATCCGCCCACATAAAAGATGTTGCGGGCGATCGCTTCGAATAGCGGGCGGCATTTGGCGAAGACCGCTTCCTCGCCGCCGACCATGACCGTCATGCCGGGCGGACGGCCGCTGACCGGCGCGTCGAGCATGTCGATGCCTTTGCCGCGGCAGGTCTCGGCCACCCGGCGCGCCACCGCGGGCGCGTTCGTCGTCAGGTCGATATAGCCACCGCCGCGACGCAGCCCGGCGAGGATGCCGGTCGCTGGGTCGAGCACCGCAGGCTCCATCTCGGCCGGGCCCGGCAGCGAGGTGAACACGATCTCGCTCTTCTCGGCCACCTCGCGCGGAGTGTCGGCGACGGCAGCGCCACGGGCCGCAAGTGCCTGCGTCGCGACGGGCCGCGCATCGTGAATGGTCAGCGAGTGGCCGGCATCGATCAAAGAGCCGGCGATCGGCGTTCCCATCGTCCCGGTGCCGATAAATCCGAGCTGCATCGCCCCGGTCCTCCTCTGCTGTCGATCGCGCCGCCGGCAATCCCGATTGGTGGCAATCGCGATTGGCGCCCGGCGCCGCTGCCCGGTTATTGTGCGCCCACCCATCGGCGTGGAGGAAGAGGATGCAGTTCGGTTTCAACCTGCCGATCAGCGGCGCGCTGTCCGAGCCGGCGATCGTGACCCGGATCGCGCAGGAGGGCGAGGCGATGGGCTATGACTACCTGACCTTGACCGATCACATCGTGCTGCCGAACCTGAAGGTGCCGGGCTATCCCTATTCGGAGAGTGGCGAGTTTTACGAGGTGGGGCCGCAGCGGCGGCACGAGCAGCTAAGCGCGGCGGCTTTTGTCGCCGCCAAGACCCGGAAAATCCGGCTCGTGCTGGCGGTCATGGTCGTCCCCTATCGGCCGGCGGTGCTCGCCGCCAAGATGCTGGCGACGATCGATGTGCTGTCGGGCGGACGGCTCACCGTCGGGATCGGCGCCGGCTGGCTCGAAGCCGAATTCGACGCGGTGGCAGTGACCCCGTTCGCCGATCGCGGTGCCGTCACCGACGAATATATCGACGCCTTCCGCATGCTGTGGACCGAGGAGCGGCCGCGCTTCGCCGGGCGCTGGGTCAAGTTTGACGATGTGCTGTTCGAGCCGAAGCCGGCGCAGCAGCCGCATCCGCCGATCTGGGTTGGCGGCGAGAGCGGCCCGGCCTTGCGCCGTGCTGCCCGGCGTGGCGACGCGTGGTATCCGATCGGCAGCAACAACCGTCACCTGCTCGACAGCCTGCCGCGCTATCGCGCCGGTGTGGCGCGGCTGCGCAAATCGACCGCCGAAGCCGGCCGCGACCCGGCGAGCGTGGCGCTGACCTACCGCATCAAGCGCTATGGCGAGGCGGTGCCGGAGCGGGCGTCCGACGGCGAGCGGCGGCTGTTTTCCGGCAGCGCCGTCGACCTGATCGGCGATTTCCGGGAATTGCGCGATCTCGGGGTCAGCGCGGTCGACATCGATTTCGAGCGGCCCGACCCCGACGATGCGCTCGCGGAAATGCGCCGCTTCCGCGAAACCGTGCTCGCCCGCGTCTGACTGCGCGCCGATTTGCGGCGAACATTACGCAGCGGCTATTCGCGGTGATGCTGGCGGCCGCCGCGCGGCTGTCGCGAAGCTGACATGAATTCTGTGCATTTGCGCGATGCCCGGGCATTCTCTATCGGCACTTCCCGTTGCCGGAGAGCGGTACCTGCGGAGGAACACCATGGATCGCACGGTCGCGCAATCGGCCATGCGCAAAGTGTATTTGCGCGTGTTGCCGTTCGCGGTCCTGACCTATTTCCTGTGCTACATCGACCGCATCAATGTCGGCTTTGCCGCGCTGACGATGAACCAGGATCTGGGGCTCGACCCGGCGATGTACGGCATGGCCGCGGGTGCCTTTTTCTGGGGCTACGTGCTGTTCGAGGTGCCGAGCAACCTGGTGCTCGAAAAGATCGGCGCCCGGATCTGGATCGCCCGCATCATGATCACCTGGGGAATCATCTCCGGGGCCACCGCCTTTGCCGTCGGTCCCTACAGCTTCATGGCGATCCGGTTTCTGCTCGGGGTCGCCGAGGCCGGGCTGTTTCCGGGGTTTGTGCTGTTCTTCACCTATTGGTTCCCCAACGGCCATCGCGCCCGGATCAATGCCGGCTTCATCCTCGCTCTGCCGGTCGCGGTTGCCGCTGGCGCCCCGGTCTCGACCGCACTTCTTGGCCTGAACGGGCTGTTCGGTCTGAAAGGCTGGCAATGCCTCTATATTTTCGAGGCGATCCCGACCGTGCTGATTGGCATTGCCGTGTTCTTCTACGTGACCGACGGCCCGGACAAGGCTCGCTGGCTGAGTGCGGCGGAGCGTGACTGGCTCGGCGGCGTGCTCGCCGGCGAGCGGCGGGAGATCGCCGCCCGGCACGGCGCGCATGTGCTGCGTGCCTGCTTCAGCCCGAAGATCCTGCTGCTGTCGCTGAACTATCTCGGGATCGGTGCTGCCAGCCTCGGCCTCCTGCTGTTTCTGCCGCAGATCATCAAGCAGCTCGGCATCACCAACATGCAGGTCGGCTGGGTGACGATGATCCCCTATCTGTGCGGTGCGGTCAGCATGGTGGGGTTCGGCTGGCTGTCCGACCGGATCGGCGACCGGCGCTGGCTCCTGTTCGCGACCTGCGTCGTCGCGACGGTCGGCCTCGTCATCGCCGGCCGCACGATCGGCACCTGGTGGTCGCTCGGCGGCATCACCCTCGCCGCGATCGGGCTCTACGGTACCAAGGGGCCGTTCTGGTCGATGCCGACGATGCTGCTGACCGGCCCCGCCGCCGCGGCCGGCATCGCCTGGATCAACTCGCTCGGCAATCTCGGCGGCTTTATCGGGCCGGCTGCCGTCGGCTGGGCCAAAGAGCTGACCGGCAGCTTTGCCGGCGGACTCTACGGGCTCGCCTGCTGCGCGCTCGTTTCGGCGGTGGTCGCGCTGTTCTGGCTGCACATACCGCGGCAGATGGCGGGGTCGGCGAAGGTGGCACCGGTTCTCGCCGAGTGACGCCGCTGCGCGCAAGCCAGGCGTCGCGCAAAAAGGCTTTCGCTCGGCCCGCCATGACCGTATCGGTAGGCGCCACACCCCGGATCGACAGGGACCACCATGCGGATCGAGATCATTTGCACCGGTGACGAGGTGCTGACCGGCAAGATCGTCAACACCAATTTCAGCTATATGAGCCAGAAGCTCGAGGATTTCGGGCTGTCGGTGGCGTGGGGGACGATCGTCGGCGACGACCGCGAGGAATTGCTGGCGGCGTTTCGCATGGCCGGCGAGCGGGCCGATGCGGTCATCGTCAATGGCGGGCTCGGTCCGACCGTGGATGATCTGTCGCAGGAGATCGCGGCGCGCGCCGCCGGCGTCGATCTGTTGCTGAGCGAAGACTGGCTCGCCCGCATGGAGGAGTTCTTTCGCCGCCGCAACCGGGTCATGTCGGCGAACAACAGGAAGCAGGCGATGCTGCCGGTCGGGGCCGAAATCCTCGACAACCCGGTCGGCACCGCCTGCGGTTTCGCGCTCGACATCGGCAAGGCACGGTTCTTCTTCACCCCGGGCGTGCCGCGCGAGTTGTTCCGCATGCTCGAAGAGCAGGTGATCCCGCGCCTCCTGGCCCGCGCCGGGACGCCCGGAGTGATCCATCTGAAGCGGTTCCATTCCTACGGGCTCGGCGAATCGCATGTCGACCAGCTCCTGGCCGGGGTCGAGGAACTGGTGCCGGGCAACACGGTCAAGCTCGGCTTTCGCAGCCATTATCCGCAGATCGAGACCAAGCTGACCCTGCGCGGCGCCGATCAGGACGATATCGCCCGCCAGCTCGCACCGATCCAGGCCGAGGTGCGGCGGCGGCTCGGCAATTTCATCCTCGCCGAGGACGGCGATACGCTCGAAGGCGTCGTGCTGGCGACCTTGATGGCGCAGGATGGCTCGCTCGCCGTGGTCGAGACCTTTACCGGAGGCCAGATCGCCGCGCGCCTCGCCCCCTTGCCGGGGGCCGAGCGGGTGTTCCGCCGCGGCATCGTCGCCCGCGACCCGGCCGAGATCGCCGCCGCACTCGGGCTCGACGGGAAATCGATCGCCGGCGAGCCCAGCCGCGAGACGGCCGAGGCGGTCGCCGTAGCAGCGCGCCGCGAAACCGGTGCCAGCCATGCGCTCGCGGTGCTGATCGAGGTCGATGACGGTCCCGACCGCATCGATTTCGGCGGCAGCATCCATCTTGCGATCGCCACACCGCAAGGCGTCGAATCGCGTCGGGCGCGAATCTATGGCGGGCGTGAGTGGGTGCGCCTCGGTGCCGCGGAGCTCGGGCTCGACTGTCTGCGCCGCTATCTGCAAGGGCTGCCGGTCACCGAGCGCACCGATTTCGAGCGGGTGTGAGCATCCGATGGCAGCGGTCTGCGGCGAGGTGCGGCTGGTCCACAGCTCGGATATCCACATCGATGACGGCGCCGTCGCAGCGGCCAATGGCGACGGCACGGCGCGGCTCGATGCAGTGCTGAGGACGGCGCGGCGGCTCGGTGCCGATCTTGTCCTGCTTGCCGGCGACACGTTCGAATGCCATCAGCTTGGCACCGCGATCATCGCGTGCGCCGGCCGGCTGCTCGCCGCAACCGGTCTGCCGGTCGTCATCCTCCCCGGCAACCACGACCCGGCAGTCGCGGATTCGGTCTATCTGCGCGGCGGCTTTGCACGCATCCCGAACCTCGCAATCCTCGGCGTCACCCATGACGAGGCGGTGGCATTCCCCGCGCATGATCTTGAAATCTGGGGCCATGCGCACCGCGACTATTTCGACATGCCGCCATTGCGCGGACCGCGGCCGCGCTCGACCCGCTGGCAGGTTGCGGTCGGGCACGGACATTATGAGCCGCCGGCGACCCGCGCCGCTCCGCTGCGCCCGTCCTGGGTGTTCGGCGATGCGGAGATCGCCGCGACCGGCGCCGATTATCTGGCGCTCGGTCATTGGGATCGGCCGATGCAGGTCGGCGATGGAATCGTCCCAGCCTATTATTCGGGCTCTCCCGAATTGGCGCGGACCGTCAATCTGGTGCGGCTCGGCACCGCCGGTCGGGTGACCGTGACGCGCGAGGCGCTGCCCGGATCGCGCTAGCTCGCGACCCTGCCGCCGGCGGCCCCGGCCGAGCCGGCCGGCGCTGTTGCCGCGCGCCCGACCGCCCCATATAGTCAAATGTTTGAGGCTCAACGGCGAGGCCGGCAATGGCGCGTGTAACCGTCGAAGATTGTGTGCTCAAGGTTCCCAACCGGTTCGAGCTGGTGCTGCTCGCCGCCCAGCGGGCTCGCGAAATTTCCTCCGGGGTGCCGCTGTCGATCGACCGCGACGATGACAAGAACCCGGTCGTGGCATTGCGTGAGATTGCCGACGAGACGGTCGGCCTGCCGCATCTGAAAGAATCGCTGGTACGCGGCATGCAGAAGCAGGTCGAGCTCGACGAACCCGAGGAGACCCACGAACTCGAGATCGATCCGAGCATGTTCGCGGTCGGCACGACGGGTCCGGCACTGCTCGACGAGGATGGCGACGCCGATGCGCTCGACTTCGACGAGGCCGATGGCGAAGACCCGATCGCCGCCGCCGGCGGGGGTGTAGCCGATGCGGCCTTTGCCGCGGATGACGACACGCTCGTCGAGGATTTGGCCGCCGAGGATTTGGCCGCCGAGGATTTGGCCGCCGAGGATTTGGCCGCCGGGGATCTGGCTGCCGGGGAGCTGGGCGCAGAGGATTTGGCCGCCGAAGAGCTGGCCGCCGGGGATTTGGCGACTGCGGATGCGGCCGAAGACATCGGCGTGGAGGAAGACCTCGCAGTGGATGAGGACGACCTCGCCGGCGGGCTGACGACGGATGATCTGTCCGCCGACGATCCCGCAGGCGACGAGGACGAGGAGCCCTGAGGGACGAGGAGCCCTGAGAAGACGAGCGGCCCTGAAGGCGAGCAGCGGCCGTGGCTGCTCACCAGGACCGTGCCCCAACCCGCCCGGCGCGACGCTGTGCGGTGTCGTGCATGGCGGTTGCCATGGCAGCGGCATAAGGGCGAGGCGCCGGTCATGATGCGGCAATTCGAGCTGGTCGAGCTGGTCCGCTCCTACGATCCGAATGCCGACGAGGACGCGCTGAACCGCGCCTATGTCTATTCGATGAAGGCGCACGGTGCGCAGCTGCGCGCTTCGGGCGACCCCTATTTCTCGCACCCGGTCGAGGTCGCCGGCATCCTCGCGCGGATGAAGCTCGACAGCGCCTCGATCGTGACCGGCCTGTTGCATGACACGGTCGAGGACACGGTCGCCACCCTCGACGATATCGAGCGCGTATTCGGCCCCGAAATCGCGCGGCTGGTCGATGGCGTGACCAAATTGTCGCGGATCGAGCTGCAATCGGACCAGCACAAGCAGGCTGAGAATTTCCGCAAGCTGGTGCTGGCGATGTCGGAGGATATCCGCGTCCTCCTGGTCAAGCTTGCCGACCGGCTGCACAACATGCAGACGCTGCATTTCATCAGGAGCGATGAAAAGCGCCGCCGCATCGCGCGCGAGACGATGGACATCTATGCGCCGCTGGCCGAGCGGCTCGGCATGCACCGCATGAAGGATGAGCTCGAGGACCTGGCCTTTGCCGAGCTTTATCCGGAGGCCCGCGCCAGCATCATCGCCCGCCTCGATTTCCTGCGCGACAAGGGAGCGGTGGTGGTGCCGCGGATCGAGACCGAGCTGCAGCGCCGGCTCGACGAGGGCGGGCTCGCCGGGACGACGATCAGCGGCCGCGAAAAGTCGCCCTACTCGATCTGGCGCAAGATGCAGCGCAAGAATGTCGCGTTCGAGCAGCTTTCCGATGTCATGGCGTTTCGCGTCATGGTCGACAATATCGCCGATTGCTACTACGCGCTCGGCGTCATCCACTCGGCCTATCACGTGATCCCCGGGCGCTTCAAAGACTACATCTCGACGCCGAAGCCGAACAATTACCGCTCGCTGCACACCGGTATCATCGGCCCGGAGCAGCAGCGCATCGAGGCCCAGATCCGCACCCGCGAGATGCATGAGGTGGCCGAGTTCGGTGTCGCCGCGCATTGGAGCTACAAGCAGGACGCGGGCAGGACCGAGGGCCCGCAATATCGCTGGCTGCGCGAACTGCTCGACATCCTCGATCACACTTCCGGGCCGGAGGAATTCCTCGAGCACACCAAGCTCGAAATGTTCCAGGACCAAGTCTTCGCGTTTACCCCGAAAGGCGATCTGATCGCCTTGCCGCGCGGCGCCACCGCCGTCGATTTCGCCTATGCGGTGCATTCGGAGATCGGCGACACCTGCGTCGGCGCCAAGATCAACGGCCGGCTGGTGCCGCTGCGCAGCCAGCTCGGCAATGGCGACCAGGTCGAGATCGTCACCTCGAAGGCACAGCGGCCGTCGCCGACCTGGGAGCGGTTTGTCGTTACCGGCAAGGCGCGCGCCCGCATCCGCCGCTTTATCCGCACCCAGCAGCGCGCCCAGTATCTCGACCTTGGCAAGGCGATCGTGCAGAAGGCGTTTCGTCAGGAGGGCCGCGAATTCAACGAACGGCCGCTCGAAGCGGTGCTGAAGACCTTCGACTGCCCCGCCGTCGAGGATCTCTATGTTTCGGTCGGACAGGGGCTCACCACTGGTCGGGCGGTGATCAACGCCGCCTTCCCGCAGCAGCAGGATGCCAAGGCCAAGGTCGTCTCGCTGGCCCGCGCGCGGCGCAAATTCGGCCACCACGACACCGCGGTGGCGATCCGCGGGCTGATCCCAGGCATGGCGCTGCATTTCGCCGGATGCTGCCATCCGCTGCCCGGCGACCGCATCGTCGGCATCGTGACCACCGGCAAGGGGGTGACGATCCACACGATCGATTGCGAGACGCTGGAAAATTTCGCCGACACGCCGGAGCGCTGGCTCGATGTCGCCTGGAGCAGCAGCGACGCCGACGCGATCCATGTCGGCCGGCTCAACGTCATGATCGCCAACGAGCCCGGCAATCTCGGCAGCCTGACGACGGTGATCGGCAAGCAGGGCGGCAACATCAGCAACCTGAAGATTACCAACCGTTCGTCGGATTTTTTCGAGATCATGCTCGATATCGAGGTCGCCGACGTCAAACATCTGACGACGATCGTCGCCGCCTTGCGTGCCAATCCGGTCATCAACTCGGTTGAGCGGGCGCGCGGGTGAGACCCGCGGCGCTGCGTCCGTGGCGCCGGCCAGACCGGGCGCCGGCCAGACCGAACGGCGACGCCACCCGGGCGACGGTACCGTTGCAGGCAGCCTCTGCCATGATCCCGGCAGCTTCGCGCGAGACCCGGCGGTGATCCTCGGCCTCGGCAGCGACCTGATCGATATCCGCCGCATCGAACGCGCGATCGATCGGTATGGCGACCGCTTTCTCGACCGCATCTTTACCGACCTCGAGCGCCAGCGCTGCGATCGGCGGGCCGACCGCGCGGCCGGCTACGCCCGCCGTTTCGCCGCCAAGGAGGCCTGTTCCAAAGCGCTTGGCACCGGGTTCCGCCGCGGCGTGTTCTGGCGCGATCTGGGCGTCGTCAACCTGCCCTCGGGGCGACCGACGCTGCAGCTCAGCGGCGGTGCATTGCGCCGCCTCGAAGCACTGACCCCGCAAGGGATGATGGCGCGGCTCGATCTGACCCTGACTGATGAGCCGCCGCTCGCCCAGGCTGTGGTGATCATTACCGCGGTCCCGCCGGCACCCGGCTGAGGTGGCAAAATCTCGCCCCCGGAGTTGGACCAGTGCGCTTGACTTCGCGCGGCGTGCTTGGCTTGATCGGCGACCTTTCGGGCTCGTCCGGGCACCTCATGAAATCCAATTCCACGCGCAAAGTGATTACCAAGAAAACTTCCCGAGCCGGCGTCGTCGATACGGTAAAAACCGTCATCTACGCAATTCTGATTGCGCTGGTGGTACGGACCGTGGCCTATGAGCCATTCAACATTCCATCCGGATCGATGATCCCGACATTACTGGTCGGGGATTATCTATTTGTCTCAAAATTTTCATATGGATACAGCCGATTCTCATTGCCGTTCGGATTGCCGCTGTTTTCCGGTCGAATCCTCTTTCACCCGCCGGAACGCGGCGATGTCGTCGTCTTCAAATTGCCGACCGACACTTCGATCGATTACATCAAACGAGTGATCGGTTTGCCCGGCGACACGATTCAAATGAAACAGGGCCAGCTTTACATCAATGGTAAGGAAGTGCCGCGCAAGCGTATCGAAGATTATCTTTACCAGGAAGGCGACGGCGCGGTGATCCCGATGCAGCAATATATCGAGATGCTGCCCAACGGCCGGGATCATCGGATCATCAAGATCGGCAACAACGGGCCGCTCGACAACACGCAGGTCTTTCATGTGCCGCCGGGCGATTATTTCATGATGGGGGACAATCGCGATAATTCGGAGGATAGCCGCGTCTTGTCCGCGGTCGGCTATGTCCCGGCGCAAAACCTGATCGGCAAGGCGCAGTTCATCTTTTTCTCGACGAACGGGTCGGCACGCATCTGGGAAATATGGAAATGGCCGTTCGCGATTCGTTATGACCGGTTGTTCACCGGGATCGACTGAGCGCCGGAAGCTCGGCAACGAAGCCGGTCTCGTCGAGTTCGCGCAGCGGCTCGGCCATGACTTCACCAGGCTGGAGCTGCTCACCGAAGCGCTGACCCATCCGAGCGTGCTTTCCGGGGAGCGGCCGCGCCGCCGCTCGCGAAACCCGCCGCGACGCGGATACGATCGTCTCGAATTCCTCGGTGACCGGGTGCTGGGCCTCGTCGTCGCCGACCTGCTGTGGCATCGCTTCGCCGATGAGCCGGAGGGGTTGCTGACCCGCCGCCTGACGCAGCTGGTGCGCCGCGAGACGCTGGCTCGCGTGGCCGACGGGCTCGGTCTCGGCCACCACCTGATATTGTCACGTGCCGAGGCGACCGCGGGTGCCGCGGCCAATCCCGGCATTCTCGCCGACGCCTGCGAGGCGGTGATCGCCGCGATCTATCTCGATGCCGGCTTTGCCGCCGCGGCGGGGTTTGTGCGCCGGCTGTGGCAGCCGCTGATCGACGAAACCCCGATGCCGCCGCGCGACCCGAAAAGCGCGCTGCAGGAATGGGCGCAGGCGCGTGGCCACCCGCTGCCGGCATACGAGCTCGTTGCCACCACCGGTCCAGATCATGCGCCGCGCTTTACGGTCGTGGTGCGGGTCGCAGGCCGCGAGGCGGTAACGGCGACCGCGGGCTCCAAACACGCCGCCGAAACCGAGGCTGCGGCGCTGGCATTGGCACGGCTGACGACCGCGGAATAGTCGGTAAGGCGACGGGCCGGGCGCCGCCGCCTGTCAGTGACCATGGCCGGCATCGCTCGGCGCCGTCGCCGGCAACCGGGCGAGTTCGCCGATATCGGCTGCGAGCGCCGCGGCGCCGGGTCCAGCGCCGGTCCAGCGGGCGCGCGGATCGCCGGCACGGTTGAGCAGCAACAGTGTGGCACCACGCTCCGAAGGTGCCGCGAACAGCGCCAGGCTCGCCCGGACCGCGGCGGAAACACCGGCGAGCGGCACGCTCGTCGCGGTCTCGCCCGCGACTGGGGCGCCGCTGAGATCGACGGCAATTATGGTCAGCCTGCCGGCGGTCGCGCCGGACAGGGTGGCGAGCCGGGCGAGGCGTGCCGCCGAGGGCGGCTCGGAGAACAGCGCCAGCAGCACCGGTCCCTGCCGCAGCACGCTGCGCAAGGTCTGCTGCGTGTGACCGGTTTCGTAAGTGAAATCGGGGATCGGCGCGGTGGCCATGGTCGAGACCGATGAGCCGAGCCGGTCTGCAAGCGCGCCGGCGGCGCGTGCCCGAACGAAATTGACCACATCCCAGCGGTCGGCCGGGCTTAGCACCGCGGCAAAGCCGGGCATGACCCCGTTGGCCCGGCCGTGGCCGACCCACCAGAACAGATCGCCGGCACTGTGTGCGAACAGGTGCGGTGCCGTGAGGTCCGCCGGGCGCACCGTCAGCCCGGCGGCGGCCGGACCGTCGCCGCGGCCATCGGCGCCGTGGCACAATGCGCAGTTGGCGGCGTAGAGCCGGGCGCCATGGGCGACCGAAGCCGCGGCATAGGGTCGGGCAGGGGTATCGAAGCTTGTCGGATAAGCGGGTTCGACCACCGGCCGCGCCGTGATCCAGCCGAGGCCGAGGCACAACCCGAGGCCGGCACCGGCCATCACCATGCGGCGATAATATCCGGCGGCGGCGGTGGCGACGATGGCCACGAGGCAGGCGGCGGCACAGAAAGCGAGGATCGCCAGCACCGTCTGCGCGCGCCCAGCGAGCGCGCCCAGATCGAGGCGAAACGGCAACGGCCAGCCCGGCTCAGTGTGCAGCGCCGGCGGCAGGATGCCGAGCAGGCCGACAATGCCGAGGACGACGAGGCCGAGTGCCGCCTCGATCATGGCGTTGCGGCGCAAATGGTCGCTCGCCGCCATCGCCCGATGCGGCGAGCCGCCATCCGTCCGGCCCGCATCTGCAGCACCGGCGAGGCGCGGCGCCATGCGCAAGAGGTTGACCGCGCCGATCACCACCATCATCGCGAAGATCGTGATCTTGGCCAGCAGCAGCCGGCCATAGAGGGTGCCGATCAGCGCCGGTATGCTGCCGGCGAGAAACCAGGTGTTGACGAGACCGGCGGCAAACAGGATTGCGACGCTGAGCCCGGCCAGCACCGAGAAGCGGTGGATCACCCGGCGGGCCGCTGCCATGCCCACGGTGCCGGCGGGGTGCCGCAGCTCCGTCAGGAACAGCGCCAGCGGCAACAGCGTGCCGAGCCAGGCGCCGGCCGCCAAGAGGTGGATAATGTCGGCGGCGAGGTGCAATTCGCCGGGCCGGCCGGGGGTCGCCCCGCCATGTCCGGACCAGGCGAGGCTGCCGAGCAATGCCGCTGCGAGCGCCAGCCCGGCCCAGCGCGGCAGCAGCGCCTGCCAGTGTCGCCGGGCGATTAGACCGCAGCCCAGCAGCACGGCGATGGCGAAGCGGCCGAGCCAGACCTGGCCGAAGCGGGTCTGCGTCAGCACGATTGCGACGACGCCCTGCGGCAGCACCGCGGTCAGCGGCAGACCGCCGAGCCGTGCCGCCAGCACCATCAGCCATCCCGCACCTGACAGCAGGACCAGGCCGAGGCTTGCCCAGGCAAGGAGCCAGAGCCGCCGCTCGAACCGCGGCGCTGATGGCGCCGTCGCGACGAGACAGCGGAACGCAAACACGCCGGCGAGCGAGATCGTCGCGGCGTAGTGGACCCCGCGCACCGCCGCCAGAACGTCTTCCATCAACCGCCCGGGGCCGATGGCCGCGAAGGGGTGCGACGCCGGACCGTCATCCGCCACTCACCTGAAAGGTGAAACGCCCCTGTGTCGTGTGGGTGTCGACGGAAAGGGCGTGCCACGTGACGGTGTAGATGCCGGGCGCCAAATGCTTTAGCGGCACCTCCAGCTCGGTCCGGTCTTTCGGATCGATCTGCGCCGTGCCGGCGTCGACGTTGTTGCCCGCTTTGTCGGTCACCGTCGCGGTGGTGAATACTGGTTCGAGCTGCTCGGTGAACCACATCGTCACGGTCCGCGGGGCGGTCGGTACCGAACTGCCCACCGCCGGGATCGCATGGTCGAGAAAGGCGTGCGCCCTGGCCTGACCGGTGGCAAAGGCGGAGCCGGCGAGGATCGTCGCCATCAGAAAACGTTGCATCATCGCTGCCACAAATTCGTGTTGAACAGAGGGCGGCCGAGGGAGTTGGGCATGACGTCGTCGAGGAAGACATGGAACTGGACGATGAACCCGGTCCCCTGCAATTGCCGGGTGGCGCCGGTGGCCGGGATCAAGGCTTCGATCCCGGCTTGCCAGGTAGTCGCTTCATACAGGACGCCAGGGGCGATTGTGCCGGTGGTCGGGCCGATCGTCGGTGTCGCCATCGCGATTTCGACCAGCGGGATCAAATGCGTGAAAAAGGCGGGAGCGTTCAGCGCCTTTACGTTTTGTTGCAGATATGGGAGCGAATATTGCAGCGACGCCGCATAGTTCCATTGGCTGGGGCTGACGGGCGGTGAATCGGAGATCTGATAGCCGAGTTCTCCGGTGACGGCGAGCGGACGGAAATAGCCGATCGACAGATTGCCGGCACCCTTGCCGAAATAGACGGTCGGCGTCGTGTTGCTGACAGCGTCAATCGCGCCGGCATTGACCAGCAGCGAGGAGCCGCTGCGAGCGAATTCCCGGATCACGCCAAAAGCGAACATGAATTCGTCAGCCTCGTCGCATGGCGGCTGGTCCTTCAGCGTCAGCGAGAGGTTGTCCCATCCGTTCAGATTTTGGCCGGCACCGCGTTGCGAGAGGTAGTCGTCATTGATGCCAAAGCCCAAATCGCGGGTGATGGTCTTGTCCCATTCCCAGCCGAAATCGACGATCCGACCCGAGGGATTTCCTCCGGATGGCGGTATCGGCTGGTAGGTAATGGTGGGCAGCGACAATTCGTCGTTCACGCCCGGGTCATCCATCGTCAGGGTGGCGGGGAAGACGCGGGCGCCGCACACCGCATGGGCAAGCGCAGTGGCGCTCGGAACGGCAACCAGAATGAGGATTGCCGCCGCAGCGCGAACAGAAGAAAGGGGCATGGAAGCGCGCTCCAAATCGCAGAACCTTCCCGGCCGGTGACGGCCGGGCGCAATCGGTCGCCGGGGGAAACCGGACCCGCTGCGGCTTCGTCGGATGGTCTCGTTCGCGACGAAATCACCGGACGCGCATGCCCGGAGCGCAGCGAGTGGTCCGCCGGATCCCGTTATCGGGAGGAGTTCAGGTGCAGCGAACGGGGGGAGCGCGAGAGTGATAGGCCGAAGGCGAGGGCAGCGCCGGGTCCGCCTCGGCGGCAACCGTTGCCCGAGGCTTTTCGAGCTGCGGCGGCGGCGGTAACGCTGCCGAGGTGGGGGGCGTAAATCCGACGGCAATCCCTGCGGGTCCGCAGAACGGGGTGGCCGCCGGATGAAACCCGGCATGCGAACGGGACGGATCGGTCCCCGGCTCGTGCCCCGTCAGCAGGGCCAGCGCCCACCACGCGGGATCGTGCGATCGGGGAGCGCTGCCTTCGTAATGGCCGCATTCGTGGGCGTCGGCAAAGCCGATGGCGAGCCCGAAAGCGAGGTGAATCGGGACGAGCGCATCAAGGCCAAGCGCAATCACGCCGAGCCATGCGGCGATGAACGCCAGCCTCGGCCTGCGTCGCCTCATTACCGTCCCGCCCCACGCTGGGCACCTCTTAGGCCGGCGCCCGCGACGGAGCCTAGAGCGCGAGTACGGGAGTTGTAAACCGGGTGGCTCCCAGCCGCTCGCCTGAAGCGCCGGGGATTGCGAATGATTGCCGGGGATTGCGCCTGATCGGTGTCGCGCGAGGGTGACAGCGGCCGCGTCGCTTCGCGCGATGGCGGTTCAATCCCGGATGTGGGCGCGGTAGTTTTACGGGCATGATCGCCGGGCGTGACCGGGCCATCCGGGCGAAATCCGGAGGAGCTGTTGCGGGGGCACGAGCTTTCTTCAACATCGATGGACCCCGCGCATGAATTTCGTGGATTGGGCCGGGCTCGCAATGGCGGCCTTCGCCGCGGCGTTGCTGCAGGCGGCCGGCGGTTTTGGCTTCGCGATCATCGCGGTTCCGCTGTTTCTGATCGTCGTCGAGCCGCAGCGCGCCGTGCAGCTCGTCATCATCCTCTCCACCGTGCTGTGCCTCGCGGTGCTGCCGGGACTGTGGCGGGCGACGGCGCCGCGGCTGTTTGTGCGGCTGACGCTGGGCAGTCTCGCCGGGCTGCCGCTCGGGCTCGTCGCGTTCCGGTACGCCGATCCGAGGGCCGTGCGGCTGATCGTCGGGACGGCAATCCTCGTCTTCGCACTGCTGCTCGCGCTGATGCGCCAGCGGCACGGCGGCGGTCGCGCGCTCGTGGCGATGACCGCAGGCCGCGATCTGGCAACCGGGGCGGTGTCGGGCATCGCCACCTCGCTGGCCGGCATCTCGGGGCCGCCGATCGTGATCTATCTGCTGTTGACCGAGGCACCGCCGCGCACGCTGCGCGCGACGCTGATCGCATATTTTGCGCTCGCCTATGCGCTGACGCTGGCCGCCAATATCGCGACGATCGGCGTTCCGGCGCAGACCTGGCTCGCCGCCGGAATCCTGATCCCGTTTGCGGTGGCGGGCGGCCTCGTCGGCCGGCCGCTCGGTGACCGGCTCGGCGCCGCCGCCTTTGCCGCGCTGGCGACCGGCGTGCTCGCCGCGGCCGGGCTCTATATACTCTTCACCGCGGCCTTCGCGGCGGCGAAGCTCTAGGCGGTTGCCCGGGGACCGGCACCACCCGGCGAGAGCGCATCGGGTGTTGCCGACATAGGCTAGTGACGGCGATGGCACTGTCGAGTATTATCGCACCGCGAGTGTCAGCCGCCCCGGAACGCTCCGCTGCTGCAAAAGGATGATGTACCGAGGCTTGACCTGTGGTTGTGTGCAACATTGTAGATGCCCAGGTGAAATGATGATCGGCCCGCCCGGATTGCCCAAGTACGGACGCCGAGTCTTTTCTTTCGCCACTGCAAAGCCGCGCCGGTCGCGACAGCGATTGAATACGTGGAAATGGGTGACCGGGCTGTACCTGGCGGGGGTGCTCGCGCATTTCAGTCATCATATGGTTTTTGACTTCGCCCAGGGCGATCCGTCATTCGGCGCGGCGTTGACCAGCGCGCCGGTCAGCCTGGTCTGGCCGGCCGATCTGATCGGTACTCTGATCGCGATGAGCTGACCCGGCGCGCGCATCCCCCGGAGAGGCGTCCGCCCGGGATCGTCGGCCGGTCTTGCAGCACCACCCTTGCGGCTGGTTTGGCGAGCCGACACAATGCCGCCGGCGGAAGGCGAACCGGCAGAGGGGGGACATCGTGGAGCGGATCTCGCAATCGCCGCTGGCGGTCTATCAGACCCATCTCGATCGCGGCGAACTCGCCTATCAGTGGAGCATCGAGGCGAACCGTGCGGTGTTCTACCCGCGGGTGATCTGTCCCTATACCGGCAGCGACCGGCTCGAATGGCGGGTCAGCGCGGGGCTCGGCACGGTCTATGCGACGACCGTCACCCATCCGCGCGAAGGTGCCCCCTACAATGTGGCGCTGATCGATATGGACGAAGGGTTCCGGCTGATGAGCCGGGTCGAGGATTTGGCGCCCGAGGCTGTGCGGATCGGCATGCGCGTCAAATTCCGCGTGCACCGGCCTGGCGGCGATCGGGCTTCGGGTGACGAGCCGGCCTACCCGGTCTTCGCTCCGATAGAGGCCGCGTGATGGACGGGCTCGTGCGCGGCGCGGCGGCGATCGTCGGTGTCGCCGAAAGCGATTTGGGCGCCGTCGCCGCCGAGATGAGCCCGATCGATCTGATGGCGCAAGGCATCCATCGCGCGCTCGCCGATTGCGGGCTTTCGCTCAAGGACATCGACGGCCTCATCTGCGCCACCGCGCAAAGCCGCACCTCGGGTCTCAACCTCGCCGAATATCTCGGCATCTCGCCGTCATTCATCGACACGACGATCCTCGGCGGCTCGTCCTTTATGTTTCATGTGGCACACGCCCAGGCGGCATTGCAGCTCGGTCTGTGCCAGGTCGCGGTCATCGCCTATGGCTCGACGCAGCGCACGATCGGCCGCCGCCACGCCTCGGTGCGCGAATACAATCCCTATGAGACGCCGTTCCGGCCGTTCCTGCCATCAACGGCCTACGCGCTCGCCGCCTCGCGCCACATGCATCAATACGGCACGACGCGCGAGCAATTGGCCGCGGTCGCGGTGGCCGCGCGGCAATGGGCTTTGCTGAACCCGGTCGCCTGGGAAAAGAAGCCGCTGACCATCGCCGAGGTGCTCGGCGCGCGGATGATCAGCTACCCGTTCACGGTGCGCGACATTTGTCTCGTGACCGATGGCGGCGGTGCCGTGATCATGACCGCGGCCGAGCGCGCCCGCTCGTTGAAAAAACCGCCCGCTTATGTGCTCGGCTGCGGCCAGGCGATCACCCACGCCAACATTTCGAGCATGCCCGATTTGACGGTGACCGGTGCGGCGGCCTCGGGCCGCCAAGCCTACGACATGGCCAAGCTCGGGCCAGGTGACATCGACGTCCTCGAGCTTTACGACGCGTTCACGATCAACCCGATCCTGTTTCTCGAGGATCTCGGCTTTTGCCAAAAGGGCGAGGGCGGGGCGTTTGTCGAAAACGGCCGCATCGCCCCCGGCGGCGAATTGCCGGTCAACACCAATGGCGGCGGGCTCTCCTATTGCCACCCCGGCATGTACGGCCTCTTGCTGTTGATCGAAGCGACCCGCCAATTGCGCGGCGAATGCGGCGACCGCCAGGTCGCGAATTGCGAAACCGCGATCGCCCACGGCAATGGCGGCGTCCTGTCGTCACAGAGCACCGTGATCCTCGGCACAGCGGCGACGGTGTCGGCAGCATGATCGACAGGAAGTGATCGGAATGAGGGGCGACCGAAATTCTCCGCCAAAGACCGGTTGGGCCAAAATGGTGGCGGAGCTTCATGTTGTCGATTTGGAAATCAGCCTTGCGTTCTGGAAAGATATCATCGGTTTTGAAATCGCCTTTAGCCGTGAAGAAGAAAAATTCGTTTATCTGGAGCATCCTGAAGGTCAGCAAATCATGCTGTGCCAGCGTCATGGCCGCTTCGAGACAGGGCCCATGCAACCTCCGCTGGGGCAAGGCGCGATGTTTCAGATTTATTTCGAGGATGCCAGCGCGATTCTAGACAAACTGGCCTCCGAAAATTGGCCGGTCTATCTTGGCCCTCGCGAAGTGTGGCGTAGAACAGGCGACCGCGAGTCGGGTCAGCGAGAAGTCTTTGTCCAGGACCCTGACGGTTATCTGCTGATGCTCGCCCAGAACATTGGTGAAAGAGCTCTGCTCCCTCAGACGGCTCGGTCCTGACCGACAAGCGTCTGGGCTCCTGACGTTGGCATCCAATCGCTTCGAAATAAATAATCCGAAAAAGAATGCGGGCTCCGGGTTCACGCGGCGGCGGGAATGACGAATAATGGACGCGCGCTGCGTGCGGGAGGACGGCATGCCCGAGAACAATCTGGTGCAATTCGAGAATGTGGACGGGGTCGGGGTCGTCACGATCGACAACCCGCCGGTCAACGCGCTGTCGCCGGGGGTACCCGAGGGCATCGTCGAGAGTATCGAGCGCGGCAATGCCGACCCGGCGATCCGCGCGATGGTGCTGATCGGCGCGGGGCGCAGCTTTATCGCCGGCGCCGACATCCGCACCTTTGGCAACCGGCCGCCGCCGGTCAATGGCCGCCGACCGCACCAGATCCTCGATGCGAGCCAAAAGCCGGTGGTCGCCGCGATCCACGGCTATGCGCTGGGCGGCGGGTTCGAGATCGCGCTTGCCGCCAACTATCGGATCGCGGTGCCAAGCGCCAAGGTCGGGCTGCCCGAAGTCTTGATCGGTATATTGCCGGGGAGCGGCGGGACCCAGCGCCTGCCGCGATTGATCGGCCCGAAAGCGGCGCTCGACATGATCGTCTCGGGCCGCCATGTGCCGGCCGAGGAGGCATACCGCCTCGGGATCATCGACGAACTGGTGCCGGAGGGCGGCGATCTGCGTGCGGCGGCGATCGCCTTTGCCCGCCGCGTCGCCGATACCCGGCCGTTGCCGCGGATCCGCGACCGCGACGACAAGCTCGCCGAGGCCAAGGCCGAGCCCGGCCTGTTCGAGGCGATGCGCCGGTCGATCGCGCGCCGCGCCCGCAACCAGAAGGCGCCATACCACTGCATCCAATCGGTCGAAAACGCCTGCACGATGCCGTTCGACGACGCTGTCGTGCGCGAGCGCGAATTGTTCGACGAACTGGAAGATTCGGCCGAGGCGCGGGCGTTGCGCTACGCCTTTTTTGCCGAGCGCGAAGTGGCGCGGCTGCCCGACATTCCGCGCGACACGCCATTGCGCCCGATCAAGAATGCGGCGATCGTCGGCGCCGGGACGATGGGCGGTGGCATCGCGATGAGCTTTGCCGAGTTTGGTTTCCCGGTGAAATTGCTCGAAGTGAGCCGGGAAGCGCTCGATCGCGGTCTCGCTCGCATCCGCGCCAATTACGAGACCAGCGTGCGCCGCGGCAGCCTCAGCGAGGCCGAGATGAACCGCCGTCTCGGCCTGATCGTGCCGGTCACCAGCTTTGACGACATCAAGGATTGCGACGTCGTGATCGAAGCGGTGTTCGAGCGCATCCCGGTCAAGGAGGAGGTGTTCAGAAAGCTCGACGAAATCATGAAGCCGGGGGCACTCCTCTACAGCAACACTTCCGGCATCGACATCGACATCATCGCCAATGCGACAAAACGGCCGCAGGATGTCGCCGGCACGCATTTCTTTGCGCCAGCCAATGTCATGAAGCTGTTCGAAGTGGTCAAGGGTGCGAAAAGCGCCCCCGATGTGCTGGCGACGGCGATGGATCTCGGCCGCAAGATCGGCAAGATCAGTGCGATGGCCGGCAATGGCGACGGCTTTGTCGCCAATCGCAGCAGGACACCCTTTGGCACCGAGATGATCATCATGCTCGAAGAGGGCTGCCTGCCCGAGCAGGTGGACAAGGTCATGGTCGATTTTGGCTATCCGATCGGCCCGTTCGCGACCGCCGACCTGTCCGGGCTCGACATCGGCTATGACAGCCGCCAGCGCCGCGCCGCGCAGAACCCGAATTATCGGAAACTGCCGATCGCCGACGCGATCGTCGAGATGGGCCGGCTCGGACAGAAGACCGGCGCCGGCTGGTTCAAATACGAGAAGGGCGACCGCACCCCATATCCCGACCCAGAAGTCGCGCGCATCATCAAGGAGAAGGTGGCCGAAATGGGCGTGCCGCAGCGCGAGTTCAGCGATGAGGAGATCCTGCGCCGGCTGTTGTTCTCATCGGTCAACGAAGCCTGTCGCATCCTCGACGAAGGCAAGGCCTACCGGGCCAGCGACATCGATGTGATGTGGCTGAACGGCTTTGGCTTTCCGCGCTATCGCGGCGGGCTGATGTATTGGGCGGACGGCATCGGGGTCGGCGAGGTCTACCGCCAGATCGCCGCCTGGCACCAGCGCTATGGCGAGCGCTGGGCACCGTCGCCGTTTCTGCGCCGCCTCGCCGAGACCAACACCCCCTTCCGCGACGCCAAACCCGGCCGCCCGATGTAGAAACGGGCCCGCGGATTGGTTGAGCCGCAGGCGAAACTCGACCTGATATTGCACAGCTGAACAGCATGGTTCGGCGCACTGCTGCGGGAGAAGGCGGCTTTGCCGCAGCGGTTTGTGCGCCGTTCTATAACCGCTCGATGCCTATTTTGTGGGCGGTCGGGGGTCATATGCGAGCGGTGGGTGGCGGCGCGGCGCGGCGGGTGGGCCGCGTTTTTGCCGCATCCGTCTCCCGCCCCCCCAAGCAGGAGCCGGACCAAGGCAGGAGCCGGAACCTAGCTTCGGGCGCGGCGGGCTCAGGCGTGGCCGGCGGAGACGTTGTCGCGGCGCTTGGCGGCGGCGTCGGCCTTGGCGAAATCGTGCTGGTCGAAACCGTAGAGGCGCGCCCCGCCCGAGAGGATCTTGCCGCCGATTTCCGGGGTGATGCTGGGGTTGCGCAGCACCCGGCTCGACACTTCGGGAAAGCTCGAATCGAAATGCGGGAAGTCGCTCGACACGCAGATGTTGTCGGCGCCGCCCAGCAATTCGACGACCGCACCAACCTCGCGCTCACCGCTCTCGATCGCCGAGAAGCAGTTGCGCTGCCAGTATTCCTGCGGCGAGAGCTTCAGGTAGGGTGCGTCGGCCTGATGATGCTGGCGCAGATCCCATTCGATACGCCCCAATAGGCCCGGCACCCACCAGCTCTGCGCTTCGAGAAACGCGACCTTGAGCCGCGGATAGGTTTCGAGAATGCCGCCCAGCATCAATGCGATCAGCGCCAACTGCATCTCGGTCGAGTGGCTGGCGACATGCCGCATAAACCGGTTCTCGCCAAATCGCGGCTCGATCGTCGAGTAATAGGAGCCGGTGCCTTCGTGAAAACATAAGGGCACCTGCAAATCCTGCAGCATGGCATAGAGCGGATCCCAATAAGTCGAGTGCCAATAGCGGCCATTGACGTAATTCGGCCGGACAAATGCACCGACCGCACCATACTCCTTGACGCAGCGATGCAATTCGCGGCAGGCGAGATTGACGTCGTGCACCGGCAACATCGCCGCCATCTTGAGCTGGTGGGGACTGTGCTGGATGAAGTCATGCAGCCAGTCGTTATAGGCGCGGCAGATTGCGTTCGAAAATTGCGGGTCGATGTTATCGCGGGCGAGAAACGACAGGCCGGCAGTCGGGAACAAGACGGCGATGTCGATCCCCTCCATCTCCATGCCGATCAGCTGGGCCTCGGCGTCGTAGCCGCGCTCGACCGCGAACATGACGTTCTTGTTGCCGCGGGCGCCGACCAGCGGGCCGCGAATGCGGTTGTATTGCGAGACGTTGCCGTCATTGCTGGTCGGCATGCCGTCGAAAAACCACAACGGCCGGCGCCGCATCCCGGTGCTGCCGCCATCGACTGGCGCCATTGCCGAGGTGATGCGCGACTTGAAGGCCGGGTCGAGGTATTTGTCGAACAGGTCGGTCGGCTCCATGATGTGCATGTCGCAATCGACAAAGCGGTAGCCTTCTTTCATGTCATCCTCCATGCCGCGCAGGCTGTGGAATTCTGCCTGAAAAATGCGGCGGGCGGCAACCGGGCCAAGACACCGGAGTTCGACGCTACGCGCCGACCACGCCGGTCAGGATCGCCAGGTAATGGCATCCGGCACCGGCGAGTACGAAGGCGTGCCAGATTGCCAACCGGTAAGGCAGCCGGCGCCACAACAGAAAGAGGATTCCGAGCGAATAAAAGCCGCCGCCTGTCGCGACCAGCGCCACGGTATCGTGCGAAGCCGCCGGGCCCAGTGCCACGAGGCTCGCCCAGCCGAGCAGCAGATAGGCGCCGACCGATCGACCGACGCTGCCGATCGGGCGGTACAGCTTGATGAAGATTCCGATCATAGCAATGGCCCACAACGCGCCGGCGAGAGCGTTCCCGGCGAAACCAGGGCGCATCAGGGCGAACGGGGTGGCGGTGCCGGCGATCAGCGCGAAGATCGCCGCATGGTCGAGGCGACGCAGGAAGTGCCGCCGTCGCATGTCGATCGCTGCCCGATAGCCTAGCGAGCAGCCGAACATCGCCACCAGCGCGCCGGCATAAATGGCGGTGCCGACCAGGATGCGGCGATCGGCAGCGGCGAGCGCCACTGCCAGCAGCACGACCGATGCGGCAAGCCCGAGCACCAGCCCGCCGCCGAGGACGCAGAGATCGGCCGCTCGCTCGGCGCCATGTTGCGGCGGCAGCGCTGCCGCCGGTCGGCTCATCGGCAGGGCAGCGTCAATGCGTGTCGGTGTCGGGATCGAGCGACCAGTAATAGCCGACCGTCGGCGCATGCACCATCGAGTTGACCCCGACGATCGGGCCCGTATAGGTGGTGATCGGCGGTGCGTCGAGGGTGTGGCTGACCGGTTGAGCGGCCGTCGGTTCCTCACTGACAATCTGTTTCGAGATGTCGGGAACCGAGCTCAGATTGACCGCTGCCGGACCGTCGAGGCATTTGCGGCTGCCTTTCGCAGCACAATGCGCTGCTTCGGCCGGAGCGAGTGCGACGGCGACAAGAGCAACGGTTACGACCGAAAGCAGCCAAGGCTTCATCCGAGCGTCCCGCAAGCGAGGTCCTCGCCGCTGATTTTGACCAATCGTTAATCGCGCGTCCAGTGCTTCGACGGGGTGGGCGCAAAAGCCGGGTTGCGTGCAGCGGCGTGCCCGGCTGTGGTAACATGGTGGAGCGCGCATGCCCGCCATATCGGAGGCGCCGTGATGGACCGCATCGATCTTCGCTCCGACACCGTGACCCGGCCATCGGCGGGCATGCGCCAGGCGATGGCGTCCGCCCCGGTCGGCGACGACCAGTATGGTGAGGACCCGACGGTCAACCACCTGCAGGAACGAATCGCCGCGCTGCTGGGGAAAGCGGCGGCGCTGTTCGTTCCGAGCGGGACGATGGCCAACCAGATCGGCCTCAAGATCCTGACCCGGCCCGGCGACGAGGTCGTGCTTGGCCAGGAGGCGCATATCGTCTGGCACGAATCGGGCGCGGGGGCGGCCAATTCCGGGGTCCAGTTCGCGCCGATCGGCTCGGGCGGCCTGTTCACCGCGGAAGAATTGCGCGCCGCCTACAAGCCGCCGGGACATATCGTCTATCCGCCGACCACGCTGGTTGCGGTCGAGAATACGCATAATCGCGGTGGAGGGGTGGTCTTCCCGCAAGCCGAAATCGTCTCGATCTGTGCTGCGGCGCGGGAACTCGGGATGAAAAGCTATCTCGACGGGGCGCGGCTGTTCAACACCGCGGCGGCATCGGGGTGCCAGCTCGCCGAACTGGCCGCACCCTTCGATCTCGTGTCGGTGGCGCTGTCGAAGGGGCTCGGCTGCCCGGTCGGCAGCGTCCTCGCCGGCAGCCAGGCCGAGATCGCCCGTGCCCATCGCGCGCGCCGCATGTTTGGCGGGGCGATGCGCCAGTCCGGCATCCTTGCCGCCGCCGGGCTGTGGGCACTCGACCATAATCTCGATCGCCTGGCGGAGGACCACGCCAATGCCCGGCTGTTGGCCGAGCGTCTGGCCGGGCTGGGTGGCGTCGAACTCGACCTCGCCACGGTGCAGACCAACATCGTGATCTTTCGCATGGCCGCCGGCGCGCCGGATGCGGCCGCAATCGTCGCCCGCGCGCAGGAAATGGGGGTGTTGGTGTCGGCTTTTGCCGCGCGCACGGTACGCGCCGTCACCCATCTCGATGTCAGCCGCGACGAGTGCCGCCGCGCCGCCGATTTGCTCGCCCGGGTCATCGAGCGGGGTTGACCGGTCCGAGGGGAACGACGCCCGGGCTGCGGCCCGCCGGGATTTCAGCCTCGCTCGTTCAGCGCCGCGATCTCTTCGGCGCCGTAATCGAGTTCGGCCAGCACCGCCTCGGTGTGTTCCCCGAGCCTCGCGGCGAAGGGCTGCGCCGCCGCCGTCGCCGCGGAGAAGCGGAACGGCGGGTTGAGCGCCAGAAAGCTGCCACCTGCGTCGGCAATCTCGGTGAATGCCGCACGATGCGCGAGCTGCGGGTCGGCCATCGCCTCCCTGACCGTGCGATAAGGCGAGGACGGCACGCCGTGCCGGTCGAAGATCGCCTGCACCTCGGCGGTGGT
>Ga0335075_10000994_pt1 | contig 47791 bp, 37 predicted proteins | sample Lox_Sample_24_FD_206723 | JGI IMG/M metagenome (GOLD analysis project Ga0335075, IMG submission 206723) | Soil microbial communities from Loxahatchee National Wildlife Refuge, Florida, United States - Lox_Sample_2.4 | ecosystem: Environmental > Terrestrial > Soil > Wetlands | place: USA... | reverse complement strand
ACCGGTACCGGCCGGTGATCACCGACGCGATCCTGCTGGACGAGGCCCCGGCGCGGCTGCCCCGGCTGCTGCGGTCGCCGTCACCCGGGAAGGTGCTGATCCGGCCTTGACGCGGCTTGCCGAGATCGCCGATGCGCGGCTGCGTGGCGTCCCCGGCTACCGGCCCGGGCTATCCGGCGCGGGGCCGGCGTCCGGGAAGCTGTCGTCGAACGAGTCCCCGTTCGGCCCCGCCCCGGCGGTACGCGCGGCCGTCGCGGCGGCGGCCCTGAAGGACACCGTCGGCCACTATCCGGACGAGCAGCGGGCGCGCCGCGTGCTGGCGGACCGGGCGGGCGTCGAGGAGTCCGCGATCCTGCTCACGAACGGCAGCGACGAGTTCTGCTACCTGCTCGCGAACGTCTTCCTCGGGCCAGGCCGCGCCGCGGTGCTCGGCGACCCGCCGTACCAGATCGACGCCACGGCCAGCCTGCTCGCCGGGGCGGACCTGCGCCGGGTGCCGCTGCACCGGGACGGCGAGGACCGGGGCGGGCACGACCTCAAGGCGATGGCCGCCGCCGCCGCGGGCGCCGCGGTTGTCTGGCTGCCGTCCCCGCACAACCCGACCGGCGCCGCGGTGCGCCCGGCCGGGCTGGCCCGCTTCCTGGCCGCGGTGCCGGACGACTGCCTCGTGGTGCTGGACGAGGCGTACCGGGCGTTCGCCGACGCGGACCGGCTGCCGGACGTCCGCGGGCTGCTGGCCCGGCACCCGAACCTGGTCGTGCAGCGGACCCTGTCCAAGGACTGGGCGCTGGCCGGGCTGCGCGCGGGGTACGCGCTCGCGGAGCCCGGGCTGATCGCGCCGCTCGCCCGGGCTCGCCCTCCGTTCAGCGTCAACGCCCTCGCGCTGGCGGCGATCGAGGGCGGCGCCACGCCGTCCGCGGCGGCCTGGCGCTCGATGGCCGTGGCGCGGGTCACCGAACAGCGCGCGGTCCTCGAACGGGAGCTTGAACGCCTGAGCATCGACTACCTTCCGAGCCAGGCGAACTTCGTGACCGCGCGGCTCGACCCGCGAGCGGTAGGGAGCGCGCTCGCCGGGTCCGGGCTCGTGGTCCGGCCCGGCGACGATCTTGGCATGCCCGGCTGGGTGCGGATCAGCATCGGCTGGGCGCCGCAGATGGCCGTGCTGCGAGCGGCCTTGCGCGGTCTGGCGCCCGGCGCGGCGCCGGCGCCGGCCGCCGCACCCGGCGCGGACAGCAGCGCTGGCCTGCTACGAGAAAGGAGATGACGATGCCTGCGAACCCGATCCGGGTCATCGGCCCATGGAGCGAGCTGAGCCCGCAGCAGCGGAAGGATGTGACCACGCGCGGCCTCGACAAGATCTTCGACCCGGACCTGCGCCGCAGCATCGCGCAGCTGGTCGAGGACGTCCGGGTCAACGGGGACGCCGCGCTGGTCAGGGCGCTGAGGTCGTTCGACGGCTGCGACGTGGACGCGTCCGGGCTGCGGGTCACCGAGGAGGAGTTCGCGGCCGCGAGGGCGTCGGTCAGCCCGGCGCTGCTGGCCGCGATCCGGGACGGCATCGACCACGTGCGCCGGTTCAACGAGCAGATCACGGCGCGGGGGGACTGGAGCTTCGAGCCGGAGCCCGGGCTGACCGTCGGCGAGAAGGTGACGCCGATCGCCAGCGCGGGGCTGTTCGTGCCCAGCGGCAAGGCGTCGTATCCCTCGGTGCTGATCCAGCTGGGCACGCCCGCCGTGGTGGCCGGTGTGCCGGAGATCGCGGTGATCGTCCCGCCGGTGCCCGGCTCGGCCGGCGAGGTCGACAGCGCGCTGCTGGTCGCAGCCGGTGAGCTCGGCATCACCGGCGTGTACCGGTCGAACGGGCCGGCCGGCATCGCGGCCCTCGCCTTCGGCACCGAGACCGTGCCCAGGGTCCGCAAGGTCGTCGGCCCCGGCAGCCCGGCCGTGACCTGCGCACAGGTGGAGGTGCAGCGGTTCGGGACGGTCACGAACATGCTGCTCGGCCCCAGCGAGAGCCTGATCATCGCCGACGACAGCGCGGACCCCCGGCTGCTCGCCGCCGACCTGCTGAACGAGGCCGAGCACGGCCCGGACTCCTCCAGCGTCCTGGTGACCGACAGCGAACGCCTGCTGGCGCTCGCCCAGGAGGAGGTGCGGCGGCAGCTTGCCGAACTTCCGGAGCCGAGGCGGGGTTACGCGGCGACCGCGCTGGGGGTGAACGGCGGCGCGGTCCTGGCGCGCGACCTGGCGGAGGCCGCGGAGGTGGCGAACGCCTACGCACCGGAGCACATGCAGATCGCGGTGCGCGACCCGGACGGGCTGCTCGCGCTGCTGAGCAACGCCGGCGAGATCCTCGTCGGGCAGTGGACGCCGGTGTCGGCGGCCAACTTCCTCATCGGGTGCCCCGCGTCGCTGCCGACCAGCGGCTTCGCCGCGGTCAGCAGCGGCATCACCGCGGATGCGTTCCGCAAGCGGACCGCGGTCGCCCGCGCCGACCAGCGTTCGCTCACCAGGATGAGTGAGTCGATCATCGCGTTCACCCAGCACGAAGGGTTCCCCGCGCACGAGGCCGCGGTGCGGATCCGGCTCGGGGAGCGGGCATCATGACCGCCGGGGCTGCGGCCGAGCCGGCTGCGGCCGACGCCGGCGGGGCCGGCGCCGGGCCGGCGCACGCGCGTCACGAGGTGCTGGTCGGGCCGGCCGACGTCACCGCCGCGGAGGTCGTGGCCGTCGCCCGGCACGGCGCCCCGGTCCGCCTGGCCCCGGCGGCACTGGAGGCGATGGCCGCGTCGCGGGGCGTGGTCGACCGCCTGGCCGCGTCCCCGGTGCCCGCCTACGGCATCTCCACCGGGTTCGGCGCCCTGGCCACCCGGCACATCGCCCCCGACCTGCGGGACAGGCTTCAGCTCAGCCTGATCAGATCGCACGCGGCGGGCGCGGGAAACCCGGTCGAGCGGGAGGTCGTCCGGGCGCTGATGTTCCTGCGGCTGAAGACGCTGGCGTCGGGGCGCACCGGCATCCGGCCGGTGGTGGCCGAGACGCTCGCGGCGGTGCTGAACTCCGGCGTGACGCCGGTGGTCCCCGAGCACGGGTCCCTGGGCTGCAGCGGCGACCTGGCGCCGCTGGCGCACTGTGCGCTCGTGCTCATCGGCGAGGGGGAGGCCACTACCGAGCAGGGCAAGCGGGTTCCGGGCGCGGTCGCGCTGCAGCGCGCCGGGATCACCCCGGTCCGCCTCGCGGTGAAGGAGGGCCTCGCGCTCATCAACGGCACCGACGGCATGCTCGGCATGCTGATCCTGGCGTGCGCGGACCTGGCGGCGCTGTGCACCGCGGCCGACGTGATCGCGGCGATGAGCGTCGAGGCGCTGCTCGGCACCGACCAGGTGTTCCTGCCCGAGCTGCAGCTGCCGCTGCGGCCGCACCCGGGACAGGCGGTGAGCGCGGACAACATGCTGCGGGTCCTGGCCGGATCGCAGATCGTCGCCTCGCACCGGGACGGTGACACGCGGGTGCAGGACGCGTACTCGCTGCGCTGCGCCCCTCAGGTCACCGGGGCGGTCAGGGACACGCTGGCGCACGCCGAGACCGTCGCCGCGCGGGAACTCGCCGCCGCGATCGACAACCCGGTGGTGCTGCCCGACGGGAGGGTCAGCTCGAACGGCAACTTCCACGGCGCGCCGGTCGGCTACGTGCTGGACTTCCTGGCGATCGCGGTCGCCGACCTGGGCTCGATCGCCGAACGGCGCACCGACCGGCTGCTGGACCCGGCGCGCTCGGGCGGCCTGCCGCCGTTCCTCGCCCAGAATGCCGGCGTGGACTCCGGCCTGATGATCGCGCAGTACACCCAGGCCGGCATGGTCGCGGAGAACAAGCGGCTGGCGGCCCCGGCGAGCGTGGACTCGATACCCAGCTCGGCGATGCAGGAGGACCACGTGTCCATGGGCTGGGGCGCGGCGCGCAAGCTGCGGTCCGCGCTGGCGAACCTGCGCCAGATCCTGGCCATCGAGCTGGTGGCCGCGGCCCGCGGCATCGACCTGCGCGCCCCGCTGCGGCCCTCGCCGGCCACGGCGGCGGCGATCGCGGAGCTGCGCAAGAGCGTGCCCGGCCCCGATGCAGACCGGTTCCTGGCGCCGGAACTCGCCGCCGCCGACGATCTGCTGCGCAGCGGCCGGCTCACCGGGGCGGTGTCCGCCGTCGCCGGCGGGCTGGGATGAGCGCAGGGGCTCGCCGGGCGGGCGACGGCACGGCCGGCGGCGGGGAGGCCGGGAGTGGCGAGGCGGTCGAGCCGCCGGCCGCGCGGATCCGGGCGCTGCTGGCCGCGGGCGAGACCGGCCAGGCCGCCCGGGCGGCGGCGGACCTCATCGCCGGGACGTTCGGGCTGCCGGTAGCCAGGGCGGAGCTGACGCTCGATGAGTACAGCCTGAACTCGGTCAGCGGCCTGGTGCGGTTCACCGACGGGCACACCGAGTTCTTCAAGTTCCACCAGGAAGAGGGCGAGGAAGCCAGCGTCACCGAGTACTACCGGGCGGGGGTGCTCAGGGACGCCGGCCTCCCGGTCGAGATGCCGCTCCGGGTGGCGGGCGAGCCCGGCCGGCAGATCGCCCTGTACGAGCTGCGCACCGAGCCGCGGATGTCGGACGTCTGCGTCGAGCTCGAGCGCGCGAGTGCGCGCGCCAGCCTGCCCGCGGACCTGAGGGACGCCCGGCGGGCGCTGGACCGGGCGATCGGCCGGGTCGCGGTGAGCTCGCTGCGGCCAGGTTCCGCGGCGTCCCGGGAGGCGGCGGTACACCAGCTCTTCTACCGCCGGCTGGCGGACCCGGCGGCTGGTCCCGCCGGTCCCGCCGCGGGTCCAGCCGCGGGCGCCCCGGCCGGGCGCTTCCCCGGCGGGCGTTACCGGTCGTGGTACCTGGCCGACCCGCTGTACCGCGAGATCGCCGACCGCCGGTTCGTCGTGAACGGCGTCGAGTACTCATCGAGCCCGGCGGAACTCGCGTCGGCCGCGGCGCGCCTGCTCGACCCGGCCGTGCTGGCCGCCGGCCCGGCGGTCACCGCGCACGGCGACGACCACCAGGGCAACGTCTGGGTGCTGCACCGCGGCGGCCGGGCCGAGCTGCGGCTGTTCGACCCGGCGTTCGCCGACCGGGACATCCCGGCGCTGCTCGCGCCGGTCAAGGCGACGTTCCACAACGTGTTTGCGCATCCGTTCTGGCTGTACCACCCCGCCGAGGCGGCGGCCCGGATCAGCGTGCGGGTCGAGCGCCCGGCGGACGGGGTCGTGTCGGTCAGCCACGACGCCGCGCTGGCACCGCTGCGGCTCGACATCCTCGGCTCGGTCGCCGAGCTGGTCTGGGCTCCGCTGCTCGCCGAGATGTCCCGGCGCGGCGAGCTGCCGGAGGACTGGCGGCGCACGGTGCGCGCCGCGCTGTTCTGCTGCCCGCTGCTGGTCACCAACCTGGTGTCGGCCGACCGCGACGAGCCGGTCCGCTACCTCGGGCTGGCGCAGGCGGTGCTGGCCGGGAGCGAACCGGTGGCCGGATCCGACGAGGTCTCCCGCTTCCTGGATTGGATCACACCCCGGAAAACCGGGCGATCAGGGCCCGCGCCGCCTTGACCAGATCGGCGGCAGGTGTCAGAGCTGGTACCCGTCCGGCCTGGCAACGTATCTGCGCCCGGTTGGCGTGCTCCAGATGAACTCACCGCGCTCGTTCTGCTCCAGGCTCCACCTGCGGTGCTGTTTGAGTATGTGATGCTTGCGGCACCTGCCGCCCAGGTTGCAGGTGCAGCTCCGTCCGCCTTGGTCGTAGGGGATGGTGTGGTCCAGGTCGGCGCGCCAGGCCGGCTGCCTGCAGGTAAGGAACCGGCACGTCACATCCCTGGCCACCACGAACTCCCGCACCCGCGCCGGCGGGCGGTAGGCCGCCGACTCCCCGGTGTGGGCACACCCGCCGGCCACTGCGTCTGCTTCCGCTTGAGCGAGGGCACGCTGCAGCACCCTGGCCGCGGCGTTCAGCGCGGCGGCGGCGAGTCGCGACAGCGGACCGGATCGCTGCTTAAGCCGCTGGGTGATGAGATCCTGGCTGATGGTTAGGGTGACCCGGCCGATCAGCCCGGTTCTGGAGGGCTTCGGCGGGGGGCTGGGGCCGGCCCGGGCTGACCGGGCTGTGCACCGGCGGAGCCTGGTGACCGCGATGGCTCGCCCGGCGGGGTCTGTGATGACGATCCGCCATTGAGCGGCAGCGTCGTGTTCTGCGGCTTGGGCCAGTTCGCGGGCCTGAACCGGGGTGATCGGCCCGATCCGGCCCAGCACGCCCGGCCCGCCGTCGGGCAAGCCGGCCAACGTCGCCCAGGGCAGTGTGACGTCCAGCAGCCCGGGCGGCGGCCGCCCGTCTGGTTGACTCGCAAGTCGGGGGAGCGCGGGCAGGATCGTGCCCAGATCTGACCACGGGGGCACCGGTCCGCTGGCTGCCTGGTCGCCGTCGTCTTCGTCTTCGAAGCAGCGATCTTCAGAGCGGGCATCGCCGCCTCCGGCGTCAAGGCCGTCGTCAGGCGGGGCGTCCTCATCCCGCGGCGGAGCAGGCGGGGCGTCCTCATCCCGCGGCGGAGCAGGCGGGGCGTCCTCATCCCGCGGCGGAGCAGGCGGGGCGTCCTCATCCCGCGGCGGCGCGGGCGGGGCGTCCTCATCCCGCAACGGAGCCGGCGGCTCACCTTGCGGCGGCGCGGGCGGGGCGTCCTCATCCCGCAACGGAGCCGGCGGCTCACCTTGCGGCGGCGCGGGCGGCGCTTCATTGCCCGGTGCGGGCCGGTGCGGTGGTTCGCTCTCGCCGTCCCGGGCCCGGTTTGGTGGCTGGCCGCCGCCGCCAGGCGGGGGCCGGTCGGGCTGACCGCCGTCAGGCGGCGGGATGTAGGGCAGCGTGCCCAGCAGCAGGTGCAGCATCACGACAGACCGGAGCAGGTCAAGGCCCCCGGCCCAGCCGGCCGCCTTCATCGCCTTAGCGATCGCGGTGATCTTCGCCATCGCCGCTGCGGCCTGGGCCTGCGGCAGCTTGGTTCCCGTCAGCGTGGCCGTTCCGTCCGGGTCCGGATACAGGCTGACCGACGCATGCCGCTCGGCATCGGTGCGGCGCTGATCGGCGCCCTGAGGATCGACCGCGATCACCGCCTGGCGCAGTTTTGCCCGCAGCTGAGCCTGCGCGAGCTCTCCGGCGCCCGGCAGCACCTTTGCTTCCACCGCCCGGGCCGCGTCCTCGCTGAGCACGCTGGTGGCCTCGACGATCAATCGCGCCCGGTACAGATCAATCCGTCCGTCCGCCAGCGCTGCCGCGGTGGCCCGCAGCCGCCATCCCAGCGTCACCGCCAAGTGGATCAACCCCCCCGCGCCGTAGTCCGACAGCCTCAGCGCCAAGGCCACCTGGCCGACTGCGTCCCGGGTCACCCGTATCGGCCGACCATCGGGGTGTAGGCCGACGTCCGGGTCCGCGGCCGCGCAGGAGGAGGTCAGCTGGGCAACGGCGGCCAGTTCCGCCGCCTGCGCCCATGACGTCAGCTGCCGCGCCGAGGTCATCGCTCCGACCAGGCTGTATTCATCGAGGCTGGTGATGTCGGCAACCGCCTCACCCAGCCATCCGGCCATCGCCGGGCCCGGCAACATATGCTCCATGGCCAGCCCAGCGACTTGGGCGGGCGGCATCGGCGGGCCGATCCGGCCGTCCTGCTCGGCGGCGAGCTTTTCCGCTAGGGCCGCGTCGTGATCCTCGCCTTGCCCGTCCAGGAACCCGCCCGCCGCCAGCGCCTCCAGCAACGCCTGCCAGTCCAGCACCCGCGCCCGCGCACCGCCGGGCACACCGCCTGGCAGCCAGGCGAAGGAAGGCGCGGCAGGACTGCTCACTGTTGCGACCCCTTCCTCCGGCGGTTCTGGCGCCTGGGCGAGCACCGGATCACCTCCTCGCGCTGGACTTGCTGCATAGCTTTTGGCCTGCTACCACGCTAACGTCCGGTACCGACAAAACGATCGACGTAAGCCAAGGCGGCAAGAAGTCATTGAATAAATTTTCGAGTACTACGGGGCGGCTCAGCCGTCGGCCGACCGTGGCGAGCCCGTCCGCTGCCTCGGCCTGGCGCAGGCGGCGCTGGCCCGAAGCGAACCGCTGGCCGGGTCCGACGAGCTGTCGGCGTTCCCGGACTCGATCACGCCCGCCTGGCTCGTCCGGTCTCAGGGGCGGACGCGGTGCACGCCGCGCGGCTTCTGGCCGTAGCGGGCGTCCTGCCCGGGTCCGTCTGGCGCGGCCGCTTCCTGGATATCGGTGCGGGTGATCGCCAGGTAGGCGACGCAGACGGCCACGGCGGCGGTGGCGACCAGCGCGGTGGGGCCGTCGCCGAAGCCGGCGCCGCTGATCGACGGTGGCTTGCTGACGTAGTCGGCGAGCGACGCGCCGAGCGGCCGGGTGACGACGTAGGCCGCCCAGAACGCGGTGATGGCGTTCAGGCCGAAGCCGCGCCAGGCGATCGCGGGGATCATGATCACCACGAAGAACAGCACGACCGAGGAGAAATACCCGAGGCCCAGCGTGGTCGCGGTGAAGTCGCCCAAGGCGGTGCCCAGCGCGAAGGTCGCGAACACCGTCGCCCAGTAGAACATCTCCCGGCGGCGGGTGACGATGCTGTGGATGGACAGCGTGCGCTCGCTGCGGTACCAGGTGACGAACACCCCGGCCAGCACGATGGCCCAGAGCGCGGTCGTCCCCGCGTACGGGATCCCCACGACCAGGTGCAGGGTGTCGGACACGCCGGTGCCGAAGATCGCGATGGCGTAGGCCAGGAACCAGTAGGCGGCAGCGGTGTACCGGCGGGTCCGGAACTGCCAGAACAGGCCGATGGCCAGCAGGCCGGCCTCGATCGCGCCGCCCACGACGTGGCTGCCCAGCGCCAGATAGTCGGATGTGGCCTCGCCGCCTGCCGTGGTGAGCAGCTTGATCACCCAGAACATCATGGTGATCTCTGGCACCTTCGCGGCGGCCGGCTCAGGGAACAGCCGGCGGCCTTGGCTCGCCATGCGGTCCGGCTACCTTCTGTGGCTGGCGTAGCGCTCGCGTCCGCGCGGCGCGGCCGCCGCAGCCGGGAGCGGCCTGGTCTTCGCGATGTGCACGAGGCAGTTGTAGGTGACCACGGCGATCGCCAGGTGCATCAGGAACAGGAACACGACCGCCTTGGGCGGCTGGCCGAGCGCCAGGATGTAGACATCCGGGAGCCACAGGACCAGGGTGACCGCGACGGCCATGCGCAGAAACAGCCAGCGGGGCGCGGAGCTGATCCGGGTGACGACCGGCCACGCGAGGCACGCGATCACGACGCCGATCACGGTCAGCTTTGAGTAGTCGGGGAACTGGAAGTGCGCGTAGCCCCGAGTCGAGGGGAAGACCGCCTGGCCGATCGTCACCAGGGCTGCGTCGGCGGCGAGTGAGCCGCCGATGGAGACGACCGTCGCGACCACGACGCTGACCGCCGACGGCTGCCGGCCGGCGGGTGCGAAGTCCACGTGGAAGGGCCGCAGACCACGGTCGATGGCCGACGGCAGCTTGACGGGCAAGCGTTCTCCCCCTCGAGTCTCACGGCGCCGTCCGAGACGACAGCCCACGGTAGGGTCCCGGCGAACCGCCGTGCGACATCCTGCAGAACGAATTCCCGGCGTCACGTCTCCTCCTCAAGGAGGAGCGCACGCGCGGTACGCTGCGATGACGTGACCGTGAAGGACGCATCAATGGCCAGCGTGACGGACCGTGCCCACACGCAGTGGACCCCCCTGCAGCCACCGGAGGAAATCACCCGAAGCCTCTTCGGCCGCGGCCGCGATCTCGGCCGCATCCACCCGCTGGCGACCGATGCCCTGCTGGCAGCGGTGCTGCTCGCCCTGTCCACGGTGTGGCTGGAGGGTTCGCCCTTTGCGGGCCCCCGCGCCACGGCCGTGCAGACGGCGCTCGTCGCCGCGATCGCCGCGCGCCGGGCCTGGCCCTCGGGGATCTTCCTGCTCGTGAGCGCGATCGCCTTCGGCCAGTGGCTCCTGGGGTTTCCGCTCATCGGCGACGGCGCACTGCTCATCGCGCTCTACACGGTGGCCGCCCATGAGTCCCGGGTCCGCACCCTGCTCGCGGCGGGGGTGCTGGAGACCGGGGCCGTCATGGCCACGCTGAGGTGGGAGCCGGCCGGCACCACGCCGCTCTCACTGCTGTTCCTGTCCGCCATGGTGGTCGCGGCGCTTTTCGCGGGGCTGGCCGCCGCGTCCGGCAGCAGGTACCTGGCCTGGATGGATGAGCGCGCCCTGCGGCTGGCGGTCGAGCGGGACCAGCAGGCCACGATCGCGGCGGCCGCCGAGCGGACCAGGATCGCGCGCGAGCTCCACGACATCGTCTCGCACAGCCTGTCCGTCGTGATCACCCTCGCGGACGCCGCCGCGGTGGTCAGCCGCTCCGATCCTGGCCGCGAGGCCATAACCGAAGCCTCGGAGGCGGGCCGCCGGGCGCTGTCGGACTTGCGGGCGATGCTCGGCGTGCTGCACACCGACGGCGCGCCGGCCGGCTCGGCGCCGCTGCCCGGCGTGAGCCAGCTCGGCGCGCTCATCGAGCGGGTCCGGGCGACCGGGCTGGCGGTGGAGCTCGGCATCGAGGGAAGCCCGTTCCCGCTCGGCGCCGCGGCCGAGCTGAACGTCTACCGCATCGTGCAGGAGGCGCTGACCAACACGATCCGCCACGCCCGCGCGCGGCACGCGCGGGTCACGATCCGCTACGAGGCCCCCCGCGTGGCGGTGTGCGTGGCCGACGACGGCACGGCCGCCGCGCCGGGCCGGCACACGGGCCACGGCATCGCCGGGATGCGCGAGCGGGCCGCGCTGCACGGCGGCGACGTCAGCGCGGGGCCCGCCCCAGGGGGAGGCTGGCTCGTCACGGCCTCGATGCGCCCGGACCAGGCCGAAGCGGTGACCGCGTGACGATCTCTGTCTTGCTGGCCGACGATCAGGCGTTGCTGCGCCGCGGCTTTCGCATGATCATCGAGGCCGAAGCTGACCTGACGGTCACGGCCGAAGCGGGCAGCGGCGGCGAAGCCGTCGACCGTGCCCGCCAGAACCCGCCCGATGTCGTGCTCATGGACATCCGCATGCCGGGCACCGACGGCATCGAGGCAACCCGCCGCATCATCGCCGCCGACCCCGCGGTGCGGGTGCTGGTGCTGACGACCTTCGATCTCGACGAGTACGCCTTCGGCGCGCTGCGCGCCGGCGCCAGCGGCTTCCTGCTGAAGGACGTCCGCCCGGCCGAACTTGTCACCGCCATCCGCACGGTCGCGTCCGGGGACGCGGTCGTCTCGTCCCGGGTAACCCGCCGCCTGCTCGACGAGTACGCCCAGGTGCTCCCCCTCACGACGGCGCAGCAGGCCGAGCGCTATCCGGGGCTGTCCTCGCTCACGGAACGGGAGGGCGAGGTGCTCACCGCCGTGGCCCGCGGCCTGTCCAACGCCGAGATCGCCGCCGCCCTGCATGTCTCCGAGACCACGGTCAAGTCCCACGTCGGGCGGATTCTCGCCAAGCTCGGCCTGCGTGACCGGGTCCAGATCGTGGTCCTCGCCTACGAAGCCGGCCTTGTGCGGCCCGGAGCACTGGGATCGTGACCGCGGCGATCAGCCCGCGGTCGCCGGAAGCCAGCCCCACGGGTGCGTGCCCCAGCGCGGCGCGCAGGGCCGGCCGGCCCGCAGCGTGTGCACCGGGACCAGGCCATAGCCGCCACGGAACGCCCGGCCGGTGGTGTCGGTGAACGTGAAGTCCCCCTCGGCCAGGTCCAGGATCGTGACGTCGGCGTCCCTGCCGACCGCGAGCGCGCCGATCTCGTCGGCCATGCCCAGCACCGCGGCCGAGCCGGCCGTCGTCTTCTGCACCACGTCCGCGAGGCTGTACCCGATGGCCATGAACTTGGCCATGCACTCGAGCAGGCTGTGGAAGCCCTGCCCGAAGGCGGTCAGGTCGCTGCTGATCGTGTCCGGGTACAGCCCGAGCTGGGCCTGCCGGCTGGCGACCTCGTAGCCGAAGTTGCCCCGGCCGAGCGCCGAGTCGAGGATGACCCCGTTCGCGCGGGCCTCGGCGACCTCGGGGTACGGCTGGCCCGCGGGGTCCAGCACCCGCCCGGCGTTGGGCGTGCACAGGTGGGTCAGGATGTCTCCCGGCTCCATGGCGGCGAGCAGGAACCTGGTCAGCTCCCCGGCCCGGGCCGCGGCCGCGTCGGTCTTGGCGGTGAAGTCGCCGATGTGCACCATCAGGGGGACGTGGTGGTCCCTGGCCACCTGCTTGGCCTCCTTGATCACGTCCTCACCGATCCCGGCCATGGCCGGGCCCACCAGCCTCAGCTTGACCCCCGCGATCAGGCCGGGGTTGTGCTCGGCGCAGGACTCGATCGCGGCCCGGTCGATGTCGTCCAGGCTGTTGACGTCCGCCGGGCCGGGCATCGTGTGCGCGTGGCTGCCGATGTTCACGTAGGTGATCACCCGGGTGGCCGCCTTCGGCAGGATGTGCGCGGGGAACACCCCGATGTTCGCCACGCCGACCGAGCCGGCGTCCACGACGGTGGTCACCCCGGACTGCACGCCGATGACGTCGGGGTCGCAGCAGCCCATGCCGACGCCCTCGGTGACCGCGCCGTGCGCCACGTGGGCGTGCAGGTCGATCAGCCCGGGCACGACGTGCCGGTTCGGCCCGCGCACCTCGATCACCCGCGCAGCCTCGTCGGCCGGGATGCCCGCGGCGATCCGCGCGATCTTGCCGCCGCTGATGGCGATGTCCAGCCGCCCGTCCAGGCCCTGGCCGGGGTCCAGCACGTGGCCCCCGGAGATCAGCAGGTCGTACGTCACGCCGTCGCCTCCGTCACTTGCCTGACAGTTGCCTGGTCGCCAGGGCCGCGCCTTCGGACATGGCCCGCAGCTTGGCCCAGACGATGTCCTCGTGGCCGACCCGGGAGCCGATGCCGCAGTCCGTCCCGGCCTGCACGTTCTCCTTCCCGACCACGCTGGCGAAGTTGACCAGGCGCTCGGCGACGAGCTCCGGGTGCTCCACCAGGTCGGTGGCGTGGGACACGACGCCGGGGACCAGGATCTTCCCCTCGGGCAGCTTGACGTCGTCCCAGACCCGCCATTCGTGGGCGTGCCTGACGTTGCCGGCTTCGACCGAGTAGGCCTGGGCGTTGATGCCGAGCAGCAGGTCGGCGATGTGCGCCAGCCCGATGTCGGTGACGTGCGGCCGGTGCCCGGAGCCCCAGCACACGTGGAACCGCACCTGCTCCTCCGGCAGCCCGTCGAGGGCGTGGTTGATGATCTCCACGCACGACGCCAGGTACCTGCGGTACTGCTCGACGTCCCAGTCCGGGTAGAACTGCCACGAGGTCGCGAACTCCGGCTCGTCGATCTGCACGATCAGCCCCGCGTCGGTGATGGCCCGGTACTCCTCGCGGACGCACTCGGCGACCGCGGTCATGTACTCTTCCTCGCTCGCGTAGTGCTCGTTGCGGGCGCCCGCGCCCAGGCTCAGCGGGCCGAGCGCGGCCACGAACCCCTCGGCCTGGCTCGCGTCCGCGGCCTCCAGCGCCCGGTTCAGCGCGCCGGTGTCCGCCGCGATCGCGGCCTGGCCGGTGTAGCTGACCGGCCCGGTGCACACCCGCTCGGTCGCCGGCTCCGGCGGCGCCCCCGGCCTGAAGAACCCCGGCCGCACCGGGCCGCCCGAGCCGGACAGCCACAGCCCGGATTCGTAGACTCCCGGGAACAGCCGGCGCTCCCGCGCGCCCACACCCTCCCGCTTGCGCGGCTTGGCCGGATCGATCGGCAGCACCTCCCAGCCGGTCACCCGCTGATGGATGTACCCGGCGTAGCTGCCGCCGCCGGCCGCCTTGACGTACTCGCCATCGTTCACGACGTCCACACCGCACTCGAGCTGCCGGTCCACCACGCCCTGCACCGCGCCCGGCAGCCGCTCGGCCACCTCGGCGGTCACCACGGGGCCCCGCTGCAGCAGCTCGTCGAACTGCTTCGGCCGCGGCAGGTTCCCGCCGTGCGTCACGCGGATCCGGTCGGTGCTGAACTTCATCTGCTCGTGTCCCTTCCTTTCGGCGGCGTGCGGCCGGCCTACCCAGCGCGGCGGGTGAACTTCTGGATCTGGTGGCCGCCGCACTCGGCCGGGTCCAGGCCGTTGGCCCGGATGCCGAACGTGTAGGTCACCTCGGAGACGTACACGTCACCGCGCGAGTCCACCGCGATGCCGTGCGGCGCGATGAAGCAGCCCGGTGCGGCGCGGTTGATGGTGCTGGCGCCCCACCGGGCGACGATGGACCCGCGGGCGTCGTAGATCGTGACCCGGCCCGGACGGTCCTCGGGCATGAACCCGTGCGTGAACGACCCCTTGCCCTTAGGCCGCCACAGCTCGGCCACGTACGCGTAGCCGTCGGGGTCGATGGCGATCTGGCACGGCCGCTGCACGTCGGTCCACTGGGTGAGGTAGCCGCCGCCGGGGTCGAAGACCTGGATCCGGTCGTTCTCCCGGTCGCACACGTGCACCCGGCCGTCCGGCCCCACGGCGATGCCGTGCGGGAGGTGGAACTGGCCCGGCCCGATGCCCACCTCGCCCCAGGACCGGATCAGCTCCCCGGTCGGCGCGAACACGTGCACGCAGCAGTTCCCGTAGCCGTCGGCGACGTAGATGCGGCCGTCCGGGGCGATCGCGAGGTTCGTGCACCCGTTGAACGGCGGACCTGGCCGCCGCACGGTCTCCACGTTATGCACGATGAACGGCACGCCTTGCTGGTGACCGGTATCGGACGGCTGGCCTGGCCGCCCCAGGGTCATCAGCAGCTTGCCGTCGCCGGAGAACTTCCGCACCGAGTGGTCGCCGTTGTCCACGGTGTACACCGAGTCGTCCGGGCCGACGGTCAGCCCGTGCGGGTTCGTGAACGCGTCGCCGCCCCATGCGGTGATGAAGGACCCGTCCGGCTCGTACACCAGGAGGTTCGGATCATGCCTGGTGAGCAGGTACACGCGGTCCTGCGAGTCGACGCCGACCGCCGAGACGTCCCGGTGCCGCAGCCCGTCCGGGAGCCGTTCCCACCGGTCGTTGACGTCGTAGGCGAAGCTGGCGGCCATGGTCACGTCCCTTCTGGCCGGGTGACGGCCCTCGGCGCGAGCGCACCTGCGTCGGTGACCACGTTGATCACGGCCGGCCCGTTGCCGGCCAGCGCCTTCTCGAGCGCTCCCTCGAAGTCCGACGCCTTCCTCACGGTCAGTCCCGGCACTCCCATCGCGGCCGCCACCTGGGCGAAGTCCGTCTCGGCGAACTGCCAGAGCTCACCGTGCCTGCCGTGCAGCGAGCCGCCGTACACCGACGTGTAAATGTTGATCTCCTGGTTCAGCGAGCTGTTGTTGTTGACCACGAAGACCGCCGGGATCTGCCACCGGGCCGCGGTTTCCAGCTCGCCGATGTGGTACCAGAGCCCGCCGTCGCCGGTGAACAGGATGACGGGCCGGCCGGGCTGCGCGAGCTGGGCCCCGATCGCGGCGGGCAGCCCCCAGCCCAGCGATCCCGCGGCCCTGATGAAGCCCTGGCCGGGCCGGTTCAGGTCGATCATGCCGCCGGTCCACATGCCCGAGTGGCCGGTGTCGGAGACCAGCAGAGCGTTGTCCGGCAGGTGCCGGGTGAGCTCGGCCGACAGCCGTTCCGGGCGGATCGGGACCTGATCCGAGGTCATCAGGTCCGCCGCCTGCTCCCGCCACGCCCGGGCGAGGTCCTGGGCGCGCCGCGCCCAGGCCGCGTGGTCGCCGGCGTCCGCGGCGAGCGCGGCGGCCAGGTCGGCCAGGCCGAGCTTGGCGTCGGCGAGCACGCCGAGCGTGTCGGGGTAGTGCCGGCCGATCTCGGCCGGGTCGATGTCCAGCTGGATGACCCTGGTGGACAGCGGCGGCACCTGCCAGTTCGCCGTGACCTGGTTGGATGTCCTGCTGCCCACGTACAGCACCAGGTCCGCCTCGAGCAGCACGTGGTTCGCGCTGGCCCTGGAGTAGACGCCGGGCACGCCGACGTTGAGCGGGTGGTCACCGGGCAGCACGTCCTTCGCGTTCAGCGAGGTCGCGACCGGCACGCCCAGGCGCTCGGCGAGCGCGCGCAGCTCGGCCTGGGCACCGGACGCGCGGACGCCGCCGCCTGCCACGATCACCGGGCGGCTGGCGTCAAGCAGCAGCCTTGCCGCCGCGGCGAGGGACTCTGCCGTCGGCCGGGTGCGCAGCGCGGGCACCGTCACCGGCCCGGCGGGCGGGACGCCCGCGTCGGTTTCGGTGTTCTCCACGCCCTCGCCCGAGTGCCCGTCGACCTCCAGGTGCACCGGGCCCGGCTTGCCCGCGGTCGCGGTGGTGAACGCGTAGCCAAGCAGGTCGGGCAGCCGGGCGGCGTCGGTGACCTGCGCGCTGAACTTCGTCACCGGCTTGAACAGCGGGAAGTCCTCGATCTCCTGGTAGTAGTTCCGGCCGCGGCTCCAGTGGTACGGGCCGCCGGTCAGCGCAAGCACCGGGGAGCAGCCGAGGAACGGGTCCCGGAGCCCGGCCGCCAGGTTCGCGGCTCCCACGGTCTGCGCCATGCACACGCCCGGCCGGCCGCTGGCCCGGGCGTAGCCGTCCGCCATGTACACGGCCGCCTTCTCGCCATGCGTCAGGATGCGGCGGATGCCGGTCCGCGCCTCCATCTCGTACAGCGTCTTGCTCAGGATCGTCGGGACGAAGAACACCGCGGTCACGCCGTACGCGTCCAGCGCCCGTGCCAGGTATTCGGCCCCGCTGATCTTCGGTCGTGCCATCTCCGTCTCCTGCGCTGATAGGGGTTGTCGGTCAGCTTCCCTCCGCGGGCGGCGCCTGCTGCCCGACATAGCTCGCGAACAGGATCGCCGGGTCCTGCATCAGCCGCGCGCCGGTCTCGTGCAGCACAATGTCGCCGTGCGACAGCACATAGCAGCGGTCGGAGATCTCGGTGGCCAACTGCACGTGCTGCTCGACCAGCAGCACGGCGCAGCCGCTGCGCCGGGCGTACGCGCGCACCACGGGCAGCAGCCGCTCGACGAGGATCGGCGCGAGCCCGAGGCTCAGCTCGTCGAGCAGCAGCAGCCTGGGGCGGCGCGCCAGCGCCCGGCCGACCGCGAGCATCTGCTGCTCGCCGCCGGACAGCAGCCCGGCCCGCCGTCCGGCCAGCGGCTCCAGCGCGGGGAAGTACTCGTAGACGACGGCAGAGTCGATGCGCTCTCCGTGGTAACCGAGCCGGAGGTGCTCGGCCACGGTCAGGCCGAAGAAGATGCCGCGTCCCTCGGGCACGTGGGCGATCCCGGCCCGGGCGCGCGCCGTCGGCGACTGCCTGGCCAGGTCCTTGCCGCCGTACACCACCCGGCCGCCCGTCGGGCGCACCACGCCCGATATGGCGCGCAGCGTGGTGGTCTTCCCGGCGCCGTTCGGGCCGAACAGCGCGACCACCTCGCCGCTGTCCACGGTGATGCCGATGTGCCTGATGACCTCGGCGCCGGTGTACCCGGCGGACAGGTCATCGACGAGCAGCACCTGGCCGTTCGCCGCGCCGGTGGTCACTCGTCCACCTCCAGCGCCGCGGCCGGCACGCCGCCGAGGTAGGCGGCCAGCACCTGCGGGTCGCCCCGTACCTCCGCGGGCGGCCCGTGGGCCAGCAGGCGGCCGAAGTCCAGCACGTACACGTGGTCGCAGATCGTGAGCACCAGGCCCATGTCGTGGTCGACGAGGAGCATCGACACGCCCTCGTCCACGACCCGGCGCAGCCGCCGGCCAAGGTCTAGGCTCTCGGCGGTGTCCAGCCCGGAGGCCGGCTCGTCCAGCAGGATCAGCTTCGACTGCCCGGCGAGCGCGCGCGCGACCCCGACCAGCTTGCGCTTGCCCTGCGGCAGTTCGCTGGGCATCCGGTCGGCGAACTCCCCGAGCTCGAGGACGGCGATGGCCCTGTCCACCCGGGCCTCGGCACGCCGGTAGCGGCCCAGCACCACCTCACGCAGCGAGCTGGCCATCGTCGGCCGCCGCGCCGCCACGACCAGGTTCTCGTGCACGGTCAGGTCGTCGAACAGCTCGATGGTCTGCCACGTGCGGGCCAGCCCGAGCCTGGCCCGCACGTGCGGCGGGGCCGCGGAGATGTCCTGCCCGTCGAAAAGCATCCGGCCCGATGCCGGGACGAAGCCGGTCACGGCGTCGATGAACGTGGTCTTGCCGGCCCCGTTGGGCCCGATCAGCCCGATGAGCTGGCCGCCGGGCACGTCGATGCCCACGTCCGCCAGCGCCCGTACGGACCCGAAGCTGACGCAGACATCGCTGGTGTGCAGCAGCGCGGTCATGATGCCACCTTCGCCTCGCCGACGTGCCCGGTGAGCTCGCGGGCCTCCGGCGGGCCGCCGCGCCTTCTGAACTGGGCAATGCGGAGCGGCCGGTCGCGGTAGAACAGACCGGTCGCCACGCCCTGCGGCTGCTGCACCAGCGTGAGGATCAGCAGCAGGCCACCGACCAGCGTGAACCACTCGCCCTGGAGGCCGAACCAGTCCTGCAGCGCGTACGCGACAACGCCGCCGATGAAGATCAGCCCGCCCCAGACCGCGCCCGCGACCGTGGTGATGCCCGAGATGTAGGCGAAGGCGATCAGGGCGAGCGCGGTGAACGTGTCGTAGCTGTCGGGGGTGATGGACCCGTACTGGTAGGCAAGCAGCACGCCGCCGACGCCGGCGACACCGGCGGACAGCGCGAAGCCGAGCAGCTTGGTCGCGCGGACGTCGATGCCGGCCGCGGCCGCGGCCCGCTCGTTCGCCCGGACCGCCAGCATGTCCTGGCCGAGCGCGCTGCGCCGCAGGTTGCACACGAGCAGCCCGATCGCCGCGAGCACGATCAGCACGAACCACCCGAACAGCGGGCTCGGCTCCGGGCCGAACAGCCCGTGCAGCGAAGCCTCCGGGCCGAAGTCGAAGCCGAACAGCGACGGCGCGGGCACCGGGGAGCCGGTGTACCCGCCGCCCCAGGTGGTGTTCGCGAAGCCGAAGTCCTCGATGGCCACGGCGGCGGCCAGGGTCACTACCGCCAGGCTCACGCCGCGTACCCGCAGCGCCGGGATGCCGCACAGGAAACCGAGCAGCGCCGCGACGATGATCCCCATGATCGGAGCGGCCGGGAAGCCGATGCCGAAGTTCGTCGCGAAGTGTGAGACCGCGAACCCGGCGGCGCCGCCGAGCGCCAGCTGCACCACGGATACCTGGCCGAGGTACCCGGTGATCACGACCAGGGAAAGCAGCAGGATCGCGGAGATGAGCGAGACGATCAGCGCGCCGCGGAACCCGCCGGGCAGCAGCGGCAGCGCGATCGCGGCCAGCGCGCCGTAGATCAGCGTGCTGCGCAGCGGCGCCTTGGGCTTGGGAGCGATAGGCAGGCGGCGTTCGAGCACGTCACCGCGGCCGGGGATCTTGCCGGCGCGGAAGAACATCGCGACCACCAGCACCAGGAAGATCAGCAGCTCCTGCACGCCGGGCAGCGGTATCCCCGGGCCGCCGTTGCTGGGGAACCAGGACAGGGTGGTGAAGTACAGGAGCAGCGACTCACCCATGCCGAGCAGAACGCCGGCCAGGAACGTGACGCCGAACGAGGTGAACCGGCCGAACATCGCCGCGGCCAGGCCGGGCACCACCAGCAGCGGCAGGGTCTGGCTGTCCAGCTGGGTCACCGACGCGGCGAGCAGGCCGACCAGGCCCATCAGCATGCTCATCAGCACGGTGTTCACCAGCGACAGCCAGCCAGGGGACAGCCCCATGAACATCGCGTGCGCTTCGTTCTCCGCCGCGGCCCTGGTCGCCAGGCCGAACCTGGTCCACCGGTAGAGCGCGATCAGCCCGCCGGCGATGACCAGCAGGATGCCGCCGATGATGAAGTTGTACACCGCCACGGGCGCGCCGGAGATGATCAGGTTCTGCGTGGGCAGGATCGTCGCCTGCGGCCGTGACGCCTGGCCGAAAGCCAGGATGACCGCCGCCTGGAGTGCCAGCAGCACCCCGAGCGCGGCGATCAGCTTGGCCAGCGGCGTCGCCGTCCGCTGCGGCCGCACCACCACCAGCTCGAATGCCGCACCCACGATCGCGGCGAAGACCAGCGTCATGACGACCGCGGCGATCGTGGGTATCGAGGCGAACTCGCCGGACGTGATCGACCAGAAGAAGTAGCCGGCCAGCATCGCGATCGCGCCGACCGCGAGGTTGATCACCCCGGCACCCCGGTAGCTCAGCACGATGCCCATCCCGACGCCCGCGATCAGACCGCCGGATCCGATCCCGAGCAACAGGAACGCAATAGCCTCGGACACGCTACGACCTGGCCGCCAGGGTTTCCGGGGTGACGTTCTCCTCCTCGGTGACCTGCTTGATGACGAAGTCGAACGTGCCGTGCTTGACGCCGTTCTCGTCGACCGTGCAGGGCACCACCAGGTCCGGGTGGTAGTACTCGTCATCGGTGTTGCCCGGCTCGCCCTCGATGTACAGCTGGGTCGTCACCGGGCTGCTGACGCCCTGGATCTTCACGTGGATGTGCTTGGCTTCCCGCGGCTGGTAGCAGCCGGGGATGATCGTGGTGACCTCGTACCGGCCGTCTTCGTCGGTCAGCACGTAGCCGGTGTACCGGTAGCCGGCCATGTCGTAGTTGCCGACCGCGTCGGACGACCAGAAGTTCACCACCGCGCCGCCGACCGGCCTGCCCTTCTCGGTGAGCACCCGGCCGGAGAGCACGATCTCCGGCTTGTCGCCCGGCTCCAGCAGGTTGGACCGCATCGGGGCGCCGAGCCGGAAGTACGGGCCCTCGATCTCGCGCGGCGTCTGCTTCAGCTCGCCGGGCTGTGGTGGCGGCGGCTGCTCGACTCCGGGCGTCCTGCCCGCCATCGGCCCGGGCTCTCCGCGGCGTACCGTTTCGCTGGCCCTTGCCTGGTCCTGCACTGTCATGACGTTCCCCTCTGGCCGAAAACCTTCTCGGACGCGATCGCGGCACCGGCCGCGAGCGCCTCGAACTTCGCCCACATCACCTCCGGATGCGTGCGCCTGATGCCCGATGCCTGGGCGAACCCGCAGTCCGCGCCGCCGATCACCCGCTCGGGGCCGACGATCCTGGCGAACCGCTCGATCCGCTGGGCGACGAGCCGCGGGTGCTCCACGGTCGTGGTGTGGTGCGTGATCACACCGGGGATGAGGATTTTCCCCTCGGGGAGCGCTGTTTTCTCCCAGATCTCCCACTCCCACTCGTGCCGCGGGTTCGCGGCCTCGATCGAGTACGCGCCGGCGTTCACCTGCAGGATGAAGCCGATCAGCGCCTCCAGCGGCGCGTCGGCGACGTGCGGGACGTGCCAGCTGCCGAAGCAGACGTGGTAGCGGATCCGGTCCTCGGGGATGCCGCGGAGCGCGTGGTTGAGCGCGTCGATGCGCACCTGAGCCCACCGCCGGTAGTTCTCCTCGCCGCCCTGGATCAGGTGGTCGTACATGTTGGCCAGCACCGCGTCGTCCACCTGCAGGATGAAGCCGACCTCGTGGACGGCCAGGTACTCCTCGCGCAGCGCCTCGGCTATCGCGAACGCGTACTCCTCGTCGGTCGCGTAGTACTCGTTCACGCCCTGGTACGCGGTGCTCGCCGGGGCCACGCTGGTGAAGAACACCTCCTGGCCGCCGGTCAGCCCCGCGGCCGCGGCCTTCAGGTTGTCCAGGTCACGCTGCACCTGGTCGTGGCCGGTGTACTTGATCGGGCCGACGCACACCTCGGCGGGCGCGCCGAGCAGCGCGGGGAGTTCGTCGGTGGCGGTGAAGAACCCGCGGAACCGGTCGCGGTCCCGGCCCAGCCAGTCCAGCGGCTTTATCCGGTCCTCGCGGATGTCGAACCCGCTGATGCGGCCGAGCACGTACGCGGACCAGCTCGACTTGCCGTACTCGCCATCGTTGACCACGTCCAGGCCGGCGTCTGCCTGCCTGCGCACCACGTCGGCGACCGCCGCGGTGAGCGCGCGCTCGTAATCCGCGCGGGTGGTCGCGGGTGCGCCGGGCGGTGGCTCCTCGGTCAGCGTGCCGGGGCGGATGAGGCTGCCCGTGTGCGTCGTGAGGAATCTCGTCTGGCTCCGCTGCACGGTTTTTCCCTTCTCGGACGGTTCCGGTTACGGCCACGCGGCTGGCAGCCCGGTCGCCCGCACCACCCAGCCCCGTTCGAGCTCGTCCAGCCGGCTGGCCAGGCCGACAGTGGCGAGCACCGCCTCCGCGTCCGCGCCCGGCTGCCGCGGCGGCCACCCGACCCTGGCCGGCGTGGCCGACAGGTGCGGCGAGACACCCGGCATCGTGCACGGCCCGGCGCCCGGCACCTGCTGGGTCACGCTCAGCCCGCGGGCCCGCACGACGTCGTCGGTCATCAGCTCCGCGATCGGCACCACGACGTGTGCGGCGACGCCCGCGGCGGTGAGCCGGCGCACCAGGCTGGCCGCTTGCCAGTGGCGGAACGCGTCGGCGAGTGCCTGCTCCAGGTCGGGGCCGTCCCGGCCTTCCAGCTCCGCCGAGCGGGTTACCCCGGCGAGCGCGGGCAGGTCGGCGGGCCGGGCGCCGAGGAAAAACCACCGGTCGCTGGCCCGGTAGAAGCGCTGCAGCGGCCCCTCGCCAAGGGCCGCGTAGCCCCGTGGCTCGCCCGGCGCATAGCCACGAAAGCCGAACATGAACGCGGCCTGGTGGTACGTGCCGGTCTGCGTGAGCGAGGCGCTGACCAGCTGGCCCTCGCCGGTCTGCCGGCGGTGGTAGAGCCCGAGCGCGATCGCGAACGCGCCGAGGATGCCGGTGCCGATGTCGACGATGTTGTACGGCCCGAGCACCGACGGCAGCCCAGTCCGTTCCATGATCCCGGTGACCGCCTGTCCCTGGCGCTCCCAGCCGCGGCGGCCCTGCCACGGCCCGCCGAGGCCGTAGCAGCTGATCGACGCGTAAACGATGTCCGGCCGGCGCGTGTGCACCTCGGCGTAGCCGATCGCCAGGCGATCGGCGGTGCCGGGGGAGAAGTTCTCCAGCACGACGTCGGCGCGGTCCACCAGCCGCCAGTACACGTCCTGGCCGGCGAGCGTCCTCAGGTCGACGAGGATCGAGTCCTTGCCGCGGTTCAGGTACCCGCCGGCGCCGGCGTGCGGCGCGCTGAGCTTCACCACGTCCGCGCCGAACTCGGCCAGGATCCTCCCGCAGGTGGGCCCCGCGAGCGCCAGCCCGAGATCGAGCACCCGGATCCCGTCCAGCGGCCGGCCGAGGCCGGGCTCGGGCGCGGGGGCCGCACGCATCGGCGGGTCCGCCCGCTGCGCCAGCACCTCGGACGTGCTGGCCCCGGGCCGCTCTCGCGGCTCGAACTTCGGGTCGGGGAACGCGCTGAGCCAGACCGGCAGCCCCGCGCACCAGATCGGGCCGAGATCAGGATCCTCGACCTCGGCCACCGCGTGGCTCAGCCGGGCATGCTCGGTGGCGATCCACTCGGCCGGCGTGCGCACGAGCCCGATCGCCGCGCCGGCCGCGTTGCCCAGCTCCTCCCACTCCAGGGCGGTGCGGGTGGCGAACTCCTCGCGCAGCCGCGCGTGCAGCCGCCCGTTCACCTCCGGGCTGGCGTTCGCGGACAGGTCGAGCAGGTCGGCGTCGAAGCTGCCGAGCAGCCCGGCGGCGCGGGCGAACCAGGAGAGGTGCCGCGGGCTTGAGGTGTCGAACTGCACGTACCGGCCGTCGCTGCACCGGAACGTGCCCGCCCCCCGGCCGTGGATGCCCCGCGGCGGGCGCAGGCCGCGGTCGTCCGCGTAGGCGCCGCAATGGCCGATCAGCGTGAACATGGCGTCGAAGAGCGGGACCTCGACGAGCTGGCCGCGGCCGGTGCGCTGCCGTGCGATCAGCGCCATCACGACGGCGACCGCGGCCAGGTAGGCGGCGAAGCTCGAGGCGAGCGGCAGCGCGGAGTACGTCGGCCGGTCCCAGTCCCAGCCGGGCGGCTCTTCGCCCACGCGCGGATGGCAGTTGTCGGTGGCCGCGGCGATCACGCCCTCGAAGCCGCGCAGCGCGGCGCGCGGGTCGTCACGGCCGAACCCGGGCAGCGAGCACACGATGAGCCGGGGGCTGCGCGACAGCAGCGACCCGGGGGCCAGGCCGAGCCGGGCGAGGACGCCGGGCCGGAAGTTCTCGATCACGGCGTCCGCGGTGTCGATCAGCCGCCGGGCGGCAGCCACATCGGCCGGGCGCTTCAGGTCGAGGATGACCCGGCGCTTGCCCCGGTTGAAGAACGCGTCAACAGCCCCGCCCAGGCGGGGGCCGCCGGGCGGATCGACATGGATCACCTCGGCGCCCTGATCCGCAAGGAGCACCGCTGCCAGCGGGCCGGCCACGTACTGGCCGAAGTCGATGATCCGCAGGCCGGTCAGCGGGCCGCGCACGCCAGCTTCCTCCTTCCGGTCGTCCACCTCGTCAGGGCGGCCCGACAGCGGCCGGGTCCCCGGTCTCGGTGTCCGGCAGCGCGTCGAGGTCGTCGTCGGGGGTCAGGTACTGGCCGGAGAGCCGGTCGTAGCGGCCGGAGCCAAGCTGGGCGCAGAGCGCGGCGCACGCCCGGAAGCCGGCCGTCCCGTCGGATCCCGCTTCCTTGCGGCTGGTCAGGTTGCCGACGAACCAGGGCACCCAGCGCTGCGCGTCCGGGTCGTTCATGGTCAGGTCCGAGATCCCGGTGAGCTCGTCCCCGGGATGCACCGCGAACGCGGAGACGCCCGCCTCCCGGCCTTCGGCGGCCAGGAACTGGACCAGCCGGATCTGGGTGGCCTTCGCCACCGCGTAGCCGGACATGTACGGGGTGACCCTGGTGCCGCCGGCGCTGGATATCACGATCACCCGGCCATTGCGCCGCTCCACCATGCCGGGCACGAACGTGGCGATGCAGTGCATCGCGCCGAGCACGTGGACCTGCTGCGCGCTCCACCACCGGCCGGGATCCACCAGCCAAGTGGGCCCGAACGGCCATGGCACGCCGGCGTTGTGCACGGCGAGCGTCACCGGCCCGAACTTGCCCTCGGCCGCGGTGCGCAGGCCCTGCACGTCGGGCAGCCTGGTCACGTCGGCCGCCACGCCCAGCGCCGTGCCGCCCGCGGCTTCGATCGACGCCACCGTGTCGTCGATCTCGGACTGGGTCCGCGAGGTCACGACCACCGCCGCGCCGGCCGCGGCGAGGCCCTCGGCGATCGCCCGGCCGAAACCCCGGCCGCTCCCGGCGACGACAGCCACCTGCCCGGAAAGCTCCTCCTGGTCCGATGTCACATTCATCTCACTGCAATCCGGCGGGGATCACGAAGCCGGGCGGCGGGCCGATCCACCGGGCGATCGCCTTGAACACCCCCGGCGCGGTGTTCTGGAAGAAGGAATCCTTGTCGTTGCATACCGCTGGCGCCTGCGGGAACGACCCGCAGACCAGCGTCGGCGCACCCTGCGGCACTGGGCCCTTGAATGTCTTGGCTAGCGCATTGATGTTGGCCGCCGTGATCGGCTTGCCCGCCTTCAGCAGATCGCCGTCCCATTTGGCGATGGTCAGGAACTGGGCGAACGAGTCGGCGGTCCAGGCGTCCGCGGCGTACACAGCGTTGCCGAACTGGTCCGCGACCTTCTTGAAGGCCGCCAGGCTGGGATCCGACGCGTCGCCGGGCAGCGGGTTGGCGCTCGCGTAGTACCAGCCGATCGGCAGCGACCCGCCGTCACCGGTGGCGGTCACCGTGGAGTCGCACGGCACGTTGGCCAGTACCGGGGTGGTGATGTTCAGCTGCTTGATCGCCTTGTAGATGGACGAGCAGATCTGCGGATTTGGCGAGTCGTTGATCACCAGGCCGGCGGTCGCCGCCCCGGACGCGATCAGCGGCCCGGTGAGGTTCGTGGTGGTCGGGTCGAACCCGACGACCTTTACCGGGATGTGCTCGTACTTCAGCGCGGCCTCGGTGATCTCGGCGTCGACGTTGCTGCCCGGCAGGTCCGGGTAGACGATCGACACGCTCTTGGAGTGCAGATAGTCCTTGATGAAGGTGGCCAGCGGCGCCTCGACGTGCGTCGCGTCGCCGAAGAGGATGTAGCCGTTCTTGTAGGTGGTGTCGATCGGGCTCACCGAGACGCCGAAGACGAGCACCTTGCCGGTCGGCGCGAGGGCCGACTCCATCGCCTGGTTGCCGATCGCGACCGCGCCCACCGAGACCGCCTGAACGCCGGAGTTGTTGGCCATCTGCTGGCCGCACTGCGCGGCGTTGGCCACGACGTCGGGGATGAAGCAGGTGACGAGCTTCACCGGATGCCCGTCGATCCCGCCGGCGTCCTTGTTGATGAAGTCGGCCGCGATCTGCGCGCCGTTCGTCCACTCCGGGGCGATGTCCGCGCTGCCGCCCTGCTGGTTGATCACGCCGATGTCGATGGTCGACAGCTTCGAGTTGGCCGCACCCGAGTGCCCATTGATGTACGCCATGTAGTCGCTGACCGGGTGGTAGCCAGCGGTGCTGGCGGCGGCCGTCGACGTCGCGGCAGGCTTGGAGCCGCTGCTTGACGGGCTGCTTGTCGAGGACGAGCACGCAGCCATTCCCAGCGCGGCGGCCAGCACTAAACCCAGAGCGCCGGCTGATCTTCGAACGTTCATCGGCTTTCCTGCCTCTCAGGGGCGCGCTGTACGGGCCTCCTGTCCGCATTCCGGGTGGTCGGACTGCCAATTTCGCGAAAATGTTTGTATGGTAGACATATATCGTAGACAGGTTTTGCCTGGTAGTAATAGGTCCCTTTCCGCCCTGCGGAAGGGTGAGCACGGGTGACGGAGCCATGGAAATCTTCAGCGGTCGCGACAACGGCGAGCCAACGCAGCGGCGTAGCGCCACGTTCACCGGCGACGTGTCCGTGGACCCGCTGATGAACGCCGACGGCATCGCCCTGAACAGGGTGCTGTTCGCCCCGGGCGGCCGGACGTACTGGCACTCACACGAACGCGGCCAGGTGCTGCACGTCGTGTCGGGCCGCGGGCTGGTCTGCGCGGCGGGCGGCGCGCCGCAGCAGCTGCATCCCGGCGACGTGATCTGGGCGCCCCCGGGCGAAGTGCACTGGCACGGCGGCAGCCCGGACGCCGCGCTGCTGCACCTCGCGACGTCGCTCGGCAACACGACCTGGCTCGGGCCGGTGTCAGACGCCGACTACAGCGGCTGACCTGGCTCCCCCTGCGGCCCCGCGGAACGCCTCGGCCACCGCCCGGCGCAGCAGCACGCCCGCCACGTGCCTGCGGTAGCCGGCGGTGGCGTGCAGGTCGCCGGGCGGATCCAGCGCGCCGGCCAGCGCTTCGCCGCCCCGCGCCAGGCTGGCCGGGTCGGCACGGGTGCCGCGGAGCACGCGTTCAGAATCGAAACAGCGAAATGGCGCCGCGGCGACCCCGCTCAGGCAGATGCGGGCATCCGTGATCACGCCGTCGGCCACGGTCACCTGGGCGGCCGCCCCGGCCACAGCGAAATCCCCGCGCCTGGGGCTGACCTCGCAGAACGCGGCCCCGGTGCCCGGCGGGGCGGCCGGGAAGCTGATCGCGGTCAGCAGTTCGTCCGGCTCCAGCGCGGTGGTCAGGTAGCCGCGGAAGAAGTCGCGGGCCGCGATCTCGCGCCGGCCGCGCGTGCTCACCGCGGAGAACGTGGCGTCCAGGGCCACGGCGACCGACGGCAGCTCGGCCGCGGGGTCCGCGTGCGCCAGGCTGCCGCCGACCGTGCCGCGGGCGCGGATCGGGGGGTGCGCGATCTTCGGCAGCGCCGCGGCCAGCAGCGGGCAGTGCGCGGCAACCGCGGGCGCGGCCTCCGCGCGTGACTGGCGGACCATGGCGCCCAGCACCAGCCGGCCGGGCTGCGCGCGCAGTTCGCCGAGTCCCGGCAGCCGGCCGATGTCGACGACGTGCTCGGGCCGGGCGAGCCGGAAGTTCAGCAGCGGCACCAGGCTCTGCCCGCCTGCGAGCACCTTGGCGTCCTCGCCGTGCCGGGCCAGCAGGGCAACGGCCGCGTCGACGGTGTCCGGCTGGTGCAGGCTGAAGTCGACCGGCTTCACGGCGGCCCCGCACCCGCCAGCCCGAGCAGCCGGGCCGCGTTGCCGCCGAGGATCTGGCCGCGGGCGCCGTCGGGCAGCGCGGCGCGCTCGACCACGGCCAGCGGCGCCGGATCGCCGATCGGGAACGGGTAGTCGGAGCCGAGCAGCACCCGGTCCGCGCCCGCCTTGGCGACCAGGAACTCGAGCGCGCGCGGGTCGAACACCACGCTGTCGAAGTACAGCAGGCCGAACGACTCCAGCGGGTCGGCCGTGGACCCCGGGCTGATCAGATGGTTCCGTACCAGCCGGCCGAGGACGTACGGGAGCGCGCCGCCGCCGTGCGCGACGACCAGCCTGGCGCCCGGGTAGCGCGCGGGGATGCCGGCGTACAGCAGCCTGGCCACCGTGACCGTGCTGTCCTCGACCCGCGCGAGCCCGTTGACCAGGCCAAAGTCCGCATGCCTCGGGCCGGCGGCGGAAAAGCCCGGATGCAGGTACACGACCGCGCCCGCGGCGTCGGCCGCCTCCCAGAACGGAGCCAGGGCCGGGTCGTCGAGCTCACGCCCGCCCGCCCGGGTCGCGATCATGACGCCAGGCAGCCCGGCGACCGGCGCCGCGTGCAGCGCCGCGGCCGCGCGCGCGGGATCCTGCAGCGGCACCGTGCCGAGCGGGATCAGCCGGCCGTCGGCCGCGGCCAGCCCGGCGAGCGCCTCGGTGACCACGGCGGCCCAGTCGGCGCCCTCGTCCGCGGGCAGCTCATAGCCGAAGATGTCCAGCCAGCCGCCGACCACCTGGCGCGCGATGCGCTGTTCATTCAGCCACGACGAACGCCGCCCGGCGTCGGTCAGCCCGGCCGCGACCGGCCGGGCCGGCGGGCCGCCGGCGAACGACACGATGTGCCCTGCCCCGGTCCGCTCCACCGCGACGTGCGGGAACCGGACCCTGCCCGCGGCCAGGCCGGCCAGCAGGCCGGCGGGGACCGCGTGGGCGTGCACGTCAACGGCTATCACCGGGGCTGCCCGCCCAGGGCCAGCCAGACATCGGCGGGCCGGATCGGCAGGGAGAGCACCGGGCCCGCGCCCCGCGCGGCCAGCGCGTCGTTGACCGCGCTGGCAACGGCGGCCGGCGCGCCCATGTACCCGGCCTCGCCCGCCCCCTTCTGGCCGAGCGTGGTGAACGGCGACGGCGTGCAGTGCTCGGCCAGCGCGATGCCCGGGACCTCGTGGATGCTCGGCAGCAGGTAGTCCGCCAGCGACTGGGTCAGCGGCTGGCCGTCGTCGGAGTAGGCGAACTGCTCGTACAGCGCGACGCCGATGCCGTGCGCGGTGCCGCCGAACACCATCCCCCGCACCACGTCGGGGTTGAGCACGGTCCCGCAGTCGTGCGCCAGGCAGTAGCGGTCGAGGCCGACCACGCCGGTCTCCGGGTCGACCTCGGCGAGCACCAGGTGCGCCTCGAACGAATGGCACGGGTAGATCTGCGCGGTGCCGTCCGGGGCCGCCAGCGCGCCGGAGCGCGGGGTGTGCGCGACGTGCACCACCTCGAGCCCTGGCTGCTCGCCGGGCGGCATCAGATGCTGCTTGCGCAGTGCGATCTCGGCAAGCTGCGCCCAGTCCAGCGATTTTCCTGAACGTGACGTCACCGCGCCGGCCCGGTACGCGACCTGATCCGCGGCCACGCCCAGGTTGTGCGCGCCGATGCGGCACAGCTTGCGCTTGAGCTCGGCGGCGGCCCCGTGCACGGCCGCCCCGAGCACGATCGCCATCCTGCTGCCCACCGGGCTCTGCGAGGGCATGCCGGTCAGCGAGTCGGCCCGCAGCACCCGGACCGAGTCCGGGTCCAGGCCGAGCTCCCCGGCGACCAGCGTCGCCACCAGGGTCTCGTGGCCCTGCCCGGCCGAGGAGACCGAGATCACCGCGGTGACCGAGCCGTCGGCGTCCACCCGCAGCCGGCAGCCCTCCGGGAACGTGGTCTTGTCGTTGGCCGGGTTCATGATGTTCTCGAAGATCGCGTTGCCGCCGCTCGGCTCGAGGCAGGTGGCCACGCCGATGCCGGCCAGCCGCCCGGCGGCCCGCAGCCGGTCGCGGCGTTCCTCGAGAGCGGCGAGCCCGGGGCGGTCCGGCGTCCCGGCCAGGCCGATGGCCTTGTCCAGCACGGCCGGGTAGTCGCCCGAGTCGTACTCGGTGCCGCTCGGGATGCGGTAAGGGAACTCATCCGGGCGGATGAAGTTGCGGTACCTGATCGCCAGCCGGTCCATGCCGAGCAGGCGGGCGGCGGCGTCCACGGCGGACTCGATCGCGTAGTTCGTCGGCGCCTGGCCGAACCCGCGCACCGCGACCTGGCCGGTCTTGTTGGTCGCGACGGCCGTGGCGGTGTATGCAGCCGAGCCGATCCGGTACGGGCCAACGATCGCGCCGATGGGCTTGGCGAGCTGCAGCGGCGACCGCCCGGGGAATGCCCCCTCGTCGTCGATGACCGCGATCTTGATGCTGGTGAAGTCCCCGCCGGCGGTGCAGGCAAGCTCGATATCGAAGATCCGGTCGGGGCCGTGGAAGTCCCCGCCGCGGGAGTTCTCGGCTCGGTCCTCGATGAGCTGCACCGGCCGGTGCAGCAGCGTGGCGAGGTGCCCGGCGAGCACGGCGTGCTTGATCCCCCGCTTGACGCCGTAGCTGCCGCCCACGTCCACGTCGAAGTGCACCCGGACCTGGTTGGCCGCGAGGCGCAGGGCGCGCGCGAGCTGCTCGGGGAACTGCGGCATCTGCACCGAGGCCCAGACGTCGAGCAGCCGGGCGTCGTCGTCCCAGCTCGCGAGCACGCCGAAGGTCTCCAGGGGAACCGTGGAGCTGCGGTTCCAGCGGACCCGCACCTTCGCGACGCGGTCCGCCCGGGCGAAGTCGCCGGTCACGTCTCCCCAGGCGAACTCGCGGCGGGCGAGGACGTTGCTGCCGAGCGCCTCGTGCACCAGCGGCGCGCCGTCCGCGATCGCGCTCTCCGGGTCGAGCACGACGCCGAGCGGCTCGTAGTCGACGCTGACGAGTTCGGCCGCGTCCTCGGCGATCGCCCTGGTGCGGGCGGCGACGGCGGCGACCCACTCCCCGGCGTAACGGGTCTCGCCGGAGGCCAGCGGCCGCCACTGCACGGCGGGCAGGCTGAGGTACTGGCGCAGCGGCTCGGTGGCCGCGGCGAGCTCGCTCCCGGTGAGCACGCAGGCCACGCCGTCGAGCTTCAGCGCGTCGGCGGTGCCGACCGACGTGATCCTGGCGTGCGGGTACGGGCTGGTGACCAGGGCGACGTGCAGCGTGCCCGGAGGGGCGATGTCGGCGGCAAAGCGGCCGCGCCCGGTCACGAAGCGGCGGTCCTCTCGGACCGGCGGGCGCCGGGAACCCGGGCGCGGCTCGCAGCCGTCCACGGCGCCGGCCTGGCCGGCGTGGCCCGTCCCCGCGGCCAGCCGCACCGCCTCCCGGATCTGCACGTAGCCGGTGCAGCGGCAGATGTTCCCGCCCAGGGCCTCGTCGATGTCGGCGTCGTCCGGCGCGGGGTTCGCGGCGAGCAGGGCATGGGCCGCGAGCACCATGCCGGGGGTGCAGTAGCCGCACTGTAAGGCGTGTGCCTGGCAGAACGCTTCCTGGACCGCGCCGAGCGCTCCCTTGCCCGCGCCGGGACCCACCCCCCCGGCCCCTGCCACCCCCTCGATCGTGGTCACGCTGTGCCCGTCGGCCTGCGCGGCGAGGATGACGCAGGACCGCACCGGCTCGCCGTCGAGCAGCACGGTGCAGCAGCCGCATACCCCGTGCTCGCAGCCCAGGTGCGTCCCGGTCAGGCGCAGCTCGTCGCGCAGCAGGTCGGCGAGGCTGGTACGGCCCGCGGTCTCGCAGACGTGCAGTTCGCCGTTGACCGTCAGCTGGACGCGGTGCCTGGTTCCCACCAGCCGACGTTACCTCTCCGGGGCTGCGCTGACACTTTCTCGATTAAACGTTCCAAGCCCCCGCAATACGGTACCGTTCAATGCTGCCATTTATGGGGGGTTGCGATGGTTACGGCCGGGCAGCGGCGCGGGGGGCTGAACAACGAGGCCCGGCTCGCGCTCGAGCTGACCTGCTGGATCGCCGCGTACGCCCCGCGGCGGACGGCGGGGGAACTGATCGGCAAGACCGACTTCGACGTCTTCAGCGAGCCGCACGCGTCCGCGGCCCTCGCGGACGAGCAAACGATCATCCGCACCGGCCAGCCGATCGTGGGCAAGGTGGAGCTGGAGACCTTTGCCGGCCGGCCGGACGCCTGGGTGTCCACGACGAAGATGCCGCTGCGCGATGAGAACGGCGGGATCATCGGCACGTTCGGGATCTCGCGGGATGTTACCGCGCAGATCACCGCCGAGAACATGAAAGATGACTTCATCGCGCTGGTCTCGCACGAGCTGCGGACGCCGCTGACCTCGATCATCGGCTACGCCACGCTGCTGCGGGACGAGCGGACCGGCGGCCGGGACGCCAGGGCATACACCGAGGTCATCCAGCAGAACTCACAGCGCCTGCTGCGCCTCGTCGAGGACCTGCTGTTCCTTTCGCAGGCCGATACCGAGAAGATGGCCGTGGAACTGCGCAGCGCGGACCTGGTGCAGATCGCCGCCAGCGCGGTCGAGGAGCTGCGCCCGGAAGCCGAGCGGCGGGATATCGGCCTCTTTCTGCACGCCACGGCGGTTCCGCACCCTTCCGTCGACGGCACGCGCATCGCCCAGCTTCTCGGCAGCCTGATATCCAACGCCGTGAAGTTCACCGCACCGGGCGGGAAGGTCGACGTCAGCCTCGGTGCCGAGGATGGCGAGGCCGTGATCGCCGTCGCCGACACCGGCGTCGGCATCTCCGCGGCTGACCGGGAGCAGATCTTCGAGCGCTTTTTCCGGTCGGCCACGGCGACCCGGCAGATGATCCCGGGCGCCGGGCTGGGGCTGGCCATCGCCAGGTACATCGTGGCCGCGCACAACGGCACGATCACGGTCGAAAGCGAAGAGGGCCGCGGAAGCACGTTCACGGTGCGGCTGCCGCTCCAGCTTCCGGAGCCCCCCAGCACCGCCGCCGGGCCGGGCTGGCAGTAGCGCTCCAGCCCGGCGGCCTGGTTGGTCCTACTGACCGACCTTGACCCCGGGCTCGCCCAGCTCGTACTGGATCGGCTCCGCGCGGACGCCCCTGGCCCGGTCGAGCGGCAGGAGTGGCCGCCGGAAGCTGCCCTCGAGCATCAGCGCGCTGGCGGCGTAGAACGCGATCACCGCGGCGGCGACGAGCACGTCACCGGCGGGCCGCACGATCGAGGCGACGGGCCATGTCCAGCCGATGGCCAGGATTGTGGACCCGGCGGCGAGCACCGCCAGCGTCACGGCCAGCGCCAGGTGCCTGGCCAGGGCGGCGAGAGCGCCGACCCAGGTGATCGCGGCGAGCACGATGAACCAGTACCCGACGCCCAGCATGGCGGTGCGGCTGACGCTGATCGGGGGCAGGACCGTCATGGCGACGAAGAGCCAGTAGATCCCGTAGGCGATCCAGAACGACCCCCACATCCCGTGCATCGCGGTGGCCAGCCCGTCCCGGGCGCGGTAGGACCACATGCCGGCCAGGAACTGGGCCAGCCCGCCGAAGAACAGGACGAACGGGAACAGCACCAGCGGCGTGACCGCGGTGCCGTACCACCCGGCCAGGTTCGCCCCGACGATGAACAGCGCCGCTGCGAGCCCGTACAGCCCCAGGATCGACGGGGCCGCGACCGGCTGCAGGTAGATCTGGGTGTGCGAACGCCAGAATGAGGCGTTCTGACCGTTCTGCGCCATTGATGTCTCGGCGTTCGGGTGCGTCATGGAACCTCCCCCGATGGTTCGATGACAGGAGGTGCCGCCAGACGGCACCGCCCCGTCCTTACCGCGCTCATTACCGCCAACCTGCGGCAGCAAACCGGCGTACCGGTCAAGTCCCGATCCGGCGGCCCGGCCAGGTCCCGATCCGGCGTACCGGCGAGCGCGGCCGGCGCCAGGATTAAGGTGGTGGGCCATGCGGCTCCTCGTGCTCGGCGGCACCGTGTTCGTTGGCCGGGCGGTCGTGGAGGACGCCCTGCGGCACGGCGCCGAGGTGACCCTGTTCGGCCGGGGCAGGAGCGGCGCCGGCCTGTTTCCCGGGGTGCCGAGGCTCATCGGCGACCGGGACACCGGCGACTACGCCGCCCTGCGCGACGGATCCTGGGATGCGGTGGTGGACGTCAGCGGCTATGTCCCCCGTCACGTGGGGCAGGCGATGGACGCGCTGGGCGACCGGGCCGGGCGGTACCTGTTCATCTCCAGCCACGCGGTGTACCGCCGCGACGGGGTGCCGCCGGGCTCGACCGAGGACACCCCCCGCCGCCCGCCACGCCGGGACACCGAGGAACTGGACGACGAGACCTACGGCCCGCTCAAGGTCGCGTGCGAGGACGACGTGCTGGCCAGGTACGGCTCCCGGGCGACGATCGTGCGCCCGGGCAAGGTGGCCGGGCCGCATGACTGGCAGCCCGGGCTCACGTACTGGGTAAGGCGGGCCGCGCGCGGCGGCCGGGTGGCCGTGCCCGGCGACCCGGAGCAGCCGGTGCAGGTCGTGGACGCCCGTGACCTTGCCCGGCTGGTGGTGCAGCTGGTCACCGACGGGCGGCCCGGGGCGTTCCATGCGGTCGGGCCTGCGCAGCCGGTCACGCTCGGCGGGCTCATCCGCACCTGCGCCACCGCGGCGGGCGCCCAGGTCGAGATCGTCCAGGTGATGCGGACCGAGCAGGCGCCCCGGTTCTTCCCGCTGGTGCGCACGGACTGGGCGTCGCAGCAGCGCAGCCCGGCCAGGGCCCGGGCGGCGGGCATGCCCGCGACGCCGCTGCAGGCGACGGCGGCCGACGTGCTGGCCTGGGACCGCCAGCGCGGCGAGCCGCCGCTGGCCGGGGGTTACTCCGAGGACGAGGAACAGGCCCTGCTCGCCCGTTCGATGGCCGGGCCCAGTAGCTGACCAGCGAGAACTTCACGCCAGGCAGAAGATCATTGGAAACTCCGGCTAGCCGTGGACCGGGATCGGCTGGAGTTCCCGCAGCAGGTCGCTCAGCTCGGCAAGGCTGTCCTGCCTAACCGAATAGCAGATCTGGTTTCCGCGCCGCCTGGTCTGCACCAGGCCGGCCTCCCTGAGCACCTTAAGATGCTGACTGATCGTCGGCTGCGACACGTCGAACAGTTCAGTGAAGTCACACGCGCACGTCTCTCTGTCGGCGGCCAGCCGCCGCAGGATGCCCAGGCGCACCGGGTGCGCGAGCGCACGCAGCATCGCCACATCGTTTGCTGATCCATCCGCCATCGGCAGTAAGGGCCCGCTGCCCATCCCCCTCTCAGACCAGGTGCGGAGCGATCCTCGCCACCCGCACCACGCTTGACAGATTATCGCTTCGCGAGAATATTAGCTGTTGCCTATATAGTCGTGCGGCCGTGGCAGGATTTTCTGAGCAACCCACCCCTGATCATGCTCCGCTGCCGACCCTGACCGCCGGCGTCATCGTCGCCCGCCCGGGGTTGTCATCTATATTCGGCAGTTCTAATATAGTGCTCTGTCTATTTTGCTGTCCGGCTATATGAGATCGCATGACCGTGACGCTCCGTGAGAAGCTCGGGCTGCCCAACATCGCCGGCCGCAAGCGCCTGGCCGGGGCAGTCCTGATTGACAGCCTCGGATCGGGCATGTTCCTGCCGTTCGCGATCGTCTACTTCCTCAGGACCACCGCGCTGCCGCTGACCACGGTGGGCCTCGGCCTGTCCGCTGCGGCGGCCGCGGCCCTGCCGGTCTCGCCGCTCGTCGGCCCGGCGGTCGACAGGTTTGGGCCCAAACGCGCAGTTCTGGCCAGCAACCTGCTGCAAGCTGCCGGCTTCGTTGGTTACCTGTGGGTCAGCTCGGTATGGCGGCTGATCGCCTTCGCGCTGCTGATCAATGCCGGCCAGAATATCTACTGGACGGCGAACGGCGCCGTGGTTGCCATCGCCGCCGATGCCGGGGAGCGGCCACGCTGGTTCGCTATGGTGCGCGGACTGCGCAACACGGGCTTCGGGCTCGGCGCCCTGCTGGCCGCCCTTGCCGTCAGCCTTGGCAGCGAGACCGGCTTCCGGGCGCTGGTAGTGGTGAACGCGGTCAGCTTCGCCGCGTCCGCCGCATTCATCACCGGCTGGCGGCCGGCCACCAGGCCAGCATCGGAACAAGAGCGTGCCGGCGGCGCGGGAGGTACCGGCTCGCGGCCTGCAGGCTACCGGTCGGTGCTGAGCGACGGGCCGTTCATGACCCTCATTCTCGCTAACGTGCTGTTCGTGCTGTGCACGCTCGTCATCACAGTGGCGCTCACGGTTTACGTGGTCGACTTCCTGCACCAGCCAAGCTGGATGGCCGGGGTGCTGTTCGCCATCAATACCGCACTGGTGGCCCTTACCCAGACAACAATCACCAGGCTTACCGAACGACGTGGTGCGGTCACGCTCCTGCAGCTCGCCGCTGTGCTGTGGGCCGCATCTTTCCTGGTCATGTGGATGGTATCTGCACTTTCAGGCTCTCTTGTGATCCTTATCCTGCTGGCAGACATCGTTGTTTACACTGCAGCCGAAATTGTGTATTCCCCCACCATGAGCGACATGGTGGTTAGATTCGCACCGGCCAGCCAGCGCGGCCGATACTTCGCCGTCCACCAGCTGTCGTGGAGCATCCCGAGCACCGTCGCTCCCGCTGCCTTCACCTGGCTGCTGGCCAGGGGAGCGGGCTGGTTGTGGATCGCGCTGGCGGTGTCGTGCGTCATGATCCTTGCGACCCTGTCCCGGCTGGCCTCGGTGACACCCGAAACCCGGCTCAGCAGCCGGCCCGCATGACGCCGCGCGCGGATGCGACCAGGGTCAGACCCGTAGGCCAGGCCAGGGCGGAAGCGGCGGCGGGGGGCTGGAAGGCGCGGGACCGGAAAAGCGTTTGCACCGGGGGACCCCGCAGCCAACCCTGTTATCTGGGTTCCCCTTGCCATGCCATGGAGAACGTTAGCTTGACATCCCCGATACCCCTGCTTCACGCGACAGCGGACCGGACCGGCGGCCGCGGCCGCGCGGTGCCCGTTATCTCCTATCCGCCGGAACTCCCGGTCAGCCAGCGCAAGGGCGAGATCGCCGCGGCGATCCGGGACAACCAGGTGGTCATCATCGCCGGCGAGACCGGGTCGGGGAAGACCACCCAGATCCCGAAGATCTGCCTCGAGCTCGGCCGGGGCGACGCCGGGCAGATCGGCCACACCCAGCCCAGGCGGATCGCGGCCCGCACCGTGGCCGAGCGGATCGCCGACGAGTTGGGCACCGAGATCGGCACGCTGGTCGGCTACAAGGTCCGGTTCACCGACGCCTCGAGTGACGACACGGCCATCAAGGTGATGACCGACGGCATCCTGCTGGCCGAGATGCAGCGGGACCGGCAGCTACGCCGCTACGGCACGCTGATCATCGACGAGGCGCACGAGCGCAGCCTGAACATCGATTTCATCCTCGGCTACCTCAAGCGGCTGCTGCCCAGCAGGCCCGACCTCAAGGTGATCATCACGTCGGCGACGATCGACCCGCAGCGGTTCTCGAAGCACTTCTGGGACGCGCCGGTGATCGAGGTATCCGGGCGGACGTACCCGGTCGAGGTGCGGTACCGGCCGCTGGCCGAGGAGACCTGGGACCAGGCGCAGGGCATCTGCGACGCGATCGCCGAGCTGAGGTCCGAGGGCCCAGGGGACGTCCTGGTCTTCCTCAGCGGCGAGCGCGAGATCAGGGACGCCGCGGACGCCCTGGCCGAGCGGGCGGACCTGGCCGACCTCGAGGTGCTGCCGCTGTACGCCCGGCTGTCCGCAGCCGAGCAGCACCGCATCTTCCAGCCGCACCGGCGGCGGCGTGTGGTGCTGGCCACCAACATCGCGGAGACCTCGCTGACCGTGCCGGGCATCAGGTACGTGGTGGACCCGGGCACGGCCCGGATCTCCCGGTACAGCCAGCGGACCAAGGTGCAGCGGCTGCCCATCGAGCCGGTCTCGCAGGCGTCGGCGAACCAGCGCAAGGGCCGGTGCGGGCGGACCTCGGACGGCATCTGCATCCGGCTGTACAGCGAGGAGGACTTCGCGTCGCGGCCGGAGTTCACCGACCCGGAGATCCTGCGCACCAACCTGGCCTCGGTGATCCTGCAGGCCGCGGCGCTCGGCCTCGGCGACGTCGCGGACTTCCCGTTCATGGACCCCCCGGACTCCCGGAGCATCACCGACGGCGTCCGGCTGCTGCAGGAGCTCGGCGCGCTCGCCGCGCCCGGCGGCCCGGCCGGGCTGACCGCGACCGGCCGGAAGCTGGCCAGGCTGCCGGTCGACCCGCGCCTCGGCCGGATGATCTTCGAGGCGGGACGAGCGGGATGCGTGGGCGAGGTGCTGATCATCACGGCGGCGCTGTCCATCCAGGACCCGCGGGAGCGGCCCGCCGACGCGCGGGAGGCGGCGGACGCCCTGCACGCCCGCTTCGCCGCGGCCGGCTCTGACTTCCTCGCGTTCCTCGCCCTGTGGGAGTACCTGAACGACAGGCAGCGGGAGCTGTCGGGATCGGCGTTCCGCCGCCTGTGCCGCCGCGAGTTCCTGCACTACCTGAGGGTGCGGGAGTGGCAGGACGTGCACGGCCAGCTGCGCCAGGCGGCAAGGGACATCGGCATCCGCGCCGCCGGCGCCCGCGCCGCCGCGCCGGGCCCGGCCGACAGCGCCGACCGGGTGCACATGTCCCTGCTCGCAGGCCTGCTTTCGCACGTCGGCATGCAGGACACCGAGCAGAAGCAAGAACGCAGACGCCGCGGTCCGGCCGAGTTCGCCGGGGCCCGCGGGGCCCGGTTTGCCATCTTCCCCGACTCGGCTCTGGCCAGGAAGCCGCCGAAGTGGGTGATGGCGGCCGAGCTTGTGGAGACCTCGCGGCTGTGGGCGCGGACCGTGGCCCGCATCGAGCCCGAGTGGGCCGAGCCGCTGGCCGGCCACCTGGTGAAACGCACCTACAGCGAGCCGCACTGGGATGCCAGGCGGGGCGAGGCCGTGGCGTTCGAGAAAGTAACCCTGTACGGCCTGCCGATCGTGACCGGCCGGCGCGTGGGCTACGGGCGGGTAGATCCGGCCGCAGCGCGCGAGCTATTCATCTCCAGCGCGCTGGTCGAGGGCGACTGGCAGACCCACCACAAGTTCTTCCAGCGCAACCAGCGGCTGCTCGAAGAGGCCAGGGACCTCGAGGACCGGGCCAGGCGGCGCGGGCTGGTCGCCGACGACCGTGCGCTGTTCGACTTCTACGACCGGCGGATACCGGCGGACGTGACCTCCGCGCGGCACTTCGACACCTGGTGGAAGAAGGCGCGGGCGCAAACCCCTGACCTGCTGACGTTCACGCCCGCCGACCTGGCGGGCCCGGCTGCGGGCCAGGTCGCCGTGGCGGACTACCCCAGCACCTGGAGCGGCGGGCTGCCGCTGTCGTACGAGTTCGATCCCGGCGCGCCGCGCGACGGGGTAACCGTGGACATCCCGCTGGCCACGCTCGGCCAGGTGAACGGCGAGGAACTCGGCTGGCAGGTGCCTGGCCGGCGCGAGGAACTGGTGACCGAGCTGATCCGGTCGCTCCCGAAGGAGCTGCGCCGGCTGTTCGTGCCCGCTCCGGACACCGCGCGCGCCGTGGCCGCGCGGCTGGGCGAGCCACGCGGGAACCTGCCGGACGCTGTGGCCGCGGAGCTGACCCGCATCGGCGGCGTCCCGGTAAGCAGAGACGCGTTCGACGAATCCCGGCTGCCCGCTCACCTGAAGATCACGTTCCGGGTGCTGGACGGCGGCCGGGAGCTCGCGAGCGGGAAGGACCTGGATGGGCTGCGCGAAAAGCTGCAGCCCCGGCTGCAGACGAAGCTCACCGAGGCGGCCGGCGACCTCACCCGCACCGGGCTGAGGGACTGGACGATCGGCACGCTGCCCCGGGAGTTCACCCGCGGCCAGGTAACCGCGTATCCGGCGCTGGCGGACGCCGGGGACTCGGTGGACGTGCGGCTGTTCGCGACGCAGGCCGAGGCCGACGCGGCCATGGCGGCCGGCACGCGCCGGCTGCTCCTGCTGCAGGTCCCGTCCGGCATGCGCTCGATCGCCGACCGGCTGCCCAACGAGCGCAAGCTGGCGATGAGCCGCAGCCCGTACCCGAGCATCGGCGCGCTGCTCGACGACTGCGTCGCGTGCGCCGCCGACCAGGTGATCGCGGACGCCTGCGGGCCCGCATGGGACGCCGACGGCTTCGCCCGGCTGATCGCCGCGGCCAGGCCGGCGCTGCCCCTGGCGACCGCCCGGGTGCTCGACGCGGTCAGCGATGTGCTCGAGGCCGCGCACGAGGCCGAGGGCAGGCTGCACGCCGCCACGAGCCCGCCACTGGCCGCGGCGTTCGCGGACGCCCGCGACCAGTTCGCCGGGCTGATCTACCCCGGGTTCGTCACCCAGACCGGGCTGCCACGCCTGCCCGACCTGGTCCGCTACCTGCGCGCGATCAGCCGGCGGCTGGACACGGTGGCCGCCGATCCCGGCCGCGACGCGGACCGGATGGCAGCCGTGCACCGGGCCGCGGACGCCTACCGGCAGGCCGTGGATCAGCTTCCGCCCGCCCGGCGCTCGGCCGCGGACGTGACGGCCGTGCGCTGGATGATCGAGGAACTGCGGGTGAGCCTGTTCGCCCAGGTCCTCGGCACCCGCGGGCCGGTCTCCGAGAAGCGGATCCTGGCCGCGCTCGCTAACCTCCGGTCCAGCAGCTGATCTCCATACCGTCCTCGACAGGGAAGGCGACCGAGACGTAGCCATTGCCGGGGTCGCGGACGTATTGCAGGTACCCGGCCATCGCCGGCTGGTCGATGTCGTCGGCAGCGATCAGCGCGCCGGGCGCGAGCCTGGGTTCCAGCAGGCGCAGCACGGGCAGGCACAGGTCTTTCCACCCATCCAGCAGGACGAGCCCTACCGGGCCTTCGATGTCGGCGAGCGTCTCCCGGGCGTCCCCGGCCAGGATGGTCACCGCCGCGCCCACCCCGGCCTCCTGCAGGTTGGCCCCGGCGGCGGCTACCTTCTTCTCGCTCAGCTCAGTGGTCACGACGCGGCCGGCGGCGTTGTCGGCCACCGCGGCGGCGAGGTAGATCGTCGAGATGCCGAACGAGGTGCCGAATTCCACCACGGTTTCCGGCTGGGTGGCCCGGACGAGCGCGTAAAGGAGCTTGCCCGCCTCGGCGGAGATCGGGATGTAGAGGTCCTGGTACGCCTCGGCCCGCCGCAGGGCGGACGCGTCCGCCGACGACGCCCGCGTTCCCGGCGCGGGCGCCGAACCATCCTCGGCGGCCGCGGCGAACAGCCGGGCGAGCACGGATTCGACCCGCGGCGCTGAAAGAGTGTTTGTCATGTCCTCCAGTCTAGACGCAACGTTGCGTCTAAGGAAGAGGCGGGCTGATCCCGAGCCAGCGGAACGCGTTGTTCCAGGTGATGTCCGCTTCCGCGTCCGGCGGCAGCTCCATCGAGCGGAGCGTCCGCCCGGCCGGTTGCTCGCGGGGCATCGCCGGGAAGTCCGAGCCGACCAGCAGCCGGTCCGCGCCGAGCAGGTCGATCAGGTAGCGGATCGCCCGCCGGTCGAAGACAAGCGAGTCGTAGTAGAAGCGGCGGGCGTACTCCAGCGGCGACGGGCCATCGTCCGGCGCGATCGCCCGCTCCGGTACCGGGGGGTCCTCGTTCCAGGAGCCGCCCCAGAAGTACTGCGCGCGCGGCAGCGCCAGCGGGTACCCGCCGGCGCCGTGGCTGAACGATATCCGCAGCCCCGGGCACTTCGCGGCCGTGCCGCCGGTCACCAGCGACGCGGCCGCGAACGCGCCTTCGACCCCGACCGCGTACGTGCCCCGCGCGGCCGCGGGCAGCCGAGGGCTGGCGGACGGCATCGCGTGCACGAAGATCGCGAGACCGGCCCGCTCGGCCTCGGCGAAGAACGGCTGGAACCGCTCGTCACCGATGGAGGCGTCCAGGACGTTCGACGCGATCTCCACGCCGCGCAGCCCCTGCGCGGCGATCGCGGCAAGCTCGCCGGCGGCGGCGTCCGGGTCCTGCAACGGCACCATGCCGAGCCCGAGCAGCCGGGTGGGTGCAGCGGCGCACAGCTCCGCGGTGAACTCGTTGACGTGCCTGGCCAGGGCCAGCCCGTCGGCCGGCGGCAGGTCGTAGCGCAGCAGCGGTGGCATCGGGGAGACCACCTCGACGTCGACACCGGAGGAATCCTGCGCCTCGACCCGCCGCTCCGCGTCGAAGAACACGTCGCGGGCCTGGAACCGCATCGAACCGAAGATGAGCGTGCGGGCGGTGCTGCCGTCGACCGGTTCCATGCGGGGGAAGCACGCGGGTGCGTCCGGCGGGTAGGCACGGGGCAGCAGGTGGGCGTGCGCATCGACGAGCACGGCAAACCTCCGGACGGCTGGTCAGGGACCTGGCTGGACACAGACGCCGATCGCGCGCTCGCCGGGGACCTCGCCGCCGAGCGTCCTGATGGCCAGCGCGGTGTCGTCAAGCCCGAACGTGTGCGTGTGCATCTTCTGTAGCGGGAAGCGGCGCGACTCGATCAGCGCGATCGCGTCCTCCATCCCGCGCGCGTCCACGCCGAACGCGCCGCGGACGGTGAGCGCGCGGTTGATCACCAGGTCGGTGCGCAGCGGTATCTCTCGGTTGCCCTTCAGCCCGGCCAGCACCACCCGGCCGCCGCGGCGCACGGCGAGCAGCGCGTCGGTGATCGGCTCCGCGGCCATCGGCGTGAGCTCGAGCGCGAGGTCGGCCATGTCCCCGCCGGTGATCTCCGAGACTCGCTCGACAGTATTCTCTGCGGCGTTTCCGTCCACCACGATCGTGTGGTCGGCACCGAGCTCACGGGCCAGAGCGAGCTTGTGCGCGTCCGCGGCCAGCCCGGTAATGATGATCGTCCCGGCCCCTGCCGCGCGCGCCGCGACCACCGCGGCGATGCCGCGCTGTCCCGCCCCGAGCACGAGCACGGTCTCGCCGATGCGCACCTCGCCGAGGTGGCAGGCCCAGCGCACCCCGGCGCCCATCGCGTTGTAGAGCGCGGCCACCTCGACCGGCAGCGCGTTGTCGACCTTGTGCAGCACGGACGTGGGCGACAGGTACATGTGCCCGGCCAGCCCGCCCCACAGCGCCGGCGGGGCGGCGATCCCGGTCACCCCGTGCCCGTACTTCCGGTTGGGGCAGAACTGGTACCGCCCGGTCAGGCAGTCCCGGCAGGCCCGGCACGGGACGATCACCTCGACCGCGACCCGGTCGCCCGGCTGGACCCCCCAGCGCTCGGCGGCGCGCTCGCCGACCTCCTCGACGATGCCCAGCGGCTCGTGGCCGGGGATGAAGGCGGGCCTGGGGCCGCCGAGATGCCCGCGGAAGGTCTCGACGTCGCTGCCGCAGATGCCGTTGGCCTCCACCCGCAGCAGCCCGTCGTCGGGCCCGGTCCGCGGGCGCGGGAACTCGCGCAACTCCATCTGCCCCGGTGCGACCTGGACGGCCGCTCGCACCATGTCGGTCACCGGCGATCCTTAGTGGCTAGCTGTGCTCGTGGATGATGACGCCGCGGAGGTTCTTGCCTTCTTCCAGGTCCTGGTACGCCTGGTTGATCTCGTCCAGCGTGTATCTCTGGGTAATCAGCTCGTCGAGCTTCAGGTCGCCGGAGCGGTACAGGCCGAGCAGCATGGGGATGTCGTAGAGCGGGTTGCTGTCGCCGAACAGCGCCCCGCGGACCTGCCGCTGGTAGCCGATCAGCAGGCCGGCGTGAACGTGCACCGCGTGCTCGTCGATGTGGCCGACGGCGGTGATCGTGACCTTGCCGCCCTTGCCGGTCATCTGCACCGCGGCGTTGACCATCTCCTCGGTGACCACCGACGGCGTGAGGATCACGTGATCGGCGAGCTGGCCCCAGGTCGTCTCGACGACGAACTCGTGCGCTTCCTTCGCGGTCGCGAACGCGTGGGTGGCGCCGAAGACGCTGGTGGCACTGTCCCGCTTGAACTCGACCGGGTCGACCACCACCACGTTCTTCGCCCCGGCGAAGCGGGCGCCCTGCACCGCGTTGCTGCCGACGCCGCCAGCGCCGAAGATGACCACGGTGTCGCCGGCGCGCACCCCGGCGGCGTGCACCGCGGAGCCCCACCCGGTGGGCACGCCGCAACCGACCAGGCACGCGACCTCCCACGGGATGTCGTCGCGGAGCGGCACGCAGGCCCACTCGGACACGACGGCGTACTGCGAGAACGTGCCGAGCGTGCAGAACCCGCCGAGGTCCTCGTCGCCCAGGTGGAAGCGGAACGTGCCGTCGAGGAACATGCCGGTGCCGGCGTTCAGGCCCTTGACGCACATGTTCTGGTGCCCGCTCACGCACGGCCTGCAGGCGCCGCACGCCGGGATGTAGGAGCAGATGATCCGGTCGCCTTCCTGTACCCGGCGCACGTCGGGCCCGACCGACTCCACGATTCCCGCGCCCTCGTGCCCGCCGACGACCGGGAACCGGGGGCGCGCGTCGCCCTTGGTGATGTGGTTGTCGGAGTGGCACAGCCCGGCGGCGAGGAACTTCACCCGGACCTCGTGCGCCTTCGGCTCGTCGAGCTCCAGGTCGGCAAGTTCCCAGCCGAGGTGCGGGGCACGGGCGATCGCGGCGCGCGTCGTGATGCTCATCGGTGACAGCTCCTACTCATGCTCGTGGATGATCACGCCGCGGATGTTCTTGCCGTCAAGCATGTCCTGGTAGCCCTGGTTGATCTCTTCCAGGCGGTAGCGCCGGGTGATCAGCTCGTCGAGCTTGAGGTCGCCGGAGCGGTACAGGCCGAGCAGGCGCGGCACGTCGACCAGGGGGTTGCAGGCGCCGTAGATCGCGCCCTGCACCCGGCGCTGGTACCCGATGAGCATGCCGGGGTTCTCGTCGACGAAGCCGTTGCCGACCGCGGTGATCGTGACCTGGCCGGCCTTGCCCACGACACCGATCGCGTTGTGGATGACCTCGTCGTGCAGCACCCCGACGGTGATGATCGCATGGTCGGCGAGCTCGCTCCAGGTTGTCTCCACGACGAACTCGTGCGCCTCCTTGGCGCTGGCGAACGTGTGGGTGGCCCCGAACACGGCGGCCATCTCCCGCTTGAACTCCACCGGGTCGACGACGATGACGTTCTTCGCCCCGGCCAGCGCGGCGCCCTGCACCGCGTTGCTGCCGACCCCGCCGGCCCCGTAGATGACCACGGTCTGGCCCGGCCGCACCCCCGCGGCGTGCACCGCCGAGCCCCAGCCGGTGGGCACGCCGCAGGACACCAGCGCGGCCACGTCGAACGGGATGTCCGCGGGGATCGGGATGCAGGAGAACTCGGAGACGACCGTGTGCTGCGAGAACGTGCCGAGGACGCACAGCCCGCCGAAATCCTCGCCATTCTGGTGGAACCGGAACGTGCCGTCAGGGAACTCGCCGGTGGACGCGTTCTTCCCGGCGTCGCAGAGGTTCTGCCTGCCGGTGGAGCAGTACCGGCAGGAACCGCACGCCGGGATGAACGAGCAGACCAGGTGGTCGCCGACGTTGACCCTGGTGACGCCTGGCCCGACGGCCTCCACGACGCCGGCGCCCTCGTGGCCGCCGACGACGGGGAAACGCATCCGCGCGTCGCCCTTCTGGATGTGGTCGTCGGAGTGGCAGAGCCCGGCCGCGTAGAACTTGATTCTGACCTCGTTGGCCTTCGGCTCGTCGAGCTCGAGCTCGGTGACCTCCCACGGCTGGCCAGGCGCGCGGCAGACCGCGGCGCGGGTCGTCATGCTCAACGCGGGCCCCTTTCCTCGCCTAGTCCACGATGGAGCCCGAGCGGCGGCGCCTGCCATACGTCTTTCACTTCGCGGAAGCGCGAGTTTCACCGCGCCGCGCTGGCGTGCTACTTTCCGCGGCATCGAGCCGCAGTCCGCCGTGGAGGAGCCCGTCGTGCCAGTCGACCCGGCCAAGGTCACCGCCATCGACGTGCACACGCACGTGCACCGGTCGCTGCGGGCCGAACCTGCCGCCCCCGGCGGCAACGAGGATATGGGCGCCTACTTCGGCATCGGGTCGATGCGGCATTACACCGTCCCCGAGCTGGCCGAGTACTACCGCGAGCGCAACATGGCGTGCGTCACGTTCACGATCGACAGCGCGTCACAGACCGGTGACGAGCCGGTGCCGGACAACGTCGAGATCGCCGAGCTCGCGGCCGAGCACCCGGACGTGATCATCCCGTTCGCCAGCGTCGACCCGGCCCGCGGCAGGGCCGGGGTGCGCCTCGCGGAACGGCTGATCACGGAGTTCGGCGTGCGGGGGTTCAAGTTCCACCCGAGCGTCCAGGCGTTCTACCCCAACGACCGGCTGGCCTACCCGCTGTACGAGGTCATCGCGGGCCACGGGCTGGTGGCCCTGTTCCACACCGGGCAGACCGGCGCCGGGGCGGGCACCCCGGGCGGCGGCGGGATCCGGCTGAAGTACGCCAACCCCCTCTACCTCGACGACGTCGCCGCGGACTTCCCCGACCTGGACATCATCCTCGCCCACCCCTCGTTCCCGTGGCAGGACGAGGCGCTGTCGGTCGCGACACACAAGCCGCGGGTCTACATCGACCTCTCCGGCTGGTCGCCCAAGTACTTCCCGCCGCTGCTGGTGCAGTATGCGAACACGCTGCTGCGGGAGAAGGTGCTGTTCGGCTCGGACTTCCCGGCGATCACGCCGGACCGCTGGATCCGGGACTTCGAGAACCTGGAGATCAAGCCAGACGTGCGGCCGCTGATCATGAAGGAGAACGCGGCCCGGCTGCTGCACCTGGCCTAAGCCCCGCTGGGCTTTCCGATGCGGTGCGCCGGCCACGCTGATTTGGGTAAGCCCTAGCGTCCGGGCTCCCCAGGCGACAAGACCGAGACCTGGCGTGCCCTCCGCAAGCATGGGCGGGGCTAACGGCCTCTCGCCGCCCCACCTCCCCGCAGCGTGGCGCGGTGCCTGCCCGGTGCATGGCTTCCGGGCGCGCTAAACGCCGAATAGGCGCCCGCTTATGCTGACCGGATCTGCCCCGTTGCGGACTGGTCTGCTGGCACCCTGCGGCGGGGCCGGGTGAGTGCTTGGGCCTTCCAGGGTGATGACGTCGTCGGCGAGGGTGGCGATGGCCGGGTCGTGGGTGATCAGGATGATGGTGCGCCCGGTAACGCTAGCGGTGAGGCCGTCGAGGAGGCGGTGCGCGCTGGCTTGGTCCAGGCCCGAAGTGGGTTCATCGAGGATGAGGACGGGGGTGTTGCGGAGTATGGCGCGGGCTATGGTGATTCGTTGTCGCTGGCCGCCGGACAGCAGTTGCCCGCGCTGCCCGACGGGGCTGTCGTAGCGTTGCGGCAGGGCGGTGATGAAGGCCTGGGCGTCGGCGGTGCGGGCGGCGGTATCGATTTCCTGGTCGGTTGCGCCGGGCCTGCCGTAGCTGATGTTGTCCCGTATTGTCCCGGTGAACAGCAGGTTCTCCTGATGCGCCAGAGTGATGTTGTCTCGCAAGGCACGCAGTGGCATGTCGCGGATGTCGTGCCCGTCGAGGAGGATG
>Ga0335075_10000993_pt1 | contig 47795 bp, 49 predicted proteins | sample Lox_Sample_24_FD_206723 | JGI IMG/M metagenome (GOLD analysis project Ga0335075, IMG submission 206723) | Soil microbial communities from Loxahatchee National Wildlife Refuge, Florida, United States - Lox_Sample_2.4 | ecosystem: Environmental > Terrestrial > Soil > Wetlands | place: USA... | reverse complement strand
TTGAATGTTCCGGTCGCGTTTTTTTTCGAAGATGCGCCTGGGGCAACGGAGGCCGGTGGCCCAGCCGGTCTCTCGGAAGACAGTTCGACGTCTTACGTGGTTGATTTCGTCAACAGCGCGGAAGGGCTTCAGCTCAACCGTGCTTTCGTCAAGATTTCTGACGCGAAAGTCCGCCGCAAGGTCATCGATCTGGTGAAAGCGTTGGGTTCGGACGACGACGCCTAGCGACTGGGAGCGCTGAACGCTCCACGACACGTGCACCGCGAATGACTGCCGCTGGTCAGGAGACCGGCTGGCGGAATGGTTTTTCGTTTTCGCTTGAAAACGCGCGGATTCGTCCGCTTGACGAGGCATTCGCCCATTCTGTAGACGGGCACCGCTTGACCGGCGGATCAGCCGGTTCTTTTCCAGAGGGGACACCCGTGGCACGCCAGAACTACCTTTTCACCAGCGAATCCGTATCCGAAGGCCACCCTGACAAGGTGTGCGACCGCATTTCCGACGAGATCGTCGATCTGGTCTTCAAGGAAGCGAAGAAGGTGGGCATGGATCCCGCACAGGTGCGCATCGCGTGCGAGACACTGGCGACCACCAACCGCGTTATCATTGCAGGTGAAGTGCGCGTCCCGGAAACGCTGCTGAAGAAGGACAAGGAAGGCAAGATCCTGAAGGATGCGTCCGGAGCTCCGGTCGTGAATCCGTCCAAGTTCAAGTCGGTCGCTCGCAAGGCGATCAAGGCGATCGGTTATGAGCAGGCGGGTTTCCATTGGAAGAAGGCTCGCATCGACGTGCTGCTGCACGGCCAGTCGGCCGACATCGCCGTTGGTGTTGACGAGAAGGGCAACAAGGATGTCGGCGCCGGCGACCAGGGCATCATGTTCGGCTACGCGACGCGCGAGACGCCTGAACTCCTACCTGCACCGATATATTACGCACATAAGATTCTTGAGACGCTGACGGCCGCCCGCAAGAACGGCGATGGCACGGCCAAGAAGCTCGGACCGGACGCCAAGAGCCAGGTCACGGTGAAATATGAAAACGGCAAGCCGGTCGGTGTGACGCAGATCGTCGTCTCGACACAGCATGTCGACGAGTCGCTTTCCTCCGCCGACGTCAGAAAGATCGTCGAGCCTTACGTTCGCAACGCCTTGCCGGAAGGGTGGATCACGAATGACACCGTCTGGCACGTGAACCCGACCGGCAAGTTTGTCGTCGGCGGCCCGGATGGCGATGCAGGCCTCACTGGCCGCAAGATCATCGTGGATACCTATGGTGGTGCCGCACCGCATGGCGGCGGCGCGTTCTCCGGCAAGGACCCGACGAAGGTTGACCGCTCGGCGGCCTATGCCGCTCGTTATCTCGCGAAGAACGTTGTGGCTGCCGGCCTTGCCGAGCGCTGCACCATCCAGCTTTCCTATGCGATCGGCGTCGCAAAGCCATTGTCGATCTATGTCGACCTGCACGAGACCGGCAAGGTCGAGCCGGCGAAGCTGGAGAAGGCGCTGGGCGAGGTATTCGATCTCTCGCCGCGCGGCATCCGCGAGCATCTCGATCTGAACAAACCGATCTACGCCAAGACGTCTGCTTACGGTCATTTCGGCCGCAAGCCCGGTCGCGACGGCTCGTTCTCCTGGGAGAAGACCGATCTCACCAAGGCGCTGAAGGACGCGGTCGCAGCCTAAGGGCGCGACCGTGACCGAGGGCCGGCGCAGCCGCTCGACGGAGGCTTTTTTCGGCCGCCGTCACGGCAAGACGATCCGGCCCATTCCGGCAAAGGCGCTCGCCGAGGAACTGCCGAAACACCGGCTGGACCTGAGCCAAGAGCCGTCTGCCAACCTGTCGGGCCTCTTCGCGGCTCCGATCTCAGGCGTGCGGCTCGAAATCGGTTTCGGCGGCGGCGAGCATTTTTTCCATGAGGCCGAACGGTTTCCCGATGTCGGTTTCATCGGGGTCGAGCCTTTCGTCAACGGCATGGCGAAATTGATGCTCGCACTGACGGGGCTGCCGCTCCGGAATGTCCGTGTCTATGACGACGACGCGACGCGGCTGCTTGACTGGCTGCCCACCGGTTCAGTCGAACAGATCGACCTGCTCTATCCCGACCCGTGGCCAAAGAAGCGGCACTGGAAGCGCCGCTTTGTCGGCCCCGCAAATCTCGACCGGTTCGCACGCGTCCTGAAACCGGGTGGCAAGTTCCGCTTCGCCTCCGATATCGACACGTATGTCAACTGGACGCTGCACCACTCCCGCGCGCATCCGGAGTTCGAATGGACGGCAGAACAAGCCGCCGACTGGCATAAGCCATATGAGGGCTGGCCCGGCACCCGCTATGAAGCGAAGGCGCTGCGCGAAGGGCGTAAAGCCGCTTACCTCACCTTTCGGCGTCGATAGCCACCGGAAGGTCGAGCGCAGGCAAGCATATCCTTACACGCAGTCCGCGCCCGCCTGCGCCGGGAAGAAGCTCCATCGATCCGCCGAAGAGTGTCGCGATTTCCTCGACGATCGGCAGCCCGAGGCCGGCCCCCGGCTTGCCGGTGCTGTCGCCGCGAGAGAAGCGGCGGCGAACGGCATCGAATCTGTGCGGCGGAACGCCCGGTCCGTTGTCCTCCACCTCCAGGACAGCTCTATTCTTCTGCAGGACACGCACTGTGACATCCGTACCGCTGCCTGCGTAGGTGAGCGCGTTGCCGATCAGATTGTTGAGCAATTCCCCGACCAACAGCGGCTCGGCGCGCACCATCACGGTATCGTTGCCCTCAAAACCCAGATCGATGCCCGCGGCTCGAGCTTCCGGAATGCGCTCGGCGGTGACCGTGCTGGCGAGCATAGAAAGATCGACCGGCTTCATGATCCTTTCGGTCGCCGCTTCATCGATCTTGGCGAGTAGCAGCAGTTGCGCCAGCACGCGCTCGGCGTGGGCGACCGCCTCGTCGCCGATTCGAGCGACAGCCTTCACCGTGTCGAGCGATTCAGCCCGCGAGGAGAGCGCAAACTGGGTTCGGATGATGGCGAGCGGTGTGCGAAGTTGATGGCTGGCATTGCCGGTGAAATGACGCAGCCCCGAAAGCGCCGTGCCGAGCCGGTCCATGAACGAATTCACCGTATCCACCAGACTGCGCACCTCGACCGGCACAACCTGTTCGATGGGATGAAGGTCGTTCGGGCTGCGCTCGGCAATCGCATTGCCGAGCCGTTCGAGCGGCGAGAGCGCCGCGGCCACCGCGAACCAGACGACGATCGCCGCCACAGCAATCAGCATGGCAAGCCGTAGTGTTGAGCGGATGAGAATGGTTTCGCTGAGCTGGGTGCGGGCAATTGTCGTTTCGGCCACCGTCACCACGAACGGAATGGAACTCACGCCTGTCGAAGCCGAACGGCCTAGAGCGGCAAGCCTTATCTTCTCGCCGCGGAACTCGGCATCGGCAAATGCGCTGCCCTCGCCATTGTGTCCCTCGATCTTTGGTAGTGCTTCGTAACCGGTTACGAACGTTCCCGGTGGCCCATCGACCCGGTAGAAGACACGATCCTGAGCGGCCGACGTCAGCATCTCCAGGGCGACATAGGGAATATCGACCTCCAGCGTGCCGCCCTCCGAGACGACGACGCGCTCCGCGATGGCCAGCGCCGATCCTGCAAGCACGCGATCCGAAACGGCGTTGGCGGTGACGACCGCCTCCCGCCAGGTGTCGAAAAGAGCAACACCGCCAAGCGTCACCAGCGGCACCAGAAGCCAGAACAGCAGCCGCCGGCGTATCGAATTGCCCCCGATGCGCGACATCAGTGCTGCTTCTCGAGATAATAACCGATGCCGCGCGCCGTCCGCACTGTCAGCCCGTGCGGGGCGAGCCTCTTTCGCAGCCGGCTGACATATTGCTCAATCGCATTGGCGCTGAGGTCCTCGTCGAAGCCGGCCAGCGATTCGATGATCGCCTGTTTGGCGACCACCTTGCCGGCGCGCATGAACAAAGTTTCGAGCAGGCTCACCTCGCGCGCCGGCAGGTCGATCGCTGCGCCATTGGCGAAGAAGGTGCGTTGGTTCAAATCGAAGACGACATCGCCGAACGCCACGGTCGAAACCTTCAGGCCGGCCTTGCGTCTGAGCAGCGCCCTGAGCCGCGCCTCCAGCTCCTCGACGTCGAAGGGCTTCGCCATATAATCGTCCGCGCCGAGGTCGAGGCCTTTGACGCGATCGTCGGACTCGCCCCGGGCGGACAGGATGAGCACGGCGGCGTCGTGCTGCCGCGCCCGCATGGTGCGCAGCACGTCGAGGCCGTCCATCTCGGGCAGTGACAGGTCAAGCACGACCGCGTCGAACCGTTCGGTCGACAAGACGGCCGCGGCCGAAACGCCGTCATGGACCATATCCACCGCATAGCCGCTTCCGCGCAGCACGGCGGCGAGTCCATTCGCCAGTGTCAGATTGTCCTCGACGACCAGTACGCGCACGCCGCTCCCCTTTGCCGGAGTCTATCGCCGCCGGCGAAGGTTGTGAACAGCATCCAGCTCGGGCAGGATTGCCTGATGCGTTTGCTGTACCTGCTTCTGGTTCTTGGATTTCCGGCCACCGCGATGGCCGAGGAAACCTATTTCCCTGCAACGAACGGCGATGCGTCGGCGCGTGAGCTTCTGGTCTACTCCTCGCTCGACGCGCCATTGGCGAAGCCCATGATCGCAGGCTTCCAGAAGGCAAATCCGGAGATCGCGGTCCGGTACGAGGAGCTTCTGACCGTCGACATTTATGACCGCGTGGTGCGCGAGACGGACGCCGGTGCTGGAACCGCTGATGTCACGTTTTCTTCCGCGATGGATCTTCAGGTGAAGCTCGCCAATGACGGCTATGCGCAGCAGAGCGACCTGCCGCTCAGCGATCGATGGCCGCGCTGGGCGAATTGGCGAAACACCGCTTACGCGTTGACCTTCGAGCCGGCCGTCTTCGTCTATCATAAGCCCAGCTTCGCCAATGCCGAGCCGCCGGCGACTCGCCGGCAGCTCGTCGACTATCTCGCCACCGAAGGCGATCGCGCCTTCGGCCGCATCGCCACCTACGACATCGAGCGCTCCGGCGTCGGCTTCATGTTCATGTCACGCGACCAGGAGCAGTTCGACGACATCTGGTCGGTCATCCGCGCCATGGGCGCGTCGGGCGTGAAACTTTATTCAACCAGCTCGGCGATCCTGGAGCGCATCGCCGACGGGCGTTTCGTGCTCGGCTACAACATTCTCGGTTCCTATGCGGCGGACTGGGCCGCGCGGAACCCCGATGTCGGCATTGTCTTGCCGCGCGACTATACGGTCGTCATGTCGCGCATCGGACTCGTGCCCGCGGCAGCGAAGTCTCCGGATCTCGGCAGGCGGTTCCTCGCTTTCTTCATGTCGGCGGAAGGGCAGGCGATGATGGCGGGCGAACTCCAGATCGCCGCGGTGAATCCCGACATTTCCGGCGACAACACGGCCACCTCGATGCAGGCCGTGCTTGGCGCTCAGCTTCGACCCGTCCCGGTGAGCCCCGGGCTTCTTGTCTATCTCGACCAGGTCAAGCGGGCGCGTCTCATCGAGCGCTGGAACGATGCCTTGCGGGGCCAATAGCGACCTGCCATCATGGCTTCGGTTTGCCGGCCGGATGTCAGCTTGATGTCAGGTTGGTGTGATGATTTACGAGGCGGCGTGGATGGCGAAAGCTGCCGTGCCGCAGAATCGGGAGGAGATCCGGTTCGTTTTCGCGAGAGGCAGCGCGATCGCCTGACGGCGATTGCGTGCATTCTCACATGGGTTCGCCTTTGCGAGACGGATCGCTGACCTAGTTCCTCCCGCGTGACACTCGCGCAACCAAGAGGCCGTCCTTGATGAGCGGCTGAACGATGGAGGAAACCCGTGAAAAAACTGCTTCTGGCGACACTTTTGACCGGCGCGCTCGCGCTGCCGGCATTCGCCGCCGACTATAAGATCATGGCTCCGGCGGCGCCGGGCGGTGGCTGGGACCAGACTGCCCGCTCGCTGCAGGCCGCACTTCAGGACGAAGGCATTTCCGGCAACGTGCAGGTGACCAATGTCCCCGGCGCCGGCGGCACGATCGGCCTCGCCCAGTTCGTCAACCAGGCGAACGGCAAGGCGGACGAGCTGATCGTCGGTGGCTACGTCATGGTCGGCGCCATCCTGACCAACAAGTCGCCCGTGACGCTCGAGCAGGTCACGCCAATCGCGCGCCTCACCGGCGAATATGAGGCGATCGTCGTTCCCGCCGCGTCCGACATCAAGGACATGGCAGGCCTCGTCGAAAAGCTGAAGGCCGATCCAGGCGCTGTGTCCTGGGGCGGCGGTTCGGCCGGCGGCACTGACCACATTACGGCCGGTCTGATCGCCAAGGCGGTCGGCGTCGACCCGACCAAGGTCAACTACATCGCCTTCTCTGGTGGTGGCGAAGCGCTCGCCGCGATCCTCGGCAATCAGGTGACCGTCGGTATCTCCGGCTACGGTGAGTTCGCCGAGCAGATCAAGGCCGGCACGCTGCGCATCATCGGCATATCGAGCGACGAGAAGGTCGAGGGTATCGACGCCCCGACCTTCAAGGAAGCCGGTGTTGACGTGTCGATCCAGAACTGGCGCTGCGTTGCAGCGGCACCTGGCATCACGGCTGACCAGAAGGCGGCGATCCTGGCTGACGTCGACAAGCTCGTGGACTCCGCCGCATGGCAGAAGACCCTCGCCGACAAGGGCTGGGCGAACACCTATCTCGCGGGTGACGCCTTCGCCGAACAGCTCAAGAAGGATACCGAAGCGACGGCCGCCATCCTGAAGGACATTGGCCTCGTTCAATGAGCGAAGACCGCACCAACACTGAGCGCCGCCCGGACCGGGCGGTGCTTGTTATCGCGGCGGTCCTCGGCATCGCCGCGGTCGGCATTGCCTGGAGCACCTATCTTCAGGGCGGCGTCATGGCCTACACGCCGGTCGGCCCCAAGACATTCCCCTACATCATCGCGGCCGGCCTGTTCGGCCTGGCCGTGTGGACCGCCTTCGAGGCGCTGCGCGGCGATTTTCCCGAGCGCGAGGAGCAGAATTTTCCGCCCATGGTGTGGATCATCGGCGGGCTGGTCGTGCAGATGCTGTCGATGAAGACGGTCGGCTTCTCGATCGCCACCGGGCTTTTGTTCGCCGCTACCGCGCGCGGTTTCGGCCGCGGCCCGTTGTGGCTGACGATCCCCTTCGGTATCGTTTTCGCATTCGTTGTCTGGCTCATCTTCGCCAAGGGCTTGCAGCTCTCGCTGCCGGATGGACCGCTGGAGCAATGGCTCTACGCCTTCATCGGTCCGGTGCTGGCGCAGATTGGCGCGATGTTCCAATCCATCGTCGCGTTCATCACTTCTCTTTTTGCCGGCTGAGAGGTCGCCTTGGACACGTTCGCGCTGCTCGGCCAGGGGTTCTTGACGGCGATCGACCCGCTCAACCTGCTTTACGCGCTGATCGGCGTGACGCTTGGCACCGCTGTCGGCGTGCTGCCCGGCATCGGCCCGGCGCTCACGGTCGCGCTGCTGCTTCCCGTCACCTACAAGCTTGATCCGGCCGGGTCGCTGATCATGTTCGCAGGCATCTACTACGGTGGCATGTATGGCGGCTCGACCACGTCGATCCTGCTCAATACGCCGGGCGAAAGCGCCTCGATCGTCACCGCGCTGGAAGGCAACAAGATGGCGCGAGCAGGCCGCGGCGGTCCTGCCTTGGCGACCGCGGCCATCGGCTCCTTCGTCGCCGGCCTGCTTGCCACGCTTGGCCTCGCCTTCATCGCACCATCGGTGGTTAAGTTCGCTCTGTCGTTCGGCCCAGCCGAGTATTTCGCGCTGATGCTGCTCGCCTTCATGACGGTGTCGGCTGCGTTCGGCGACTCGACCCTGCGCGGCCTGACTTCGTTGTTCATCGGTCTGGCGCTCGGTCTGATCGGCATCGACCAGTTGACCGGTCAAGCGCGCCTGACCGGCGGCCTGCCGAACCTCTTCGACGGAATTTCGGTGACCACGCTCGCCGTCGCCCTGTTTGCCATCGGCGAGACATTTGCGGTCTGCTCCCAGCGTGTCATGGAGGACGAGAAGGTCGAGAAGGTCAAAGGCTCGGTCTGGATGAGCCGCGAGGACTGGAAGCGCTCCTGGGCGCCGTGGCTGCGCGGCACCGCGATCGGTTTCCCGATCGGCGCCATGCCGGCTGGCGGGGCGGACGTGTCGAGCTTCCTTTCGTACTCGGCCGAACGGAATTTCTCGAAACATCCGGAAGAATTCGGCAAGGGCGCCATTGAGGGGGTCGCGGGGCCGGAGGCGGCCAACAATGCGTCCGCTGCCGGCACGCTTGTGCCGCTGCTGACGCTTGGCCTGCCGACAACCGCGACGGCTGCGATCATGCTTGCCGGTTTCCAGCAGTTCGGACTTCAGCCGGGACCGCTGCTCTTCATCACCAACGCGCCGCTGGTGTGGGGACTAATCGCCAGCCTGCTGGTCGCGAACCTGATGCTGCTTGTGCTGAACCTGCCGCTGATCGGGCTTTGGGTGAAGCTGCTGACGATCCCGCGGCATTGGCTGTACGCTGGCATTCTCGTCTTCGCGACGCTGGGTACGATCGGCGCCGACGCCTCGACCTTCATGCTCGGGCCGATACCGACGTCCTTCGGCCTTGGCCTGCTGCTACTGTTCGGCCTGCTGGGATATCTGCTGCGGCGCTTCGGTTATCCGATCGCGCCGGTCGTCGTTGGCCTGATCCTTGGCCCGATGTCGGAGAAGAGCCTGCGTCAAGCGCTGCAGATCAGCCAGGGTGACCCCACCGCGCTGTGGCATTCCTGGATCGCGGTGGTGCTTTGGGTGCTGGCGATCACTGCCGTCGCGCTGCCGCTCTATTTGAGGGCGCGTGGCCGCGGTAAGGTGCTTAGCCAGCTTGCCGGCGACACGGATTAAGCGATCGACGGGCGCCGGATCGCCGTCGCCGCTGCGTTTAGTACTTGCGGATCGTGCCGAACTGCTGCGGGTCGATGCCGAGGCGCTTCAGGTGGTGGGCCTTCGGCGTGCGGCCGGACTCGACAGCGCTCGATACCGAGATCGCGCTCTGAATCGTGCCAAGCACGTCGCGGATGAAACTCTTGCGGGCCATGGGTTCTGTCTCCTTGTGCGTCTATTGTGCACTGCACAAAGATAGTGGCCGTATGATCCGATTGCGAGGGCGCACTGCGCATGGTGGGCATGCGTCTGACGCATGAAAGTCCGAACCCTGAAATGAAAGCCGCAGACGAGTTTCCCCGTCTGCGGCTAGCCGCATCCTCGGATGCGGCGGATCTTGTTGTAAGTCCGTCTTAGTAGCGGACGCGGTCGTTGCGGGGTGCGGCGCTGCGGCCGGTCCGCACCGCGGCAGCGGTGGTCAGCGCATCGCCAATAATCGACATGATTTCAGCAAACGCCGAACGTTTTGTGTCCGACATGATACAAACCTCTTTGTTGTGAACAGCACCAATATAGCGATTTTGTATATACTTTAGCCAGCCGAGGCCGCGCGCGGCTGATATGCGCGCCGCGCATTGATGGCCTATCCAGCGGGCTAGCGCTGAATTCGGCCTTGAAAGCTTGCTTTCCGCTGACAAGGGGACTATATCCGCCTCAAATTCTTGGTCGATATGACGAAGAGTGGGTCCACCCGGTCCCGCTCTTTTTTGTTACTGGCCGACCGTTGGAGACTGAATGGCTGAAGCGCTGGCAAGTGAGCGAAAGGGCGACGACCGCATCATCCGCGAGAGTGGCATCGATGCGCGCATCGCGTCGATCGTTGCGCCCGTGCTTTCAGCGATCGGTTTTCGTCTCGTCCGCGTGCGCCTGTCCGGCCAGAACGGCCTGACCCTGCAGATCATGGCGGAACGCGAGGACGGCACGATGACCGTCGAGGATTGCGAAGAGGTGAGCCGGACCATCTCTCCGGTTCTCGATGTCGAGGATCCGGTCGAGAAGGCATATCATCTGGAAGTGTCGTCGCCGGGCATCGACCGGCCGCTGGTTCGGGTTTCGGATTTCGAAAACTGGAAAGGTCATCTCGCCAAGCTAGAGACCTCGATCATGGTTGGCGGCAAGAAACGCTTCAAGGGCCGGATCGCCGAAGCCGGCGAAGAGGGCATCGTGATCGAGAGCGACCAGCCCGCCTACGGCGAGGAGTCGACCGCGCGCATTCCTTACGAGGCAATTGGCGAAGCGCGCCTGATTCTGACCGACGACCTGATCCGCGATGCGTTGTCCAAGGACAACAAGGCGCGCAAGGAAGCCAGGAAACGGCGCGGCGAGCCGGAAACCGCCAACGACAACGAAGAGACGATTGAGATTGGGCGCCAGGGCGAGAAGCCCGGCGACCTCGAACGAGGAGAGTGAAATGGCTGTCAGTGCTAACAGGCTGGAGCTTCTGCAGATCGCCGATGCGGTCGCGCGCGAAAAGGCGATCGACAAGAGCATCGTGATCGCTGCGATGGCGGACGCCATCCAGAAGGCCGCCCGGTCGCGCTATGGTCAGGAAACCAACATCCGCGCCGACATCAACCCGAGCACGGGCGAGATGAAGCTGCAGCGGCTGATGGAAGTGGTCGAGGCTGTCGAGGAGCCGGCCAAGCAGATCGCGCTGAAGTTCGCGCGCGACCGCAATCCGGACGCGCAGGTCGGCGACTACATCGCCGAGCAGCTGCCGCCGATGGATTTCGGCCGTATCGCCGCGCAGTCGGCGAAGCAGGTCATCGTGCAGAAGGTGCGCGAAGCCGAGCGCGACCGGCAGTTCGACGAGTACAAGGATCGTGTCGGCGAGATCGTGAACGGCACTGTGAAGCGCGTTGAGTACGGCAATGTGATCGTCGACCTCGGCCGAGGCGAGGCGATCGTTCGTCGCGACGAACTAATCCCGCGCGAGAACTTCAAATACGGCGACCGCGTTCGCGCCTATGTCTACGACGTGCGCCGCGAGCAGCGCGGTCCGCAAATTTTCCTGTCGCGCACGCATCCGCAGTTCATGGCGAAGCTCTTCACCATGGAAGTGCCGGAGATCTATGACGGCATCATCGAGATCAAGTCGGTCGCCCGCGATCCGGGCAGCCGCGCCAAGATCGCCGTGATCAGCCGCGATTCCTCGATCGATCCGGTCGGTGCTTGTGTCGGTATGCGCGGTTCGCGCGTGCAGGCGGTCGTCAGCGAGCTCCAGGGCGAAAAGATCGACATCATCCCGTGGTCGCCGAATGCGGCATCCTTCATCGTCAACGCGCTGCAGCCGGCTGAAGTTGCCAAGGTGGTGCTCGACGAGGATGCGGAGAAGATCGAGGTCGTGGTGCCGGACGATCAGCTGTCGCTGGCCATCGGCCGCCGTGGCCAGAACGTCCGTCTCGCCTCGCAGCTCACCGGCTGGGATATCGATATCCTGACCGAGGAGGAGGAGTCGCAGCGCCGGCAGAAGGAATTCACCGACCGCTCGAAGCTCTTCATGGAGGCGCTGGACGTCGACGAGATGGTCGGCCAAGTGCTTGCCTCGGAAGGCTTCACCAGTGTCGAGGAAGTTGCCTACGTTGATTCCGGCGACATCGCGTCGATCGATGGCTTCGACGAGGATACCGCGTCGGAAATCCAGACCCGTGCCCGTGACTATCTCGAGCGCATCGAAGGCGAGCACGATGCAAAGCGCAGGGAGCTCGGCGTCGAGGATGACCTGCGCGAGATCCCCGGCGTCACGACTGCAATGATGGTGACGCTCGGCGAGGACGGCGTGAAGTCGATCGAGGATTTTGCCGGCTACGCCGCGGACGACCTCGTCGGCTGGAAAGAGCGCAAGGACGGCGAGACGAAGCAGTATCCGGGCGTGCTCGCCAGCCATGGCGTGTCGCGTGCCGATGCCGAGCAGATGGTTCTGGCTGCGCGCTTGAAGGCGGGCTGGATCACCGAAGAAGAGCTGGCAGCCCAGGCTGAAGAGCAGGCTGCCGAGCCCGTCGGTGCGTAAGGTGCGCACTTGGGCAAAAGGAAACGTTCGCGGAGCGCATGATCGAACGGACTTGCATCGTAACCCGCAAAACCGCGGAGCCGGATGATCTCATCCGCTTCGTGGTAGGCCCCGATTCGTCCATCGTTCCCGATCTGAAACGCAATCTGCCGGGCCGCGGCTGCTGGGTGACCGCGGACCGCAAACACATCGATCTGGCCGTCAAACGGTCCGCTTTCGGCAAGGCGCTGAAGGCGGATATTGTCGTTCCGAAGGACCTTGGCGGCCTGGTCGACGGCCTCCTCGCCAAGGGCGCTCTGGGCGCTTTGGGGCTTGCCCGCAAGGCGGGAGTGGTCGTTCTCGGCGCCGTTCAGGTCGAAAGCGCGGTGCGCAGCGGCAAGGCTCTGGCCGTTCTCCATGCCGATGAGGCATCGGATGACGGCATCCGCAAAATCACCCAGGCCCGCCGCGCAACGGTCCATCTCGATGGCCCGGCAATCCCCGCCTACAAACTTTTCTCGGAGCGAGAATTGGGTTTGGCATTGGGGGGGACAAATGTGATACATGCTGCCGTCCTCGCGGGCGACGCGGGGCGTGCGGCTCTGAAGCGCATGGTTGCGCTTGACCGCTACCGGGGCGGCACCCCGGACGATTTGGCGACGATTGCGGCTGTCGCCGGCGAATATGACGCCGCAGAGGATACGGAATGAGCGATACGAAAACCGGCGACGAGAAGACGTTGAGCGTGACCCCGAAGAAGACCCTCAGCCTGAAGCCGGCTGGCGTCACACAGGGGACCGTGCGGCAGAATTTCTCGCATGGCCGCACCAAGCAGGTCGTCGTCGAGACGAAGAAGCGCAAGTTCAGCATGCCGGGCGACAAGCCCGAGGCAGCGCCCGTCATCACGCCGGTGAAGGCGAAGACGGCGGCGACCCCGGCGGCTGAGACGCCGGCGCCCAAGCCGGTGCCGAGCGGCCTGGTTCTCAGCGATGTGACGTCGGGTCTTTCCACAAGCGAGCTCGAAGCCCGCCGCAAGGCCCTGGAAGGCTCCAAGGTCCGCGAGGTCGAGGATCGTCAGCGCGCGGCCGAGGACGCCAAGCGCCGCAAGGACGAAGACGAGCGCCGCCGCAAGGAGCGCGACGAGTCTGCTCGCCGCCAGGCCGAGGAAGAAGCTCGCCTGAAAACCGAGGCGGAATCCCGTCGTCGTGCAGAGGAAGAAGCCCGTCGCCGCACGCCGGTGAACGAAGTCGCCGCCGACGATGACGATGGGGATTCGGCGAAGAAGCCGGTCAAGGCGCGCGGTGCTGCTGGCCTGCCTCCGCGCAGGATTGCAACGCCTGAGGTCGCGAAGCCGACCCGCGCGAAGGGCGATGACGATCGCCGCCGCGGCAAGCTGACCCTGAATTCGGCGCTGTCGTCCGAGGACGGTGACGCTCGGGCACGTTCTCTGTCGGCGATGCGTCGCCGCCAGGAGAAGTTCAAGCGCGCGATGCATCAGGAGCCGCGCGAAAAGGTAATGCGCGAAGTGACGCTGCCTGAGACGATCACGATCCAGGATCTCGCCAACCGTATGTCGGAGCGCGCGGTCGATATCGTCAAGTTCTTCATGAAGCAGGGCCAGATTCTGAAACCCGGCGACGTGATCGACGCCGACACTGCCGAACTGGTTGCATCGGAATTCGGCCACACGGTGAAGCGTGTTGCCGAGTCCGACATCGAGGAAGGCCTGTTCAACATTCCGGACAGCGAAGAGGACCTCGTCGCGCGGCCGCCAGTGGTCACTATCATGGGTCACGTCGACCACGGCAAGACGTCGTTGCTCGACGCCATCCGTAATGCGAACGTGGTCGCTGGCGAAGCTGGCGGCATCACGCAGCACATCGGCGCGTACCAGGTCGAGAAGAACGGTCAGAAGATCACCTTCATCGACACGCCCGGCCACGCCGCCTTCACGGCGATGCGCGCCCGTGGTGCACAGGCGACCGACATCGCGATCCTCGTTGTCGCGGCCGACGATGCGGTCATGCCGCAGACGGTGGAATCGATCAATCACGCCAAGGCCGCGAGGGTTCCGATCATCGTGGCGATCAACAAGATCGACAAGCCGAGCGCCGACCCGAACAAGGTTCGCACTCAGCTCCTCCAGCACGAAGTGTTCGTGGAATCGATGGGCGGCGAGGTGCTCGACGTCGAGGTGTCCGCGACCAAGGGCACCAACCTCGACAAGCTGCTGGAGACGATTCTCCTGCAGTCCGAGGTGCTCGATCTGAAGGCAAATCCGGACCGTACCGCGGAAGGCGTTGTCATCGAGGCGAAGCTCGACAAGGGCCGCGGCTCGGTCGCGACCGTGCTCGTCCAGACCGGCACGCTGATGCCGGGCGACATCCTTGTCGCCGGTAATGAGTGGGGCCGCGTTCGCGCGCTGGTCAACGATCGTGGCGAGCAGGTCGCCGAGGCTGGACCGGCCATGCCGGTCGAGGTTCTCGGCCTGCAAGGCACGCCGCAGGCTGGCGACCGCTTCGCGGTGGTGAACAACGAAGCACGCGCCCGCGAGATCACCGAGTACCGTCAACGCCTGGCCCGCGACAAGGCGGTCGCCCGCCATCACGGCCAGCGCGGCTCGCTCGAGCAGATGATGACGCAGCTTCAGACCAGCGGCCTCAAGGAGTTCCCGCTGCTGATCAAGGGCGACGTCCAGGGCTCGATCGAGGCGATTTCGGCGGCTCTCGACAAGCTCGGCACCGACGAGGTCCGTGCGCGGATCGTTCATTCGGGCGCAGGCGCGATCACCGAGAGCGACGTGTCTTTGGCTGAGACCTCGGGCGCCGCGATCATCGGCTTCAACGTCCGCGCCAATGCTCAGGCGCGGCAGGCAGCCGAGAATGCCGGCATCGAGATCCGCTACTACAACATCATCTACAATCTCGTGGATGACGTTAAGGCGGCGATGTCGGGTCTGCTCTCGCCGGAGCGCCGCGAGACTTTCCTCGGCAATGCCGAGATCCTCGAGGTCTTCAACATCACCAAGGTCGGCAAGGTTGCCGGCTGCCGCGTGACGGAAGGCAAGGTCGAGCGTGGTTCGGGCGTCCGCCTGATCCGCGACAACGTCGTCATCCACGAAGGCACGCTGAAGACGTTGAAGCGCTTCAAGGACGAAGTCGCGGAAGTCCCGGCCGGCCAGGAATGCGGCATGGCGTTCGCCAACTACGAAGACATCCGTGCTGGCGACGTCATCGAGTGCTATCGCGTCGAGATGGTGACGCGCACGCTCTAGAATGCGAGTTGAGACAGGGCAGCGGCTGGGCCGCTGCCCGTTTATTTGAAACATGCGGTGCGGTTCGATCCCGCGCCCCACGATTTCAGGATTTGACAATGTCCCGTTTTGACAATTCAGGCCCGTCCCAGCGCCAGTTGCGCGTTGGCGAGCAGGTGCGCCATGCTCTTTCAGACATGCTTCAGCGCGGCGAAGTCCGCGACGATCTTGTCGAGACGACGGTCATCTCGATCTCGGAAGTGCGCATGTCGCCCGATCTGAAGATCGCGACCGCCTTCGTCTCGCCGCTCGGCGCGAAGGACGATGCCGCCGTCATCGACGCGCTGAACCGGCACGCGAAGTTCATTCGCGGCCGGATGTCGCCGGCGCTTCGGCAGATGAAGTACATGCCGGAGTTCCGCTTCCGGCTCGACACCAGCTACGACAATTTCCAGAAGATCAACGATCTGCTGCACTCGCCCGAAGTGGCGCGCGATCTGGGGCACGACGAAGAGGACGAGAAATAGATGTCCCGCCGCGGCAAGAAAAAGGGCCGGCCGGTTTCCGGCTGGCTGATCCTCGACAAGCCGGTCGGCATGGGCTCCACCCAGGCGGTCTCCAAGGTGAAGTGGCTGTTCCAGGCGGAGAAGGCCGGCCACGCCGGCACGCTCGACCCGCTGGCCTCCGGCATGCTGCCGATCGCGCTCGGCGAGGCGACGAAGACGGTGCCCTACGTCATGGACGGCGCCAAGATTTACCGCTTCACGGTCGCCTGGGGCGAGGAGCGCTCGACCGACGACCTCGAAGGCCCGGTGACCGAGCGCTCCGACAAGCGGCCCGGTGAAGCAGACATCCGCGCGCTTCTGCCCAAATATACCGGCGTCATCATGCAGCGCCCGCCGCGCTTTTCGGCGGTGAAGATCGATGGCGAGCGCGCCTACGATCTGGCGCGTGAAGGCGAAGTGGTCGAGATCGCGGAACGCGAGATCGAGATCGGCCGGTTGGACCTGGTTTCCCACGATCCCGAGCGTTCTGTGTTCGAGGTCGAATGCGGCAAGGGAACCTATGTTCGCTCGCTGGCGCGCGACATGGGCCGCGACCTCGGTTGTTTCGGCCACGTCGCCGACCTGCGCCGCGTTTCGGTCGAGCCGTTCGAGCCCGAGGATCTGGTCACGATCGAAGAGCTCGAAGTCGCAATGCCGCGCCGCGAAGGCGAGGACGCACCGGACTATCGCGCGATTGATGACTATGTCATCGACACGGTCGTCGCCCTGGATTGCCTGCCGCAGGTGGCGATCACGGACGATGCCGCCTCGCGCATCCGCCTCGGCAATCCGGTCATCATCCGCGGCCGCGATGCTCCGGTCGAGGCCGAGGAGGCCTGCGCCACGGCGCGCGGCAAGCTGGTGGCGATCGGCGCGATCGAGGCCGGCATGTTCAAGCCAAAGCGGGTTTTTGCCGGCTGAGCAGAAAATGCTCTAGACTGTCGGAACAGTCTGATTTGCGCCGAGGCGGGCATGGCAAAAACGGAACCGGTCAAAAAGCGGCTGCGCAAGGCCATCAAGCGGTCGCCCGTCGGTTCGTCGCCCGGCACGCTCGTCGCCGATCCGAACGCCGCCAAGACGGCGCTAACTCTGACGCTGATCTCGCCAGAGTCCTACCAAGTCATTGAAGATGCGAGCATAAGCGACCTGCAGGAGCAGCGCGGCAAATGGCCGATCATCTGGCTCGACTGCGTCGGGCTCGGCAATATCGATCTCATCGTCGAGATCGGTGACCTGTTCGGCCTTCATCCGCTGGCGCTTGAGGATACGGTGAACGCCGGACAGCGGCCGAAGGTCGACTTCTATGAGGACCACGCTTTCGTCATCGTCAGCATGATCGATGATCCGAAATCCAACCGGTACGAGCAGATATCCACCTTCTTCTGCGACGACTTCGTCATCACATTCCAGGAACGGAAGGGCGACCCGTTCAATGCGGTGCGCAAGCGGATCGATTCCAGCAATCCCAACCGCATCCGCGAGCGCAAGGCAGACTACCTCGCCTATGCGCTAATCGACGCCGTCGTGGACAGCTACTTTCCGATTATCGACGACGCCGGCGAAACAGTCGAAAAGATCGAGGACGAAATGCTGCAGCAGGCGGCGAAGCACCAGGTCCGCCAGTTGCATGTGTTTCGCCGCGACGCGATGGCGTTGAAGCGCGCCGTCTGGCCGCTGCGCGACGTACTCGCTGGCCTGACCCGCGCCGAGGTGCCTTTCATTCGCGCCGAGACGCGCGTGTTCCTGAACGATACGCTCGATCATTCGATCCGGTTGATCGAACTGGTCGAGACCCAGCGCGAAATGCTCACTGGCCTGATCGAAATGCACCTGTCGCTGACCCAGCAGCGAACAAATGAGATCATCAGCTTCCTGACGGTTGTCACCGCGATCTTCATCCCGCTGACATTCCTCGCCGGCATCTGGGGTATGAATTTCGACCCGTCGACCTCGCCCTGGAACATGCCGGAACTGCTGAGTTATTACGGCTACCCTGCCGCGCTGGGCTCCATGCTTTTCGTGGCTCTGGGTCTGATAAGCTATTTCAAGTGGAAGAAGTGGCTGTAGTGCCTTCGAGCAACAACCAGGGATTGCATTCCCTAGCGTCCCGGCAATCCCCATCGGCTTCTTTGCCGGTTCCACAATAGTGCTGGCTTTTCCGGGAAACTTCCATTATATGCGCCGCAACATCGCGCCCGGAATAATATCCAACGCGCTTTGTTCACCGGCCTCCGCTGGACGACATCCCGGCCGTGGGCGACCCCGTTCCTCCATTTGAAAGGAAGCGTCCGATGTCGATTACTGCAGAGCGTAAACAGGCCTTGATGGCCGAATTTGCAACCGCCAAGGGCGACACAGGTTCGCCTGAAGTGCAGATTGCCATCTATTCCGAGCGTATCAAGAACCTGACCGAGCATTTCAAGGGCCACGTGAAGGATAACCATTCCCGTCGCGGCCTGCTCAAACTTGTGTCGTCGCGTCGCAGTCTCCTCGACTATCTCAAGGCGAAGGATGAAGGCCGCTACTCGGCTCTGATCGAAAAGCTCGGCCTGCGCCGTTAATTGCTGACCGGCGGGTTTCTTCTGGAAATCCGCCGATTGCTTATCCTGGAACCGTGAAATTCGGGTCCGCCGGACCAAAACCCTATCCCGGGGAAGAGGTCCAAAGCGTCCAACCATCACAGGGATTGCTGGACGCGCTCCATGGACAGTCATGGGGCAGGATTGCAGGCCGCTCGCGAGGCACCTTGGGCAACCCATGTGCCGTGCGGCAACCCGAGCGCCCCGTTGTCTTGCCCGTGGCTCGTCCGCAACGAAGCCCTAGGGACATGCTCGCGCCGCTGGATGCGGCAGCGGGCTTCCCGCTTAGCAAGGACAAGAAATGTTCAATCATCACAAAGTGGAAATCGACTGGGCCGGCCGCAAGCTGACGCTGGAGACCGGCAAGATCGCGCGTCAGGCCGACGGCGCGGTTCTGGCGACCTACGGCGAGACCGTGGTTCTGGCCACTGTCGTCTCGATGAAAGAGCCGAAGCCCGGCCTCGACTTCTTTCCGCTGACCGTCAACTACCAGGAAAAGACCTACGCCGCCGGCAAGATCCCAGGCGGCTATTTCAAGCGTGAAGGCCGTCCGTCCGAGAAGGAAACGCTGGTTTCCCGCCTGATCGACCGTCCGATCCGCCCGCTTTTCGCTGACGGCTACAAGAACGACACGCAGATTGTCGTGACCGTCGTCCAGCACGATCTGGAGAACGACCCGGACATTCTGGCGATTGTCGCCACCTCGGCTGCGCTGACGCTGTCCGGCGTTCCGTTCATGGGCCCGATCGGTGGCGCCCGCGTCGGCTACATCAACGGCGAATATGTGCTGAACCCGCATATCGACGAAATGCAGGAATCGAAGCTCGACCTCGTCGTCGCCGGCACGGGCGATGCGGTGCTGATGGTCGAGTCGGAAGCCAAGGAACTGCCTGAAGACGTCATGCTCGGCGCCGTGATGTTCGGCCACAAGGGCTTCCAGCCCGTCCTCAACGCCATCATCAAGCTGGCCGAAGTTGCCGCCAAAGACGCGCGCGACTTCACGCCCCCGAGCTTCGGCGCTCTGGAATCCGACATGCTGAAGCTGGTCGAGGACGATCTGCGCGCCGCCTACAAGAATGTCGACAAACAGAAGCGTTCCGCCGCGGTCGACGCCGTCAAGGCGAAGGTCAAGGAAACCTTCTCGCCAAAGGACGACGAGACTCCGCTCTACACCAGCGAGCAGGTTGGCTCGGTGTTCAAGGACCTGCAGGCGAAGATCGTCCGCTGGAACATCCTCGACACCAAGTCGCGCATCGATGGCCGCGATCTCTCGACCGTTCGCCCGATCGTTTCGGAAGTCGGCCTCCTGCCGCGCACGCACGGCTCCGCACTGTTCACCCGCGGCGAGACGCAGGCGATCGTTGTCGCGACGCTCGGCACTGGCGAGGACGAGCAGTACGTCGACGCGCTGACCGGCATGTACAAGGAGACCTTCCTCCTCCACTACAACTTCCCGCCCTATTCGGTGGGTGAGACGGGCCGCATGGGTTCGCCGGGACGCCGCGAAATCGGCCACGGCAAGCTCGCCTGGCGCGCCATCCGTCCGATGCTCCCGGCGGCGGAAGCGTTTCCGTATACGCTCCGCGTGGTCTCAGAGATCACCGAGTCGAACGGTTCGTCCTCGATGGCGACCGTCTGCGGCACCTCGCTGGCGCTCATGGACGCAGGCGTTCCGCTGCAGAAGCCGGTGGCTGGTATCGCGATGGGCCTGATCAAGGAAGGTGACCGTTTCGCGGTGCTCTCCGACATCCTCGGCGACGAGGATCATCTCGGCGACATGGACTTCAAAGTGGCCGGCACGACCAATGGCATCACCGCGCTGCAGATGGACATCAAGATCGACGGCATCACCGAAGAGATCATGAAGGTGGCGCTGGCTCAGGCCAAGGATGGCCGGATCCACATCCTCGGCGAGATGGGCAAGGCGATCTCCGAGGGCCGTTCCGAGCTTGGCGAGTTCGCGCCGCGCATCGAGGTCATGCACATCCCGACCGACAAGATCCGCGACGTGATCGGCTCGGGCGGCAAGGTCATCCGCGAGATCGTCGAGAAGACCGGCGCCAAGATCAACATTGAGGACGACGGCACGGTGAAGATCGCTTCGTCGAACGCCAAGGAGATCGAGGCGGCCAAGAAGTGGATCCACACGATCGTCGCCGAGCCGGAAGTCGGCGAGATCTACGAAGGCACGGTCGTGAAGACCGCGGACTTCGGCGCCTTCGTCAACTTCTTCGGGCCGAAGGACGGCCTGGTCCACATCTCGCAGCTCGCCAACGAGCGCGTGCAGAAGACCACCGACGTCGTCAAAGAGGGCCAGAAGGTCTGGGTCAAGCTGATGGGCTTCGACGAGCGCGGCAAGGTCCGCCTCTCCATGAAGGTCGTCGACCAGGAGACCGGCAAGGAAATCGTCCGGGAGAAGAAGGAAGAGACCGCGGAAGACGCGGCCTAAATCCTTCTCCATCCAGATTGAAGGGCGCGGTCAAAGCCGCGCCCTTTGCTTTTTCGGAAACATCGCTACACCGACGCCATGAGCCGCGACGCGCTGAAGACGCTTTTCCATCCCTTCGAGAAGGGTGACATCGAGGTTCCGGCGTCAACAGGCGATGTTCTCTTCCTCGGCGCGGAACCGGGTTTTTCGCTGCCGCAGGATTTCCCGCGGGCGCTCCATGCGGTGCAGGGATTTCGTCCCGATTTCCTGAGGCTAAAGGCGAGCGGATACGATGCCGTGCCGCAGCTGCTCTCCGGTAGACGCTTCGATCTAACGCTCGTGCTGTCTGGCCGGCACCGTGGGCAGAACGAACTCCGGATCGCGGCCGCGCTTCGCGCGACGTCTCCCGGTGGCTTGATCGTCGTTGCTGGCAGCAAAGGCGAAGGTGCCGCGAGTCTGAAGAAGCGGCTGGAGGCACTCACGGCAATCGCCGGTTCCGAGCCAAAATATCACGGGCTGGCCTTCTGGTTTCATCGTCCGGAGGACGCCACAGTGGTCGAAGCGATCCTGCGTTCGGAGAACACCGGGCTGACGGTCGAAGGTCGGTTCGCAACCGCGCCCGGCATGTTCTCGCATGACCGCATCGATCCCGGCTCGCACATGCTGGCCGAGCACCTGCCGGACAATCTCTCCGGCAATATTGCCGATTTCTGCGCCGGCTGGGGGTATCTCGCCGCGAACGTCGCGGAGCGCTGCCCGTCCGTGCGATCAATCGATCTCTACGAAGCCGATTTCGAGTCCCTTGAGGCAGCGAAGCAAAATCTTGGCGATGTATCGCCGGAGACGAAGTTCTTCTGGCACGATCTGCTTTCAGAACCCGTTGGCGAACGTTACGACGCGATCGTCATGAACCCGCCGTTTCACGCGGGTCGCGCCGCCGAACCGAACATGGGGCAGGGGATGATCGCGGTTGCAGCAAAGTCGCTGAAGAAAGGCGGCAGGCTTCTGATGGTCGCCAACCGCCGTCTGCCCTATGAACAAATTCTCGAAACGGCCTTTGCCGAATTTTCAGAGATCGCCGGCGATAAGGCGTTCAAGGTTTTGATGGCGCGGCGCTAGCCGTTCAGTGCAGAGCGCCTGCCGCGACCCTCAGGCTTGCGTGATGAGCCGTCCGCGTCTCGCCGCCGCGTCTCGCCAGTGGCGCTGGCTTTCCGAACAGATAGCCCTGCACGACCTGACATCCGGCGGCCTTGAGCAGGCTCGCCTGGCTCTCGGTCTCGACACCCTCGGCGATTGTGTGGACGCCCAGCGCGCGCGACAGCCCGACAATCGTGGAGACAACCGCGCCGGAACTGGTGTCCGTTTCCATCCGGCTGACGAACGAACGGTCGATCTTCAGTTTCTGAAACGAGAAATCGATGAGATAGCTCAGGTTGGAGTAGCCCGTGCCGAAATCATCGACGGCGACGGAAAGGCCCATCTCGCTGAGCTGCTTGAGCACAGCGGCCGCTCGCTCGCGGTCCTGCATCATCGCTGTTTCGGTAACCTCGAGCTCAAGCCGCTGCGGTTTGATCCCGGTCGTCTTCATCACATCCTGGACGACGCCGATGAAATCCTTGGCCATGAACTGGACCGGCGAGATGTTGACCGCGACGAAACAGTCATCCGGCAGATGTTGCGCGTCAGTGCACGCCTGGCGCAGCACCCATTTGCCGATTGGCAGGATCATGCCGGTCTCTTCCGCGATCGGGATGAACTCAATGGGTGGGATCATGCCGCGCTCGGGATGTTTCCAGCGGATCAGCGCCTCGTAGCCGACGATCCGTCCGGACGTAAGTTCAAGCTGCGGTTGATAGTGCAGGTCAAAATCGCCGCGTTCGAACGCGTTGTGCAGCTCCGACTCGATCCACTGCCGGTAGTCGGCCACCTGGCCCATCTCGGCATGGAAGATCGACCAGTTGCCGACACCTGCGGCGCGTGCGTTCTGCAGCGCAAGGTTGGAGCGCCTGAGCAGCGTTGCGGGATCGTTGCCGTCTTTCGGCATCGCGACGATGCCGACGGAAACGTTGACGGATTGCAGATGCGACTTGAGCTGATAGGGCTCCATCAGGCTTTCGATCAGCAGCTCCGCGACACTCTCCATGGAGGCCAGCGCCCGATTGTCGGGATAGAGCACCGCGAATTCGCCTGCACCGATGCGGCCGATTACAAGGCCTTTCGGCAAAGCCTCCTTCAGCCGGCTGGCAAACGCCCGGATGAGGTCGTCGCCTTGCGCATATCCGATTGAATCATTGATCTGTTTAAAGCGATCGATGTCGATATCGATCAGGAAAACGGGTTCCCCGGTCTTGGCGATCCGAGACAGAGCCTCCGCGATCTTGCCGACCATGGCTGTCCGCGCATACAGGCCGGTGAGCTTGTCGAAATGCGTTTCCTTGTAGACATATTCGGCGGATTCATCGATGCCGGCAAAGAAAGAGAGCGCCGCACCCGCAGCCGCCAGCGCGCACAAGGACGCGACGATCGCGCTGACCACGGATGTCGGCAGCCCAATGATGTCGGTGCCGAATGCATAGCGTAGCCCCCAGAGGCCGAGCACGAAGCTGCCCAGGCCCGACGCACCGATCGTGATCAGCCGAAAGGCCGTGCTTCGGTTCGGGTTGGCGGTCACCTGCATGAGAAAATCCCTGCCCTGAATGCAGTGCTAGGGGGAATCCTCTTAAAAACGGTTTCCGGGAATAACTCGAATTTTACAGGTGAAAAGATTTCGCTAATCGCGGCCTTCGCCGGTTGCCTTCAGCTCTTCCAGCGTCGGCATCGAAACGACGTGATAGCCGGAATCGACATAGAGGATTTCGCCAGTGACGCCGCCTGACAGATCAGAGAGCAGATAGAGCGCCGAGCCGCCGATCTCTTCGAGCGTGACCGGTCGGCGCAGCGGCGAATTGCGCTGCTGGAAGGAGAACATGTAGCGCGCGTCCGAAATGCCTGCGCCTGCAAGTGTGCGCACCGGACCGGCAGAGATCGCGTTCACGCGGATGTTGCGTGGACCGTAGTCGCTGGCGAGATAGCGCACGCTGGCTTCGAGGCCGGCTTTCGCAACGCCCATCACATTGTAGTTCGGCATGACGCGCACCGAACCGGCATAAGTCAGCGTGATCATCGCGCCGCCATTCAGCATCAGTGCCGCGGCTTTGCGCGCCACCTCGGTGAACGAGTAGCAGGAGATCACCATGGTGCGGACGAAATTGTCCTTGCTGGTGTCGGCGTAGAGGCCCTTCAGCTCGTTCTTGTCGGAAAAACCGATCGCGTGGACGATAAAGTCGAGCGAACCCCACTCATTGCCGAGCGCCTGGAACACGCTGTCGACCGACACGCTGTCCTCGACATCGCAGGGCAGAACGAGCTTGGCGCCCACCTTCTCGGCCAGTGGCTTGACGCGTTTGCCGAACGCCTCGCCCTGATAGGTGAAGGCCATCTCGGCCCCTTGCGCGGCAAGGCTCTGCGCGATGCCCCAGGCGATCGAATGATCGTTCGCGACGCCCATGATGAGCCCGCGTTTGCCCTTCATAAGATCAGTCATGAGCAGCTCTTAGGCGTAACGTTGAAAGACCAGCGTCGCATTGGTGCCGCCGAAGCCGAACGAGTTCGAGAGCACGGTGTCGATCTTGGCGTTTTCAATCAGCTTGCGCACGATCGGCATGCCTTCGAATTCCGGATCGAGCGTTTCGATATGCGCGCTCTCGCCGATGAAGCGGCCCTGCATCATCAGGATCGAATAGATCGATTCCTGCACGCCGGCCGCACCCAGCGAGTGACCGGTGAGCGATTTGGTGGAGGTGATGTGCGGTATCTTTTCGCCGAACACCTCCCGGATGGCACCCATCTCCTTGGAGTCGCCAACCGGCGTCGAGGTGCCATGCGTGTTGATGTAATCGACAGGCGTCTTCACCGTCGCCAGAGCCTGCCGCATGCAGCGCATCGCGCCTTCGCCCGATGGCGCGACCATGTCGTAGCCGTCGGAGGTCGCACCGTAGCCGACGACCTCGGCGTAGATCTTCGAGCCGCGCGCTTTCGCGGCTTCAAGCTCTTCCAGCACCAGCACTCCCGCACCGCCGGCAATGACGAACCCGTCCCGGTTCACATCATAGGCGCGCGACGCGGTCGCCGCCCGGTCGTTGAACTTTGAGGACATCGCGCCCATTGCGTCGAACAAATTGGACATCGTCCAGTCGAGATCTTCATGTCCGCCGGCGAAGATACGGTCCTGCTTGCCCCACTGGATGAGCTCATACGCATTGCCGATGCAATGCGCCGAGGTCGAGCAGGCCGAGCTTATCGAATAGTTCACCCCGTGGATCTTGAACCATGTCGCGAGCGTTGCGGACGCGGTCGACGACATCGCCTTCGGCACCGCGAACGGCCCGATGCGCTTCGGGCTGTTGTTCTTCAACGTCGTTTCCGCCGCCTCAACGATCACCTTGGTCGACGGTCCGCCCGACCCCATGACGATGCCTGTACGTTCGTTGGTAATTTCCTCGGGCGTCAGGTTCGCATCTGCGATCGCCTGCTGCATGGCGACGTGGTTCCACATGCCGCCCTTCGACAGGAAGCGCGCAGCACGGCGATCGACCAGCTCGGTCGGATCGAGCGTCGGCGCGCCCCACACCTGGCACTTGAAGCCGTGGTCGGCGAAGTCTTGTGAAAAGGAGATGCCGGATTTGGCGTCGTGAAGGGAAGCTTGCACTTCGCTGGCGTTACTGCCGATCGAAGACACGATCCCTAGGCCCGTGACCACTACCCGTCTCATCGCGTCCTTCCTGAATTCTTCTGGCGCGGTCAGGCCGCGGACTGTTTCGACAGACCGACTTTCAGGTCGGCTGCCGAGTATATGGGTTCACCGTCCGCCTTAAGCCAGCCATCGGCGATGCCGAGCACCAGCCGCCCGCGCATCACGCGCTTGAAATCGACGCCGTATTCGACCTTCTTGACCGCAGGCGTCACCATGCCCTTGAACTTCACCTCGCCGGTCGAGAGCGCCATGCCTTTGCCAGGCTCGCCAAGCCAGCCGAGGTAGAAACCCGTCATTTGCCACATGGCATCGAGCCCGAGGCAGCCCGGCATGATCGGATTGCCGGGGAAATGGCATTCGAAGAACCAGAGGTCCGGCTTGATATCGAATTCCGCGCGGATAAAGCCCTTGTCGAAGGCTCCGCCGGTCTCGCTGATTTCGGTGATGCGGTCGAACATCAGCATGGGCGGGGCGGGAAGCTGAGCGTTGCCCGGCCCGAAAAGATCGCCACGCGCACAGGCGAGGAGGTCTTCGTAACCGTAGCTGGACTTGCGTTCCGCCATGCGCCCTATCCCGTTGTGGACGCCGGGCGTCCTTCCAGATGCTCTAACATAGAGCGTTTCCAGCCGGAAACGCATGAATGCGCTTAAACTGCCCGATTGCCGGGGTCAATGTGCCGCTATTGATCGGTTTTTTTTGACGGAATATATGTGCATTGAGCGAAATATAGTCATTTTCTGCCGTAAACCGTGATCGGCACGATACGGCAGGACGGGCGAGCAGCGAACGAATGGACTTCAAAGGGCATAAACCCCAGATCGCCGTGGACAAACGTGTCCGCGACGCGGGTCTGCGCCCGACGCGCCAGCGTGTTGCGTTGGCTGAATTGCTGTTCGCGAAAGGCAATCGCCATCTCTCCGCCGAGGAACTCCACGAGGAAGCGGTGACAGCCGGCGTGCCGGTATCGCTCGCGACGGTCTACAACGCGCTTCATCAGTTCACGGAGGCGGGGCTGCTGCGCATCCTCGCGGTCGAGGGGTCGAAGACCTATTTCGACACCAACACCTCCGACCACCATCATTTCTACATCGAAGGCGAGAACAGGATCTTCGATATCGCTGATACGCCGGTGCGGGTGGTAGACCTTCCGGAGCCGCCGGAGGGCATGGAGATCGTCAACGTGGACATCGTCGTCCGGCTTCGCCAGAAGCGCGGCGGCCAGTGACCGATCCACGGTCGGTCGACCTCATCGTCAAGCTGGAATGGGCTGCGGTGGCGCTTGCCGCGCTGATTGCCTACTGGTTCGTCGGCCGCTGGTGGTTCTTCGCCCTGCTGATCCTCGCGCCGGATCTCTCAATGCTGGGCTATCTGGTCGGCAAGCGGGCAGGGGCGATCGCCTACAATCTCGCGCATATCCTGTTCTGGCCGATCATCCTGCTGCTCTATGGCACGTTCGTAGGCAGCCGCTTGAGCCTCGAGCTCGGTTTGATCTGGCTCGCCCACATCGCGGTCGATCGCGCGCTTGGTTACGGCCTGAAATACGCGACCGATTTCCGCGACACCCATCTTGGCCGCATCGGCCGCGACTAGTTCTTGAACAACTCGCCCGGATAGGCGCCCCAGACCTGGGACTGCTGGACCCAGCCGGTGTGCCCGGCAAACGTCATCTCGCACCAATCGCCGTTGCACGAATGAATCGTGCCGATAACGCCCGGTTCGAGCGCCGCGACTTTATTTGCACCGCTGCTCGGTTCGGTCAAAAGGTCGATGCGGGCATCCTTGCCCTTCTGCCACGGCGCTGCGATCGCGGTCCGCTTGCCGGAGAGCAGGGATTGGTTGACCCAGCCCTCGGAGCCGTCGGAATCGCGCACACGCCGCCAATTGTCGTATTCCTGGATGATTTCCATCGGCAGGCCTGGCTTCAGGTACATCCAGTCGACGGCGTAACCCAGCCCGGGGCCGATGCGGGAGTTCACGCGGCCCGACTTCAGGCTGACGAAACGCGGCAGCGGCAGGCCGCTTGGACCGCGCGCCACGCTCTGCGTTGTCGTCGGATCGGGAAGCTGATCGGCGAATACGGGAATCGTGAAAAGCACTGAAACGGCGGCCGCAACGGCTGCCAGTCGAAGCGACGCGGAACCTGACACCCTTCGCCCTCTGCTCCAAGCGGGCCTGCCCTGGGTTGAGGGAGCCCTTTTTCTTTGTCTTCGGCCGGGCCTCTGTTAAAGAGGGCCGCGAACCGGGACCGTCTTCCGAGTTTCGCCCGTCTTGGTTAAAGAGGTCTCAACGACCCGTTCTTGAGGAAGCGATGGCCGGCAAAAAAAAGCCCCTCGTCGTTATTACGCGTAAGCTGCCCGACCAGGTCGAAACCCGCATGCGGGAATTGTTCGACGCCCGCCTCAATGTCGATAACACGCCGATGAGCAAGGTCGAGCTCGCTGCTGCGGTCCGTGAAGCCGACGTGCTCGTGCCGACACTGACGGACCGTATCGATGCCGAGCTGATCGCCAAGGCCGGTGACAGTTTGAAGCTCATCGCCAACTACGGAAACGGCATCGATCACATCGATGTCGCAGCCGCCGCGAAAAAAGGCATCACCGTCACCAACACGCCCGGCGTTCTGACCGAAGACACCGCGGACATGACCATGGCGCTGATTCTGGCGGTGCCGCGCCGCCTTGTTGAAGGCGCCGGTGTCTTGAAATCGAGCGGCAAATGGGCCGGCTGGTCGCCGACCTGGATGCTTGGTCGCCGTATCTGGGGCAAACGCCTGGGCATTGTCGGCATGGGCCGCATCGGCACGGCCGTCGCACGTCGCGCCAAAGCCTTCGGTCTCTCCATCCACTACCACAACCGCCACCGCGTGCTGCAGTCGGTCGAGGATGAGCTTGAGGCGACCTATTGGGAAAGCCTCGACCAGATGCTCGCGCGCATGGACATCATTTCGGTCAACTGCCCCTCGACGCCGGCGACCTTCCATCTGCTCTCGGCGCGGCGTCTCGCACTGCTGCAGCCGTCGGCATACATCGTCAACACGGCGCGCGGCGACATCATCGACGAGCATGCCTTGATCCAGCTCATTCAGGACGGGAAGCTCGCCGGAGCCGGTCTCGACGTCTTCGAGCATGAGCCTGCGGTCAATCCGAAGCTGGTGAAGCTCGCCTCGAAGGGCAAGGTCGTGCTTCTGCCGCACACTGCTTCTGCCACGATCGAAGGCCGCGTCGACATGGGAGAGAAGGTGATCATCAACATTCGCGCCTTCGCCGACGGCCACCGCCCGCCGGATCGGGTTTTGCCGAACAAGGTGTAATCCAGCTTTGGTTCCTCTCCCCACTTCGCGGGGCGCCTGCCGGGCGAGGCAACGAGTCTCGCCCCGGCTCTCGCGCGAAGGCGACCGAGGTATGCAGTTTCGAAAAGGTACGATGCTGCTTCGTGGCATGGGCGATCAGGACGTATCGAAAGGTCGGGGCGCGGCGACGGTCAGCGCGCCCGACATAGCCAAGAGAAATAGCGCCAGTTGCCGGAGCATGATGTAGCGTCGAGCCGGCCGGCGTCCGAAGCAGTGGGGCATTGTCGACTGTTTCCGCACCGCCAGCGCCAGCGCGCGAAAACAGCTGGCAAGGCGCACAAGGTCGGCAACGCTGTCGCCACCGGGCATCGGGGCGGGCTGGTGCGGGGCGGCGACGCCCACCGCCAGCGCTTCGCCGATAACGAAATCGCGGGCGACGGCCTCGGCCTGACGCAGAATCCAGAGGATCAGACACCGGGTTGGGAGAGACCGGCCGCAAGCGCGTTCGGCCAGCACGGCGAGCGCGACCAGCACCCGCGCTATGTTTGCCAGCGCCTGTCCGTCGTCCTCTGCCTTCCAGTCCATATCCGTCTCCGTGTTGGTCGCGGAGATTATGGATGAGGTCGAGAGAGGGGTGGACGAACTTGGGAAAACATTCCTGACATATGCTGACAGGGGCGGTGCGAGGGGCGGGTACGAATCTGAAAAGATGCGACGCGCTTCAGGCAAATATTTGCGAGTGGGAGGCGGTGATCACCGATATATTCCCGTCCATGCCGACCTCAATTTCGCACCCGTCGAATTTGCGATGCTCGCCCCGGTCCAGCCTGACTGCGACCGGCGTCGGCCAGCCCATTTCCTTCGCGACGATCAGGCCGAGCAGCAAGATCGCATCCGGCTCGTGCAGCACGAGCGCCGCGGGCGCATGACCGTTATGAGCGAGTTCCAGCAAGACAGCAGCGGCCGACGATGAGCCGATTGTGCCGGGCAGAAACAGTACGCGCCCGGCAATCGACATGCCGTGATCGGGATGCCGGACGTCCGCGATCTTTCCGGTTCTCGGGTCGACGCCGCCCCAGAAACTGATCGGCGCGCCGAGCACCAGCGCCTGGCCGCGGCCTGCCGCCCCCTCAACCAATATCTCCGCATGGACCGTCATGTCGGCATGTCCGACAGCACGGTCCGGCCCGTGACCGCGCTCTCGACACAGTCGGCGAGCGAGGCATAGATAACGCCATAGCCCGTATTGCCCGGCGCATAATGCGCGAACTTGCCGGAATTGGTCATCAGCACGCCACCCAGCAGCGTCGGCAGGATTGGCGTGACGACCACACATGTGTCCGCGACGATGACAACGCCGCTTGTCTCAAGCGCTTTCCTTCGCTCGCTAAGCTGCGCGATGACATGCCGGCCCGTGCAGGCGTGGATAGGCACCGTCAGTTTTCGACCGGCGATCAGCCGCTCCAGTTCGTCAAACTCGGCAAGCGAAAGGTGCGGGCTGCCGATCGCCACCGCGTCGATCGTCTCCGACGGTCTAACGGTGGAGAGGCGCTTCCGCGCATCGGCAACCATGGCTGGCGTTACATGGATCATCGTTTCCGGCGGTATGCCGCCCAGCGCGGTTTCCGCGGTTGGCGCTTCGGGTGTCACGCCGGCGATGTGAAACAGGCCGACCGCGCCGGAGGATGCCGCTGCCGCGCCGAAAGCTTTCAGCGCATCCTCGCCGGGATGCCTCGATACGCCGGTCACGACACCAATGGCGGTGCCAACCTCGCGGCCGTACAAGCTGCCGAGGATCGGCCAGGCGAAAGCCGACTCGAGAAATGCGGCGGGCAGGGCGCTGACGTCGAACACCAGCGTCGCCAGTCGGTTCTCAGACCGGTGCAGCCCGTAATCAGGTGCGCGGCCGGCAATCGCGCAGGCAATGTCGAGAAAATCGCCATAGCGGTTGGTCCGTGCGCCGAGCACCGAATTGCAGAAGACGACGGCGTTGGATTCGCCCCAGGCGACATCGGCACCCTGCGCCGGCCGGTGTCCGGCCTGATAGGGCGCACAGGTCCAGCTCTGTTCGCAGCCGAGCGTCCTGTAGGCATCCATCATGCGGCGCGCCATCGTGCGTTGCGGCTCTTCCAGCAGCACCCGCGAGCAGCCCATGAGGTCGAGCGCGCCGACATTGAGCGTTGCTCGCACGGAAACCTTCGCGCCGCCATCGACGAGTTTCTCCGCGAACAGCGTGCCGGAGTCTCCGTGATAGAGCGCGCCATCGATATGCGCCGAAGCGATCGGGATCAGCCGCGTCGCGCCGAGTAGCCTGGCGCTGTCGGCGACGATGCGCATCGCCATCGCGGCGCCTTCGCCGCGCTCGCCCGAGGCGATGGCCCTTTCGTCGGCCGACAGGGTCAGTGTCACGACAGAACCTTGCGCATCGTTACCGATGTCGACCGGTCGAAACCGGGATGCGCCGTCCGGCCTGTCTCCTGGAAACCGAGCCTGGCGAACGCCGCATGGTTGCCAGTGAGTTCCACGCGGGTCTGCAGTTCGATGACAGGCTTGCCGTGATCCTTCGCATGCGCTTCCGCAGCCACGAGCAGCACGCGGCCAATTCCGGCGCGCTGAAGCTCCGGCGCGATCGCTAGCTTGCCGAGGTAGAAGCGATCGGCTTTCTCGGCGAGGAAAACGCAGCCCGCAAGTTGATCGCCGCGCCATGCGATGAAGCCGATTTCGCTCACGGTCTTCTTCGCGAGACTGTCTATCGTCAGCCTGTGCGCGGAGGACGGCGGATCGATCACGCCGTCCATGTAGGCGAACGATGCGCGGATAAGATCGAGCAATCCCTCCCAGCGGTCGAAGCCGGCCTCGATCTGCGCGATCTTCACCATCTCAGACAAGGCGTTTGTACCGGACCGTATCGAATCGCGCGCCGAGCGCATCGTACAGCAGCAGCCGCCCGACCAGCGGCTCGCCGATGCCCGTGATCAGCTTGATCGCTTCCATCGCCTGCAGTGTGCCGACGACGCCGGTCAGCGCGCCGATCACGCCGGCTTCTGCGCAGGATGGAACCATGTCGCGCGGCGGCGGCTCCGGAAACAGATCGCGGTATGACGGGTTCTGCCTTCCGTCCGGTCCCGTCTCATGGGGGATTAGCACGGTGAGCGACCCGTCGAACCGGCCGACCGCGGCATGCACGAGCGGTTTTTTCTCCGCTTCGCATGCGTCTGCCACCGCATAGCGCGTATCGAAATTATCGGACCCGTCGATGACGAGATCGTAGGCGCGAACGAGCGCCGCGGCGTTTTTCGCATCGAGTCGTATCGCGTGCACCTCGACGGTCACATGCGGGTTTAGCCGCGTCACCGTATTTGCCGCGCTTTCTCCTTTCGGAATGCCGACTGCGTCGGTGGAATGGATCACCTGCCGTTGCAGATTGGAAAGCGAGACCGTGTCGTCATCGACAACGCCGATCGTGCCTACGCCGGCGGCGGCTAGGTACTGGATTACGGGCGCGCCTAAGCCTCCAGCGCCGATCACCAGCGCACGTGCGCGCTTAAGCTTCTGCTGTCCAGGTCCACCGACTTCGGGCAGCACGATGTGGCGCGCGTAACGCTCAAGCTCGTCCATCGACAGCGGCGCCGGGTCGTGTTGGTTCATTCCGGAAGCATAGCGGCGGCGAACCGCCTTGTCAGTGGGCCAGGATCGGTCGGATTGTGCCGTGCGAAACGGTCAGGAATTGCGCGCGGCCTTCAAGCGCGGAAAAAAGCGACGGTTCGGTTCCCGTCATGAAGGTTTGGCAGCCGAGTTCGTCGAGGATCGAAAACAGAGCTGCGCGCCGTCCGGCGTCGAGATGTGCCGCGATTTCGTCGAGCAGCAGGATCGGCGACAGCCCGGCGATCTCGCCGGTCAGCCGCGCATGCGAGAGCACGAGCCCGATCAGCAGCGCCTTCTGCTCGCCGGTCGAACACAACTCGGCCGGCATGTCCTTCGGCGCATGGCGCACGACGAGGTCCGACAGATGCGGCCCAGCAAGCGTCCGTCCCGCTGCCCGGTCACGATAGCGATTTTCTGACAGCGACGCCCGAAATGTCTCCTCGATATCGACGGCCGGGCGGGTTCCAACCGCGGCCTCCAGCGGTCCATCCAGCGCGATCGCGGCTTTCGGGAACGGTCCGTCGTCCGGCAGCTTGGCGATCATCGCCGCCAACAGGCCGGTCAGTTCGACACGCGCCGCGGCAATCGCCGTACCCGTCTCGGCCATTTGCGCTTCGATCGCCTCGAAATAACGGTCGTCGCGGGCATCTTCGGTCAGCAGCCGGTTCCGCCCGCGCATCGCCTTCTCGTAATCGAGCGTCCGCTGGCCGTGCGCGGGGTCGATCGCGAGCACGAGGCGGTCGAGAAACCGCCGCCTGTCGCCGGCCGGTCCAGTGAACAGCGCGTCCATCGCCGGCGTCAGCCACACGACCCGCAAATGTTCGAGCATCGCCTCGGCGGTCGAGGTCGTGCCGTCGATCCGCACCTTGCGGCCGGCATCGGCGCTCGCCTGGCCGGCGGCCATAGTCCCGGTTCCAATCTCGGTCGCACCGAACTCGCCCTCGACGCGCGCGTGCACCGCAAATCCGTCGCCGGCATTGGCGCGGGCGACGTCGCCATAGACCGCGCGCCGCAGTCCACGTCCTGGTGACAGGAAGGAGATGGCTTCGAGCAGGTTGGTCTTGCCGGCGCCGTTCTCGCCGGTCAGCACGATCTGGCCGGGTTGCAGTTCGACCGCCTGCGAAACGTAGTTGCGGAAGTCGGTGAGCGAAAGTTTGCTGATATGCGCGCTGCGGATGCGCGGCGCCGACGAAGGGTCCGGCACGGTCGTCCCGGTCAGACCCGCATCGGCATCAGCACATAGAGCGTGCGTTCGTCAGCCGTGTCCTGGATGAGTGTCGGCGAGCCGGCATCGGCGAACAGGAATTTGGCTTCACCACCCGAAAGCTGCCCCGCCACGTCAAGGAGATATTTGGCGTTGAAGCCGATCTCCATCGGGTCGGATGAGTAATCCGCTGCAAGCTCTTCGATTGCGCTGCCGGAGTCGGGATTGTTGACGGCCAGCGTTAGTTGTCCGTCGCCGATCGAGAGTTTCACCGCCCGCCCGCGCTCCGACGAAATCGTCGACACGCGGTCGACGGCTTGCGCGAAGGTCTGCCGGTCGATGACGAGCGCCTTGTCGTTGCCGGTTGGGATCACGCGCTGATAATCCGGGAAGGTGCCGTCGATCAGCTTGGACGTCAGGATCACGCTGCCGATGGTGAAGCGGATCTTGGTGTCGGAAAGCTCGGTTGTGATCGCGACATCGGGATTATCGACGAGCTTCTGCAACTCGCCCACCGTCTTGCGCGGGATGATGATGCCGGGCATGCCTTCCGAACCGGCCGGAGCATCGACTTCGGCGCGTGCCAGCCGGTGGCCGTCGGTCGCCACCGAACGCAGCTTGAGCTTGCCGTTGACCGTAATGGCGTGAAGGTAGATGCCGTTGAGATAGTAGCGCGTCTCCTCGGTGGAAATGGCGAACTGCGTCTTGTCGATCAGCGCCTTCAGCGACGCTGAATCCAGCCGGAAGATGTGCGAGAAGGACCCCGCGGAAAGCTCCGGGAAATCAGACTGCGGCAGGCACTGGAGCCGGAAACTCGAGCGGCCGGAAATGACCGACATGGCGTTGCCATCCTCGTCGGTCTTCAGCATGACCTCCGCGCCTTCCGGCAGCTTGCGCACGATTTCGTAGAGAAGGTGCGCCGGAACGGTCGTCGATCCGCCGCGCTCGATCGCCGCCGGCGTCGCTTCGGTTATCTCCAGGTCGAGGTCGGTCGCCTTCATCTCCAGGCTCGCGCCGCTCGCCGAAAGCAGCACGTTGGAGAGGATCGGAATGGTATTGCGGCGCTCCACGACGCGGTGGACGTGATTGAGCGATTTCAGAAGATTGGACCGTTCCAGAACGACGCGCATGAAAGGAAATCTCGCTTCGAAGGACCTCAGGAATTCACGGCTTGAGGCCGATGCCCCGAAGGACCGCAAAACCGTGCGGAATCACGGCAAAGTGACAGCAAATTCATGCTAAAGGCAAGCCCGCGGGCAGCTTTGAGAGCCGCGCCGCGGGCTTTCTGGGGATAACGGCCGGGAGGTTAGCCGTTGCCCCTAGGACGCCATGCTCTGGTGTCCCGGTCAGGCCTGGTCCATGATCAACCGGCGGAGCAGTTCGAGCTCCTGCGCCAGCGTGTTGTCCGAACCGGACAAATCCTCGATCTTGCGGACCGCGTGCAGGACTGTCGTATGGTCGCGGCCGCCGAACCGCCTGCCGATTTCGGGCAGCGACCGAGGTGTCATCACCTTGGACAGGTACATGGCGACCTGCCTCGGCTTGACGATCGTGCGCGTGCGCCGGTTCGATAGAAGCTCCGTCTTCGACACATTGTAGTGTCGGGCGACGATGCGCTGGATATCCTCGATCCTGACCCGCTTGGGCTCGCCCGACCGATAGATATGGCCGAGGATTTCGTCGATCCGCTCGATCGTGATCTGGGGCTCGAAGGATTGCCGGAAGAGCAGCTGGTTGAATGCGCCCTCCAGCTCGCGCCCGCTGCCGGTCACGGTCTTGGCGACATGCGCCAGGATATCCTCCGGAATGTTCAGCGAGTGATCTTCCGACTGTGCGCCGGCCAGCCGCATCTTCAGCATGGCGAGCCGCATCGAATAGTCCGGAGCGGACATTTCGAGCGCCACGCCGCCATTCAGCCGCGAACGGACCCGCGGTTCGAGCGATTCCAGCTCCGAAGGCGGGCGGTCCGCCGCCACCACCACCTGCTTGGCGCTGTCGAGCAGCATATTGATCAGGTGGCAGAATTCATGCTGGATCGACTTGCCCTGCAGGAACTGCATGTCGTCGATGATCAGCAGATCGATGTCGCGCAGTTGCTCTTTCAGCGTGAGCGCGTGGTTGTCGCGAATTGCCGTCGCGAAGCGCCACATGAAGTATTCCGCCGTCAGATAGACGACGCGGGACTTCGGGTTGTTGCGCAGCGCTTCGGCCGCGATTGCCTGCAGCAGATGCGTCTTGCCGAGCCCCACTGTCGCGTGGAGGAAGAGCGGGTTGAACCGCACCGCGTTCGAGGCGGATTCAGCCACAGCGCGCGCCGCCGCGAAAGCCACCCTGTTCGAAGGGCCCTCGATGAACGACTGGAACGTATAGCGTGCGTCGAGCGGTGAGCCCAGCGAACCTGGCCTCGCATCGTGTTCGCTCGGCCGTGGTGTCGCGCCTCGCTCGTGGCGCGTCCCCATGCTGTGCGGGACTGGACCAGCGGCTGCCTGCGGCTTCGGCTGGACCTTCTTCTGCGAGATCTGCGGTTGCTCGATCTCCGGAATGCGTCCAGGCCGCGTCGCGGTGCGAACGACCAGTTCGACCTTCATCAGGTCAGGCAGTTCGGCCTTCCACAGCTCCGCCAGCATATCCATGTAATGGCCGTTGATCCACGACCGCAGGAACGCGGTCGGAACGGAAATGCGCACTACTCCCTTTGTCGTCTCCTCCAGTTTCATCTGCTTGAACCAGCTCGAGAAAACTTCACTTCCGAGTCTGGCTTTCAGTTGAGCCTTTACGCGCTCGAACATGGTATCGGGATTGCCCACTGCCCCTGTCATGTTCCCCTCGATCCGATTCCCCGAGAAAAGGCCCTGTTCGGCCCTTTCTTCAAATCCGCCATGCATTGTTTGATGTCCCTGAATTGTGCCGGTCGCCAGCGACCGAGGCCGCCACGCCGATCTGTTCCTCGTAAACTGGCAACCGGATCGTTGTCCGGGTGCCACCCCTTCCCCGCTTCTCGCCATTCCGCCAGGATGACGAAGTTCTATCGAAGCTCAGGCAGCACAGCCCCGCGTCGGCCTTTTGAGCCAACTCGAACACTGTTTACGCACCTGACGTATTTCGCCTCGACGCACGCATCTGAAGGGCAAAGACCGGCCATTCACGGCTTGCGCCGCGTCAAAGGCTCTGACAATTTGCTGGGTACTAAGGCCGCCGGGCCGTCCCTTCTCGATGAGGGAACAGTAAGAACAACCTTGTGGAAAGGGCAAGTGGCCTACTTAACACTTTCTCAAGGAATCGCGTACTGCGAGTGCCCGGAAAATCAGGACGCGGCGATTCCTCGTTACGAATCAAACTGCTCTTTCTTGAGCCACTTCCGATAAAAAAAACTCAAAAAAAAATCTTGACACGGATCGGTCACAATCGGCCCGGCGAGTCTCATCCGGTATAGCGGGGAACCTCCACTAACTACCTGTCTTCGCGTTGCTTTTTTCGCGTAGCAGGCGAGGCTTCAGCATATGTGTGCAAATAAACCCGCGAGCGAAACTCATTATTCGGCTGCGGTTTTCGACAAGTCATTGCCGGCAAACAAAAAACCCGGCTGAAGAGCCGGGTCTTGGTATTTCGTTTGGGTGCTTAGCCGGTCAGACCGAAAGCGCCTTCACACGCTGTGCGAGCCGCGACACTTTTCGCGACGCGGTGTTCCGGTGGAGCACGCCCTTGGTGGCTGCCCGCATCAGCTCCGGCTGAGCTGCCAGGAACGCTGCCTGCGCGGCCGCCTTGTCTCCGGAGGCCAGCGCCTCTTCCACCTTGCGGACGAAGGTGCGGACGCGCGAGCGGCGCGTCTTGTTGACAGCTTCGCGGCGAGCGATCTTGCGCGTAGCCTTCTTGGCCGACGACGTATTGGCCATATTGCCTCTCTTTTCGTTGGTGCCTTGCCGGCCGATCGGCCGGGTGCATAAAGCAAACGGGCAGCCCTTCGGCCGCCTCAGTTGGCCGGGCTTATAGTAGAGCTTCCCCGCCGCGTCAACGCCGCAAAAGCCCCAAATTCGGCTTTTCTCAGCGGTTGTGGAAGTTCGCGGTCCGCTTCTCCACGAAGGCCGCCATGCCCTCCTTCTGGTCTTCCAGGGCGAACATGGAGTGGAACAGCCGGCGCTCGAAACGCAGCCCTTCCGCCAGCGTCGTCTCATACGAGCGGTTCACCGCCTCTTTGGTCATCATGACGGCCGGCAGCGAGAAGTCTGCGATCTTGGCGGCGGCCTTCATCGCCTCCTCAATCAGTTCGCCGGCGGGTACCACCCGCGACACCAGACCGCAGCGCTCTGCCTCGGCGGCGTCCATCATCCGCCCCGTCAGGCACATGTCCATCGCCTTCGACTTGCCGACGAAGCGCGTGAGCCGTTGCGACCCGCCCATGCCGGGCATGACACCCAGCGTAATTTCCGGCTGGCCGAACTTCGCCGTGTCCGCCGCGAGGATGAAATCGCACATCATGGCCAGTTCGCATCCGCCGCCCAACGCATAGCCGGCCACCGCGGCAATGATCGGCTTACGGATCCGCTGCATTGCGTCCCAGCCGGCGAAGAAGTCCTCGAGGAAGGCTTCGACATAGGTCTTGGCCTGCATCTGCTTGATGTCGGCGCCGGCGGCGAACGCCTTTTCCGAACCGGTGATGACAATCGACCCGATGCGTGGATCGTTTTCATACTCCTGCAGCGCGTCCACCACTTCGGCGAGCACGGTCGTGTTGAGCGCGTTTAGCGCCTTCGGCCGATTGAGCGTGATCAGCCCGACCTTGCCGCGCGTTTCAGTGAGGATCGTTTCATACGCCATAGCGGACCTCCGGAAGAAAACCGGGTTTCCGCTTAGCCTAGCGCTGACAGGCCGGGCAATAGAATGTTGAGCGGCCGCTCTGCACAACCCTTGTGACCGTGCCGCGGCAACCGTCGCGAAGGCACGGCTCGCCCTCGCGGTCATAGACGCTGAACGATTTCTGGAAATAGCCGAGCGACCCATCGGCGTGGACGTAGTCGCGCAGCGAGGAGCCGCCGGCCTCGACCGCATCCGCGATAACCTCCCGCACCGCGACTGCGAGCCTTTCGGCGCGAGGCGACACCCCTTTCTTCGGCACGATCGTGCCGGCTTTGCGCTTCGGCGAAAGCTCGGCGCGCCACAGCGCCTCGCAGACATATATATTGCCGAGGCCGGCGATGAGCGTCTGGTCGAGCAGGGCGGCCTTGAGCGGCGCGGCCTTGCCGCGGAAGAGGTCGCTCAGAAGCGCTCCGTCGAGCGCGTTGCCCGTAGGCTCGACGCCGAGGTCGGCCAGCATCGGGTGTTCGTCAACCTTGCCATCCTCGGCGAACAGCATGAAACCGAAACGCCGCGGATCGTTGAAGACGATGCGGAACCGTTCTCGATTTTTGGCCTCGACATGGAAGACGGCATGGTCGTGCGCGGAATCCTTCGACCGCTCGTGATGAAACCTGCCCGGCGTATTCCCGTCCGCGCCGTCCTCGATCCGGAACGAACCGGACATGCCGAGATGGCAGATCAGCACCGGGCCGCCATCGGTATGGATGATCAGATATTTCGCGCGGCGCCCGAGCGCGGTGATCTGGCGGCCGGTCAGCCGTTTCACGAAATTTGGCGGAAACGGAAAACGCAGATCGGGCCGGCGTTGCTCCACTTTCACGATCCTGGCGCCTTCCATCACCGGCTGGAGCCCGCGACGGACCGTCTCGACCTCTGGCAGTTCGGGCATCAGGCGATCTTCGAGTAGAAGGACGTGCCATGCTTGCCCGGCGACAGGCCGAGATGCTCGGCGACGGTTTCGCCGATGTCGGCAAACGTGTTGCGCAAGCCGACGGACACCGGCTTCAGGCCAGGCCCGGCCCCCATGATCGGGATACGCTCACGCGTATGGTCGTTGCCGCGCCACGACGGGTCGTTGCCATGGTCAGCGGTCAGGATCAGCATGTCGCCGTCCTTGAGCTTGGCGAGTGCTTCCGGGATACGCCGATCGAAATCCTCCAGGCATTTAGCATAGCCGGCGATGTCACGGCGGTGGCCGTAGAGCGTGTCGAAGTCTACGAAGTTCGCGAATACGAGATCTCCATCCCGCGCATCGTCCATTCCGGTCAGCGCCTTGTCGAACATGACCATGTTGTCAGGCGCTTTGCGCACTTCCGACACGCCTTGATGCGCGAAGATGTCGCCGATCTTGCCGATGCCTATGACCTTGCTGCCGCGCGCCACCAGCCGGTCGAGCAATGTCGGTTCAGGCGGCGGCACCGCGTAGTCCTTCCGGTTCGCCGTTCGTACGAATGTCTCGGGCGTCTCGCCGACGAACGGTCGGGCAATCACGCGGCCGATATTCAGGGGATCGACCAGCTTCCGCACAACCTTGCAGAGCTCGTAGAGCCGCTCCAGACCGAAATGCGTCTCGTGCGCCGCGATCTGGTAGACGGAGTCGGCGGACGTATAGCAGATCGGCTTGCCCGTCCGGATGTGCTCCTCGCCGTGCTTGAAGATGATGTCCATGCCATTGGCGTGACAGTCGCCGAGGATGCCCGGCAGTTTTCCGTCGCGGATCACCGCCTCGGTAAGCTCGGCCGGGAAAGCGGGCACCGTGTTGGGGAAATAGGTCCAGTCGAACGGCACCGGCACAGCCGCGATCTCCCAATGGCCGGATGGCGTATCCTTGCCGCTCGAGACTTCGTCCGCCGCTCCGTAGAAACCTGTCACGGCGCTATCGAGCCCAGGCGCCAGTTTTCCGGTGGCGATTTCGCCGGCTCGGCCAAGCCCGAGCGCCGCCATATTGGGCAAATGGAGCGGTCCCCGGCGCAGGCCTTCGACGTCGGCCTTTCCGGCAGCGCAAGCGGCGGCGATGTGGCCCATCGTGTCGGAGCCGGCGTCGCCGAACTTCGCTGCGTCCGAGGCGCCACCGATACCGAAGGAGTCGAGAACGAATATAAAGGCGCGCGCCATGAGCAACTCTTCGAGGTCAAGCCTGGCTCAATGTTGCCAGCGTATCCAGCTCAGACATAAGGTTCGGCGTGGCCGATGGCAATTCGCCGGCGAGTCGCCGATCTTACGATGCTGACAGTGGTGCAATGACGGGTTGGAGTGCAAGATCGGCGCAGGCGTTGGGAGTGGCGATCCTGTCGCTGTTGACTCTGTCTGTCTGGCCCGCACATGCCGATTGGCGCAAGGAACTCGGCACATTTCGCATTGGGATGCTGGCGGAGCAGGGAGGAGGCCATGTCGTCACCGGTCTCGCCGAAATCAAGCGCGCTTATTCAATGGCTCTCGGCCTGCCCGTTGAGGTTTTGGTCGCCGAGGACTATGCGTCCCTCATTCAAGCGCAGGCGGCGGGCCGGCTCGAATATGCGATATACTCGGCTACCGGCTACGCGACAGCCTATCAGCTTTGCGCCTGCATCGAACCGATCGTCGCTCCGGTCGCCGAGGATGGGGCAACCGGGATGCGCGCCGTTCTGATCACGCGGGACGGCAAGCTGAAGTCGGTTGACGACATTGGCGCGCACCGCGTCGCCATTGTCCGCAAAGACAACATTTCCGGTTTCGCTATCCCCGGGAGCCCGCTTGGCGCGGCTTTCGAAAAGGCGGGGTCCGCGATCCAGAAAGTCGACACAGCGGCAGCCGCGGAAACCATGCTTGTGGACGGTTCCGTGGATGCGATCTTTGGATGGGTTCCGGCTTCGGCCGTGGCCACAGCACAGTTTCCCGGCAGCGGAACATTGGAGCGACTTCACGCGGCCGGAATTGATCCCGCGTCTTTGTCGGTCATCTGGACATCCGACCTGATCCGGTTCGGACCGCATGCATTGCGTTCGGACCTCGATGCCGAAGCCAAATCGAGCCTCACCATCTTCCTGACCACGATGTTCTCACAAAGCCCGGATATCTACGACCTTGTCGAGCGTGAGCGCGGCGGCGGGTTTCGCACCGCGACGCACGCCGAATACGAACCGGTGCTGGAGGCCGTAAAACGAATTGCCGAGACAGAGCAGGCGCCGAACGCTCAGTAGCAGTTGCTGCAGGGAATTGATGCGCTCATGCGGGGCCGCAGATAATAGGTCTCCGCCATCGAGATGCCGTCGAAGGCAGCAGTCAGGCCGAGTACCTTCTTTTGTTGGGTCCCCCACGTGATCACCGGCGAGTAGGAGAGGTTGCTTTGCACGCGGATCAGGAAAGAATCCTTGATCTTCAGCTTTTCGGGAACCGTGGTAGGATCCCCGTGCAAAGCATCCGCGCTGTAGTCACCGTTGACGAGCTTTCGTGACCATTCGACTTCGACCTTCGGCGTCGCGTCGTTGGAGATCTGGATGGCGGTAATGATGATTGTCGGTTTGGTGCGATTGTAAGGCTGCAGGATGGACTCGCCGATCGCCATGATCGCATCGAGTTCCGTTGTGGTGATCTTGTCCTGCTGCGTGATCAGGTCGGCGACCATGCTGCCGACACGGCTGACCTTCTTGTTGGTCTCGATGCCTTGTGAAACCTCCATCGTCACCAGATAGAGCGACAGAAGCAGCGGCGCGATAAGCGCGAACTCAAGCGCGGCGACGCCACGCTGATCCTGCCAAAGCTGTTGCAGTCGGCGCAATCCGAACACGTCCATGAGAGCCTTTATGTCGAACATCGGTTTTTCCCGGGCGCTCAATCGTATGGCTCGTTCTGCCAGGTGACTGACGCGAAATGCAGCGTCTTGCCATCCTTCAGGTTGGACATCGATCTGCGCATCAGGTCGGTCATCACCGGCCATTTGTAGAAGATGCGCAGCATGTTCTTCGTGCCCTTGCCGCCCGGCTTTACATCGAAGCCGGTGGTGTCGATGTCATTGTCTGCGGTGTATTTGATCTTCTCGGCGGCGGCCTTCGTGAACGTGTCATACTGGCGCAGATCGACGATCAGGCCGGGGCAATTCTCGGCAACCATGAACTGAATCCTTGCGCACACGAGATCCTCGAGCGTCTCCTTGTCGAGATCGCGGCGCTGCCCGGTTCGCACTTGTCTTGCAATATCGTCGGTCGTGTTTGCCAGGACCTGCTGGCCGGCGAATGAGATACAGCTTTCCAGGATAGCGAAGACCAGCATCGAGAACGGGATTGCCAGCATCGTGAATTCGATCGCCGTGCTGCCTTTGCGATCGCCGAGGAAACGCGTGAACAGGCTGCGCGGACGGCGGCGCTGCTCATGATTGTCGTCGCGTTTTGGCCCCATGACTACACCCGGCTGTGACCGCTCCCAATGCGGTATGGGCCTGATGTAGTCGAAAGCGATTGAATTCTGGTTTTAAAGCTGGGTAAAAAAACGGGAAACGGCGCTACCGGGCGTTAACCAAATGTCCGGCTCGGACTATTGGCCTGCCGCGATCTCAGCTTCGGAGATCCGTTCGGCATCGCTCTTGTAGGAGCTTTCGCAATAGGGCGTGCATGACAAGGTCTGTACCTCCGCACGGCGGTAGATGCGCACGGAACTTGCTGTCTGCCGGCTTACCGTGACCTGCTCGTCGATGATCGGATTGCCCTGATCGTCGAGGATGACGAGGTTGGTCACGCCGAACCCCTTGCCGGTCAGGATGATCGTGGATGCGTCCTGAACGGAGGCGTCGGCGATGAGGGGATTGCCCACCACGATCGTATCGGCGGGCCTCGCCAGCTTGACGATCTTCGCCTGGTTCAACTCCACGTCAATACCGGCCGCAAGGGCGGAATGAACAGACATGAACGTCAGAACCGCAGCGAAGCCAAAAACCCGCGACATCCCATTTATCCCCATAAACGCAACGTTGACGGAAGATGAAGGAGATTGGTGAAGCAACTGTTAAGCGGACAGACGCGATCGAGGCACCCACATCGCGGCTTGTTTATGGAGCCAGCGTGTCCTGATACCCGGATCGCCGCTTAGTTGCGGGTTAACCACGAACCATCCTTTGACCCGGAAAGGTTTTGGTAAGGGTGTTTCTTAAGCCGTTTGAAACAGCTTCCCCATAGGTTGGATCGCATCCGATCGACCCCCCAGAAGTTGACGGGTGTGCTGTAACCACGTGGAGTAGGAGCTCTCGTATGTCCAAGCTTTTCACGCGCTTTCTGAAGGATGAGTCCGGCGCGACCGCCATCGAATATGGCCTTATCGCCGCTCTCATCGCGCTCGCGATCATGGTTGGCGCCGGCCAGCTCGGTAACGCGCTCAACGAACGCTTCCAGAACATCGCTGGGTGTTTGAACAACGCTTCCGCCGACGGCTGCTGATAAAGTCGCCGACCTGTTTAAACGGCCGCCCTTTGGGCGGCCGTTTTTCATTTGTCCTCGATAACGCGATCGTAACGGGTGACTGTTAAGGTTTCAGTTATCAACGGACCGGATCTGTCATGCTTGAAGCCGCGATCTTCGTCATTTTCCCGTTTTGCATGGTGTTTGCGGCCGTCTCCGACATCTTGTCGATGACGATCGCCAATCGGGTTTCCTTGATCCTGGTTGCTGCCTTTGCGGTTCTCGCGCCTTTGACCGGCATGGATTGGTCTGTCTACGGCTGGCACTTTGCCGCCGGCGCGGTGGTTCTTGGCGTGACCTTCACTTTGTTCGCGATCGGGGGCATGGGCGGCGGCGATGCGAAGCTTCTGGCCGCGACCGCCGTCTGGATGGGCCTTTCGATGGAGCTTGTTCAGTACCTGGTCTACACCGCCTTCATCGGCGGCGTGCTCACCATTCTCATTCTCTCGTACCGGAAATCGCCGCTCGCGGTTTATACCGGCCAGAACATGTTTCTGAAGCACTTCGCCAATGACAAGGCGGGTGTGCCTTACGCTCTCGCGCTCGGCATTGGTGGCCTTTTCGTCTATCCGCAAACGCCCTTGATGATTTGGGCTCTGGGCCGCTTCGCATCAAATTAGGAAGCTGCATTTGCCCGCCCGGTGCCTGCCGGGCCTGGGCGCGACGGCAGTTCGTCTGCATTTTCATAAACGTTAAATTAATCACGATCGTAAGGATTGCATTAACCGTAATTTGACGATTGCGCCTGCAATGTCCGGCTCGACTGGGTGGATTTGCCGAGTACGAGGTCCGACGGAAATGGCTTCATCTCGAGTTTTGATTCTGGGCGTGGCAGTGGCCGCTGCGGGCGGGGCTGGCTATGTCGCCAAGAACATGGTGGTGCCGCCACCGCCGAAAGTTATTGTCGAATCGCAGCCTGCGATCGCGGTTACCGAGGTTCTGGCGCTCAGCCAGGACGTACCGATGGGCGCGGTGGTCGGCGACTCGATCGCCTGGCAGGAGTGGCCTGAAGACAATGTCAGTGAAGGCTTCGTCCTGAAATCCTCAGAACCGGAGGCGCTTGAGCAGCTTAAGGAGTCGGTGGCGCGCGTTCCCATGTTCGCCGGTGAACCGCTGCGTCGCACGAAGCTGATCGGCGGCGGCCAGAGTTTCATGTCGTCGATCCTGCCGTCGGGCAAAAAAGCGGTGGCGACGCAGATTGCAGCCGATACCTCCGCAGGTGGCTTCATCCTGCCGAACGATTACGTCGACGTCATCATGACGCGCCGGAACGAGAGCCAGGCGGGCAGCGGTGGTGGGGGCTACATAACCGAGACGATTCTCAAGAACATCCGCGTCCTCGCCATCGACCAGGCCATCCAGGAGGATGAGGAAGGCCGTCGGGTCAAGGTAGGCGAGACCGCTACCCTCGAGCTTACCGCGCAGCAGGCGGAGATCATCACTGTCGCGCAGCAGATGGCGGACCGCCTGACGCTCGCGCTCCGGTCGGTCGCCGATGCGCAGGAGATGGCGGACGGCGAGGCTGACTATCTGGTGTCCGGCGAGGGGCGCCGGGGCACGGTCAAGATCATCAAGGCGGGCGAAGTTTCCGAGGTGGGCGCAAGACAATGATGGGGTTTGTCAGCACGAGGCCGTTTCGCGTCATTCGCACGGCCGGGATCCTTTCTGCATCGATAGCGCTGCTGCTGGTCAGCGAGGCGCTTCCGGTGAGCGCACCTGCGATTGCGGCCAGTGCGCAAGTTGGCTCGCATGCCGAAGGGCAGCGGATCAAACTCGGCTTGAACAAGTCGATTGTCGTCGACCTGCCCGCCGATGCCTATGACATTCTGGTCGCCAACCCTTCGGTGGCCGATGCGGTCACCCGTACCGCGCGCCGCATCTATCTGTTCGGCAAAGCAGTCGGCGAGACCAACATCTTCGTCTTCGGTCCGAATGGCGAACAGATCGTCAGCATGGATCTGGTGGTCGAGCGCGATGTCGCCGGGCTTGAGGATCACCTGCGGCGCTTCATTCCGAACTCCGAGATCAAGGTCGAACTCGTCAACGACAACGTCGTATTGACCGGGACGGTCGAGACGCCGCTCGATGCAAGCCGCGCGGCGCAACTCGCCCAGATCTTTGTCAGCGGCGGTGAGGCGACGACAGGCCAGTACTCGCAGACGGCCGCCGGTGGCGCGGCCGCGGGCGGCGTCGACATCGACAATCCGGACGCTCAGCGCCGGGTCAGCCAGATCGTGAACCTCATTCAGATCATCGGCGAGGACCAGGTCACCCTGAAAGTGACCGTCGCCGAAGTCAGCCGCAACGTGATGAAGCAGCTCGGCGTGAACCTGATGGGTTCGGCGAGCGCAGACGGAATCGTCTCGAGCCTCTTTAGCGGCGCGACTTATGGCCTCGGGAAACCGCTTGGCAATTCCGGCCTCACTCTTGATACCTCCAGCGTCGATGCGGTTTTCAACGCGATGGAACAGTCCGGCGTCATGAAGACGCTGGCCGAGCCGACGCTGACCGCGGTTTCTGGCGAAAAGGCGACGTTCAGGGTGGGTGGCGAGTTCAACCTCGTGACTGGCAGAACCTCGGCCGTCTCGGACGACAACCAGGATGGCCAGGTCACCTACGACATCCAGAAGATAGAATACGGCATCGGCCTGGAATTCCTGCCGGTCGTGCTTTCACCCGGCCGCATCAGCCTCAAGGTTCGCACCGCCGTGTCGGAACCGACAACGGAAGGATCGGTGCCGCTGGAAGGCAATCTTGGAATGCCGGGCACGAACTTCCTGTCGATTCGCAAGCGCTTGGCTGACACGACCGTCGAACTGCCCTCCGGCGGTTCGATGATGATCGCCGGCCTTGTCCGCGACGACGTCCGCCAGGCCGTGAGCGGCCTGCCTGGCCTCTCCAAGCTTCCGGTGCTGGGTGCGCTGTTTCGCAGCCGCGATTTCGTGCGGAACGAAACCGAGCTGGTGATCATCATCACGCCCTATCTGTCGAAGCCGGTCGCGCGCAATCAGCTCGCCAAGCCCGACGACAATTTCACGCCGGCGAGCGACGGCGCTGGCATGTTCCTCGGGCGCGTGAACCGTGTCTACGGAACCATGCAGACCAACAAGGCGCCCGGCCGCTATCACGGCGTCGTCGGCTTTATCTACAAGTAAGTGGGGATCGGGGTCATGTCCGGTAACGGCCAGAACGCAAAGTCAGGCTTCGGTCTCAGGCAGGCAGCACGTCGGCGCGCCGCACTCCCCGTGCTCGCGGTGCTTACCGCCGCGCTGCTCGCCGGTTGCGCAAAGCGCGATCATGTCATCGTCGGCTCGGTTCCGGACGATTATCGCACCAACCATCCGATCGTGATCGCGGAAAAGGAGCAGGTGCTCGATCTCTCCGTGGCCGCAAGCGATCGTGGCATCACGCGCCCGCAACGGATCGCGGTCGAAGGCTTGATGGCAGAATATGATCGCAGCGCCTCTCCGGTCGTGACCGTGCTGGCGCCGGTTGGCGGCGCCAATGAGGTCGGGGCCTCGCACCTGGCTCGCGATTTGCCAGGATACCTGCACAGATTCGGCGTACCGGCGGAACGCATCGTGGTGAGCTCATACGATGCTGGTTCGCCAGACGTCTCAGGCCCGGTCCGCGTTTCCTTCAAGGCCATGCGCGCGCAAACGAACAAGTGCGGGCGCTGGCCGGAAGACCTGCTGGCGGGCGGCGCGGAAAACAAGCACTACGCGAATTTCGGCTGCTCCTATCAGAACAACCTTGCCGCGCAGATCGCCAATCCGAATGACCTTCTGGCGCCCCGCAAGCCGTCGCCTATCGATGCCG
>Ga0335075_10000992_pt1 | contig 47812 bp, 34 predicted proteins | sample Lox_Sample_24_FD_206723 | JGI IMG/M metagenome (GOLD analysis project Ga0335075, IMG submission 206723) | Soil microbial communities from Loxahatchee National Wildlife Refuge, Florida, United States - Lox_Sample_2.4 | ecosystem: Environmental > Terrestrial > Soil > Wetlands | place: USA... | reverse complement strand
CATGCTTCTCTCGAAGAAACTGGCTAAGCAATCCGAGAGGCAGCCGCTTGTACTGCCTGTGTTGTTCCTGCTGTGTATCTGGCTAGCCAGGACTTCGTTCGAGGATAACTTCATCACTCTCCTGTTCGCGGTCGCAATTATCAAAGTCCTTCGGTTTCAGGATCGGTTGCGGCCGAAGAATGAGACTCTGATGATACCGAAATTGGCTGGGCGGTAAAAAGTCGAGCAACGTGCGCAGTCACGCGTCCGTTTCTTAGGCGTGCAGCGGAAGGATTCCACGGATCATGTTGGTGTTCCACCAAAGCGACATCGTGGGCATTGAATCGATCGAGGAGGCTGATCGAGTTCTTAATGGCCGCGGGATTTGTATAGAGGGCAAGAAACCATGAGGCTGGTCGATCGCGGGTGTGATTTTAATGCGTGTTGCGCTCGGCCGCGACCTTTTCAATTCCTTTTCGTGCATAAAGCATATAGCTAAGTGAGAAAATCACATGAAAATAGCGTTGATAACTGGCATTACTGGTCAGGACGGATCCTATCTAACGGAGTTCTTGCTCGGCAAAGGGTATGAAGTACACGGTATTAAGCGGCGGGCTTCGTCGTTCAACACCGCACGTATTGATCACCTTTACCAAGATCCACACGATTCCGACGTCCGGTTCCGCTTGCACTACGGGGATCTGACCGATGCAACGAGCCTGATCCGAGTGGTCCAAGCTGTTCAGCCTGACGAGATATACAATCTCGCGGCACAGAGTCACGTAGGAGTTTCGTTCGAATCGCCCGAGTACACGGCAAATGTGGATGCCCTGGGCACGCTGCGAATTCTGGACGCCATTAACACGTTGGGTATGACTCGAGATGTCCGATTTTATCAAGCTTCGAGTTCAGAGCTGTTTGGTAGAGTTCAGGAGATCCCGCAGAGGGAAACCACGCCCTTCTACCCGCGCTCACCATATGGAGTCGCGAAGTTATACGCGTACTGGATTACAGTTAACTATCGCGAAGCTTATGGGATGTACGCCTGCAATGGAATTCTTTTTAATCACGAATCGCCCGTTCGGGGAGAGACGTTTGTGACGCGCAAAATAACAATGGGTCTAGCGCGAATCAAAGTCGGCCTGCAACGGTGCCTATACCTCGGGAATTTGGACGCAAAGCGCGACTGGGGCCACGCTCGGGACTATGTTGAGATGCAGTGGTTGATGTTACAGCAAACCAAACCAGACGATTATGTGATCGCCACGGGCCAGCAATTTTCGGTCCGCGAGTTCGTAACGGTGGCCGCGGAGGAAGTCGGAATGCGGCTCACGTGGCAAGGGAATGGAACAGAAGAAGTAGCTTTGGACGGGAGGGGGAAACGAGTCGTAGCAGTTGACGCGCGCTATTTTCGCCCTGCTGAGGTTGACTCGCTCGTGGGTGACGGAAGTAAGGCAAGAGCGAAACTCGGCTGGATGCCGAAGTGTACTTTCCGCGAGATGGTTGCCGAGATGGTAGCAGCCGATTTGAGGCTGGCAGAACGTGACCTGCTCGTTTCCAATTCGGGCTATGGAGTCCCTGCATACTCGGACTAGGCGATGAAACAGGACGCTAAGATTTACGTCGCGGGACATGCGGGCCTCGTTGGCTCCGCTCTGGTGCGCCGACTGCAAGCGCTTGGTTATACCAACGTCCTCGTGCGGACGCGTCCAGAGCTCGACTTGACCAACCGAACTGAAGTTGAGCGTTTCTTTGCATGGGAGCATCCGGAGTATGTCTTCATGGCAGCGGCTAGGGTTGGAGGCATTCTAGCAAACTGCACCTACCCTGCCGAATTTCTCGTTGAAAATCTTTTGATCCAGACGCATGTAATTGATCAAGCGTATCGTGCGGCGGTGCGTCGCCTTCTGTTTCTTGGTTCAAGTTGCATATACCCGAAATTTGCCCCCCAGCCGATTAAAGAAGAGTACTTATTGGCAGGGCCTCTCGAGCCAACCAATCGTCCGTACGCAATTGCAAAGATCTGTGGGATCGAGATGTGCTGGTCGTACAATCGACAATACGGAACTCGATTTGTTTCGGCAATGCCGACCAACCTGTTTGGGCCTGGAGATCGTTATCACAGGGACGATTCGCACCTCGTTCCCGCGCTGATGCGTAGAATGCATGAGGCAAAGGTCGGGCGTGAACATGAAGTCGTCGTCTGGGGAACCGGAGCACCACGTAGGGAGCTCCTTTATGCCGATGATGCAGCGGATGCTTTTGTGTTTCTGATGAACCTTCCGGAACGCGAATTCGAACTATTAGTGTGGAATGAAGACCACGCGCCGATCATCAACGTTGGTTCCGGAACGGACACTTCGGTCAGCGAACTCGCGGAGCTAATTGCGGATGTCGTCGGGTACGAGGGGCGACTCGTTTACGACCGGTCAAAACCCGATGGAACACCCCGCAAGCTTCTCGACGTAAGTCGTTTATCAAGCCTTGGGTGGCGGTCCCGTACGCCCCTGCGCGACGGGCTTGAACGAACTTATCTGGACTATGCGAGCAAGCTCCCGCAGCCAAATTTTGCGCAACGCATCCAGGTGAGATGATTCACGCAGTATCGTACCGCTACGAAACTCATTTACAGGCTTAATGTGGCGAAATATGGGCGGAACTGAAACATCCGACGGTTCACGGATACACACTTTGCCAGAAGGGACGGGCAGAGAGTCGGGTGACCGGACCACGGCACGTGGATCTTGTTTTGTTTGTAAGGGAATACTCGAAAACCGTGAAGAAGGATTCTTCGACACGCGTTTTGGAATTCCCGGGAGATACACTGTTCAGCGCTGCACCAGCTGCGGTTTTGAGCAGCTGTATCCAACGCCCGGACCCGCGGACCTGGTGACCCTGTACGAGTCGCACTACAATTTCGGTGGTGAGACAAACACTACCTACACACGGCTAAGAGAGTGGTTTCTGTTCTCGATCTTTTATCGTTTATGGGTACGCATAGATGGGGATACTTCGTTTCACTTACCTGTAGGTTCCGGTCGCCTTCTTGACGTTGGCTGTAACGAAGGCCGTGGCCTGAGGATGTATTCCCAAAATGGGTTTCAGGTAGAAGGGCTCGAATTGAATCAGGCCGCCGCCGCTGTGGCTCGAGACGCCGGGTTCGTCGTCCACTCATGTTTGCTGGAGGATTTCGATCCATTTTGCCGATATGATGTCGTCGTCCTGTCAAATGTGCTGGAACACTCGCTAGATCCGCGTCGGATGCTTGAGGACGTGAGACGGTTACTCTCAATCGGTGGCACGGTTTGGATTAGCTGCCCGAACAGCGAGAGTTGGCTCCGGCGGGTTTTCCGTAGGTTTTGGATCAACTGGCACGTTCCCTTCCATATATCGCACTTCAATCATGAAACCTTACGCAGTTTGCTTGAACAGATTGGATATTCGGACATCCGTATTTGGCAGATTACCCCCGCTCTTTGGGTCGCTAATTCCACCGTCGCTCGTCTCTTTGCGGTTGAAGGAAAGAAAACCACACAGCTGCGAAGTTCGCTCCTAATTTTCCTTCTGATGGCACTCGCAAGATTCGTGTTGTTTCCGGCTCTGTGGTTGGCGAATAAATCTGGACACGGCGATTGCTTGTTAGCTGTCGGGACGAGGAGATGAGAATTCTGATCTGCGGTATAAACTTCAGCCCAGAGCCGGTCGGGATAGGTAAGTATACAGGGGAGATGGCCGAGTGGCTGGCAAGAAAGGGACATGAAGTGCGGGTTATCACGTCGCCGCCTCACAATCCTTGGTGGCATGTACCCTCGGGCTTTAGTGCCTGGAAATATACTAAGGAACGAGTTCAAAGATGCTCGAAGGCTCCAGTGGAGGTTTTCAGATGTCCGTTATTCGTACCGAAGAGGCCCGACGGCTTAGTGCGCGTGCTTTATCTTGCAACGTTCGGCTTGAGCAGCCTTCCGGTTACTCTATGGCAGTGGTCTTGGTGTCCAAGCATCGTCCTTGTAGTTGAACCGACTCTCTTTTGCTCACTCCAGGCCTTGTGTGTGGCTTGGCTCGCGAGGGGAACCTCTTGGCTGCATATTCAAGATTTCGAAGTGGATGCGGCTTTTCAACTCGGGGATCTGTCAGGCTCCCATTTGCGAAAGTGGGCATTTGCAGTCGAACGGAAACTACTTCGTAGGTTTGACGTCATGTCCGCGATCTCCAGCCGAATGGTCGAACGGCTCATTTCAAAGGGCGCCGATGCTTCTCGTTGTGTTTTATTTCCTAATTGGGTTGACAACAAAGCGATATATCCACTGTCCAGACCCAGCCCTTTCCGACGCGAGCTTGGTCTCGACCAGAACAAGGTCGTAGCCCTGTATTCTGGAACAATGGGAAAAAAGCAGGGACTAGATCTGTTAGTCCACTCGGCTCGACAGCATATTGACGTCGGTAATCTTTTGTATGTCTTCAGTGGAGAAGGCAGTTACCGCCATGAACTCATTGCGAAAACTCAGAACTTACCAAACGTACTTCATCTCCCGATGCAACCACGCGAACGGCTCAACGATCTCCTGAACTTAGCCGATATTCACCTGCTCCCCCAACGTGCAGATGCCGCCGATCTAGTGATGCCATCCAAGCTAACTGGCATGTTGGCAAGCGGGCGACCGATAGTGGCCACTGCGGCGGAAGGTACCCAGTTGCATAGTGCAGTGCAGAGATGCGGCATCGTGACGCCGCCCGGCGACGTGAATGCGTTGACATCGGCTATCTTTGACCTATTTGCGTCCAAAGATTTGCGCATCGCCCTAGGTCACCGAGCACGAGAATATGCTGTGTCGCACCTTGATCTGGATGAGGTCTTGACACGTTTTGAGCAGGTTGCACTGTCTGTGGCGGGTAGGGCCAACACCGCGCCTCGAGAATTAATCTCTGAAGAGACACCCGACAACGGATCGAAGCGTCCCGCCGTCGAGACCGGCCACCGCCATGGCCAGGCTACGTTTTGATCCGCGACGTGGAAAGCGAGCGTACAGATGTCAATTGGTAGGGCTAGAAAATGGCACTTGGATTAGTCGATGCGAGGAATGAGCCAGAGCTTTCGCGACACTGGCGAGATCCAATCGCCCAGGGGTTTAAACGACTGCTGGATGTCCTGGTTTCGTCGTTGCTTTTGCTTGTATCTTTTCCGTTTCTTCTCGTGCTCGGCATCGCGGTAAAGGTGACGTCGCCCGGCACGATGTTTTATAGATGGCACGTAGTTGGAAAAGGCGGTTGTCCTTTTACGGGTTACAAATTCCGCTCCATGTGCTTAAACGCCGACGAGTTAAAACCCAAACTTATGAGTTCGAACGAGATGGAAGGCCCCGTCTTCAAGATGACAGACGACCCGCGCGTCACGAGACTTGGGCGTTGGATGCGCCGTTACAGTCTTGACGAACTGCCCCAGCTGTACAGCGTCTTAAAAGGCGACATGAGCTTGGTCGGGCCGCGGCCGCCATTAGCGAGTGAGTACGCTCGTTTCACTGATTTTCAAAAACAGAAAGTGGCTGTCAAACCGGGTATAACTTGTTTGTGGCAGGTGAGCGGTCGCAACGATGTAACCGATTTCGACGATTGGGTTAGCCTCGATTTGCAGTACATGCGGAACTGGACGCCTCAGCTCGATCTTTTGATTCTTTTCAGGACAATCCGCTCAGTAATTTCCGGCACGGGAAAATAGGCCACGATCGAGTGCTGCGAATCCAGCGAGGCGTCCTCACACACGATTCGAGGCGTTAGAGTTCCAAATCAAATGATCGACCCCAGAGGATAGACAACATGCGAGTTTTGGTAACAGGTGGTGCGGGATTCATCGGGTCTCACCTTGTTGATAGGTTTTTGCGTGAAGGGTTTCAGGTCCGTGTCCTCGATTCTCTCGATCCTAAAATTCATCCGGAGGGCCAGCCAGTATACATTCCTGATAGTGTCGAGTTCATTCGAGGAGACGTGAACGACCCAAATGCGTTACTTGCCGCGCTTGAGGGCATCGACATCGTGTCGCATCAAGCAGCGTATCAGGACTATATGCCGGATTTTTCGCGATTCCTTAGAGTCAATGGCGTTGGCACGGCTCTGCTCTACGAGTTGATTGTAGCTAGGAAACTAAAGGTCAAAAAGATCGTGGTCGCATCATCACAGGCCGTCTATGGCGAGGGACAATACACGTGCGCGGAGCACGGTTTTTTTCTGCCGTTCCCGAGGAGCCAGGCGCAGCTCCTCAAAAGGCAATGGGAGGTACGCTGCCCAACATGCGACAAACCGGCTGAGCCAAATCGGCTGGAGGAGGGCCACTCCAATCCCTTTAACCAATATGCCGTCTCAAAACTGGCCGAGGAGAAAATCGCGCTTGGACTCGGCTGGCTCTACGGAATCCCAACGGTAGCCTTAAGATATTCCATTACTCAGGGACCCCGACAGTCACTCTTTAACCAGTATTCCGGCATCTGCAGGATCTTCGTGGGCCGGGCTTTCAGAGGAGAGCCTCTAATCGTTTATGAGGATGGGCGACAAACCCGGGACTTCGTCCACATAGCGGATGTGGTAGACGCGAACATGCTCGTTCTGGAAAAGCAAGGAGCGAATTTCCAGGCATTTAATGTGGGAAGCGGCAATGCAACGACGGTGCTCGAGTACGCATCTCTTGTAAGAGAGCGATTTTCGCCCGATGTTCGCCTCGCCGTCTCCGGCGAATTCAGGCGCGGCGACAATCGCCACAGTGTTTCCAGCATTGAAACGTTGACTCGCCTGGGCTGGCGCGCAAAGCGTGGCTTGGCCACGATCTTGGACGACTTTCTCTGTTGGGTTGAGAGTCTCGGCGGTATCCCATCAGCTATCCCGGATGCATATAGCGATATGCAAAACCAGGGGGTGGTCGTCGCGGCCGTGCCCATTACTAATTAGCTATCCATTCGAGATCGATTTCCTCGTTGATGTCGCTTTTCCTTTTAGAATCTTGCCTTCACCAATTTCGCGTGTGCGCGGACGTGGAACCCAGTCAAAAGTGGACTGGGCGTCATCGACTTCTGTGCGCTGTCGATCGGCGTTGACAGCGCACACAACAGGACCGATTAGTTCGGAGGGGATGGACTGTGACTTCAAAAGTGCTGAAATCTGGAACGTTGCTGGATAGCGTGGACGAATTTAATTGCTCGAGTCCGGGCGCGTACCTCCGGAACATTAGTGCGGTTCTTGAGCGAATTCCAGTTTCTGCAGTTGAAAACGTGGTTGCGACGTTTTTCAGCGCCTATCTGCACAACCGAGCGATTTACATCTTCGGAAACGGGGGAAGCGCGGCGCTCGCTTCTCACGCTGCCTGCGATTTAGGCAAGGGAACTGCGATCAACGGTAATAAGCGGTTGCGGGCAATGTCGCTAACGGACAATGTGGCGCTGATCACCGCATGGGCCAACGATTCTACATATGATGACATATTTGCGGCGCAGCTTCAGCCATTGATTCAGCCTGGCGACATTGCTTTCGCCATCAGCGGCAGCGGAAATTCACCTAATGTGCTTAAAGCGCTTTCCGTCGCCCGAGAAGTCGGCGGAATTAATATCGGGCTGACCGGGTTCGAGGGGGGGCGCATGAAGGCGCTCTGCGAAATATGTGTCATCGTTCCTTCAGACAATATGCAGCAAGTCGAAGACGCCCACGTCTGCGTAATGCACTCCATCTTTCTTGCCCTTCGCCAATTGGTCAAGAACGTTGATAACGGAGCGAGCACTGAAATTGGGAGTCGGTGCAGCGGCAATTCCCCATCCATCAAATCACCCATGCGTGAGCAGTTTCTCTAGGCGGCAGCACGGGCTTTGGCGGCTGTCTCGCGATCATTATGAGCAAGAGGAAAATCCACTTCGCGGTTCTTGTGGTTGATGTTATCTGGTCTCTTCTGGCATTGGTTCTAGCGTTCGCTATCCGGTATGACATGGGACTGAACTTGGGCTATTCTCGCGTAAATCATCCGAATTTCCTGCTCCTAGCTGGAGTGTCCCTCAGCTTCTGGATTTTTCTCTACGAAGCCATGGAGTTGGACTGCTTCCGTCACGGGTGGCAAACAGCCGCGACCATCAGCAGGACTTCATTGGCCGTGGGGTTTCATTTCGCGATCCTTTTGAGCGCCGGCTATTTCGCCCGGTTGTATTACTCGCGGTTCGTGCTCTTGTGTTATTTCGTTCTCCTGTGGGTAGGAGTGCTGTCCATTAGGTTTGCTGCTTATGGGATCATTCGCGTCCAACTGCGGCGGGGAAGGGCGAGGAAAGTCGTCTTGGTTGGAAATTATAAGCTATCAACTGAGATTGCCTATCGAGTATCCCGACACCCGGAGCTTCTGTACACGGTGGTCGGCTTTCTCACTCCGTTCGGTCGCGTAGGTGACTCTAGCGAAGCGGCAGCCAGCGGGGAGCTGACGGGTCTCACATCGCTAGATAGTGCAACATTCTTGAAGAAAACCGGGGTGCAAGAGTTGATCGTTTGCCTTCAGCAGGCGCCCCCACTGGAGATGCAGAACCTGCTAGCGCGTTGTCAGCAAGAGGGAATGCATATTCAGGTCGTTCCGCAGCCATACGAGCTGTACCTGTCTCGTCCGAAGCTTTCCGAAGTCGATGGCATTCCGCTTCTGTCTTTGGAGCACCCTCGGTTATCTCCGGTGGTGGTAGCCGCCAAGAGAGTTCTGGATTTGGCTATTGCTACGGTTCTGATTGTCCCTGCGGCAGCGGTTGTCACGCTCGCTGGAGCAATTCTCTGGCTGAGAGATCGGCGATTTATTCGACGCGAGCTTCGATGTGGTCTCCACGGTCGACAATTCCGGATGTACCGGCTGGACATAAAAACAGACGACGCGACTGCCCCGCATTTACACAATATACTTCATCGTCTTAGCATCTCGGAGTTACCTCAGATCCTGAACGTTTTTCGCGGTGATATGAGTCTGGTCGGGCCTCGTCCTGAGTCTCCTGAGCGCGTTCGAGAGTACTCAGAATGGCAGAAGCAACGGCTGAAGGTGCTTCCTGGAATGACCGGGTTGGCACAGGTAAACGGCTTGCGTGAGCAGAATTCGTCAGATGAAAAAGCACGTTTCGATCTGCAGTACATTTTGCAGTGGACGCCACTCCTCGATTTGATTTTACTACTGCAAACGGTTTGGACTCTAAGTGGTCGACTACTAGGACGCGGTCGCCCCATCGCAGGTCCGTGCCTGAACCAGAACCACTCTCGAAGCCCAGAGAGAAATGTGCCTCGTGCTGTGGAAGCTAGTTGGGATTAGTTAGCGATGCTCATTGTCCGGAGCCCGGTTCGAATAAGTTTTGGCGGCGGCGGGACAGATATGCCCTCGTATTATAGGAGACATGGCGGTGCTGTCGTGAGCGCCGCCATCAACAAGTACTTTTATACCATCGTGACCAAACGGACGGATGATAAGGTTCAAGTCATTTCATCCGATTTGAGAGTGATTGAAACGTGGAAGGACATCACTCAGATGCACGTCAACGACGGCGAGTTGAGCCTTCCGCTGGCAGTAATGAAGGAGTTGGATATCGGGACACCGTTGAATCTGTTTCTAGCATCCGAAATTCCTCCCGGGACTGGTTTAGGTTCGTCTGCAAGTGTTTGCGTAGCAATTCTAAATGCGCTCACCACATACCAGCACTTGCCGCTGGGTCGTTACCAATTGGCGGAAAAGGCATTTAATATTGCTCGAAACGTCCTCGGTATGCCTGTTGGCAAGCAGGACGAGTACGCAGCGGCGTTCGGCGGATTGAATTACATTTCTTTCCACAAGGATGACACCGCAACTGTGGAGCCGGTATCGATTCCGCAAGAGACCCTTCGGGAGCTGCAAGGAAACCTGATGCTGTTTTTTACCGGGGTGTCTCATAACTCGTGGTCAATCTTGAAGTCCCAGGACGAATCGTCGAATCAAAATCGCGGCGGGGCAATCGATTTGTTACACGAGATTCGGGAATTGGCCAAAGATATGCATGAGGCGCTACTGGCCGGTAATCTTCGGAAGTTTGGCAGCCAACTAAACCAGGGATGGCAAGCCAAACGAAAAATATCCGATAAGATCTCAAACTCGCGGATCGACAGTTTATACGAGCTCGCGCGCGCTAGCGGTGCAAGCGGAGGCAAGATAACGGGAGCGGGCGGCGGAGGATTCTTGCTTCTATATTGCGAGAAGGACGCGCAGCAACAAGTCCGAGCTGCACTCGCGAAGGAGGGCCTCCGGGAGATGAATTTTGAGTTTGATTTCCAGGGTGCCCAGGTTGTAGTGAACGACCCTTTCTTGGATGAAGACCATCGCTGTGGTCTACGTTGGAGCTTTATACCATACGCCGAACAGACTGTGTAATGCAGCGTTTGCCCGGGTGCACGTGCCCACACCTGGTAGCGCGCACCATTTGATTCGTTGGACTTCGCAGACGAACCCGTGCTGCTTCCGCCCGCGGCGTAACTCGCTTTAGGGCCCTGACCGAGACGATTTCAAAGTGCGTGGCGCCGATGCCGGCGGATCCGCTTCTTGGGATTTCGCCCATTCGAGAATTGCATGTCACTCCAACCTATGAGACGCAGCTGCTCGACAGTGCCGCCACATTGAGGAACAAGCTGAAGTGGATCAGACCTGATTAGACGTTTTGGGTTCTCTACCCCGATGTTTTAACGGCTACCAACCTTTGAAAGTCCGGGAGTATTCGAGCGCCAGCGCACTTGGTATTTACCGCGTGTCCGACCCGGAACGCTGCGGAGTCGCGGTTATAGGTAACAAGCCGGGTAGAATCTCATCGAAAAAACCGAAGGATCCGCCCGACCACCTCGCGTTTTCCGGCATTTTGGTTGGAACCCAGACGCTCCTGAATGCAATTCCGCGCTATCGCCGGACCATATGGTTTCGACGTGTTGCCTCGCTTAGCTGGCCAGATGTATGCGTATCATAGAAAGTGAAACGCTCGAGAACTACATACGGGCACCGACAACAAGAACCGGTCCATAGGTAACATGACACGCGGAATGATATTCGATATGGATGGGGTACTGTTTGACAGTCACCCGGTCCACAGAAAAGCTTGGTGCGAAGTCTTACATGACCTCGGCAAAGCTGTGTCGGACGAAGAACTCGATTTCATCCTTGACGGGCCGACACGCGACCAAATCTTGCAGCATTTTTTCGGAGCTTTGCCTCAGGGGCAGATCCTGTCTTACGTGCAGAAAAAGGACCTCTTGTTCCGTCGAGAAGAAGAGAACTTGAGGATAGTCGACGGAGTCCAATCGTTTTTGGAAACTGCGGAAGCCGCTGGGATTCCGAGGGTCATCGCGACTAGTGCGTCCAAGACAAGGGCTGAGAGGATGCTAAGGAGATACGGATTGATACATCGCTTTGCCGCGGTGATCACAGGCGACGACGTTTCCAACGGCAAGTCCGATCCCACCATATTTCTTCGGAGCGCCAGGCAGATTGGTGCTGAACCTTCCGAGGTAATTGTGTTCGAGGATGCCCCTTCGGCAATCAGAGTCGCGACATCGATCGGGATGAAGTGCGTCGGAGTCGGCGACCGAGGCCGACGGTCGGAACTAGAACGAGCTGGCGCCAGGCTGGTTGTTTCCGATTTCACTCAACTATCAATTCCCACCATCGCGAGAATCCTCCAACAATGAGATAATGTGTCCGCTTTCGTGTCCGAGTCTCGGTAAAACCCGGCGTTGCTCTACGGTCTGGCCCGCTTTGTCTCCACAACCTATTGCCTGATGTGTTAGGCCAAAGCGCCGGTTCCAGCGCTCGGGACCAGACGTCCCAGCCCATGGGTTCCTTCCGAAACTGACGTAACTCCCGCGCTGCCGCCATTAGCTGCCTGACACAGTATTCTTCCGGGTCCCCTTGGCTCGCTAATTTCTAATCGGGACAGACAACGCCTTCCAGACTGTCGACTCGCTGAAAGCCCCAGATCTCCTCTTCTTCGCTGGTCCCTCTTGATGGTCTTCCTTTCTCCTCGATTGGGCATTCGGAACGCGGCAACCGGTTTTTGAGTCTCGCTCCCCAGAAATGCGCAGCAACGAGCTCAGCCCCCGTTTCGCGGGAGACGAAAGAAAAGACTGAGCCTCAGGGGCAATCAATTTGACCCAACATTGACAGTTCTACTCTCCACGGCTAGCCGAAAGCTGCCGCCTCGGGTATTTCGCAGAGCGAACTGACGTAATTTTCACCAGAATATCAGGGTTCAAAATCTTTCTTTTGAATCCTAGGCGGCTGGACTGAGCTGCCAACCGCAGGGTACTCTGCTGACCGTGCAGCACGCCTCCTCCTGCACGTGTATTCGGAGCTGCGATAAAGAAGCCTTGTAATTGGGTCGTGCTCGCGGTCCCCGCCAGGCAACTTCGGCTCAGGCGTACACTCGCGCGCTGGCTCAGTGACCCTCGACGGCAAAACTCGACATGAAAAGAGTCAGTAGAATCGTCAGCAGCACGGCCGTCATCTTGCTTGCGTTGTGCGCGACGAGGATGCGAGTTTCTGGTCATTATTTTGGTATCGCGATTCCCAAGGTATTTGCTCAAGCATACGGGCAGAAGTGCGGCCCAGAAATGGGCTTTTGGGGTGGGTGGCAAACGGTAGACCCAATAGCACTCCGGTACTTTCAATGGGGATGTGTCGACGTTCACGGCAACATCAAAATCGGCGGCAATGTTTATGCTTCCGGGGGCGCCGGTTCCGATATCGGCGCACGACTGAACTATATTTACACCCACGATCTTCCCGCAAGGGGCGGCACAATAATTGTCCAGGGCGACGGCTCCTGCCTTGATTTCTCAACTCCAGTGAGGTTTGGAACGGCAGGAAAGTACGTATTGCTGGAAGGAGGAGGAGGAGGAGGTATTTCCTCCAGGTTTGGTTCGGGAGCGGTGTGCCTTAACTATACGCCGATTACTGGGGCAGCTTTCACCCTCGATTACGTCGCTGCTTCCGTGGGTACCTACGTCCCCGCCCACGGGTTCCGTGATATAACCTTGCTGAATAACAAGTGCTTTAGGACGGAGGGTTGCGGAAGTTCGGCATTCGGAATCGTGTTCAGTGGTTCGAACTGGGGAGCAAGCAACGCCGAAATGATGAACGTGTCAATCATCGGGTTCGGCTTCGGCTATGTTAATGAAAATCCCGCCAACATCCCAGGAATCACCTGGATAAATCCTCTATTCGAAGACAACGGCATAGCAATAACGAACGGGGCGAACACGAACAATCTATTCCTGGGTGGTTTTTTCCTCGGCAACTTCACGGCGATTCAAACCACTGCAACACTTGGTGGCGAATATGAATTGATAGGAACTGGCTTTGCCATGAATGGTGGACCAGTGATCGACGCAACGCGTAGCACTACTAACGTGTACTTTAGTTGTTCCAGCTGCCACTTCGAGGATTCACCAATCTCGTCCTCTTCATCTCCGCACTTTATCGTTGGTCCAGTTAACGTTCGACTTTTCGGTGGAGTCATGGAAAGCGATCAGGCTACCGGGGCACAAGACTATTTCGTCTCTTCCTCCGGGACGGCAATCCAAATCTACGGGCTCGAGCTGCTATCCGCCGGAAAATCTTTCGATCAGGCATTTCAACTCGATTCGAGCAAGACTGCTTGTTCTATCGTTCTCTCAAACGAATCGCCGACGTTAGTGCGTACTCTGGTGGGAGGAGCGGGTGCGGGGAATGCCTACGTCATGTCTTTAGGTTCGGGGACTCCGCACGTGAATGCACAGTTCGCAAAAACTATGCTTGATTCCTCCGTCGCGCCGCTGATATTAAACGGTTTCGGGAACTCCGCTTCCATATTGCAGGAGAACGGCACTGCGGCGTTTGAAGTAAGCGTCGGAAGTGGAACAGCTACAAGTGGGGCAATCGGGCTGCCTTCCGCCGCAAACGGCTGGTCGTGCCAAGCTGCAGACATGACGACAGATATCGCAACTCGTGAGACAGACTTTACACCCACATCGGTGACGCTAACGGCGGCGAAGCCTTGGACACCGGGCGACAAACTGCTCGTAGATTGCGCAGCTTTCTGACCACTCGACAGCGCAAGTCGCCTCGGGCGCCTTTGGCCGATAGGGCTCACACACATCCCCGCAACGAATTGACGAGCTCTCGCCTGTCTAGGTCCGGAAGCAGACGGACAAACCGGTGAATCAAATCGGTTAAGGTGCTCGGATTGGATTCCTCCAAGTCGGCTCCCGCCAGAAAATCCACGCAGATCATCTCCAGGCAATAACCTCTGCCCGCCAAGCATCAGCGAAGCAGTTTCAATCGCTTGCTCGATCACAGTCAACTGGCTCTTGTAAACCTTGAAATAAAGCATCTCCCACGGCTCGGTATCTTTTCCAGTCAGATGCCGCTCAACTTCTCGCTTAAACTCCTCTCTGGGCATTGAGCTGGCCTTGTGCACCCAGGGTGCACAATCGAACCGATGTCCCTCCCTTCGCGCGACCTTAGCGAGTTCTCTTGCTTTGGTCCAACCGATTTGCTTCAGAGTCGGTCGAATCTGCCGCGGTAGCTGCTCGTGGATGGCCATCAGGTAGTAGGCCTTGCGACGCGACTCCGGGAACTTCTGCTCTAGGAACTCATCGAAAGACTTCAGGTTATCGACGCGCCAGTATTGTCGTGCGCGCACTTCACAGAGATACCGGCCAAGTTCGACGAAACGTGTATCCCGCTCATGCTCTGTGCTCCGTTCCCAAGCAAGGATCTCGTCGATCCTGGTGAGAACGAAGACGGCACGGCGACGATTGAGTTTCGGCGCAATCGGCGCGTACCCCTTACTCCTCAAACTGGTCAAGCCAATCGAGATCGCTCGATCCAGGCTGGCGGATGAGCTTCGAATCAATGAGTGGCTGAGTCCCGAGACAAAGCTCAAGGTGGGCACAGGTGGTGCATCCATTTATCGGGAACCGAATGCCGCTGTGCGGAAGAAATCGTCCCGCCTCGATTTGGTTGACGGTCTCCGAAACGAGCCGCCCAAATTCCTCGCACTGCCCTTCACTGATCGTAGCCTTTAGGTATTGGATCTCTGGCATGCGCTTCCGCACGAATACGACCAGAGCCACATCGTGGATGCCGGTCAGCCACGAATAGCAGATGAGCTGGGGGTCGAGCGCCAGCAGCCCATCAGGTGAGTCGGAATAGCGACTGGTCGTTGTCTTCCAATCGATCAGAAATCGTTCCCCGTCCACGTTGCCGATCGCGTCGATGTAGCCTACGAATTCACTATTGCCCGACAGCTTTCGACTCATCTTCAATTGCAGATTTTTCTGTGGTCCGGGGATACCAATGCGATTGTCGCGTGCAAACATCTCAAGAAGATGGACGCCCTGGTGCACGAGCTTGTCCCAGGAATCGCCGTTACCGTATTCCAGCGCGGCATCTCGATAGGATCCCCACTCCTTGAATAGAGTCTGCGTGCAGTCATCGCCGCGAAAGTAGGCTGCCAGCGCCGTCTCGAAACATCTGCCAAAAATCATGCTGGCCTTCGTGTTCTTCTCCGTCCAGCCATCGAGATACCGATATCTGTAGCTGCGCGGGCAGCGCAGGTACCTGCTGATCTGCGTGTAGCTATAGACCACGTCTGTGCTCCGCCGCTTCTGTTGGTAGAGTCGCCGACGTGGTTATTGCTTCCCACTCTCCGGCCGGCGCAAACGCGTCTAGATTCTGGAATGAACGGCCTGCAAGCGTTGTTCGAGACGTTCTCAGGACACCGGTCAGACCCAGGAGCGACCTTTCTTCGACTTCATCTCGGCCAAGCAGGTCGGCGTCGTAGCCGAAGTCGCGGAGGAACCAATTCAATCTCCACAACGCCTTCTTTGAGAGTAGAGCCGGCCGGAGATGGTCTGGCCTGTGTGCTCCTTAGGTTCGATAACCACAAACCGTAGAAAGAAGAATGGCTTCTCCGGATGCCAGCGGTAGAACGCACGATCGACGCGGGCCAAGAACGCTCCCTCCAGCAATCCGCCTCCATCCTTCGACTCCGAATGCAAGCCGGGGAATTGCCGTTTCATTGGCGTGCCTCCTGCAACTGCGCGTACGAATTGAGTTTGCAAATGAGCGCGGCGCGATCCCGAGCGGCTGATTCGGCCAGGTGAGTGATGAACGATTCGACGAGTTCGCGGTTCGCTTCGCGAACTTCTTGTGTGCCACAGAAATCGGCGGCGTAGCGCTTCACTAAGGTCGGATCGAGTTGATGCTGACGAATCAGAAGACAGAGCCGATCCCGAAGGCGTGTGTGTCCGTTGGCGGGGCCGTTTCCATTCGGATGCCGCGCGCTAGTCCCAGTTCCACCGAGCGGCTCAGTGCGCGAGGACAGGTACCCAAGTTCCTCGACCGAACACAGGCCGATGCCATACGCCTTGCGCAGCGCGCGATTGACAGCTCGCGTCTCGGCGATTCGCATCTCGGCTCCACGAACGAGCGGAGATACATTCGAAGGATCCGCATCTCCATAACCCACGAAGCCTTTCGAGCGTCCAGATTTGTAAACCGTCGCCTTGAAGGTCCAGCGATTCCCTTCCTCGTGGCAATACTCACGAATTGGGAAAACCCGGATACTGGAGCAGCGGTTGTGAGAGGCCAGTCTCAGCAACCCCGCGTGCGTCACATACCAGTTGCCGTTGAGTAACTGAACTTCTCAGAGGACTTTCTCGAAGCTCTGAAGACGCGGATAGCCTGCCTAGAGCTGTATCACGAGAAAAGTGAGGTTCTCGAAGAGCATAGAACGAAGTTGCAGGCTCTTTGCGAGAGGGTACCCGACTCGCCGGATCTTGACAAGCTGCTCAGGTACGAAGCGAATCTCGAACGCAACTTCGATAGAATCTTGATTCAGCTCGAACGATTGCAGCGTATGCGCTTGGGGCAGGCAGTTTCAGCGCCGGTCAGAGTAAGTCTCTCCTCCTGATATGAGGGGAGGGCCTAGATCGGAAAAGTCAAAATTGCAAAACGAACTCCTCTAAACGCCTTCCTCTCAGATATTTGTCGCTTTTTACCTTCGTCCAAGAGTCTCTTATAAACCCGTCCGCCCCCGGCGAGTTGCTTTCAGGACGATCGGAGGATGCTTTCATGATTCCCTCCGGTAAGATATCCGTTGGCACTGCATACGCGGACCCACAGGGCGATTTTCATTCCCATGTGATAGGCTTGAGCGCCTAAGAACTTGTTTCGCGCTTGAAATTGCGGCCGGAGGGCTGCGTGGAATCTCGTTTTTCCGGATCTACTTTGGCAGACACGATTTCAATAGCGGACGTTTCGAGCGCCTCCGACGATTCTCAGCAGCCGGTGCGGGTGCCTGCCAAGAGCACGTGGCGAATGTTCCGCGAGGTGCTCGATCACGCGGGGCCCGGGTACCTGCAGTTTGCTATCACCAATATCTGCAATGCCAAATGCGATTTTTGCAATTTCGCAGTCGACCGGTTTGATCCCCGCCAGCATCGCAGCGTGACTCTGACGCAAGCGCGCGACGTCATCGAAATCGCTCGCCGCAATCACATCGGTTATTTGTTATTCCAAGGTGGTGAGCCACTCGTACACAAAGATTTGCCGGCGATGGTGCGCTCCTGCGCCGAGGCTGGTATCTACCCGCTGATCTGCACGAATGGCTCGCTTTGGACCGACCGGAACATCAGGGAATTTGTCGACAACGGATTGAGCAGCGTCATCATGTCGATCGACGCGCACGACGTCCGAACTCACGAGGAAAACCGCGGTTTACGCGATCTGTGCCGCAAGATCCAGCGCGCCAATGCGCTGTTCGCCTCGCTTGGTGTGCAAACGACAGCCAGCGTGACCGCGAGCAAACTGATTGAAGATTATCGCAAGCTCCCGGCCTTCCTCAGGTCGCTCGGTTTCGAAAGCTGCACATTCAGCTATCCGCTCACGTTCCTGCCATCGAGCTTTCTCAGTTTCAGCGATTCGAACCTCGTCAGCTATACGACCGGCGAGTTGATCGGCGTGTTCGAAAAAATCAAACAGATGAAAAGCGAGAGCGGTTTTCCGGTCGTCAATCCGACCGAGTCTTTGAGCGAAATGCAGCGGCATCTGCGCCGCGAGCCGGAGCGCTTTGGCTGTTTGGCAGGCTACAAGTATTTTTATCTGGACTGGAACCTGAACCTGTATCGCTGCCACGCTTGGGAGAAGCCCATGTGCAGCATCTATGACTTCGACGAGTCCAAACTCGTCCGCGACGGCTGCACGCGTTGTATGATCGATTGCTTCCGCGATTCGAGCGTCCTGCAATTCGTCGCCATCAGTGCAAATGATGCATACCGTCATCTGAAAGGAGGCAAAGTTGTAACGGCGGCAAAGGATATCCTCGACGGTCGCAATCTCGTCTCGATTCGAGCTGTATGGGAAGATCGCAAGTGGATCGGAAAGACCCTCGCCCGTGGGCGCAGCGTTCGTAAGTCTCAGGCCGAAGAACGGGAATCCCCGAGTTCTCAAGCTGGTGAATCCAACCAAGACCACTCGCTGCCGGCGAAAGTACGCGACGAACGACCGAGTGCTGCCCCGATCGTGGGGGCCAGTCCGCAATAATGAAGAATTCCAGCGCTCGTTTCCCGACCTCGTTGTCCATTTGGTTCGCCTGTTTCTTTGTCATTCTTACGCCTCCAACGGTTTTTGCCCGCAATCGAGGTCTCGCCCGGCCCGTTACAACGACAGCCGTCACGTCATCAGCTGCCAGCGATCTCGCGGGCATTGCTCCGCTCGTTGAAGAAGCAATCCGAAACGGCGCCACGCCGGGTGCCGTCGTCGAGATCGGGCACGACGGACGGATCGTCTATCGGCGCGCCTTCGGAAACCGCACGCTCCTTCCGCATCCATCCCCGATGACCGTGGACACGCGTTTCGATCTAGCGTCCCTTACCAAGGTGATCGCCACGACGCCGGCAGTTATGCAGTTGTTTGAAAAGGGACGCATCCGTCTGGACGATCCGGTTGCGGCCTACTGGCCCGCTTTCGGAAACAACGGCAAGCAAGACATCACGGTGCGCGAGCTAATGACTCACTATTCCGGCTTGCCCCCCGACCTGCCACTTGAGCAGCCGTGGCAGGGCTACGACAACGCAATGAGTCTGATTGTCGACACGGAACCTCTTGTACCGCCAGGTACCCGCTTCATTTACAGCGACATCAATTTTGAAACTCTGGGCGAGCTCGTGCGGCGGATTTCAGGCGAGCCACTGGACATATATTGCCAACAACACATCTTCGGGCCGCTGGGTATGACCCACACGCTCTTTAAGCCGCCCGCCCGTCTGCAGCCCGATATGGCGCCGACGCAGCCACCCGATCAAAAGAACGAGCTTGTTCCGTGGTATCAGGTTAACGATGGGACGTCGTTCCGCATGGGGGGCGTCGCAGGTCATGCCGGATTGTTTTCCACGGCCGGCGATCTTGCGATTTACGCGCAGATGATCTTGGACGGAGGCGTCTATCGCGGCGTCCGTGTTCTCTCGCCGCCGACGGTGCTCAAGATGACGACGCCGCAGACGCCAGTCGGAGAAATTGCCGTCCGCGGCCTCGGTTGGGACATCGACACGGCCTTTTCTTCAAACAGAGGCGAGCTTTTCCCGGTTGGTTCGTTCGGTCACACAGGATTTACGGGTACGTCGATTTGGATCGATCCCTTCTCGAATACCTTCGTCATCATACTGACGAACGCTGTTCACGCCGGTGCCCACGGCAACGTCATCCCGTTGCGGGCTAAGATTGCCACGCTCGTGGCTGCCGCTTACGCCCACGAGCCAGATAACGCGGAACTCACGCGCCGCGCGTCATCTACCGGCTACTTCGAACTGCTGTACGGTTTCCGCCCACCGCGTGTGCATGACGATCAAGTGCGCACCGGCATTGATGTGCTCGAGGCAGGGCACTTCACGGGACTGACTGGCAAGCGCATCGGACTGATCACAAATCAATCTGGACGTGACCTTTCAGGACGCCGCACGATAGACGTGCTCGACCACGCTCCCGGCGTCCAGCTGAAGGCCATTTTGACTCCCGAGCACGGGCTTTTCGGCACAGCAGAGGGGGACGTTGCCTCCGGCCGCGACCCCGGCACTGATCTGCCAGTTTACAGTCTTTACGGCAAGACCCGCCGGCCCACGGCGGAAATGCTTCAAGGTCTGGACGCGCTCGTCTATGACATTCAAGACGTGGGCGTCCGCTTTTATACCTTTGACACAACTCTGGGTTACTGCATCGAGGCAGCGGCTCAGAATCACATGCCCATTTATGTACTCGACCGACCCGATCCGCTGACGGGCTCCGCAGTCGAAGGTCCCATGCTAGACCGCGATCAGCTTTCATTCGTCGGCTACTTTCCTCTTCCCGTTCGGAACGGAATGACTGTTGGCGAACTGGCGCAGATGTTCAATCAAGAAAACAACATCCATGCGGACCTCCACGTTATTCGCATGGAAGGCTGGCAGCGCGACGACTGGTTCGATGAGACCGAGCTCCCGTGGGTCGATCCGTCTCCGAACTTGCGCAACCTGACCGAAACGGTCCTTTATCCCGGGCTTGGGATGATCGAGGGCGCAAATATCAGCGTCGGCCGGGGCACCGATACGCCTTTCGAGTTGCTGGGAGCGCCTTGGATCGACGGCCAGAAGTTGGCTATGTATCTCAACGGCCGCCGAGTTCAGGGTGTTCGTTTCATTCCGCTGGATTTCACTCCAACAGACGCGAAGTTCAAGGGTGAGCTGTGCCACGGAGTGAGCATCCAGTTGTTAGATCGCCGGGCGCTCGATTCTCCGGAATTGGGCGTAGAACTTGCGGCTGCACTGTACAAGCTGTTTCCCGGCAAATTCGATCTGGAGAAGACGCTGTCGCTAGTGGGCTCCCGGCAAGTGATCTCGGAAATTCAGTCGGGACGAGATCCTCGCGCAATCGCGCTGGGATGGGGTGAACAGCTCCAATCATTTCTCAGCGTCCGAAAGCGCTACTTATTGTATTGATAGCGGCGGCAGCGGCAATCCATCCCAGATCAACCTAACTTGCTCGGTAGCGCGGCAGAAGGTCGCGAGCTACATCGGCAAGTCGAGGGAGCTTCGCGTCTTTTCCCGAGACGAGCGGAGCGTCGACGCCCCAGGGAATGTTCAGCGCTGGATCGTTCCAAACGATGCCGTGCTCGTCGGAACTGTCGTAGAAATCACTGCATTTGTAAAGGAACTGCACCGAATCGGTAAGAGCGACAAATCCGTGCGCAAAGCCGGCGGGAATATAAATCATATTGTGCGTTTCTGCGCACAGTGTGAGCGACACGGACTGACCGAATGTAGGCGAACCGACGCGAATGTCCACCGCCACGTCGAAGGCCTGCCCCTCAATAACACGACAGAGTTTGGCCTGCCCTCGATGAAGTTGGTAGTGCAGGCCTCGAAGTGTGTTCTTAACCGAGCGCGAGTGATTATCCTGCACAAATTCGTCGACGATGCCGATCGATCTGAATCGATCCCGGTGGTACGTCTCTATGAAAAAACCGCGCGGATCCTGAAAAACTGCGGGGCGCAACTCAAGCACGCCGGGTATGGCCGTATCGATTCGCTGCATAGTCTCAGGACCGAGGCTTCGATACTGCGGCGAGGTCGTGGAGTGAGGCGTCCCGGTTAACATAATACTTGTCGTAGTAAGACTGGTACTCGCCGGCGCGGATTTGCGCGATCCAGGCGGAATTCTCGCGATACCAGTCGACCGTCTGCTGCAGACCGTCGTCGAGTGAAATGGATGGCTTCCAACCGAGATGCCTTTCGATCTTCGAGCAATCGAGCGCGTACCGGCGGTCGTGGCCGGGACGATCCTTCACGTAGCTAAGCAAAGTTTCTGATTTTCCCACTGCTTGAAGGAGCCGGCGCGCCATGTCCAGATTTTCGACCACGTCCAGGCCGCCAATGTTGTACACCTCGCCGATTTGCCCCCGCTCGAGCACCGCCAGAATCCCGCGGCAATTGTCCTCCACGTGCAGCCAGTCGCGTTGCTGCTTTCCGTCACCGTAAATCGGCAGAGGCTTATCGTCGAGAGCATTCGTTATGAGCAACGGCAAGAACTTTTCGGGGAACTGAAAGGGGCCATAGTTGTTCGACGAGCGGGTGATCAACGCGGGGAATTTATACGTGCGCACATAGGAGCGGACGAGAAGATCGGAACTCGCTTTCGACGCTGAATAGGGACTGCTCGGAGATAGCGGTGAATCCTCATTCGCAAACACGCCCGCCGGCAAGTCGCCATAGACTTCGTCCGTTGAGATGTGGACGAAGCGCGAAATATCGAGCTTTCGCGCGACTTGCAGCAGCGCAAACGTGCCCTCAACGTTCGTCTTGATGGCGGCGGCTGGCTCGTAGATGCTGCGGTCGACGTGCGATTCGGCGGCGAAGTGAACGACAACATCGCAACCGCGCATTGCGTGCTCGACTGCCGCGGTGTCGCAGATGTCTCCCCGAAGAAAGGTGTAGCGTGGATTCTGATCGATTGCCTGCGGATTACCGAGATTGCCGGCATAGGTGAGCTTGTCGTAGTTGACGATCGCGGCATCGGGGCGTTGCTCCAAAACATGGCGAATGAAATTCGAGCCGATGAAACCCGCGCCTCCAGTGACAAGGATCTTCATTGAGCGACTTTCGGGCGCGCCGAAGACGCGGTTTTGCTTTTTGGCGAGATAGTCGCGGCAGCTTCCGAGACCTTCGCAGGCTTTGATTTCGCAGGAGCGTCGACCGGGAGTTTGTTCGCACCCGTTTCGGCGACGAGGCTATTGGCGCGGAGCAGCGATTCAAACGTGCCGGCGTCGGTCCACCAGCCGTCCAGGATCTCGCATGTCAGGGTGCCGTCTTCGATGTAGAAGTTGTTCACGTCGGTGATTTCAAGTTCGCCCCGGCCAGAGGGCTTCAACCGGCGAATTTTCTGGAAGACAGTCGCGTCGTAGAGATAGATTCCGACGACTGCATGGTTCGATTTGGGCTTCTTCGGCTTCTCCTCTATGCCGATGACGTGATCGCCGCGGACTTCCGCGACACCGAAGCGCTGCGCATCCGTCACTTCCTTGAGCAGAATTCTCGCGCCTTCCTCCTGATTTCTGAAATGCTCGACCGCCTGGCAGATGTTGTTCTCGATAATGTTGTCCCCGAGTACAACACAGATTTTATCGCCCCCCGCAAAAAATTCAGCCAAGCCCAGCGCTTCGGCGATTCCGCCTTCGCCCTCCTGGTACGTGTAATTTAAGTGCCGTAGTCCGAAATCACGGCCGTTTCCCAGGAGGCGGAGGAAATCCCCGGCGTTTTTCCCGCCAGTAACAAGAAGAATTTCCTCGATGCCCGCATTGACGAGAGTCTGGATCGGGTAGTACACCATCGGCTTGTCGTACACAGGAAGCAGATGTTTGTTGGTGACGCGCGTCAGCGGGTTCAGACGGCTCCCGGTCCCCCCGGCGAGAACTACACCTTTCATTCGTTACCTCTTCACAGAATCGGTATTTGACCCACCAGACACAAACAACCGCGCCCATTATGGCAGGGCGAGTGCCGCCCGGCAATCGCACGACTGAAGGGTGTGATCCTGTTTTTCCTGTTTCTGGGAGATTGTACGCAGTTATGGCACGGTCACGGATGCAACCTTATGTTGGGAACAGACGTACTCTCCTTAGAGACTTGCAGGTATAACCACCTGAGGGGACGTTCATGCAACATCTTCAACAGCACTTGAAGTTCGCTGCCCGCCAGCTTCGGCGGAATCCGGGATTTACGGCGACGGTGATGATCACCCTCGCGCTGGCAATCGGCGCGAACACTGCCATCTTTTCTCTCGTCAATGCGCTTATTTTTGAGAGGCTGCCTTATTCTCATCCCGAACGGATGGGCACGATCTATGCCCGTGTCACGGGCACGCATCCCTCCGACGAACAAACGGGCATCGACGGAGAACGCTGGGAGTTGCTGCGCGACAACGTTCCCGCTTTGATTTCCGCTGCCACCGGTGGGTGGTCGGGCGTAAATCTCCGCGCCGGCGCGCACGTCGACTACACACGCGACGGCCGCGTCTCGGCTCATTATTTTGACGTCCTTGGCCTGCGGCCATTCATCGGACGGAATTTCACGGAGCAAGAGGACCGGCCGGGCGGACCGAAAGTAGCCATTCTCAGCTTCAGATTGTGGCGAAGCGTTTTCGGCGAAGATCCAAACATTTTGGGCAAGAGCATCGACCTCAAGAGAGAGCCATTCACAGTAATCGGAGTGCTCCCGCAGGGTTCCGTTACCCCGCTGAACGCTGACCTATACACGTCTCTGCAACCCAGTCGCGAGGGCGAAGGAGGCGGCACGAACTTCGACGTCATCACCCGCCTGCTCGATGGCGCCTCATGGCAACAAGCTGACGCGCAGATTAACCGCGCGTGGGCGGCGCTCGCTCAGGACTTTGAAAAGCGCCGCGCGGGTTCGCATATCACTTTCTATTCCGTCCCGCTTCAGAGGGCTGAAACGGACTCGCTGCGACCTCAGGTACTTGGGCTGATGTTGGCCGCCGGCTTGATCCTTCTGATTGCCTGCGCAAATCTTGCCGGGTTGACGTTGGTTCGTGTGCTGCGCCGTACGCCCGAAATCGCCACAAGGCTTGCGCTCGGTGCCTCGACCTGGCAAATCCAAAAGCAGTTCTGGAGCGAGAACCTGCTTCTCGCAATCATCGGCGGAGCCGTCGGAATCGGTGTCGGTTTCGCGGCGTTGCATGGTTTGTTGCTGCTTTTGCCGCGAGATTTTCTCCCGGTCCAGAGCGTGTCGCTCGACGCCCGCGTACTGTCCTTCACCCTCGCGCTGTCGGTGCTGACGAGCATCCTGTTCGGAATGCTTCCGGCGCTCGCCGCGCGCAAGACCGACATTCGCTCATCCATGGGAGGGCGTAGCGTTGCAGCCGGCGGCGTGCGCTTGCGACAAATACTGATCGCAAGCGAAGTGGCCGTTACAGTCGTTCTGCTCGCGGCGTCTGGGCTGCTGATCCGCACGTTGGTGCATCTCGAAACTCTTCCTCGCGGCTTCAATCCCAACGGCGTCATGATCGCCAAGGCTTCGCTCGACGACGCGCGCTATCACGATCCCGCTGCTTTTCAGAAGTTGCTTGACGAGAGCACGGCCCAGATGCGCCGGATTCCCGGAGTCGTGGATGCGGCAGTTGGGCTGAGTGTGCCATACGAGACCGTACTCAATGAGGGTGTCACACTGAGCGATGGCAAGCATGCTGGTGAGGTGGTTGGCACGGACGTCATCTACGCCACGCCTGGCTACTTCCACACGCTGCTGATGCCGTTGCTTGCCGGTCGCGTTTTCACTGTCGCCGACGGCCCGAACGCGCAGCACGTCGCCATTGTGAACCAAACGTTCGCGCGCAAGTTTTACGCTGGAGCAAGTCCGGTGGGCCACTACCTCAACAAAGATACGCTGGTTGTCGGCGAAGTAACCGACGTTCCAATTTCCTCCAGGCTAGATCCGGTCGCTCCGCTCGAGGGCGAGGAGACGATGTACGTTCCGGCAGCGCAGCTTGACGGCGGGGATCTCGCGCTCATTCACACCTGGTTCCAGCCTGACTGGATCGTGCGAACCGCCGGCCCAGTTCGCGGGCTTACAGCGGAAATTCAGCGCGCGCTGAGCAGCGCCGATCCGGATTTGCCTGCTTCGGGCTTTTACAGCATGGGCGATCTGCTGGCACGTACGCTGGCGATGCAGCGAATCGAAGTGGCGCTCCTGGGCGTTATGGCCGGACTGGCATTGATGTTGAGCGCAGTCGGCATTTTCGCGCTTGTGGCAAACATGGTTACGCAGCGCACGCGCGAGATCGGCATTCGCATGGCCCTTGGGTCGACGATAGCGCAAGCGATGCTTCAGATCGGCCGGGCGGGCCTCGGCGCCGCGTTCATTGGCCTCGCACTTGGATTCGCTGCGTCTGCCGGGGCGTTGCAAGTGATGCGCGACTTGCTTTACGGCGTCGGCGTATATGACATTCCGACGCTGATCGGCGTAGCGGTCGTGCTCTCCTGCGTCGCGCTTGCCGCCACTGTGCTGCCAACGCTCCGGATCGCCAGCATCGATCCCGCCATGACGCTGCGGGAGGAATAGAAGAAGTCACTCTAGATCCGCAGCCCTACGGGGTGGGCGCTCGCGGGCGGTCGCACGTCACCTCTTTTTTGCGAGCCTCAGGCCTGCCTTGCTGTGGCATCATTCTGCCGTAGTCGAGGCGAGTTTTGCTCCTCTGTTGTAGAAGACAGCATCCAATTGGCCATGCGGATTCTAGCCGTCAATCTTTCGCACGGGACTCTCGACGCCGTCCACCAGGCGCTCGCTGGGCAGGGTTATGACATCGTCGCCGATTCCGGATTGACCGTAACCGATGTCCTCGCGCTTTCTCCCGAAGTCCTCATTACCGAGGCACTGCCCTCTGATTTGACATGCTGCGGCATGATCGCTCAATTGCGAGCGCGGCCCGAGACGCAAGCGCTTCTAAAGATCGTCATGGTCGTACGCGGAGGTGCGCTCGAGAGGGCGCGCGCTCTCGATCTTGGAGTGAATGATGTGATCTCGTTCCCATTCGAGCCGATCGAGTTCGCTGCGAGGATTCGGACGCAATTCCGTGACCGTCAGCCGGAGGAGGAACTGCAGAACAAGCTGATCGACGTGGTGCAGAAGGAGAAATATGCGGAAGTCGCGGCGGAGTCCTTAGCGGAACAGGCCGTCACGCGCCGGCGCTGGCTATTTCCCGCAATCCTCATTGCCTGCGCCACGGTGGTGATCGCAACGCTGATTACGCTGCTTTCGTTTCAGCACACTACGAAGGAAACTCTGCGGTTGCGAGCGGAAATCGCACGGCTGAATTATGGCCTCGGTCAGCCCAATCATCTCCTTGCGGGCGCGGCAAGAACGCGCGATTCGATGGATTCTCAATCGCGTTCCATTTCTGCAAACCAAACGTCCTTGCAAGAACAGTCCAAGGATCTCCGCGCAAAAATGGTTGCGGCTCAGGGCTCTGAACTGGAATCTTTGCAAAAGCAGCTGAAAGAAACCCAGACCCGGCTCACCCTCCTTGAAGACGAAGGGCGAATCGCCGAAACGGTAATCCGCGATTTTGGCCCCAGTGTTTGTTTGCTGCATGTGACTGTTGAGTTTCGCGATCCCGCATCGGGCCAGCCGATTCGAGTCGCGCTGGATTCCCAGGGCAAGCCGCAAGTCGATAAGGATGGCATGCTGCAACTCGCCAATGATGGCGATGGGCCACTTCTACGAATCGACGTTTTCGGAACCGGCTTCTTGGCAACCCGCGATGGCCTGCTCCTCACGAACCACCACGTCGCGGAACCCTGGTGGAAGAATGACGACATGCAGGAGCTGATCAAGCAGGGAACGACCGCTTACGTCGCTTCCTACGAGGCTTATTTCCCGGACGACGCGCAAGGTATCGCCGCGAAGTTAGGCCGCATTTCACCGGACGCTGACGTTGCAACTTTGCAATTGGAGGCACCGCCTCCGGACAGCGCTGTGCTAAGGCTTGATGGGAGCAGCACCGCGACGGTCAGAGGAGACGCGGTTGTTCTTATCGGATATCCCACCGGGGTTGAAGGCATCCTTGCTCGAGCCGGACCGGATGTCGCCCAGAAGATCGCCGGAGGAAAACAGGACGTGGATCAGATCATGGCGCAACTGGCGGCGCAGAAGCTGATACGCCCAACTACCACGCAAGGGCACATTGGCGATGTACTGGCGAACAGGATTGTCTACGATGCAGCCACGACCTCCGGCGGGTCGGGAGGTCCTCTCTTCAATCGCGACGGCAGGGTGATTGGCATTAATTTCGCGATCCTCACCGGATTTGGCGGTTCAAATCTCGCCGTTCCGGCTCGCTATGCGACGCGCCTTCTGCCCGGCCGCGACGCGAAATAACAGATTGGTCCCAGCGCGACAAGACCGAGCGCCACGGCGAGTGACGTTGTCGAGCCGATCGGCTCGGTCCGGTTGCGAATAACCGCGGCGACCATCAGCGCAAGCGGCGGAATGCCGATCAGAATCGTGCCTACGATTCCCCCCGGCACGCGATAGGGTCGCGGGAGATTCGGTTCCCGAATGCGCAATCCGGTGAGCGCCCAGAATTCAAGCAGGATGCTGAGACCGGTCAGCAGGACGTCGATGATGACGAGATGTTCAAAATTCAGAAAGAGGCAGGCAGCCCATCCTACTGCGCAGAACGTGATGGCGACCCATGGCATCCCGGTTCGAGCTGAAGTGCGCGTAAACACTTTTGGCAGATAGCCATCCTGCGCCATGACCAGCGGCAGGCGCGTGAACGACAGCATCAGCGCGTTGAAGCAGCCGACGGCGCCAATTGCTCCTCCAATCGCAATCGCGATCGAAAGCCACTTGCCGCCCACCGCGCGCCCAACGTCTACCCAACCTCCGGTCGACCATCCAAACGGACTAACTCCCGCGTGCGCCGCCGCAGCGACCGGAACAATGTAACTAACCGTAATGAATGAAACCGTGAGAAGCATGACGAGAGGAAACGTGCGCTGCGGACGTTCTACTTCTTCTGCCACAGTCGACGTATTGTCCCACCCCATGTAGTTCCACATCGCAACCAGAACGCCGCCAAGTATGTCGACGTGACGCACCGCCGGGTGCGCGGCAGCCACGCCACTGGCGGTGGAAACAGTGTGGCGCGTGAACCCTAGCGCGATCAGCACAACAAATGGCGCAAGCAGTGCTGCAGACATCGATACCGAACCTTCGCCGACCGCACGGGCTCCCGAAAGATTCCAGAGCGTGCACACCACAATCAGCGTCAGTTCAATCGCGACCGCACGATGACCGGCTGTAAGCGCCGGTGCGAAGTGACCGAGATAGTCGACAAACAGCGTTGGATACAGAGCCATCTCGAAAATACTGCCGGCAAGTGAAAGCCACGATTCTTGGTAACCCCAGAACGGTCCCAATCCGCGCTGCACCCAGATGTAAAACCCTCCTTCTTCCGGTATCGCGCTCGCGAGTTCGCTCACCATCATCGCGGCGGGAATGCTCCACAGCACAGGTGTGATCAGCAGAATGGCGATCGCGCCCCCATAGCCTGCCATCCTGACGACATCCTCCAGGCCGTAGGGACCGCCCGACACCATGAAGAAGGTTGCGGCGGCAAGCGTGAGCACGGTGAGCCGGCCGCGGGCCGCGATGCGCGGAGCGGGCTTGCTGGCCAGATGAGAATGCCGAGAAGAACGCGGATCGGGTGAAGCGAGCCCTTCAGCGGCCGTTGTCATTGGGCGCTGCTGGATTGAAGCGTAGTCACGATCGGGATTTATACCGATGATTTTCCAGCGAAGCAAGCAGAAGGGGCCAAACCAAGATTAGGAGGTCCCCGCGAGTGCGGAACGCCATATGCAACCAGCGTGCGCGACAATCCAACCGAGGGATTCGCTATCTGGTAGGAAAGGTACGTCTGCAGCTAACGCAGGAAAATGCGACACGCTGCCCGCGGCATATTCCACGCCGAACCGCGTGTCGGTCTGGACGTTTCTAGGGACGATTGCAAACGGGCCGCTTGGCTTACGCCGGCCGCGAGGAGTGCGCGGCCGGTGCAGCCACACAATTAGAAGAACAGCTTGAGCGCAAGCTGCAATCGCCGCGAAGGCGCTCTGGTTGCAGTGATCGCGCTGAATCCTCCCGCGGTATTTGTGAAGTTCAGGTTTGTCGGCTGCGCAAATTGTGGCGTATTCGTTGTGTTGAATGCTTCGGCGCGGAACTGCATGCTGACCGACTCCGTAATAGCGAAGTTCTTGAAGATAGACGAATCCAAGTTGCTGAAGCCCGGACCATACACTTGTTGAGCCCCGCCGCCGAGCACGGAATAATCGGTCTGGCCGATCGTGGTGGCGGCAGGGGGTTCCGCGAACGCCGCTGGATTCAGCCACTCGCTGGCATTGTGGGGGCCGGCGTAGGGATCTTGACCGGGAACCATGTCCGCGAAGCAGCCGAACTCGGAAGTGGCGACAGGGCACGTAACCGTAAACGGCTGCCCGCTCTGGTAGGTGTAGATGAAATTGACGGACCATCCGCCCAGAACCGCATCCACAGGCTTACTGGCTGTGCTCATGAATGTACGGCCTCGGCCGAACGGAAGGTTGTACATCCCTGAAATGTGGACGGAGTGCATGGCGTCGATGTCGCAGAGGCCGTAGTCGCCTTGGATTCCGAAGTTAGGAAGCCATTCGGCGCGATACTGCTGGTTCTGGGACGCCTGCGTGTGCTGGTCGGTCAGGCACCGGCTGTAGGTGTAGTTGCCGAGGAGAGTCAACCCATAACTGAACTCGTGCTGATAGGTGGCCTGCAAAGCATTGTAGTTACTGTCTGCGTTCGTAGTCTCATACGTCGCGTTACGGGCAAAATTGGGAAAGGGAATGTAATTCTGTGGATTCGCGCTGGTCGGAAGAATTTCCGTCGGCGAGTTGTTGTATCCCAAATTGTCCAGGTGCCGTCCAAGCGCTGCCACATACCCCACTTGAAGCGCATCGTGGCTCGTAAACTGATCCTCCACGGTGAGATTCATCGTCTGCACGTATGGTGTTTCGTAGTTGTACTGTCGTCCGTACATGTTCAGACCCATCCCGCTGTTAATCGTCGGGTCGCTCAAGTTGATCGTGGTGAAGGCGTCTTCCATCGTCGCGGGTTGTCCGTTGCTGAGAAGCAGCGGGTGTTGTGAATCGGGGCTGTTGAAAGTCGACGTGTAAACGAACGGGTAGTTGGTCCCGAGGGTGCCGCCATAGCCGAGATTTCCGAGTGCTCCGTACGCCGTTCCATAGCCTCCGCGCACCACAAGGTTATGCGTGATCCGGTAGGCGAATCCGAGCCGTGGAGCGAAGTTGGTTAGCTGCGCGTCTCCCAATGTCAGACCCGACACGCAGTCCAGGCTGATGTTGCTACTGGTCAGCAACGCGGTGAACGAGGACGAAACGGGAACTGAGCAGCCCTGCTTGGACATATAGTACGTGCCGGTCGCGCCGTTGCCACCGACGGGGATGAAATTGGCTTGCCTGCCGTTTATTTCAGCATACGGCGTGAAGTAATCCCAGCGGATACCGAGATTCAACGTCAGGTTTGGAGTGAGCTTCCAGTCGTCCTGGAAATAGGCCCCAATGTACTAGCGGTGGTCGTCAGTAGCGGCAATGTTTGATCCCGAGAAACTGCTCATCCCACCAACGTAATCGGGACCTCCTACCGTCGACGGAATCGGAATCAGAAGCAAATCGCCGATTCCAGTCAGACTGCTGTTCTTGTTCGGGATGTCGGTGTACTGCCCGTTGAAATTCAGGTCACCTCGTCCTTGCGGCGGCTGCGAAATATTGCCTTCGAGATCGTCGACTTGAACACCCGTCTTAAAAATGTGATTTCGAAAGACTTTCGTAACGTTGTCTGACCCCTCGACGCTGTAGACATACTGAAGGGTCGGCGTGTAATTGCCGACTCCGATGTGCGTGAGACCGTTGATCGTAATCGGCGGAATTCCACCATTGTTTGCCACCTGCGGAATTCCCTGAATCCCATACTGAGCCGGTATCCCGAACGTGTCTCCGTAGTCGGACTCCTGGAGTTTGTCGGAGTGGACCATTCCCACGTGCATTTCGTTGGTCCAGGTGGGACTGAAAACGTGATTGTAGCCGACGGCCCAAGCGTACGCGGGGAAGCTGTCATGCCTGCCTCCGCCCTCGCCAACGGCGACACCGGGAAGAGTGGATGGCACGTTCTCAGAGATGTAACTTCTGTCGAATACTCCGAACAGAACATTGTTGGCATTCAGGTTCTCGTCGATCCTGATATCGTACGAGTTCGTGTTTTCTGGTTCCGTCGGCGTATAGAAGAAGTTGTTGGCAAGGCCAGCGGAAGTTGGCCCGGGATAGACGCCGAGGAGTTTGACGGCATTGGGATCGATCCGCGATGCAGGAAGGATGTTGAGATCCGCCGCCAGCGGAACGAAATTTGTAATCCCAGAAATACTCCCGCCTGTATAGAATGGGTCGCGCACGTATGCGGCGCTACCGCTGTTGTTCGTCAGGCCGCTGATCGGATCGACTGCGCCCGCAGCCACTTGGCGGGTCGTCGCCGGGTCGAGGATCGTTCCGTGAGGGAAGACGCGGCCGAGAGCGTCCGTGCCGGTCCCGCTATTGTATGTAATCAGATCCTGCAGATTGACAGCGGTCCCGTTACTGAGATAGCTCTGAAAGCTGTTGATCATGTTCTGGGTCGGCACCGTATCTGTCTGAGGCGAGGGCGTAATGTATCGTCCGCCCTGGTAATCAGCGAAAAAGAAAGTTTTGTCCTTCTTGATCGGGCCACCGAACGTGCCGCCAAACAAGTTCTGCCGATATTCCGGTTTCGGCTTGTCATTAGGGTTGAAGTACTGATTCGCGTTCAGCACGTCATTCCGCCAGTACTCCCACGCATCGCCGTGAAAACTGTTCGAGCCGGATTTGATTGCCGCGTTAATGACAGCGCCGGTCGAATGCCCAAATTCAGCGTTAAAGTCGCCGCTCTGCAGCTTGAACTCCTGAATGGCATCGGGCGGAGGCGTAATGGCTGCATCGCTCCCGACAGAGGAGCCACCGTAGACCTCAATGTTGTCGTTGATACCGTCGAGCCGAAAATCGTTCTGCCATGTGTCAACGCCGTCGACCGCAAAGAACGCGCTGCTGGTTTGGCCCGAATCACTGCTAGGGTTGCCGACGTACGCGGTCGTGACGCCCGCTGAAAGCTGCGCCAACGAGGCCCAGTCGCGTGTCTGCAAGGGTAGATCGTTTACCGCCTTGGACGTGATCGTTTGGCCGACCGCTGCATTTTCCGCCTGCAATAATGGCGCCGAAGCGGTCACTGTGACTCGCTCAGACACCGCCCCCGTCACGAAGTGCACGTCAACTGTCAGCACCTGCTGCACGTGGATCAATACTCCGTTGTCGATGAACGTCTCGAAGCCCGGCGCGGTGGCCTGAAGGCTGTAGTTTCCCGGGCGAACGCCTGTGAAGCTGTACGTTCCGGTTGAAGTCGACTTCGTTGTCAGCGGTACCCCGGTCGCTGTGTTCGTCAGCGTAACGGTCGCACCGGAAACGACGGAACCGGAAGGATCAATGACGGTGCCAGTGATTCCACCTGTATCGAGCTGTGCGAAAACAGATAACGGCAGAAAAATTGCCACGATTAGATTGGTGAAGAACATTACGCGCAGAATCCGGGTCATCAGATGCCTCCGCAGGTATCGTTTCTGAAAGGCGCAGAGCGCCTGGTCTGGCGGACTGAGTTGTCCTCTCGCCCACCCGGCGAGCGGAATCGAGAATGTACGTTAGCGCTAACGCGGTTGCAAGCAAAATGGTGTTAATTTCTGATGAAAGCTCGCCACATGACTTCTTACGGCGCCTGGTGAGACGATTTGTGGTATACCGATGGCGTTCGCTTTTACAAATCCCTCTTCCTGTTTCCACTGCGGAAGCTGCTGATGACCATCCGGCTCAAGGATATAGCTCATGATTTGGGAGTTTCACTTATTACAGTATCCAAGGCCCTGCGCGGCAAGGAGGACATCAGTGAGGCGACACGCCGGCGCATTCTCAAGAGAACGGCCGAGCTCAACTATCGTCCAAATATGCTGGCTCGCGGCTTGGCTAGCGGGAAAACATTTATCGTCGGATTGGTGGTTCCTGATTTGCTCCATCCCTTCTTCGCCGAATTCGCAAAATCACTAAACGGCGTCTTGCGGCCTCACAATTACGGCCTGATTCTCACCTCCTCGGAAGAGAACCCGGAAATCGAGCAGCAGGAGATACGCACCGTCTTGGCGAGAGGAATCGACGCATTACTGATCGCGTCTTGCCAATCAAGGCTTCGCGGCTTTTATGGCGTTGAAGATCAGCGAACGCCGTTTATCCTGATTGACCGCGACTTTCCCCAGCTTGGCGCGAACTTCGTCGGTACGGACGACTACGCCGCTGGCGTTATTGCTACGCGCCACCTTCTGAGCACGGGCAAACGCAGAATCGCGCACATCGCCGGCCCCCAGCTTTCTCCCGGTGCGGACAGGTTGCGCGGATACAAGGATGCGTTAAGGGCAAATGACATTGCCGTTCGCCAGTCCTACATCGTCTCGAATTCCCGGGTCGAAGAAATGGGCGAACAAGTGGGCCACCGGGGGATGCGCAAGCTCCTTCAGCTGAAACCGCGGCCGGACGCGGTCTTTTGCTACAACGATCTGATGGCGGTGGGTGGAATCCAAGCCGTGCTCGAAGCCGGCCTCTCGGTTCCTCGCGATGTCGCCTTCGTTGGTTGCGGCAACGTCCGGTACTCCGATTTCTTGCGTGTGCCGCTTTCCTCCGTCGATCAGTCCACCGCTGAACTCGGAGAGCAGGCCGGCAAGCTCGCCCTCGACCTGATTGGAAAGCCGGCTTCTTCCCCGCGCCACGTTCTCGTCGAGCCGAGACTTGTGATTCGTGCTTCGTCCGTCGCGCCTGGTAGCACAGCGACGAGGATCGCGCACGTCAAAACTCACGACAAGTCGAGACGCTAGGGTGCCGGCCTCGTGCACCTTTTCAGCCCCAAACGCCCCATCCCACTCTTTTCATGAAATTTTAACGCTACGGCCCTTGCGAATTCGGCTTGCGAAGTGCTATGCGTTAGCGCTAACGTAGTAACGCCATTTAGAAGGAGAATCTTGATGGATGGCGCGCGCGCGGACCACCCGGAACCACTGAAGCATATCGATCAGTGGGACGATTTTGTTTCTTCCCGCTATCAGGAAGGAAAAGATGCGTCGGAGTTCCGCAAATATGACGAGGAGGCGACTCCCGGCGTCGTCGAATTCTACCGGCTGAATCATGCGCAGCAGACTGTGGCCTTCGTGCTCGGGAAGGAGAAGGAATTCGGCACGCTTACGCGCGGGAAGAAGAGCATCTGGGCTGCGGCCGATTATCTGAATACTCTTGTCGACGACAGCGATCCCGACACCGACCTTTCTCAGATCGAACACCTTCTGCAGACCTCTGAAGCCATTCGGAAAGACGGTCATCCGCGCTGGTTCATTCTCGCCGGCTTCATCCATGACCTTGGAAAAGCCCTCTGCCTTTACGGCGAGCCACAATGGGCTGTCGTTGGCGACACGTTCCCGGTCGGATGCGCTTATTCGAATCAGATCGTCTTCTATCAGTTCTTTGCGCAAAGTCCTGACATGCAGGTGCTTGAATACCAGACTTTATATGGAATCTATGAGCCCCATTGCGGACTCGAGAACGTCCATCTTTCCTGGGGCCATGATGAATATATTTACAGGGTCGCGAAAAACTACCTGCCCGAGCCCGCTCTTTACATGTTGCGCTATCATTCATTTTATCCAGCGCACCGCCACGGCGCGTACCGTCATCTCATGTCACCCCAAGACGAGAAGATGTTCGAGTGGGTCAGGAAGTTCAATCCTTACGACCTTTATTCCAAGGGCGCCGCTAAGCCAAACGTGCGAGAGCTGAGGCCGTTCTACGAAGACCTGGTCGCTGAGTTTTTCCCTTCAGAAATTGACTGGTAACTGCGAAAAACCGGAATACCGGACCGCACACTCGATCTGTCTTCCTCCGTAGGCTGTCGCAATCTTTTTCTGTGAATAAGTACCGGAACTAAATGCTCGCAAACTGCGTAGAAGGTAGCAGGAGAGCTCAATGGAAACGTTTTGGCAGGATTTTCGGTACGGGCTGCGCATGTTGGCAAAAGCGCCGGGATTCACCGCAATTGCTATTATCACGCTGGCGCTTGGGATCGGGGCAAACACCGCCATTTTTTCAGTTGTGAACGGCGTGCTTCTCAATCCGCTTCCATACGATCACCCCAACCGCCTCGTTGCGCTTTATTCCGGCACGAGCGATTTCGATCATTCTTCCATCTCATATCCGAACTTCCTAGATTGGGTCCGCGATAATCGCAGCTTCTCCGCGCTGGCTGCGTTCCGGCAGGATAATTTCGACTTGACGGGGATGGGCCAGCCACAACGGGTGGCAGTGGAGATGGTATCCGCGAATTTCTTTCGAATTCTTGGCGTACAACCCGTCCTTGGCCGCTGGTTTGAAGCAAAGGAAGACCAGGTCGGCGCGCCTCCCGTCGCGATGATCAGCGGCGGGCTATGGGCGAGCAAATTTGGATCCAGGCGCGATGTGGTTGGTCGCACCATCGAGCTCGACAATAAGGCGTATACAGTCGTGGGAATTGTTCCGGCCAACTTTCGGTACCAATCCGGCAATTTCCACTCGCACACCGACGTTTTTGTCCCGATCGGTCAGTGGAACGACAGCACATTCCGGGATCGCCGTGCGTCGATGGGAATGGACGCAGTCGGGCGCCTAAGTCCTGGGGTGACGCTAGCGCAGGCCAAATCCAACATGGACGCGATCGCCGATCATCTCGCGAAGGCGTACCCGGATGCCGACAAGGGATCAGGGATCGTCCTGGTCCCTCTCAAAGAGGACATCACCGGCAATATTCGGCCATTTCTGCTTGTGCTGCTTGCTGCGGTCGCTTTCGTGCTGCTGATTGCTTGCGCCAATGTGGCGAGCTTGCTGCTCGCGCGCTCCACAGGGCGATCCCGCGAATTCGCAATTCGCGCAGCGATGGGAGCGAGCCCGATGCGGGTGATGCGGCAACTGCTGACGGAAAGCTGCAGTTTGTCTATCGCTGGCGGCGCGCTCGGTTTGGCGCTGGCCGCATGGGGAACCAAAACAGTGATCCATCTGATTCCGGAAGCGCTGCCGCGCGCCGGATCGATTGGACTCGACGCACCGGTCCTGCTCTTCACGCTGGGTGTTTCCATTTTTACCGGACTCGTGTTCGGGCTCGTTCCGGCACTGAGGAGTTCTCGCCCGGATCTGGCTGAATCGCTAAAAGAAGAGGGGCGCGGATCGAGCGGCGTACGGCATCGCACGCAGCGGATTCTGGTTGTAGTCGAAATGGCCATGGCCGTTGTGCTTCTGATCGGCGCCGGATTGATGATTCGCAGTCTGGGAAAACTATGGAGCATTAACCCTGGATTCGATCCGCACAACGTGCTCACGTTTGGCGTTTCTTCTCCCGAGCCTTTGGGAGCCACGCCCGATGCGATTCGCGAGGCGATGCGCAGGATTCGCGACGTCATGAAGCAGGTGCCCGGCGTCGAAAACGCTTCTCTTAGCGTTGGCTCGGTGCCCATGAACGGCGATTCCGAATTGCCGTTTTGGCTGGAAGGTCAGCCGAAGCCGTCCAGCGATTCGGAGATGAAGAGCTCACTCTTCTACGCCGTCCAACCGGACTATTTGAAGATCATGAGAACGCCGCTGCTGCGCGGGCGCTTTCTCACCCCGCAGGACAATGAGCATTCACCAGCCGTGATCGTGATCGACGAACAGTTTGCGCGCCTCGCTTTCGGAAATCAGGATCCGATCGGGAAGCGCGTAAACTTCGACATACTTAACACGACGCCGGAGATCGTCGGCGTCGTAGGCCACGTGAAGCAATGGGGACTAGGCGAGGACGCCCAAAGTCCCGTTCAGGCACAGTGCTATCTCCCGCTTTCGCAAATTCCCGACCAGTTCCTTCCTCTCATGTCGCGTGGCACGGGGGCGATAATACGGACTGCCGGGCCTCCCCTCGCGGAAGTCGGCGCCGTGCGGCAGGCGCTCGACAACTACAACAGCCAGCTTGTGACGTTCGGCACGGAGACGATGGACGACATCATCTCCGATTCGCTTGCCGCGCGCCGGTTCTCGATGGTCCTGCTGGGAATCTTCGCGTGTCTTGCCCTCGTACTCTCCGCTGTCGGCATCTACGGCGTGATTTCCTATATTTCCGGCCAGCGTACGCATGAGATTGGCGTTCGGATGGCTCTTGGAGCCCAGCCTGCTGACGTGCTGCGCATGATCGTCGGACAGGGAGCCGGACTGGCGCTGATCGGGGTCGGCATCGGGGCAGCGGCCGCGTTCGGCCTGACGCGGCTGATGGGCAAAATGATTTTCGGCATCAGCGCGCACGATCCGCTGACCTTCGGAGCCGTTGCAGTCGTGCTGTCTGCGGTTGCCATTGTTGCCTGCTACTTCCCTGCGCGACGGGCGACTCGCACCGATCCTTTGGCGGCGCTTCGCTACGAATAGCCCTTGGCATGGCATATTTCGATCGCCTCGCCTCGATACCTGTAAAGGCCAGCCCTCCCGCTTCGGGCGGATTCTGCGAAAGTGCGTTATCATTTGTGATTTCTTCGCGGTGAGAATTCTTTTGTCCGCGCAGATGCGGGAGCGACGTGTACAAGGCGATCGAAGAGCGGTTTCGCAAGGCCCTCCGGCACCACATTCACGAGCGGTACAAGACTGACGTTCCCGTGCTGACGGAGCGCCCTCCCAAACTATCGATGGGCGAGTCCGCTTCGCCGCTCTGCTTCGAGCTTGCCAAGCGGATGAAAAAGCCTCCGCGCGCCCTGGCGCAGGAAATTGCGAACTCGCTGCCCCCGATCGACGGCATAGCCCGCGTGGAAGTCGCCGGCGGCGGGTATTTGAATGCCTTCTTTGACCGAACCGCATTTTTTCGCGACACCATCGGAGAAACACAAGAACCCGCGGGCGAGACGCGCACGCCACAGCAGCCGCAGCCGAAAGTCATCGTCGAGCACACGAGCGTCAATCCCAATAAGGCGGCGCATATAGGACACATGCGCAACGCAGTGCTGGGCGATACGTTCGCGCGAGTATTACGGTACGCGGGCCGGCGCGTCGAGGTGCAGAACTACATCGACAATACCGGCGTTCAGGTCGCAGACGTTGTCCTAGGTTTCATTCACCTCGAAAAGAAGTTGACCGAAGATGTGCGCAAGCTGACCGCGCAACCGCGCTTCGATTATTACTGCTGGGACCTTTACACTCGCGTGACGCAGTTCCTCGCAGAAGACCCATCGCGTCTCGAACTGCGTGGACAGACGCTGAAAGACATCGAGGAAGATCGCGGCGAGGCGGCCAAGATGGCGGAGATTGTTTCAACAGCGATCGTGCGCAGGCACCTCGAAACGTTCGCTCGGCTCGGCATCGAATACGACCTCCTCTCGCGTGAGAGCGAGATCCTGCACCTGAAATTCTGGGATGCAGCGTTCGAAATGCTGAAAAAGCGCAGCGCGATCCAGTTTGCTACGACGGGCAAGAATGCGGGTTGTTGGGTGATGCAGCTACCGGGGAGTAGAGAGGCAGACGTCCCCGACGCCGCCGACGATTCCGCGACGAAAGAGGAGCCGCCTGAAGAAGCGGAAGCGAAAATCATCGTACGGTCGAACGGCACGGTGACATACGTCGGGAAGGACATCGCCTACCATCTCTGGAAATTCGGCTTGCTTGGACGCGATTTTCACTACCGGCGCTTTCATTTTGGCGACGATCACAGCCACACATGGGTTACCACGACAGAACCAACGGAATCTGGCGCGCCTGCATTTGGACACGCGAGCGAAGTGTTCAACGTGATTGACTCGCGCCAGGCGTACCCGCAGCAAGTCGTCGCCGCGGGACTACGCGCACTGGGACACGGAGATCAGGCCGAGCACCTGCAGCATTTTTCATACAACGTGGTTGCGCTGACGCCGCGTTGCGCACAGGAATTGGGGCATGACATCGCTCCGGAAGATGCCAAAAAGCCATACGTTGAAGTCAGCGGACGTAAAGGGCAAGGCGTGAAGGCAGATGACCTGATCGACTTGCTGATTTCGCGTGCGGTCGAGGAAGTGGATCAGCGACATCCGGAGGACCCGGAAAACGAGCGGCGGGCAATCGCAAACGCCATCGCGATCGGTGCGCTGCGCTACTTTCTGCTGCGGTTTACGCGGGGCACGGTGATCGCCTTCGATTTCAAGGATGCTTTGAGCTTCGAAGGGGAGACTGGTCCATACGCGCAGTACGCCGTTGTACGCGTGAACGGAATCCTCCGGAAGGGAGCCGAAAATGACCCCACGGCCGTGGCGAAGGATAGCGAAAATCAGGCACGGATCGACCGAGGGGAACTCGACATTTCGCGTTTTGTGGCAGTAGGCCCGGGCGACGATTTATGGGAGCTGATCTTGCTGGCGGGCTCGCTGGACGCCCGGGTCGAAACGACCGTCGCGGCCCAGGAGCCGGCCTTTCTCGCACGATACGCGTTTGAATTGGCTCAGGCTTTCAACGTGTTCTACCACAGGCACCATATCCTGTCGGAAGAGGACGCCGAGAGACGCGCGTTCCTGCTGCGCCTCACATCGTTGGTGCGCGAACGCCTGATCACGGTACTAGGACTGATGGGAATAACCGCGCCTGACAAGATGTGACCCCACTACATCCGAACATGCCGGCCCAGCGTCCGAGCCAGAAGAACTCCCCGCTGACGCGGTCACCGGGGGCCCAGCCCGAAATCTCCGATTTGTTAGGCAATCAGGGACCTCCCGCTTGACTAAGCTGCCTGGTATCAATCACGGCCCGCTGTCACATTATGGTTACACCATCGTTGTGGACCCTCTGCGCGGCCTCCTGGGTATGCTGTCGTTGATCGATACGCGTGCCGATCAATTTTTGCGATAAGTGCTTTACCATCAACGAAAGTGTCAAAATTGATGGATACACTTTTGAGCGTTCCGTGCATGAAAACGAGCAGACCCACAGCGGCGGCCGCACGCCATCACTGCCGGAAACCTAGAGTTTGAGGGCGAAATCGATAATGGAGCGGATGGCGACGCCGGTGGGGCCTTTGGCGAGCCAGGGACGGCCCTCGTCGACCCAGCACGTTGCGGCGATGTCGAGGTGGACCCAGGGTGTATCCTCGGCGAACTCCTTCAGGAACCATGCGGCGGTGATTGCGCCGCCACCTTTGCCGCTGCCGGTGTTGCGAATATCGGCGATGTTGCTCTTGATCATCTCTTCGTATTCGTCGTCGATTGGCATGGGCCACATTTTTTCACCGACGGCTGTTGCACTGGCGAGAAATTGATCCAGGAACTGACGAGGGGTACCAAACGCGCCGACGTTGACGTTGGAGAGAGCGACTTCGATTGCGCCGGTAAGGGTTGCCGCGTCGATCAGGTGCGAGCAGCCGAGCTGCCTCGCATAGGTGATTGCGTCGGCAAGGATTAGGCGTCCTTCGGCATCCGTGTTGATGACTTCGATTGTCTTGCCGGACATGGCCGTTTGCACGTCGCCGGGTTTTTGGGCGCGGCCGCCGGGCATATTTTCGGTTGCGGGAATGACGGCGATCACGGGCACGCGCGGCTTCAGATAAGCGAGCGCGCGCATGGCGCCCAACATAGTCGCGCCGCCACCCATGTCATACTTCATTTTCTCCATGTTGTTCGCCGGCTTGATCGAGATGCCGCCGGTATCGAAGGTGACGGCTTTGCCGACGAGGCCCAGCACCGGTCCACCAGCGGGGCGTTGGCCTGGCACATAACGAACGATGATCATGCGGGGCGGCTCGACGCTGCCCTGGGCGACTCCAAGCAGCGCGCCCATTTTCAGCTCGGCGATGCGCCGCTCGTCGAAAATCTCGACGCCAAGACCTACTTCGGCAGCCATCTCCTGGGCTTTTGCGGCAAGCATGCGCGGCGTCAGATGATTCGACGGTTCGTTGATCAGGTCGCGGGCGAAATTCTGCGACTCAGCTACCACCCGGCCATTCTCGATCGCTTGTTCAATGGCTTCGCGGCGCCCCGCTTCAAAGCCCACGAGCGAGACGGACGCGATTTCGCGATTTTTCTTGTCGGTGCGATATTTATCCGATTCGAAGTCGGCGAGAACCAGCCCTTCGGCGATGGCACGAGCGGCATCCGCACCGCGTTCACCTTCGCGCGCGACGAAGACGAATCTTTTCACGCCTCGCGACTTCAAGAATCGTAGGGCGCCGCCAGCGATTTTCCGCAAGTCCGAAGCCGCAAATTTCTCGGGTTTGCCAGCGCCCACCAGAAGCAATCGCTGTGCTGAGAGCCCCTGGGGGAAGTGGACCAAAATCATTTCGAGATTCTTGCCGGCGATCTCGCCGCTCGATGCCAGCGAAGAGAGTCGGCCATTCATGGCGCGGTCAATCTCTGCAGCGATGCCTTCGAGCTTCGGTTCCTTATCGAAGACATAGGTAACGAGCGCGTCCGTGGAAATCGAGGAGTAAGGCTGGGTTTCGACTTGGATCTGCATGTGGTCCTTTCAACCGTGAACGGCAAATAATGGTATGGTGAAAATCCTAGCGCCGACGCGAGCGATACATCGCTTCGTCGGCTTCACGCTTTGCTTCTTTCCGGCGCTCGTCTTCGCGGCGATCGTGAAACTTCTTGCCTTTCGCAATGGCCAGTTCGCACTTGGCGATGCCGTCCCGAAAATAGATTTTCAGCGGAACGATGGTCATGCCTTTTTGCTGCGTTTCGACGGAGAGGCGATGGATTTCGCGCGCATTCAGGAGCAGCTTCCTTTTGCGCAACGGATCGTGGTTCCGCGGGCCACCTGGCTGGTATTCGGGAATATGGCTATTGACGAGCCACGGTTCGCCCGCGCGAATCTCCGCGTAGGCATCCCGCAAGGTACCCTTGCCCTCGCGCAACGACTTTACTTCCGTGCCGACCAATACTAGACCGGCCTCGAGATGATCGAGGAGGTGATAGTTGTAGGAGGCCGCGCGGTTCTGCGCGACGATTTTTACGCCTTCGCGTCCGGATTTTTTGGCTGCGGATTTCAAAACGATTTTCCGTGCAAAGCAGAATCATCATATCTGCCCGCGCGGATGGACCGCAAGTCGGGCGGCAAAGGCCGGATGGGCGGTGGGTGTGCCAGATCGGGGCAAATCGCCGATCAGGAGATCGGCGTTCCCAGCGCTCACATGGACTCGCGCCGTGGGCTATCCTCTTCCGCCCCTGCGGGGCTGAACGACGGCGCGAAGTATGCTCTGGCACTGTCTGGGTATAACACTATTTGCTAAACATCATGATTCGGTAACAAATGCGTCACAAAACGGCGAAACCATAAAGCCCAACATCTGCAACGTTGAAGCCCGAGTACTATTGGGGCTTTCCGCACATTGCGGAAGGGCGCGGCTAACGTCCGCCACGGTTGGAATGTCTAAGTAGGTGGTCTAAGCGGCAGACCGAGCAAGGAATCCGGCAACACTGTGCGTTCCTTGCTGCATCCTAGCCTGGGTGCTAGACTTCTGAGCCTCGCCCAACCGAACGATTGGAGTGCGCCTTGCAGCAAAAAGCTTGCCTCTGCCTTGTGGTCCTGGCTGGAATCATCCTCGCTGGGTGCCCGAAATCGAAGAACCAGACCTTCGAAGCGGGGAAGAAGGCTGAGGCGATCCAGGACTACGACACGGCACTAGTGGACTACGACCGCGCGCTCCGAACGGACCCCATGAATGCGGAGTACAAGCTGCGGGCCGCGCGCATGCACTCGATGGATGGCCAATTCCACCTGAAGCAGGGCGAAAAATTCTTAGAGCAGGGCCAAGTGGAGATGGCGCTGGGCGAATTCGAGAAGGCGGCGGGAGTCGATCCTTCGAACATCGCTGCGCAGCAGGAATTGCAGAAGGCGAAGGACCTGCTGGATCAAAAGCGAGCCGAGAATGAGCCGAAACAAGCAGCTCAACCACCGCAGCCTCAATTTCTTGCGGAACCTCCGCAATTGAAGCCGCTGCCGGGCTTCACCGTCAACCTGACCATGACGAACAACAGTGCCGTCGTGTTCGAGACGGTGGCGAAGCTAGCCGGCCTGAGCGTGATTTTCGACCCTGACTTTCACCCGCAGCGGATTGCTGTGAGTCTTCCGAACGTGACGCTGGAACAGGCGCTGGAAGCCGTTGCCATGGCCAGCAAGTCTTTCTGGCAGCCGCTGACGCCGAGCGTCATTTTTGTGGCGCCTGATAATCCGCAAAATCGCAGGGAGTATGAGAACGAGGTCGTGAGGACGTTTTACCTGAACAATACGCTGCAGCCACAGGACCTGACGGAGATTGTCACCGGCCTGCGGTCGATGCTGGGCATTCAGAAAATCGTGCAGATGAATTCGGAGAACGCGATCGTCATGCGGGCAACTCCGGATGAGGTTGCCGCGTCGGAAAAAATAATCGACTCGATCGACAGAGCGAGACCGGAGGTGCTAATCCAGGTTCACGTGCTCTCGGCAAACCGCGATCGCCTGCGAGATTTGGGAATTCTGCCAGGACAGAGCGTTGCCGTGCAGTTCAATCCGAGGACTGCGTTGCAGCCCAGCACCTCATCGACCAGTTCCAGCAGCTCGAGCACTAGCACATCCACGACGACGACCCCTCTGCAGGTCACACTAAACAACCTGCACAGCCTGGGCACAGCCGACTGGAGCGCGACGCTGCCCGGAGCGACGGCAAACGCGATCCTGACCGATGACCAGACGCACATCATTCAAGACCCTGAAGTGCGCATTACGGACGGCGAGCGGGCGAAATTGACCATCGGTGAAAAAGTGCCGATCGCGACGGGCAGCTTCCAGGCCGGCGTGGGCGTCGCGGCGACGGGAGTGAACCCCCTGGTCAACACGCAATTCACTTATCAGGATGTCGGCGTGACCGTTGACGTACAGCCTCGCGTTCATCCGGACAATGAAATCAGCATGAAACTCACAGTCGATATTACTTCGCTCGCCGGGAACTCGAACATTGGCGGCATCGAACAGCCGATCATTGCGGAAAACAAGATCGACGAAGGGGAGATTCGCCTAAAGGAAGGGGAAGCCAGCATTCTGGGCGGCCTGATCACGCGCACTCAAACGGTGAACATCAACGGCATTCCGGGCCTAGCGCAAGTTCCCCTGATGAAATATCTGTTTTCGGACAACAGCCACGAAGTGCAGGATCAGGAAGTATTGATCCTGCTGACGCCCCATATCGTCCGGTTTGCCCCCATCACTGCGGAAGATTTACGCTCGCTCGACACGGGCTCAGACCAGAACGTTCGCGTTTACCGCGAAGAGGCGCAGGCGTTGGCACAGCCCAACGGCAACCAGCAATCGAACGCGACGTCGCCGCTGCCGACAGATGACGGAAATCCAAAAGGGACGGTAAACGCAGCTGCGGCGCAACTGCAGTTTGATCCGACGAACTTAGCGATGAAGCAACGCGATACGGCGACGATTGGGCTTAAAGTGGCAAACGTCAACGACTTGTTCTCAGTACCACTGCTGATTCATTACAACCCGGCGGTGATCCAGATCACCGACATTCGCGATGGAGGATTTTTGTCGGGGGGAAATCAGGCAATCCCGATCGTGCAGCACATCGATCCGCAGCGAGGCGAAGCTGTTGTGTCGGCGACGCGACAGCCGAACACCCCGGGCGTGAGCGGAACGGGAACGCTACTGGGATTGTCGGTGAAAGCAGTGGGCCCCGGCAGCTCCACCATCCAAATCCTGGAAGTGAATGCGCGTAACTCGCAACAGAAGACCATTCCGCTGGTGTCAGGCGAAGTAACGATCCAGGTACAATAAAGGGTTCGGAATTCAGCAAGGGCTCAGAATGAAGTACAACCACGTCGAATCAGACCTTTTTCGCACAACGGATTCTATACGTGGCCGTAGTGTTCCCATGCGGCGGAGCACCCAAACTCAGGCTGGGCTCACGCTGATCGAACTGATCCTGGCCTGTGCGATTCTGATGATTCTGGCCACCGCCGCCCTGCCTCTCGCACGAGTTGCGGTGATGCATCACAAGGAAGACATGCTGCGCTACGACCTGCGCGAAATGCGCGACGCGATCGACCGTTATAAGGACGCGGCCGATCAAAACAAGATCCAGGTGCAGGCTGACACGGATGGGTACCCGCCCGACCTGCAAACGCTTGTCGATGGTGTGTCGCTGAACGGCGCGCAGGATAAGCGCATTCACTTCTTGCGCGAAATTCCAGTCGATCCGATGACCGGCAGCAAGGATTGGGGCATGCGCTCTGTTCAGGACGATCCGGACTCCACGGAATGGGGTGGAACGGACGTGTTCGATGTGTACAGCAAATCGACGGGAACAGCGCTCGATGGGACGAAATATTCGGATTGGTAGATGGGCATGATTTCGACATTTCGGGCGAGGTTTCGAAGGAGAATAGCGGCGCAAAAGTGGCGTTCTGCGCGCGGGTTCACGCTAATCGAATTAATGATCGTGATGGCGATTATCATCATTCTGGCGACAATCGCAGTCGGACGTTATGAAAAGTCACTGCAACGCGGCAGAGAAGCTGTTCTTAAGACCGATCTGCGCGTGATGCGCGAGGCGATTCAAAATTATACGCGCGACAAGGAAGCGGCGCCCAACTCGCTGGACGATCTTGTCACAGCGCAGTACATCAGCCAGATCCCTGATGATCCGATGACGCGCAAGCCCGACTGGAACGCTCAGGATTGCGATACGGTGCTCACGCCCGATCAGACGAGCACCGGCATCTGCGACGTCCATTCGTCTTCGGACGAGGTTTCTCCGTTCGAAAACACACCGTATAGCTCCTGGTAATCGCTGGCGTTACAATTTCTTTGTGCCTGCTTCGCTTCGGCCCGAGGCCTCGTCGGCTCGGCCGGTGATAATTTTCCATCCCTAGAGGAGAACGATTTCCGATGAAAGCTGCTCTCATCTTCACGAAGAAGTCTCTGCAGAAGGTAGCGACTGCAGTGGGTTTAACCGGACTGATTGTGGCCGGCACATTTAGCAGTGCCGTTGCCGCACCACCGACGCCAGCCGAAAAAGGGAAGCAGTTCTTCACTCAAAGCTGCGTCAATTGCCACGGGATGAATGGTCAGGGCGTGCCGAATCTGGGCGCCGATCTGCAAACGAGCAAGCTGGTCGCGACATCTTCGGATAACCGGCTGGTGGCGTTGATCCAAGATGGTGTGCCCGCGAATTCGGCGATCAATAAGTCGCACATTCCAATGCCACCTAAAGGAGCGAATCCGTCGCTGACCACGCAGGACATTCACGACATCGTTGCGTATATCCGGCAGTTGCAGAAGACACACAAGGGCAAGTAGCCTCGACCATGCCGGCTGAAAATCCTGAGCCAAAACCAGGAGTTCCCGTTGAAGGGCGGCGGCGCGTTGTGATTGAGCGTGTGTCGCCCGAAATTGACTGTGGCGAATTCGCGATCAAACGCGTCGCGGGAGACACGGTGACCGTGGAAGCCGCCGTGTTCGCGGACGGCCACGATCAGGTTGCCTGCCGGATTGTGTACTGGCTTGAAGGAGGCGAACCGCAGTCGTCACCTATGCGGCCGCTCACAAATGATCGTTGGCGCGGCGAATTCAGCGTGGAGCAGGTTGGACGATATCAATACACGATCGAGGGATGGATCGACAGGTTTGCGACGTGGCGCAGCGGGATCGAAAAGAAAATTGCGGCAGGGCAGGAGGTTCACGTCGACTTGCTGATTGGCGCGGATTTGGTTGCAGACGCCGCGCAACGGGCGAAGGGCGATGACGCGGCGTCGCTGCGGGATTGGGCGAAGCGTTTTCGGGAGCAAGGTGAATCGTGGTCGGCTGCGCAGGCGCTCGATGACGATCTGTTGCGCGCGATGGAGCGCCATCCAGATCTGCGGTTGGCCAATCGCTACGAAAAGGAATTGACGGTCGTTGTCGATCGCGAAAAAGCGGCCTTTTCGGCGTGGTATGAGGTGTTCCCGCGATCCTGTTCGCCCCAGGCCGGCCGGCACGGAACTTTTCGTGATTGCGAAGGATGGCTTGCGTACATCACTTCGATGGGATTTGACGTAGTCTATCTTCCTCCTGTGCACCCCATCGGCAACGCG